>Ga0207645_10000076_pt1 | contig 70294 bp, 71 predicted proteins | sample KBSM53metaG_FD_184331 | JGI IMG/M metagenome (GOLD analysis project Ga0207645, IMG submission 184331) | Miscanthus rhizosphere microbial communities from Kellogg Biological Station, Michigan, USA - KBS M5-3 metaG (SPAdes) (version 2) | ecosystem: Host-associated > Plants > Roots > Rhizosphere >...
CGTCTGCGCGAGGCCCTGGAGGCCAAGTCGCGGGAGGCGGACGCCGCCCGCGACCGGTACGTGCGGACGGTGGCCGAGTTCGACAACGCGCGCAAGCGCGCAGCCCGGGAGCGGGAGGACTACACCCGCTTCGCCAACGAGTCGCTCCTGCGCGACCTGCTGCCGGTGCTCGACAACCTGGACCGGGCGCTGGCCGCGGCCCGCACCGAGCCCACCGCGGCGGTGACCGCAGGGGTCGAGCTGATCCAGCGCGAGCTCCTGAAGGTGCTGGAGAAGTTCGGTCTCACGCCGTTCAGCTCGGTCGGGCAGCCCTTCGACCCCGAGCGCCACGAGGCGGTGGCCCGGGTGAATCGCCCCGACCTCCCCGAGATGACGGTGGCGAACGAGACCGGGCGCGGCTACCTGCTGAACGGCCGTGTCCTGCGGCCGGCGATGGTGACGGTGGCAATGGCAGCCGACGAGCAGGGCCCGGCGACCGACGCCTAGCGTGGCGGCCAAGGACTACTACGCGGTCCTGGGCGTCGACCGCAACGCCGACGACGCGGCGCTGAAGAAGGCCTACCGCAACCTCGCTCGCGCCTACCACCCCGACCGCAATCCGGGCGACAAGAAGTCGGAGGACCGCTTCAAGGAGATCAGCGAGGCCTACACCGTCCTCTCCGATCCCGAGAAGCGCGCCCAGTACGACCGCTTCGGGACCGTCGGAGGCGGGATGGGCGACCCCGGCTTCGGGACCATCTTCGAGGACCTGTTCGAGGGCTTCTTCGGCGGCGGCGATCGCGGCCGCTCGCGCACGCGGGCCCGCCGCGGCGACGATCTCCGCTACGACCTCGAGATCTCGCTGGAGGAGGCGGCCCAGGGGATCGAGACCAAGCTCCAGGTCCCGCGTCTCGAGGCCTGCGAGCCGTGCCGCGGCAGCGGCGTCGAGCCGGGGAGCCAGTCCGAGACCTGTGCCACCTGCCGGGGTCAGGGCCAGGTGCGCTTCTCCCAGGGCTTCCTCACGGTGGCGCGTCCCTGCCCTCACTGCCACGGCGAGGGCCGGATCATCCGCAACCCGTGCGCCGCGTGCCGCGGCCAGGGCCGCATCTCCCGCGAGCGCCTGCTCAAGGTCACGATCCCGCCCGGGGTGGAGGACGGCAACCAGCTCCGCTTGAGCGGCGAGGGCGAGAGCGGGCTCCAGAACGGGCCCGCGGGCGACCTCTACGTGGTGCTGCACGTCCGGCCGCACGAGATCTTCGTGCGCGACGGCGCGCACCTGGTGTGCGAGCTGCCCCTGACCTTCCCCCAGGTGGCCCTCGGCGACGAGATCGAGGTCCCGGTGCTGGACGGCGCCGCGCGCCTCAAGATCCCCGCGGGCACCCAGCCGGGCCAGCGGCTCGTGCTCAAGGGCAAGGGCATGCCGCACCTGCGCGGCCGCGGCCGCGGCGACGCGGTCTACGAGGTGATCGTGGAGGTGCCCACGCACCTCACCGCGCGCCAGCGGGAGCTGCTGGAGGAGCTGCGCGGCACCAGCGAGGGCGAGACGGGCCCGCGGGTGTCCAAGTTCCTCGAGCGGATGAAGCATCTGTTCGGCAGCTGACGAGCAGCTGACGAGCACCGCTCGACGCTCAGCGTCCCAGGCGTTTCAGCTCGGCTCGCGCGCTCGCGTGCACGACCGCGCTCGTCGCTCCCGCGGCCACCGCCTCCTGCAGCATGGTGACGGCCCGGTCTCGCTGCCCCTGCACCAGGAGCGCCTGGCCGATGTAGTAGCGCGCCTCGACGAGACGCTCTCGCTCGCCCTTGGAGTGGGGGCGTTGCGCGGCCGCGAGGACAGTGCGAGCGCGAACGCACTGCGGCCCGCCGCCCGGGAAGGCATGCCGTAGGGGATCGAACCACGCTCGTGCGCCACGTGCCTCCGGTTGCCGATACGGGATCGAAGCGACGGCGCCAGCCTAGCAGAGTCCCTGCCGCATCACGCCAGGCGACTGACTGATGCCAGCCGGATCCACGAAGCAGCGGTGAGCGCCGACCTGCGTGCAGCGCCGGCTCGGGCACGCTAGTATCCAGCCAGGGTGGATACCTATCGTCAGTGGCTTCCGGCCGCCAACGAGGCGACGGTCATCCGACTGGATGACGCTCCCCGCGGCAGCAGGCCGATATCACACCGCGTCCGAGATCTGGTTCAGTCCGTCCAAGCCACTGAACTCATTCATGATTCGCTGCGCGACTGACATCAGATGGCGTTCTGGCAGCTGACCGTCCCCGCCTCGGCCGAGACCTCCGATGGCCTGACCAACTTCCTCTGGGAGCAGGGCGCCCTCGGCGTGGTCGAGGAGGAAACGCCCGGCTCCCCGGCCCAGGTGCGGGCCTTCTTCGCGGAGGCCACGTCTTCCACCGGCTTGCTCTCGGCGGTCAATGCCTACCGCGCCTCGCTCCGCGCGCTGGGCTTCGCCGAGGCCGGCGATGCCCGGATCGCGCCCCTGCTCGACGAAGCGTGGGCCAGCGCCTGGCAGCAATCCTTCCCGGCGCGAGACGTGGGGCGACGTCTGCGCGTGGTGCCGCCGTGGCTCAACGGCACCGGCCCGGAGGCGCGTGACGCCGTGGGCCGACTCACCGTCGTGATTGAGCCGGGCCGCGCCTTCGGGACCGGCCATCACGGCACCACCGAGGGCTGCCTGGTGCTCCTGGAAGAGGCGCTCGCGGCCGATCCCGGAGCCCCGGTGCTCGACATCGGCACCGGGACCGGCATCCTCGCCATCGCCGCGCTGCGCCTCGGCGCCGCCGCCGTGCTCGCGGTGGACCTCGACCCCGACGCGGTGGCCGCCGCGCGCGTCAACGCGGAGCGGAATCACGTGGGCGGCGGCCTCACGGTGCGCCTCGGCGAGGCCGCGGACCTGATCGAGCCCGCGCCGATCGTGCTGGCGAATCTGCTCACCCACGCCCACCTCACGATGGCCGCCCGCTACCGGCGCCTGGTCGCGCCGGGTGGCCAGCTCGTGCTGGGCGGCATGCTCGACCACGAGGACGACCGCGTGACCGACGCCCTGAGGAGGACCGGCTTCGAGCCGCGGGCCCGCCTGGCCCTCGAGGGCTGGGCGTCGCTGCGCCTGACCGCGCCGCGGTGACGCGCTTCCACCTGGCCCCGGGCGCGGTCGAGGGCGACCGGGTGCGCTTCGACGCCACCGCCGCGCACCACCTGGGCCGGGTGCTGCGAGCGACCGCGGGCGATCTGGTCCAGGCGGTGGACGGCGGGGATCTGCTCTCGGTGGAGCTCACCGCGATCGAGCCCCGCCGGGCGGAAGGGCTCGTCGTCTCGCGTGCGCCCCTCGCCACCGAGTCACCGCTTCGCCTCACGCTCGCGCAGGCGGTGCCCAAGGGCGACAAGATGGACGGCATCGTGCGCATGACCACCGAGCTCGGGGTGAGCCGGGTGATCCCGCTCACCACCGATCGCAGCGTGGTCCGCCTTCCTCCCGAGCGCTGGGGCGCCCGCCTCGCGCGGTGGGCGCGGGTGGCCCGCGAGGCGGCCCAGCAGAGCGGGCGCGCGGCGGTGCCCGAGATCGCGGCCCCCCGGTCGCTCGGCGACTGGCGCATCGACCCCGCCACGGACGGGCTCGTGATCTGCTTCTGGGAGGAGGAGCCGCGCGGGCTGGCCGGCCTCCTGCCCGCCGCGCCCTGCCCCGCCGTCACCGTCATCGTCGGGCCGGAGGGCGGGCTCACCGCGGAGGAGGTGCGTGGGCTGGCCGACGCGGGCGCGCTGGTCGCGGGGCTGGGCCCACGGGTGCTCCGCACCGAGACCGCGGGCGCGGTGGCGGTGGCCCTGCTCCAGTCGCGCTACGGCGACCTGGGACGCGCCTGACCGGTGGAGCTCCGCGCGACCGGCGCCACCCTGTCCGAGGCCTTCGCGCGCATCGCGCTCGACCTGTTCGCTGCCGCGGTCGATCCGCCGACGGTGGAGGACAAGGATGTCCGGGAAGTCCGCGCCCACGGCGCCGGGGTCCCCGCCCTGCTCCAGGCGTGGCTGCAGGAGTGCCTCTACGTCCACGAGGTGGAGGGCTTCGCCTGCCGGGCGGTCGAGTTCGTGGTCTTCGACGCCGCCGCGGGCGCGGGCGGCGAGACGGTGCGGCTGCACGCGATCCTGAAAGGTGAGGAGATCGACCCCGCGCGCCACCAGGTGCGCCCCATCCGTAACGTCCTGGCCTCGGAGCTCGTCTCCGGTGGAGGCGTGTCCGGACCCTTCTCGGCCGTGGCCACCCTCGACCCCTGAGTGTTGCTAAATCGACACAGGGCCCCTTCGGGGGTGTGTCTTTCCTGCAACCACTTACATATGGAGCGAGTTGCCACATCGAAACTTTGACTGTATAAACGGTCACTTGTGTAAGTATGTCCCCCATGGCATCTGGCTTGCCTCCTATACCCGCGGCCATGGACTTCCAGCAGACTCTGAGACGGCCGGTCAGCCTCACGGGCATCGGCCTCCATTCCGGCGAGCCAGCGCAGATGACCGTTTCCCCCGCCGGGGCCGACACCGGGATCGTCTTCCGCGCTGCGGACGGCACGCTGATTCCCGGCAACGCCGACCACGTGGTCGACACCAACTCCGCGACCACCGTGGGCGCGTTCGGGGTGCGGGTGCGAACGATCGAGCACCTGATGGCGGCGGCCGCCGCGCTCGGCATCGACAACGCGCTGGTCGACATCAAGGGCCCGGAAGTGCCCGCCGCGGACGGGAGCGCCCAGCCGTTCCTCGAGCTGCTGCGCGAGGGCGGCCGCGTGACCTTGCCCGCGCCGCGCCGGCCGATCGTCATCACCGAGCCGATCCGCGTGGGCACCGAGAGCCGCTGGCTCGAGGTGCTGCCCGCCGACGCCCTGCGGGTCAGCTACACGCTCGACAACAACCACCCGGTCATCGGGCTGCAGGTGGGGACCTACGCGATCACCGAGGAGGTGTTCGCGCTGGAGCTGGCCGCGGCCCGGACCTATGGCTTCCTCCGCGACGTCCCGGTCATGCGCCAGAACGGCCTGGCCCGGGGCGGCTCGCTCGAGAACGCGGTGGTGGTGGGCAAGCGGTCGGTGCTGAACGACAGCCTCCGGTTCCCCGACGAGTTCGTGCGCCACAAGATCCTCGACCTGGTCGGGGACCTGTTCCTGCTGGGCCGCCCCCTGCGGGCCCTGGTGGTCGGCCGCAACGCCGGCCACGCCCTGAATCACCAGCTGGTGACCGCGATCCAGAAGGCGGTGGCCACGGACCGGCGGCGCGTCGCCGTCCGGGTCATGCGGCCCGCTCCCGCCCCGCCCGCGCCTGTCCCGGTAGTCAGCACCGGTGACGGCTTCCTCCCGGGCGTGGCGGCCCTCTAGGGCCCCCGCCCGCCCCGCTCCACCCCCGTCTCCCGCCCCGGCGCGGTCGTCTGCCTCGCCCGCCCGATCCGGCCGGGGCAGGACCCCCGACGCTATAATGGTCCGTCGTGGCCATGGGATCTCGCGGTCGCCCGCTCGGAAAGGTCGTGCTGGGCGCGAGCCTGCTCGCCGCGCTCCTGCTGGCGGTCGAGGCCGGGCCCCGCTCGGCGGGCGCGGAGGTGCGGATCAGCAACCTCTCCGTGTTCCTGAACGACTACGACGTCACGGTCTCGGTGGTGCTCTTCGACGCGGTGCCCGACGCGCTGCATGAGTCCATCCACACCGGCATCCCGGCCCACGTTCGCTATTATGTGGAGCTCTGGCAGTACACCAAGATGGGGGTCGATCGCCGGCTCCAGGCGCGCACCGTCGAGCGCCAGCTCACCTACAACGTGCTGACCAAGGAGTACAAGGTCGTCTCCCTGAAGGGCGAGACGCGCGAGCCGATCCTCACCAAGGACCTGCGGGAGGCCCAGCGGGTGATCTCGGAGCTCCGGGTGGGCCAGCTGGCGCCGGTGGCCGCGCTCGACAAGCAGGATCTCTACTACGTCCGGGTGCGCTCCGACGTCTCGCTCGGGGGCGTCAACTCCTGGTTCGCCCGCATGACCGGCGAGGCCGCGGAGACGCCGTGGGTCCAGTCGAGCCTCCTCACCCCGGTGCGGAGCCAGTGATGCCCCTCGGCCGCCGCCCCGAGCGTCTCGACGAGCAGGAAAAGCGCAAGCGCAACCTGCTCATCATCGCGGGCATCCTGATCCTGCTGGTGGTGGCCACCGTCTTCGAGGTGGGCATCCGTGCCCCCCAGATCCCGTTCGCCTCGAACCTGATCGTCTTCTTCCTGTTCAACCTGAACCTGATCGTCTTCCTCCTGCTGCTGGTGCTCCTGTTCCGCAACCTCGTGAAGCTCTCGTTCGAGCGCCGCCAGAAGATCATCGGCTCCCGGTTCAAGGCCAAGCTGGTGCTCACCTTCCTGGCCCTGGCCCTGGTGCCGGGCATCCTGATCTTCCTGATCGCGTCGAACTTCATCACCACCTCGATCGAGGGCTGGTTCAAGCCCCAGGTGGAGCGGCCCCTCGACCAGGCGATGGAGGTGGCCCAGACCTACTACCAGGGCCTCGAGGGCACCGCGCTCCGCCACGGCCGCTACATGAGCAAGGTGATCGAGCGCGACGGCCTGCTCACCGAGAGCAAGCGCGAGACCCTGGCCGGCTACCTCGCCGAGCAGCAGGACCGTCTGGGAGTGGCCGCGATCACCATCTTCAACCGCGAGGGCCAGGAGCTGGTGCACGTCAAGAACCCGGTGCTGGCCAAGGTGCCGACCCGCGAGGCCAACAGCGAGCACGTGAAGCAGGCGCTGGGCGGGCAGGAGATCACCACCGTTCACGAGCTCGACAACGGCGACATGATCCAGGCCATGGTGCCGATCCGCGACGGCGCCGACTCCTCGGTGGTGGGGGCGATGGTGGTGGCCATCCACGTGCCCCAGCGGCTCGAGGCGCGGCTGCGCAACATCAGCCAGGCGTTCCAGGAGTACAAGCAGCTCCGGCTGCTGAAGAACCCGATCAAGGGCATCTACATCCTGCTCTTCCTCCTGATGACCCTGATCATCGTGTTCTCCGCCACCTGGTTCGGCCTCTACCTCGCGCGCGGCATCACCGAGCCCATCCAGATGCTGGCCGAGGGGACCAAGGAGGTGGCCGCGGGCAACCTCCGCTACAAGGTCGAGGTGCGGGCCGACGACGAGATCGGCATCCTGGTGGACTCCTTCAACCGGATGACCGGCGACCTCGCGGCCTCCCAGTCCAAGCTCGAGGAGACCTACCGCGACCTGCAGGCCAAGCACACCGAGGTCGAGGAGCGGCGGCGCTACACCGAGACCGTCCTGGAGGCGGTGGCCACCGGGGTGGTCTCGCTCGATCCCGACGGGCACGTCACCACCATCAACGGCGCGGCCGAGCGGCTGCTCGGGCTCGACGCGGCCGCGGTGCAGGGCCGCTCCGCCACCCGGGTGTTCCGCTCCCCGGAGTACGTGGAGATCGACGCGCTCATCCAGCGCATGGGCCGGGTACGGGAGGGCATGCTCGACCGCGAGGTGCACCTGCGCCGCGACGGCCAGGCGGTGGCCCTGCTCGCCTCGGCCACCGCGCTGCGCGGCCCCGACGGCGGCTACGTGGGCATGGTGCTCGCCTTCGACGACCTCACCGAGCTCCTCAAGGCCCAGCGGCTCGCCGCGTGGCGCGAGGTCGCGCAGCGCATCGCCCACGAGATCAAGAACCCGCTGACCCCGATCCAGCTCTCGGCCCAGCGGCTGCGCCGCCGCCTCGCCTCCGACGGGAGCCCGGACGAGAAGCGCCTGCTCGAGGAGGCCACCGGCACCATCATCCAGGAGGTCGACGGCCTGCGACAGCTGGTCGACGAGTTCTCGCGCTTCGCCCGGATGCCCGCGCTCACGCCCAAGCCCACCGACCTGGCCCGGCTGCTGGAGGGCGTGGTGGTGCTCTACCGCGAATCGCATCCGAGCCTGGCCATCCTCGCCGCCTTCGCCACCGACCTCCCGCCGGTCGAGGTGGATCCGGACCAGATCAAGCGCGCGGTGCTGAACCTGGTCGACAACGCGGTGGAGGCGGTGGGCGGCACCGGCGAGGTGGTGGTGCAGACCGAGTGGCTGGCCGAGGCCCAGCGCGCCCGCATCGTGGTGGCCGACGACGGCCCCGGCATCCGGCCCGAGGATCGCGAGCGACTCTTCGTACCCTACTTCTCGACCAAGGCCACCGGCATGGGGCTCGGCCTGCCCATCGTCCACCAGATCGTCTCCGACCACGGCGGCTCCATCCGGGTCGAGGACAACACTCCGCACGGCAGCCGCTTCGTCATCGAGCTGCCCGTCGGCCGGCCGGTCGCCGCGCCGGTGCAGGCCTGAGCGCGCGCGCCATGCCCGGCGAGCACATCCTGATCGTCGACGACGAGCGCGCGATCCGGACCACCCTGAGAGGCGTGCTGGAGGATGAAGGCTACCGGGTCACCGCGGTGGGCTCGGGGGAGGAGGCGATCGCCCGGCTGCAGGACGAGACCCCCGACGTGATCTTCCTCGACATCTGGATGCCCGGCGTCGACGGGCTCGATACCCTCGCGGAGCTCAAGCGGATGCGGCCGGAGACCGCGGTGGTCATGATCTCGGGCCACGGCACCATCGAGACCGCGGTGAAGGCCACCAAGCTCGGGGCCTACGACTTCATCGAGAAGCCGCTCTCGCTGGAGAAGACGCTGCTCGCGGCCACCCGCGCGCTCGAGCACACCCGCCTCGAGCGGGAGAACCGGGCCCTGCGGGCCCAGGTCGAGCGGGGCCAGGAGATCGTGGGCAAGAGCTCGCTCATCGAGCACCTGCGCCAGCAGATCGGCATCGCGGCCCCCTCGAGCGGCCGGGTGCTGATCCAGGGCGAGAACGGCTCCGGCAAGGAGCTGGTGGCGCGCGCGGTCCACGCGCTGTCCGCCCGCCGGGATGGGCCGTTCGTGGAGGTGAACTGCGCGGCGATCCCCGAGGAGCTGATCGAGTCCGAGCTGTTCGGCCACGAGCGCGGCGCGTTCACCGGCGCGGTGGCGCGCCGGCGCGGCAAGTTCGAGCTGGCCGACCACGGCACCCTGTTCCTGGACGAGATCGCGGACATGAGCCTCAAGACCCAGGCCAAGGTGCTGCGGGCGCTGGAGGAGCAGGCCTTCGAGCGGGTCGGCGGCAAGGATACGATTCGCGTGGACGTGCGGGTCCTCGCCGCCTCGAACCAGAACCTGCCCGAGCGCATCGCGACGGGCGCCTTCCGCGAGGACCTCTACTATCGCCTCAACGTCATCCCCATCGAGGTGCCGCCGCTCCGCCAGCGGAAGGAGGACCTGCCGCTGCTGGTGGGCCACTTCACCTCCCTGTTCTCGGCCGAGAACGGCAAGCGGCCCAAGACGGTCTCGGTGGAGGCCCTCGCCTACTTCCTGTCCTACGACTGGCCGGGCAACGTGCGCGAGCTCCGCAACATGGTGGAGCGGCTCGTGATCATGACCCCGCGTGACGTCATCGGGCCCGAGGACCTGCCCCCGCCCCTGCGCCCCCGCGACGCGGAGGCGCCGGGCTCCGACGACGCCCAGCGCGAGCGCACCCTCAAGGAAGCCCGCGAGGCCTTCGAGCGCGCCTTCATCCTGAGCGAGCTGCGCGCCAACGAGTGGAACATGACCCGCACCGCCGAGCGCCTCGGCATCGAGCGGAGCCACCTCTACCGCAAGCTCAAGGCGTACGGGATCAGCGCGCCGAAGTAGGCGGTCGCAGCAGGGCCACCCCGCTCGCGACGAGCAGCACGCTCGCGAGGGCGAGCGATCCCGAGAAGTCTCCCCGCGGGCCCACCGTCAGCGCCGCCACCAGCGGGCCTGCCACCTGCCCCGCCGCGAACGCGGCCGTCATCGCCGCCATCAGGCCGGTGGCCCGGGGGCCGGCGACCGCGCGCGCCTCCTGCATCCCGACCATGGTGTTGACCATGAACGTGCCGCCCACCAGCAGGGCCGCGATCATGATGCCGCCGATGGTCGGCCACGCCACCGGCGCGGCGACGCCCAGCGCCATCATGAGCTGGCTGCACGCCCAGAGACGCCGATTCCCGAGCCATCGGCTCCCGGCCGCCGCGACGAGGGTCGACACCGCGGCCGCCATGCCGAAGGCGGGCCACGACGACCCGAAGACGAGCGGATCGGCCACGATCTGCCGGGCCATGGCCGGCACGAAGGTGGCCGGGATGATGTATCCGAAGCCGAACATCCCGTAGCACAGCACGAGCCGTAGCGCGTCGCGGTCCCACCCGCGGGCCGCCGACGCGTCAGCCGGAGCCGCGGGCGCCGCGCCCTCCTCCGCGCGCAGGATCGGCCAGATCGCCGCGGTGGCCCCGAGCGCGAGAAGACCCAGGCCCTGCCAGGCCCGCGCCGAGCCGGCGCTCCGATGCATGAGCGCGACGCACAGCGCGCCCGCGACGGTGATCCCGCCCCCGACGCCGGAGAAGACGGCGCCGCTCAGCCGGGGGCGGCCGGCGGCCGCGAAGCGCCCGAGAGCCCACGCGGAGACGAAGACCAGGACCCACGCGCTGCCGACACCGGCCGCCGCGCGCAGGAGGATCCAGGCGGCCAGGCTGTGGGTGAAGCCCATCGCCAGGGTCGCGACCCCGATGACCGAGAGCCCGGCCCGGATCGCGCTGGTGACCGGCACCCCGAGGGCGACGGCGGTCAGAGCCCCGAGCAGATATCCCACGTAGTTGGCGGAGGCGAGCCATCCGCCCTGGGCCACCGAGAGGCCGGCGTCCTGCTGCATCATCGGCAGGATCGGGGTGAACGCGAACCGGCCGATCCCCATCGCGACCATCAGCGCGGTCGCTCCCGCCGCCGCGATCGTGGGGGCCGCGGGGAGACGCGAAGGCCGGTCGTCGCTCGTCACGGGCTCGAATCTACGTTGACGGCTCCATGTTGAAAAATGAATAATCGAGATGGAGGCGTTCTCGTTATGGGAAAGATCGATCTGTCCGCCCTCGAGATCTTCCGCGCGGTGGCCGAGCACGGAGGCATCACGAAGGCGGCCGCCCGGCTCGATCGGGTCCAGTCCAACGTCACCACCCGCGTCAAGCAGCTCGAGGACCGGCTGGGCACCGCGCTCTTCCTCCGCCAGAAGGGTCGGCTCCGGCTCTCGTCCGAGGGCCGGGTCCTCCTCGAGTACGCGGACCGCCTCCTGCACCTGGCCTCGGAGGCCGAGGCCGCGCTCCGGGACCGGAAGCCGGCCGGCACCCTCCGGCTGGGCGCTCTGGAGAGCACCGCCGCGACCCGGCTGCCGCCGATCCTCTCCCGCTTCCACCGCGCCTATCCCGAGGTCCGGGTCGAGCTGGTCACCGGCACCACCGGAGCCCTAGTCGCGCAGGTCGTGGGCCGGGAGCTCGAGGCCGCCTTCGTGGCCGAGCCCTTCACCGCCACCGACCTCGAGGTGGCCCCCGCGTTCACCGAGGAGCTGGTGGTGATCACCCCCCGACCCTTCCGCCGGATCCGCTCCCCCCGGGACGTCGGGCACGCGACCCTCATCGCCTTCGCGAGCGGATGCTCGTACCGGCGGCGCCTCGAGGCCTGGCTGGCCGGGGCCCAGGTCGCGCCGGAGCGGGTGATGGAGTTCGGCTCCTACCACGCGATCGTGGCGTGCGTCACCGCGGGCAGCGGCGTCGCGATCGTGCCCCGGTCGGTCCTTCGCCTCTCGCGCGGCGCCCACGACGTCGTCGCGCACGCCTTGCCGCCCGCGGTGGCGCGGGCGCGCACGTGCCTGGTCTGGCGCTCGGACCACCGCGCCACCGCCCTCACCGCGCTGCACGCGATGCTGGGACGGCCGCGCGGGCGGCAAAGGCCAGCGCAGCCCCGCGTTTCGTGATAGGACATTAGGGCTCTGTCGCGCCGAAGGCGTCACGGCTCGTTGCCACAGGAGGTGTCCATGCGACGCAGTGCCAGCCTGCTCCTCACGCTCTCGCTCCTCGTCGCGGCCGCGACCGGCGCCGTCGCTCAGTCGAAGGAGCCGGTCAAGATCGGGCTCAGCGCCGCGGTCTCCGGCGGATCGGCGGCCTCCGGCGAGGCCATCAAGCGCGGCCTCGAGATCGCCATCGGCGAGATCAACGCGAAGGGCGGGGTGCTCGGTGGCCGCCCATTGCAGCTGGTGGTCCGCGACGACGAGGGCCAGCCCGCCAAGGGCGTGACCATCGCGCGCGAGCTGGTGGAGCGAGAGAAGGTCGCCGCGGTGTTCGGCGGCCTCCATACCCCGGTGGCGCTGGCTCAGGTCGCGGTGTGGCACGAGCTCAAGACGCCCTACATGGGGGCGTGGGCGGCGGGCACCAACATCACCCGCAACGGGCAGAGCCCGAACTACGTCTTCCGGGTCTCGGCCAACGACGACGACGCGGACAAGTTCCTCACCCGCTACGCCACCGAGGTGCTGCGCAAGGGCAAGCCCGGCCTCCTGCTCGAGAACACGAGCTGGGGGCAGTCCAACGAGGCCGGCCTCACCAAGTGGCTCGGCGAGAAGGGCATCAGGGCGGTCGGGATCGAGAAGTTCAACTGGGGCGATCCGGACATGAGTCCCCAGCTCCTGCGCCTCAAGAACGCGGGGGCCGACCACGTGGTGCTGGTGGCCAACGCGCCCGAGGGCGCGCAGGTCGTGAAGTCGCGCGCCAAGATCGGCTGGGAGATCCCGATGGTCTCGCACTGGGGCATCTCGGGCGGCCGCTTCGCCGAGCTGACCGGGGAGCTGTCCGACGGGGTCGCGTTCCTGCAGACCTACTCCTTCTTCGGCAAGCAGAACGAGCGCGGGGAGCAGGTCCTGAAGGCGCTCAAGGAGAAGTACGGCGTCAAGGGCCCCGAGGACGTGATCGCCCCCGTCGGCACCGCCAACGCCTACGACGGCTTGCACCTGGTCGCCCTCGCGATCGAGCAGGCCGGCTCCACCGACGGCGCCAAGGTGCGCGACGCGCTCGAGGGGCTCAAGGCCGAATACAAGGGCCTCATCAAGACGTACCGCCGGCCGTTCACCGCCGAGCAGCACGACGCGCTCACCGACGCCGACTACATCATGGTGGTCTGGCGCGCGGGCAAGATCGTTCCCCTGGCCGCCAAGTAGCGGGTGCTCGTCCAGCTCCTCGTCACCGGCCTGGCCCTCGGCAGCATGTACGGGCTGGTCGCCCTCGGGTACCACATCACCTGGGCGACCAGCCGGACCATGAACTTCTCGCAGGGCCACGCGGTGATGGTGGGCGCGGTGATCGCGTGGGCCCTCGTGGTGGCCCTCGGCTGGCCCCTGCCGATCGGGCTGCTCGCGACCCTGCTGGCCCTCGCCGTTTTCGGCGCCCTCATCGAGCGCGTGGCGGTGCGCCCGTTCTTCCGCGCCTCCTCGCCCGCCTGGCTGCTCTCCACCATCGCGTGCGGCATCATCGCGGAGAACGTGGCCCAGCTCCTGTTCGGCAAGGACGCGCGCGCCTTCCCGTCCGCCCTCACCCAGCGGCCGATCCTGGTGGGCGGCGCGGGCTTCTACCCTCAGGAGCTTCTGATCCCGGTGGTCGGGCTCGGCCTGATGGCCCTGGTGCAGCTCTTCTACCACCGCACGCGGTACGGCCGGCAGCTCAAGGCGGTGGCCTGGAACGCGGAGGCCGCCGGGCTCATGGGCATCAACGTCCCGCGCGCGGTCATGGCCTCCTACGCGCTCTCCGCGCTGCTGGCCGGGGTGGCCGGCGTGCTGCTGGCGCCGCTGCTGAACGTCGCGCCCACCATGGGCACCATCATCGGGCTCAAGGCCTTCGCGGTGGCGATCATCGGCGGCCTCACCTCGGCGCCCGGCATCGTGCTGGCCGGGCTCGGCTACGGGCTCCTCGAGGCGGTGGTGGCGGGCTACGTCTCCACCGGGGCGCGGGAGATCGTGGGCTTCGCGCTGGTGATCCTGGTCCTGGTGGTGCGGCCGTGGGGCCTGCTCGGCGCGCCGCCGGCGAGGCGCGTGTAGTGGGGCGCGCGGGCTGGGCCACGGTGGCGGTGGCGGCGCTGCTGCTCCCGCTCTCGACGAGCAACACCTACTACCTCTACCTCGCGTGCAGCGTCGGGCTGCTCACGATCGTGGCCGCGGGGCTCAACGTGCTCGCCGGCTTCGCGGGCCAGATCTCGCTCGGCCATGCCGGCTTCTACGCCCTCGGCGCCTACGGCGCCGGGCTCGCGGCCACCCGCCTCGGCTGGCCGCTCTGGGCCGCGGTGCCGGTCGGGATGGTGCTGGCGGCGATCGTCGGGGCGGCGGTCGGGGCCGCCGCGCTGCGCGTGTCCGGCCCCTACCTGGCCATGGTGACGATCGCGTTCGGCATCATCGTCGAGCACGTGCTGGTGGAGTGGGTCTCGCTGACCGGCGGGCCGGGCGGCATCTTCAACATCCCCAAGCTGACGGTGGGCGGCAGCTACTGGCCGATCGCGGGCTGCGCGGCGGCGGCGCTCTGGCTCACCGCGAACCTCCGCGCCTCCGCGTGGGGACGGGCCCTGCTGGCGGTGAAGAGCAGCGAGGTCGCGGCGGAATCCCTCGGCATCTCCGCCTACCTCGCGCGCACCACCGCGTTCACGATCTCGGCCGCGCTCGCCGGGCTCGCGGGCGGGCTCTTCGCGCTCCTCAACGGCTACATCTCGCCGGACAGCTTCACCCTGCAGACCTCGATCCTGTTCCTGCTCGCGCTGCTCTTCGGCGGGCTCGGCAGCGTGGCGGGGCCGCTGGTGGGGGGCGCGGCGCTGACGCTGCTGCCGGAGCTGCTGACCGGGCTCGCGGACTACCGGCTGATCCTGTACGGCTCGCTGCTGCTGGTCTCGATCTACGGGCTGCCCGCGGGAGTGGTGGGGGCGGTCGGGGCGCGGGGGCGGAGGAGCGCGCCGGACACCGGCCTCCCTCTCCCTGCCCTCTCCCCTGAGGGGAGAGGGGTGGAGACGGCGGGGGAGGTGCTGCTGGGGGTGGAGGGCCTCGGCGTGTCGTTCGGCGGCGTGGTGGCGCTGGCGGACGTGACGCTCACCGTGCCGGCGCGCGGGATCACCGCGGTGATCGGGCCGAACGGCGCAGGCAAGACCACGCTGATCAACCTCATCACCGGCTACTACCGGCCGGGCGCGGGCGAGATCCGCCTCGCGGGCGAGCCCATCGCGGGGCGCGCACCTCACGCGGTGGCGCGGCTGGGCGTCGCCCGCACGTTCCAGACCGCGCAACCGTTCGACGACCTGAGCGTGGTGGAGAACGTCATGGTCGGCGTGGCCGGCGCCCGCCTCGGCGCCCTGGGTGGCGCGCTGCTCCACGGCCCCGGCACCCGCCGGCGCGAGCGCGCGCTCCGGGCCCGCGCCCTGCAGCTCCTGGCGGTCCTCGGCCTCGCGGCGCGTGCGGAGGAGCCGGCGGCCAGTCTGCCCGCCGGCCTGCGCCGCTGGCTCGAGATCGCCCGCGCGCTCGCCACCGAGCCGCGCCTGCTCCTGCTCGACGAGCCCGCGGCCGGGCTCTCGCCCACCGAGATCGCGGAGCTGGACGCGCGGCTCACCGCGCTGCGATCCCAGGGCGGCCCCGCGATCGTGCTCGTGGAGCACCACATGGAGCTCGTGATGGCGATCTCGGATCGAATCAGCGTGCTCGACTACGGCCGGGTGATCGCCGCCGGCGCGCCGGCGACGGTGCGAGAGAGCCCGGCGGTGATCGAGGCCTACCTCGGCCTCCCCGCGTGAGCGCGCTGACCGTGTCCGGCCTCTCGGTGGCCTACGGCGCGGCCGCCGTCCTGCACGACGTGTCGCTCGAGGTGCGCCCGGGCGAGGTCGTGACCGTGATCGGAGGCAACGGCGCGGGCAAGACCACGCTGCTCAAGACGGTGGCCGGCGTGCTGCGGCCCGCCGCGGGTCGGATCGCGGTCGGCGAGCGCTCCATCGCGGGCCGCCCCGCGTGGGAGGTGGCCCGCGGGGGCGTGGCGCTGGTGCCGGAGGGCCGCGGCATCTTCGGCGATCAGACGGTGCGCGACAACCTGCTGCTGGGCGCGCTCGCCCGCCCCGGCGGTCGCGGCGCGAGCGCGCCGCAGATCGACCGCGCGCTGACCCACTTCCCCGCCCTGCGCGAGCGCCTCGACCGCCCGGCCGGTGGCCTCTCGGGCGGGCAGCAGCAGATGTTGGCGGTGGCCCGCGGCCTGATGGCGGAGCCGCGCTTCCTGCTGCTCGACGAGCCGTCGCTCGGCCTCGCCCCGCTGATGGTGCGGGAGATCTTCGCGGTGATCGCGCGCCTGCGCGACGAGGGGGTCACGGTCCTGCTCGTCGAGCAGATGGCGGCCCAGGCGCTGGCGCTCGCCGACCGCGCCTACGTGCTCGAGCGCGGACGGGTGACGCTGAGCGGGCCGGCGACCGCCATCCGCTCGAACCCGGAGGTCGTGCGGGCCTATCTCGGGAGCGTGCGCGCACGATGAGCCCCGACCTGGCGACGCGCGCCGACTCCCGCTCGAGCCACATCACCCCGCGCGATCACGGCCGCATCCTCCGGCTGGGCGACGATCTCGTGGCCCGGCTGTCGCGCGCGATCGGCTCGACCGGTCGGGTGCACTCGGTGTTCGCGCGGGCGATCAACGTGGAGTGGGCCGACGGACGGCTGCTCACCCTGCACGGGCCGGGCCCGCTCCGGGCCCCGTTCGCCGCCGCGGTCGAGCGCGTTGCGCTCCTGCGCGCGCCGCGGCCCGACGCCCCGGTCATCGTGGAGCCGGGCCGCCTCCGCCTGCCCGGCCTGGTGCTGACGTGGGACGAGGCCGCGCCGATCGGCTGCGCGATCCCCGCGCCGCCACCCGGTCTCGATCGCGCCGTCGTCGACACGCTCCGCCACCACGGCACCGGCCGCGCGACCGGACTCGACTCGCCCCGCGGCGTGGCCGCTCGCGCGGCGCTCGCGGGCGCCATCGGATCGGGCGACGCGGCCCGGCTCGTCGAGGCCGCGAGCGGGCTGCTCGGCCTCGGCGAGGGGCTCACGCCCGCCGGCGACGATTGCCTGGTGGGCGCGCTCGCGGTGCTGCACGCGATCGGGCACCCCGCGCTCGTCCGGCCACCCACCCCGGCCGCGGCCATCGCCCGCGCCGCCGCGGAGCGCACCACCGCCGTCGGCCGCGAGTTCGTGGTCCACGCCCTCGCCGGCCGCTTCTCGGAGCCGATGCTGGCCCTCCTGCGCGCCCGCGGCCCGATCGAGGCGGCCGAGGCGGTCAGACGCCTCGCCGGCCTCGGCGCCACCTCCGGGATGGACACGCTCGCCGGCCTGCGCCTGGCCTGCCTCGCCGCGGCCTAGTCATGGCGCAGGCAACCGTCGTCAAGCGCGGCGCCTACCACGATTCGGTGGCGCTCCTGCGGCTGGCGCGTGCCCTTCGCACGCGCCCGGGCGTCCGTGAAGCCGCGGTCGTGATGGGCACTCCCGCCAACCGCGATCTCCTGGCCGACGCCGGGCTCCTGACCGAGGAGGCGCGCGCCGCCAGCTCGAACGACCTGGTGGTGGTGATCGAGGCCGAGACCGCCGCCGGTGCCGCGGCCGCGGCGTCCGCCGCCGAGCCCCTGCTGGCGCGCGGCGGCCGGGACACCGCGCGCGGGGCCCGGTCACGGCCGCGCACGCTGGCCGGCGCGGCGCGCCGCACCCCCGACGCCAACCTGGCCCTGATCTCGGTGCCGGGGAGGTTTGCCGCCGCGGAGGCGCACACCGCGCTCACCGCCGGGCTCAACGTGATGCTGTTCAGCGACAACGTGAGCCTCCGCGACGAGATCGCGCTCAAGCATCGCGCGATCGACGGCGGCCTGCTCCTGATGGGCCCGGATTGCGGCACCGCGTACGTGGCGGGCGTGCCGCTCGGCTTCGCCAACGCGGTGCCACGAGGCGACGTGGGCATCGTGGCCGCCTCGGGCACGGGGCTCCAGCAGGTGGCCTGCCTGCTCGCCGCGCGCGGTCGCGGCGTCTCCCACGCCATCGGCGTGGGCGGTCGCGACATGAGCGCGGAGGTCGGCGGCCTGATGACGCTGGCCGGCCTCGATCTGGTCGGCGCCGACGCCGCGACCGCGCTGATCGTGGTGATCGGCAAGCCGCCGGCTCCCGAGGTCGGCGAGCGGATCCGGGCGAAGCTGGCCGCCATCGGCAAGCCGGCGGTGGCCTGCCTGCTCGGGCGCGACGCCGCGGTGGGCACCCGGGGCCCGGTCACGACGGTGGCCACGCTCGAGGATGCGGCGACGGCCACCGACGCGCGACTCGCCGGTACCCCGTGGCAGCCGCGCCCCTTCACGCTCGCCGGCGTCGATGCCCGCATCGCGGTGGCCCGCCGCGGCCTGACCCCGGCGCAGTCGAAGGTGCTCGGCCTCTATGCGGGCGGCACGCTCGCCCACGAGAGCCGGCTGATCCTGGAGTCGCTGCTGGGGCCGGTGGGCTCGAACCTCGCATCCTCCTCCGCCGGGGGCGAGCCGGACGGTGACCGGGAACACCAGATCCTCGACCTCGGCGCCGACGAGTTCACGGTCGGCCGCGCTCACCCCATGCTCGACCCGACGGTCCGCGTCGAGCGGATCGCCCGCGCCGCCGGGCGCCCGGACCTGGCGGTCCTGCTGCTCGACGTGGTGCTCGGCCACGGAGCCGCCGACGATCCCGCCGGCGACGTCGCGCCCGCCATCGAGGCGGCCCGCTCCACCGCCCGCGCGCACCGCCGCGAGCTGGCGGTGGTCGCCTCCGTGGTCGGCACCGCGGCGGATCCCCAGGGCCTCGCGGCGCAGACCGCGCGCCTCGAGGCCGCCGGCGCCTGGGTGCTGCCGTCCAACGCGCAGGCGGCCCGCGCCGCGGCGGCGATCGCCGGACCCGAAGCGGTGCGGGCGACGCTGCGGACCGGAGGCACCGCGTGACCACCCCGCCGGATCCGTCCCGCGCGCTGCTGCAGGAGGGACCCCGCGTGATCAACGTGGGGCTCGAGAGCTTCGCGGCCGACCTCGAGGCCCGTGGCGTGCCCGTGGTGCACGTGGGCTGGCGACCACCGGCCGGAAGCGACGAGACGAGCGCGCGGCACCTCGCCACCCTTCAGGACGGAGCGACGGCCGCGGCCATCGACGCGGCGAACGCGTCGGTGCTCGGCATCATCACCGCCGCGCACCCGGTGCTGGTCGACTGCCGGCCGGCCCGCGAGGCCATGGGGCTCGAGGAGCGCGTGGTGCTGCACGCGGGACCGCCGCTCCAGTGGAATCGCGCCTGCCCCACCATGCAGGCGGCGGTGCTGTGCGCGATCCGCTACGAGGGGTGGGCCGCGGACGACGCGGCCGCGCGAGACCTCGTCGAGCGCCGCGCGGTCACGCTGGCGCCCTGCCACAGCCGCGGCGCGGTCGGCCCGATGACCGGACTCATCACCGCGTCGATGCCGGTCTTCGTGGTGGAGAACCGCGCCGGGAGCAACCGGGCCTACGCCACCATCAACGAGGGCCTCGGCGCGGTGCTGCGCTTCGGAGCCAACGACGAGCGGGTGATCCGCCGGCTCCAGTGGCTCGCCGCCGAGGCCGGCCCCACCCTGGGCGCCGCTCTGCGCTCCGGCGAGGGCGTCGACCTGCGGGCGATGATGGGCCAGGCTCTCCGCATGGGCGACGAGATGCACCAGCGCAACATCGCCGCCTCCGCCCTCCTCGTCCGCCGCCTGATGCCGGCCCTCGCGCGCGCCGGCCGCGACACCGCGGTCCTCGCGCGGCTCGCCGAGTTCATCGGCGGCAACGATCAGTTCTTCCTCAACCTGGCCATGGCCGCGGGCAAGGCGTCGACCGATCCGGCGCTGGAACATCCCGGCTCCACCCTGGTCGTCACGATGGCGCGCAACGGCACCGACTTCGGGATCCGGGTGGCGGGCCTCGGCGACCGCTGGCTCACCGCCCCGGTCAATACTCCCAACGGTCTCTACTTCGCGGGGTATGGGCCGGAGGACGCCAATCCCGACATCGGCGACAGCGCGATCGTGGAGACCATCGGCCTCGGCGGCCTCGCGATGGCCGCCGCGCCCGCGGTGGCCGGGTTCGTGGGCGCGGGTGGGCTCCAGGAGGCGATCGCGATCACCGAGGAGATGGCCGAGATCACGGTCGGCGAGCACCCCCACCTCCGCATCCCCAACCTGGACGATCGCGGCACGCCGGTCGGCATCGACGTCCGTCGCGTGGTCGAGACCGGCATCGCGCCCCTGATCAACACCGGCATCGCGGGCCGCCGGCCGGGCGTGGGCCAGATCGGGGCCGGCACCGTGCGGGCGCCGCTCGCCTGCTTCGAGCAGGCCCTCGCCGCGCTGGCCACCACGATCGGCGGCCGCGCGTGAGCGCACCGCTCGACCTGCTGCTGCGCGACTGCCGGCTGCCCGACGGGCGCCTCGTCGACATCGGCTGCCTCGGCGGCCGCATCGAGGCGATGGGCGCCCTTGGGGGCGTCCCCGCGGCCCGGACCATCGCGTGCGACGGCCACGCGGTCACGCCCGGGCTGGTCGACGCCCACATCCATCTCGACAAGGCGCTGCTGGACGATCGGGCACCGAGCCGCGAGGGCTCGCTCGCCGAGGCCCTGCGCGTGACCGGCGAGGCCAAGCGCGGCTTCACCCGCGAGGACATCTCGAGCCGGGCGCGCCGCGTGCTCGACATGGCGATCCGCCAGGGCACGACCGCCATGCGCAGCCACGCCGAGATCGATCCCGTCGTGGGCCTGAAGGGCTTCGAGGCCCTGTCCGCCCTGAAGCGCGAGTACGCGCCCGCGATCGACCTGCAGCTCTGCGCGTTCGCCCAGGAGGGCATCCTGAAGGTCCCGGGCACCGAGGCGCTCCTCCGTGAGGCGCTGCGCGCCGGAGCCGACCTGGTCGGCGGCGTTCCCTACGTGGACCCGGACCCGCGCCGACACGTCGACGTCGTCTTCGACCTGGCCGCGGAGTTCGGAGTGGACGTGGACTTCCACGCCGACTTCTTCGACGAGCCCAAGCACCTGCACGCGCGCTACATCGCGGAGCAGACGGTGCGCCGCGGCTGGCAGGGCCGCGTGGCCCTCGGCCACATGAGCGAGATGGCGGCGCTGCCGCCCGACGAGCAGGACGCGCTCGCCCGTCAGCTCGCCGAGGCCGGCGTCGCGGTGATCGTGCTGCCCGCCACCGACCTCTACCTGATGGGCCGGAAGGACGTGCGGTCGCCCCGCCGCGGCCTGGCCCCGATCAAGAGGCTGCTCGCGGCCGGCGTCACCGTCGCGGCGGCCACCAACAACGTGCGCAACGCGTTCACGCCGCTCGGCACCGCGGGCTTGCCGCTCATGGGCTACCTGGTCGCGATCGCGGCCCACATGGGCGCGGAGCCCGAGCTGGCGCAGGTGCTCGACATGCTGACCACGCACCCGGCGCGGATCCTGCGCCGCGGCGACGCGGCCCTCCGTCCGGGCGTCGCGGCGGACCTGGTGGTGTGGGAGGGCGCACGAGCGGCGGAAGTCGTGAGCGCGCTCGGACCGTGCCGGCTGGTCGTGAAGGGCGGGCGGGTGACGATCGAGCACGTGCGCACGGTCGGCGAGCCGTGGCGAGGTGCGGCCATGGGCATCCCCGAGAGGGTCTAGGTCCAGATCCGCCGTCTTGTCGCGCCGGCGAGGTGTGGCGTATGATGCTGCCGGCCTTCACGCTCGCGGCCTCCGGCCTCGAGCCTCAACCCGTGACGGGAAGGAGTGCGTCGATGCGGATTGGTACGATCATCGCGGCGCTGCTGGCACTGCTGTCGTTCGTGGCACCGACCCCGGCCTACGCGGGCGGCGCGTTCGCCCTGCCCCCGGTCGCCTGCACCATCATCATCGTGATCCTGGTGATCGTCGTGATCTACCTCTGGTTCACGCGGCGGCGCTAGCGACCCCGGCTCGATCCCTCCTCTTCGGCCCGCGCCAGCCAGAAGCGCATCCCCAGATCCCGGAAGAGGGCGCCGGCGGCGGCGAGCTCGTCGGTGGCGCGACTCGCGTCACCCGTGCGCCGGCAAGCTCCGGCCAGGGTGAGACGGGCGCGGGCCAGCAGCGGTCGCATGCCGAGCTCGGTCGCCAGCTCGACGGCGGCGCGTAGCTGCCCCTCCGCCGCTTCCGCCTCCCCCGCTCCCCGCCGGGCCGCGATGTCCCCCAGCAGGTGCAGCGCGGACGCCTCGTCGCCACGCTGGCCGCGCCCCCGCGCCATGGCGAGCGCGCGGGTGGCCGCCACGTGGGCCTCCTCGATCCGCCCGGCCAGCAGATGCGCCTCGCCGAGCAGGACCAGCGAGCTCGACTCGGCCACCCGCAGGTGGATCGACTCCGACAGCGCGAGCGCCTCCTCCAGCAGCGCGGTGCCCTCCGCCACGCGGCCCATCAGGGCATATGCTGCGCCGAGCGCGCGCATCACCTGCGGCAGCAGCCGGGTGAGTCCCGCGCCGCGCGCCGACGCGAGCGCGCGATCGAGCAGCAGCGTCGCCGACTCCAGATCGCCCCGCACCCCGTAGAGGTAGCCCAGGCCCCAGCTCGCGGAGACGATGGCGTAGGGCCGGTCGATCTCCTCGGCCAGGCGGACCGCCTCACGGCCGGTCACGATGCCCTGCTCGAACTCGCCGATCTCGGCGAGGCAGCGGGTGAGCCAGCCGAGCGAGACCGCCCGGAAGCCCGCGGGGGTGCCCATCTGGGTGGGGCCGAAGCCGCCCGGGGCGGGCTCCTCGCGCGGGAACTCGGCGGCCCGGCGCTCGTGGTCGGCGGCGCGGCGGTAGTCGCCGAGGGCGTGGAACGCCATGCCCAGGTACTGGTCGGCGGCCAGGCGGAGCGGCAGATCCCCGATGGCCGACGCGATCTCGCGGGCTCGCTCGATCAGCGCGGAGGCCTCGCGGAAATGGCCGGTCTGTCGGTCGTGCTCGCCCAGGTGCATCGAGACCCAGCCGCGGCGCCGGGCGTCGCCCAGCCGCTCGGCGAGGCCCTCCGCCTCGCGCAGCAGCGCGTGCAGGCGCTCGAGCTCCCCGATCGCGTAGAGGGAGCTGCGCAGGTCGAGGCGCACGTCGATCGCCTGGGCCAGCGTGTCGGTGTCCACCGGCAGGTGGCCGAGCGCGGCGAGCGCCTGCTCGAGCCACGCCACCGCCTCCCGGTGCGCGGAGCGCTGCTGGGCCCGGTTGCCCGCCTGGCGCGAGTAGCGCGCCGCGCGCTCCCATCGCTCGCCCCGGAAGCTGTGGTGGGCGAGGCGATCCACGTCCTCCAGCGCGCGCCCCGGCTGCAGCCGCTCCATCGCCTCCGCGATGCGGGCGTGCAGCGCGCGGCGGCGCGCCTGGGAGAGGCTGCCGTAGGCCACGTCGTGGGTCAGCACGTGCCGGAACGAGTACTCGAAGTCGGGGAAGAGTCGCGACTCGTAGAGGAACTCGCCGGCCTGGAGCGTGGCCAGGTGGCCGGGCAGGTCATCGCCCTCCTCCGCGACCTCCTGCAGCAGGGCCAGCGGCACGTGCATGCCCACCACCGCGGCGGACTGCAGGAGGCGCTTGGCTCCGTCCGGCAGCCGGTCGATGCGCGCGGCCAGGATGGCCTGCACGGTGGGCGGGATCTGCAGGGCCTCGATGATCTTCGCCTGCCGGTAGGCCCCCGGCTCCCCCGCCAGGACCCCCACCTCGCCGAGGGTCCGCACCGTCTCCTCCAGGAAGAGCGGGTTGCGGTCGGTGAGCTGCACCAGCAGCCGCTTCAGGGGCCGCAGGCCGGGGTCCGGCCCCAGCAGCGTCTCGAGCAGCTCGTCGGTGGGGCCGGGCGGCAGCGGCTCCATGCGGAACTGGGTGCAGACCGGCAGGTTGGCCCAGCCGTGCTGGTACTCGGGTCGGTAGGTGACCAGCAGCATCATCCGCGCGGACGGCAGGCTCGCCACGATCTCGTCGAGGAGCGTCTGGGTCTCGGTGTCGACCCAGTGCAGATCCTCGCACACCAGCACCACCGGGCGCCGCGCGCTCTCGCGCACCAGGAGGGTGCGCACTCCGTCCAGCGCGCGCCGGCGTCGCTGGGTGGGATCGAGACCCGCCCACTGCGGGTCGTCGCTCGGCACGTCGAGCAGCCACAGGAGCGCGGCGTGGTAGCGCACCAGCGCGGGCTCGAGCGCCACCAGCGCCTCGCCCACCTTCTCCCGGATGCGGGCGTGATCGTCGCGGCTCTCGATGCGGAAGTACTGCCGGAGCAGATCGAGCACCGGCGAGTAGCTGGGCCCGCGCGCGTACGAGACCGCGCCGGTCTCGAGGACCACCCACTGCCGCGCGTCCGCGGAGTGCGTGAACTCGTGACAGAGACGCGACTTGCCGACCCCGGCTTCCCCCAGCACCGCCACCAGCTGTCCGTGGCGGTCGGCGGCGCGCCGCATGGCGCCCACCAGGTGGCCCATCTCGGCGGCGCGGCCCACGAAGCGGGTCAGGCCCCGCGCCGCCGCGGCCCGGAGGCGCGAGCGCGCGGGGCCCGCGCCGACCAGCTCGTACACCTCGACCGGGCCCGCCAGCCCCTTCACCGGCGTCGGGCCGAGGGGCCGCGTCTCCACGAACCCCTCGGCGAGCGCGAGGGTCCCGGTCGTGAGCAGGATGCGGCCCGGGTCCGCGAGCTGCTCCATGCGCGAGGCCAGGTGCGTGGTCTGCCCCACCGCGGTGTAGTCCATCCGCAGGTCGCTGCGGATGGTCCGCACGATCACCTCGCCCGAGTTGAGGCCCACCCGGATCCGCACCGCGACCCCGAGCGAGTGGCGCACCTCCTCCGCGTAGCTCTTGATCGATTCCTGCATCTGGAGCGCGGCATAGCAGCCGCGGGTCGCGTGGTCCTCGTGCGCGAGCGGGGCGCCGAAGAGGGCCATGATGCCGTCGCCCATCACCTGGTTGACGGTGCCCTCGTACCGGTGCACCGCCGCCATCATGAGCTGCAGCACCGGGTCCAGCACCCGGCGCGCCTCCTCGGGATCGCGGTCGGCCAGCAGCTCCATGGAGCTCTGCATGTCCGCGAAGAGCACCGTCACCAGCTTGCGCTCGCCTTCCAGCGCGGCGCGCGAGTCGAGGATGCGGGCCGCGAGGTGCTTCGGGGTGTAGGTCTGCGGAGGTCCGAAGCGGGGCTCGGGCGGCGCGGACGGGGTCAGGGAGGCGCCGCAACCGCCGCAGAAGCGCTCGGTGGCCTCGTTGGCGAACCCGCAGGCGAGGCACCGCGACACGAACGAGAGGCCGCACTCGCCGCAGAAGCGCCGATCCGCGCGATTCTCGGCGTGACAGCGGGGACAGATCACCGAGGCAGGATACGGCGGCGCGCGGGCCCGGTCAACGCTCCGCGGGTGCGCGCGAGGTGGGCACGCCCGCCGCGCCGCGGGCCGCGGTGCGCCACGCCCACTCGAGCGGACCGACCGCGAAGCGGCGCGTCCACCAGACCGACCCCGCGAGCTGCACCGTCCACACCCCGAGCACGGTCAGGAGCTGGCCCGCGCGGTCCACTCGCCCGAACAGGCCCAGGCCGTGACCGTAGAAGATGGTGGTACAGAGAAGGGTCTGGAGCAGGTAGTTGCTGAGCGCGGTCCGGCCGACCGCGGCCACCGCGCGCGCCCGCCAGCCCAGGCGGCAGAGCAGCATCACGAGGCCCACGAAGCCGAGCCCCAGGGCCAGGTCGCCCCAGTACGACAGCTGGGTGCCGACCAGCATGAAGTCGTCGAGATCGAAGCCGCGCGCGCGGCTCCGCGCCACTCCGGCCCACGCCAGCGGCCCGCCCACTCCGAAGCCCAGCGCGCTCATGCCCGCGTAGAACCGGGTGGAGCGCGCCGCGGTCAGCACGCCCAGCTTGAAGAGGCCCATGCCGATCAGCATGAGCCCGCTCGTCTGCCAGAGGCCGCGCAGCACGAGCTGCGACGTCTCGATCTGGAAGGCCTCGGGCGCGCGGTAGGCCATCTGGCCCACCCAGCCGCCGCGGTAGGCCGCGACCTCGCGCGCGACCATCTCGGGGGACGGGGCCCACACCTGGCGGAAGCCGGCGCGCACGTCCTCCGGCCACCAGGGCATCGACGCGCCCAGCCCGAGCGCGATGACAGACGCGCACGCCAGCGCGAGGGCGCCGGTGGTGAGGAGACGCCGCGGCGGCAGGGCGCGCAGGGCGAAGACCAGCGCGCCGCAGAGGGCGAAGGTCACCAGCATGTCGCCGTACCAGAGCAGGTACGCGTGCAGCAGGCCGATGCCGCCCAGCAGGGCCATGCGCCGATGGTGGAGGCGCTCGACATCGCCCGCGCCGCGCGCCGAGAGGAGAAGGAGGCCGGCGCCGAAGAGCATCGCGAAGATCGCGAGGAACTTGCCGTCGGCCAGCACCGCGGTGACCAGCCAGATCCATCCGTTGGCGCCGTCGAGATTGCCGCCCACCGCGGGGTTCAGGCGGGCGGCCACCACCATCGCGAACGACTGCACGTGCACCGGCAGGATGCCGAGGATCCCGACGCCGCGGAGGGCGTCGAGGGAGATGATGCGCGAGGCGGGCTGCGGCACCGCGGCTCGCTCCGGCGTCGCCGGGCCGAGGATCCGGCGCTACGCCGCGCCGGGGGTGATCACGGTCTTGGCTCCCCGGCCCGCCGTCGCGTGGGCGAAGGCCTCCTCGATGCGCGCGAGCGGGAACCGGCTGCCGACCAGGCGCTTCACCCCGAGCTTGGGCAGGAGCGCGAGCGCGCGGCGGAACGCGGTGCCGCGGCCGTAGGCGCCGTGAATGCGGACCTCGCGGAAGTGGGCCTCGTACAGATCGATGGGCATGGGGCTGCCCTTGGGGTTCACCCCCACGAGCTGGAGCACCCCCGTCGGTCTCACCATCGAGAAGGCCTGCGCGACCAGCTCCGGCTTGCCCACCGCCTCGCACACCACCTCCGCGCCGCGACCACGGGTGAGCGCCATCACGCGCTCGGGCAGGCTCTCGCGAGTCGGATCGACCACTACGCGGGCGCCCAGACGCCGGGCCAGCTCGCGGCGCTCCTCGAGCGGATCGGACAGCACCAGGCGCTTGGCCCCGCGGCGCCGGGCGATCGCCATCGTGAGCAGGCCCATGATGCCGCCGCCCATGACCACCACCGTGGCGTCGCGCGGCATCGTGAACATCTCGAGGCCGGACAGGCAGCAGGCGGCGGGCTCGGCGAGCGCGGCGGTCACCACGTCGAGCCCCTTCGGCAGCGGGTGCACGCAGTCCGCGGGCAGCGCGGCCCGCTCCGCGAAGCCACCGACGCGCGTGGCCTTGGCGCACTGGCTGATCCGGCCCTGGGAGCAGGCCAGGCAGGCCCCGCAGCCGAAGGACGGCTCGCATGCCATCGGTCGGCCGACGAGCCGCCGGCTCACCCCGCGCCCGACCTCGCGCACCACGCCGGTGTACTCGTGGCCCATGATCAAGGGCGGCGTCCACGGGAAGAGGCCCTGCGTGGCGTGCACGTCGGTCCCGCAGATACCGGCCGCGGCCACGTCGACCACCACCTGCCCCGGGCCGGGGGCCGGATCCGGCGCTTCATCTACGGTGAAACGGAGTCCCCCCCGCCAGGTTGCGACCTTCACGTCCGGGGGACGGTCGCGTGCTGGGAGAACTTCGGCATCACCTCGGTGGCGAGCAGCTCCATCGAGCGGCGCCACAGGGCGGGGCGATCCCAGTCGTGGCCTCCCATCAGCAGGGTGCCGAAGTGGCCGGTTTCCTCTCTCAGAGCCACCAGCTGTTCCAGCACGCGCTTCGGGCTGCCCGCGATGACGAGGGCGCGCTTGACCATGTCCATGGTCACGTCCTCGTCCGGGATGAGCAGGTCCGGCTTCAGCATGAAGAGCGCCTTGCGGCCCTTGGAGAAGCTGTGATGGAAGAACCGATAGTAGAACGAGAGCCCGTTGTCCGGGTCGGCGAGATACTCCTCCGCCTCCGCGTCGCTCTCGGTCACCAGGACGCTGCGGGAGACGCGCCACTGGTCCGGATCGGGACGGCGGCCGGCGCGCTCGCAGCCCTCCACGTACTTCTCCCAGTGGCCCTTCAGGTAGCGGCGGTGGAAGAACTGGCCCGAGACCGGGATCCACCCCCGCTCGCCCGCGGTGGCCGCGCTGTTCGAGCTCGGGGTCAGGAGCGAGAGCGCGATCGGCGGGTGCGGCTGCTGGTACGGCCGCGGCACGTAGCCCACCTTGAACTCGGGCCAGATGCCGTTCTTGAGCGAGATCTTCCAGAACTTCCCGTCGATCTCGTAGGGCGGATCCTGGGCCCACAGCTTGAGCACGGTCTCGATGGACTCGATCACCATCTGCGGGCGCAGCTCGGCCTGCCCCACGTCGAACATCTCGAGGTCGCTCACGAGACCGCCCGGGCCGATGCCCATGATGAAGCGGCCGCGGCAGAGCTGGTCGAACATCGCGGCGTGCGCGGCCACCGTGGCCGGGTGCAGCTGGGGCAGGTTGATGACCCCGGTGCCGAAGCGGATCTGGGTGGTGCGCGGGATCAGGGTCGCGAAGAAGATGAGGGGCGAGGTGATGCGCTCGCTCCACGAGGAGAAGTGCTCGCCCACGAAGGCCTCGGTGAAGCCCAGCCGGTCCGCGAGGACGATGGCCTCCTGGTCTTCCTCCAGGATGGCCGAGTACTCGCGGTCCGGGTGGTGGAACGGCATGGTGAACATGCCGAGCTTGACCGTCATCGAGGCCTCCGTGGGCGCATGGTGGCCCGCCTACTTCTTGGCGCGGGCTTCCAGCAGGAGCTTCACCTCGGCCGCCGCGGCGCGCCAGAGGGCCCCGCCCGGCTTCTCGTACTCGGCCTGGACCTGCTTGCGGAACTCGTTCATGGCCGCGTCCTGCTGCTCCTTGGTCGCGCCCTGCGGCACCGCGCCGACCGTCTTGGCCCGGATGCCGGTGCTGACCGAGGTCGCACCGTGGGACCGCTCCATCCAGCGGCCGATCTCGTTCCAGTCCTTGTCGAAGAACACCACCACCGGGATCGACTGGTAGCCGTTGTTGAGGAAGGTGTCGCGCAGGTCCGGCACCTGGTCGCGGAAGAACACCCGCAGCTCGGCGCCGGGAATGGCGTCGACGATGTGGGCGATGAGCGGCGAGTTGCGGTGCACGTCACCGCACCAGTTCTCGGCCAGCATCATCACGTACTTCACACCGGTGACGCCGCTGAAGAACTTCCGTTCGTCGTCGGTGAGCTTGGCGTTGGCGTAGTTCTGCTCGGTCCGGGCGCGGGTGTCGCCCATCTGCGCCATGTAGTCCTTCCAGGAGAGCCCGGTGGCAAAGCGCTTCGCGTCGAGGGGAATCATCAGCTGGGCCATGTCGTCCTCGCTTCGGTGAGGGGTGGTGAGTTGGTGGTTACTGAGGTTTACTGCAACGGCCTTTCACTGCTTGTCTTATGGTCGCCTCGCCTTCGGCTGCGGCTCCCACTGCTTGGGCTGCGGCTCCCACTGCTTGGGCTTCAGCTCCCCCTTCCATCGGCACCAGGAGCATGACGTCGGCGCCGTCGTGGAGGGGGGCGGTGCGGTCGGCCAGCTCGCCGTCAATGGCCGCGGTGACATCGAGGGCCGCGTCGAGATCGAGGGCGGCGAGCAGGTCCGCAAGGGTGGCCCCCGCGGCCAGGACGTGACGCTCGGGGCCGTGGTCGCGGCCGGGCCGCCGCCGACGGAGGGCAGCGGACAGGACGACGGACACGGCGATCGACGAAGCCACGGGGCGCGATGCGTCGTGAAGCCGGCTCATGAGCACGGCGAAGTATACTACGCGGGAACCCGCTCGTGTATCTAGCCTAACTCTTCGTCCTCGTTGAACTTGACCGGCTTGGGGCGCGGGACTAAGCTCGCGCCACCGTCGAGCCGGCCCGAGCGAGCGGGGAGGATACGGATGAGGAAGGACTTTCCGATCTTCGACTGTGACAGCCACGTGGTGGAGCCGCCCGAGATCTGGGACGAGTACGTGCCGAGCGATCGTCGGTCCTGGGTCAAGACCCAGTTCCACTTCCATACCGACACGGACAAGCTGCACATCAACGGCCGGGTCGTGCCGGCCACCCGGGAGCGGTCGAACGCGGCGGAGGTCGGGTGGCCTCGCTGGAACAAGAAAGCGGTCGGGGCGCTGGTGCCGGGCACCGAGCCGTGGAAGCAGCGGTTCGGCCGCCTGGCCGGCTGCCGTGACCCACGGGCCCGGCTCCGCGACATGGACGCCATCGGCACCGATCAGGTCATGCTGTTTCCGACCTGGTTCGTGCGCCTCGCCCTCGTCCGGGATCCGGACGCCGCGGGCATTCTCGCCCGCGCCTACAACGACTGGGTCTACGACTACTGCGCGACCGATCGGCGGCGCCTGTTCCCGTGCGCGGTCCTGCCGATCCAGAGCGTCGAGCGGTCGATCGACGAGCTGCGTCGCGCGGCGAAGCGAGGGTTCAAGGCGGCCGCGGTGCGGCCCTGCTTCTGGGGCGGACGCTACCCGACCATGCCGGAGTTCGATCCCCTGTGGCGCGAGTTCGAGGAGCTGGGGGTCGTGCTCGCCATGCACACCTTCCCCTCCCGGGAGGCCTTGACCCCGGAGTGGGCCGAGCGCATCGCGCGGACGCGCGGGACCGGCGACGGGCTCCTCTTCACCGACGAGGCGGTGGTGTATTCACCCGGTCAGTTCCTCAGCAACATCGTGTTCAGCATGGAGCCGAGCATCGACGCCTCCGAGGCCCTGGGGTTCATCTTCGAGGCCATGACCTGGCTCACGACGGTGCTGATGACGGGATGGCTCGACAAGTTCCCGCGGCTGCGGGCGGCGGTGCTGGAGTCGAACGCCACCTGGCTGCCGCTGGTGCTGGCCCGCAGCCGGAATTTCCTCGACCTCTACGCCTTCCAGCGGGGCCCTGTGGTGCGCGATCCGGTCGAGGCCTTCTACGAGCGGTGCTTCATCGCCTTCGAAGGCGACGAGGAGTCGGTCTACCGCCTGTGGGATCAGTACGAGAACGTCGGGCTCTGGTCCTCGGACTATCCCCATCACGACGCGGAGGATGCCTGGGAGGCGCTCGAGCTGATGGCGAAGCACCGGGTCCCGGTGCCCGTCCAGCACAAGCTGCTCGGCGACAACGCCCGCCGGCTCTACGGTATCGATCCCGTTTTGGCGGTCACCGAGCGCATCGAGCACTACGAGCCGGCCAAGCTGCCCTGGTAGACGAATCTCCGTCGCCCGTCGCGGAGTCGCCCGCCGCGGCGGTGCCGGTCAGCGCAGGAACACGCCGCTCTGCTCGAGTCCGGCGAGGATCATCTCCGCGGAGACGGCGGTCAGCAGGATGCCCAGGATGCGGCTCAGAACGTTCATACCCGTCGTCCGGAGCAGCCGCTCGATCCACCCGGCCGCGAGGAAGGCTACGAACGTGAGCCGCATGACCGCGGCCAGCACGAGCAAGAGCAGCCCGGTCTCGAGGACGCCGTTGCCCGCCTCGGTGGCCTGCACCACCGCAGTGGTGATCGCGCCGGGCCCGGCGATGATCGGCGTGGCCAGGGGGAACACCGAGACGTCCTCGCGCTCCACCTCGAGCTCCCCGGCCGCGGCGGCGGGACGAAAGGGGCGGCCGAAGACGATGTCGATCGAAAGAAGCATGAGCAGGATACCGCCACCGACGCGCACGCCCGCCAGGCTCATGCCCATGGTGTGCAGGAGATCGTCGCCGACCAGCACGAAGACGGTCAGCAGACCCGACGCGATGAGCGTGGCGCGCGCGGCCACCCGCCGCCGCTCTGGCCGCGAGTCCCGCTTGGAGAGCACGGCGAAGACGGCCGCGCCCTTGATCGGGTTGACCGTCACGAAGAGGGCGGTGAACGAGGGGAGGACGAACGCGATCATTGCCGCGGCGGGCGGCGGCGGGCAACGACCGGCGGTGCCGTGTTCACGGCGACACCCGGCGCGGGCCCGCGCCGGCGGTCAAACGCGCACCCGGCCGTGATGAGCCGTCGCCGGGAATGGTTCCACGACTTCTTCGACGCGTCGTACGTGGCCCAGCTCCGCGAGGAGAAGCCCCCCGCCCAGACCCGCCGCGAGGTCGATTTCGTCCTGAAGGCGCTCGCGCTCCCGCCCGGCGCCCGCATCCTCGACGTGCCGTGCGGCTACGGCCGGCACGCCTCCGTCCTGGCCCGGCGGGGCTGTCGGGTGGTGGCGGTCGACCTCTCGCGCGCCATGATCGCGGAGGCTCGCCGGCGCTTCGCGGAGGGCCCGCGCCTCGCCTTCGTGCGCCGCGACATGCGTCGCCTCGCCTACCGCGCCGAGTTCGACGCGGTGGTGAACCTCTACACGAGCTTCGGCTACTTCACCGCGGCCGAGAACCGAGCGGTGCTCCGGCGGTTCGCGCGGGCGCTTCGCCCGGGCGGCCGGCTGCTGATCGACCATCGCGATCCGGCCTACGACGCGACGCTGCCGAGCCGCCCGTGGTACCGCGCGGGAAGGACGCGCTTCCTCCTGGAAGACCGCCGCTTCGACCGGCGGACCGGCGTGACCGAGAGCACCCAGCTCGTGCTGATGCCGGGCCGTCGCTGGGTGCGGCAGCGGCACTTCCGGATCCAGGAGCTGACGCTCGGCCAATGGCGGCGCGCGCTCCGCGGCGCGGGGCTCTCGCTCGAGCGCGCGTACGGCGGCTACGATGGGCGGCGCCATCGCCGCGGAATGACCGGACGCCTCATCGTGGTCGCGCGGCGACCGCTGCGCCGTCGTGAGCCGCGCGCGGCCCTTGACAGGAGCCGGTCCGCGTCGTAGCATGCGAGCACATCACGATTCACTCCTTTAAGCGGGCCCTGCGAGGCCGGCAAGGAGCGCACGATGCAGCTCTGCGGCTCGTTGTACCTGGCGACTGAGCTCGGCCCCCCGCCCCGTGAGGGGCATTTTTTTTGCCGGCGGACCGGCCCCCGAGGGGCGTCGTGAGCGCGCGCGAGAAGGCGCAGGTGCTCGACGAGACCGGGCTCGATCGGGCCCTCACCCGCATCGCCCACGAGATCGTCGAGCAGGCGGGCGGCGGTGAGGACGTGGCCCTCGTGGGCATCAAGACCCGCGGCGTCACCCTGGCCCAGCGCATCGGAGCGAAGATCGCGGCCATCGAGGGCACCGAGCCGTCGGTGGGGGCGCTCGACATCACCCTCTACCGCGACGACCTGGGGCTCAAGGCCGAGCAGCCGGTGGTGCGGTCCACCGAGATCGGCTTCCCGATCAAGGGGCGCACCGTGGTGCTGGTCGACGACGTCCTCTTCACCGGCCGGACCATCCGCGCCGCGATGGACGCGCTGATGGACCTCGGCCGTCCGCACATCATTCGCCTCGCGGTCCTGGTGGACCGCGGTCATCGCGAGCTGCCGATCCGTCCCGACTACATCGGCAAGAACCTGCCCACGAGCCGCCGCGAGTCGGTGGCCGTGCTGCTCCGCGAGCACGACGGCGTGGACCGCGTCGTCATCCAGGAGGAGTGAGCCCCATGGGCTGGAAGCGCAAGGATCTGGTCGGCATGCAGGAGCTGGAGGCGGCGGAGATCACCGACGTGCTCGACACCGCGGTCTCCATGAAGGAGATCTCCACCCGCGAGATCAAGAAGGTCCCGACGCTTCGGGGGAAGACGGTGGTGAATCTCTTCTACGAGTCCTCCACCCGCACCCGGACCTCGTTCGAGATCGCGGGCAAGTGGCTCTCCGCCGACGTCATCAACTTCTCCGCCTCCGGCTCGAGCGCGGAGAAGGGTGAGAGCCTGCTCGACACCGCCCGCAACATCGAGGCCATGAGCCCGGACGTGGTGGTGGTGCGCCACAAGGCCTCCGGGGCGCCCGCGCTGCTCGCCCGCAGCCTGCGCTGCGGGGTGGTCAACGCGGGCGACGGGGCGCACGAGCATCCGACTCAGGCCCTGCTCGACCTCATGACCATCCGGGAGAAGAAGGGACATCTGGAGGGCCTCAACGTCACGATCGTGGGCGACGTGACTCACAGCCGGGTGGCGCGCTCCGACATCTTCGGCATGCGGAAGATGGGCATCACGGTCACGGTGGCGGGACCGCCGACCCTGATCCCGCCCCAGTGCCAGGAGCTCGGGGTGAAGGTCAGCCACCGCCTCGAGGAGGCGATCGAGCATGCCGACGTGATCATGATGCTGCGCCTGCAGCACGAGCGGATGCAGGGCGGCTTCATTCCCTCGATCCGGGAGTACTCGCGGGTGTGGGGCCTCACCCTCGCCCGGCTCCAGCACTGCCGGCCCGACGTGCTGATCATGCACCCGGGCCCGGTGAACCGCGGGGTCGAGCTCTCCCCCGAGGTGGCCGACGGCCGCTACTCGGTGATCCTCGACCAGGTCAGCAACGGCGTCGCGGTGCGCATGGCCGTCCTCTACCTGCTGGCCGGGAGCAAGGGCGCCGGCGCATGAGCCTCCTACCGGCGGGCGGCGAGGGCCGCGCGTGAGCCTCCTCATCCGCAACGGGCGCGTGGTGGATCCGGCCGGCGGGGTGGACCAGGTCCAGGACGTGCTGATCGCCGAGGGGCGGATCTCCCGGCTCGGGCGGGCCCTGAAGGCGCCGGCGGGCACCGAGGTCATCGACGCCACCGGCAAGGTGGTCTGCCCGGGCTTCGTGGACATGCACGTGCACCTGCGGGAGCCCGGCTTCGAGTACAAGGAGACGATCGCCTCCGGCACCCGCGCCGCCGCCGCGGGCGGCTTCACCGCGGTGGCCTGCATGGCCAACACCTTCCCGGTCAACGACAACCGCGCGGTCACCGACTACATCCTGGCCCGCGCGAAGGTCGAGGGTGTGGTGCGCGTGTACCCGATCGGGGCGGTCACCCGCAACCTCGAGGGCAAGCAGCTCGCGGAGATGGCGGAGCAGGCCGAGGCCGGCTGCGTGGCCTTCTCCGACGACGGCAAGTGCGTGATGAACGCGGAGCTCTATCGGCGCGCGATGGAGTACGCGCTGCCCTTCGGGGCCCCGATCATCAGCCACGCGGAGGACTGCCACCTGGCCCACGAGGCGCCCATGAACGAGGGCATCGTCTCCACCGAGCTCGGCCTCTCCGGCCAGCCCGGCGCGGCGGAAGACGTGATGGTGGCGCGCGACATCATCCTCGCCGAGCTGACCGGGGCCCACCTGCACATCGCGCACATCTCCACCGGGGCGGCGGTGCGGCTGGTGCGCGACGCCAAGGCGCGCGGCGTCCGCGTCACCGCGGAGGTGACCCCGCACCACCTCGTGCTCACCGACGAGGCGGTGCGGAGCTACGACCCCAACTGCAAGATGGCCCCGCCCCTCCGCACCAAGCGCGACGTGGAGGCGTGCCTCGAGGCCCTCGCCGACGGCACCATCGACTGCGTGGCCACCGACCACGCGCCGCACGCCACCTCCGAGAAGGAGGGCGAGTTCGCGGAGGCCGCCAACGGCATCGTGGGGCTCGAGACCGCGGTCCCGCTCCTGCTGGACCGCCTGGTGCGGCCCGGCGTCATCGACCTGCCGACACTGGTGACTCGCATGAGCACCGCGCCCGCGCGCCTGCTGAACCTGCCCGGGGGCAGCCTCGCGGCGGGCGCCGACGCCGACATCACGATCCTCGACCTGGCGCGGGCCTGGACGGTCGAGCCGGCCAGCTTCCGGTCGCGCAGCCGCAACACGCCCTTCGCGGGGCAGAGCGGCGTGGGCGCGCCGTGGATGGTGCTGGTAGGCGGCGTCAAGGTGACGCCGTGACGCGGGCCGCCCTGCTCGCGCTGGCCGACGGCCGCGTGTTCCGCGGGGAGGCGCTCGGCGCCCCCGGCGTGGGCCGGGGCGAGGTGGTGTTCAACACCTCGATGACCGGCTACCAGGAGATCCTCACCGATCCCTCGTACCGCGGGCAGATGGTCTGCATGACCTACCCGCTCATCGGCAACTACGGGATCAATTCGGAGGACGTGGAGTCGCGCCGTCCGTGGGTGGCCGGCTTCATCGTGAAGGAGGCGTGCCCCTACCCCTCGAGCTGGCGCTCCCGTATCTCGCTCGACGACTACCTGCGCGAGCACGGGATCGTCGGCATCCAGGGGATCGACACCCGCGCCCTCACCCGACACCTGCGCGATCAGGGCGCGCAGGAGGGCATCATCTCCACCGAGGAGCCGGACGCGGCGCGCCTGGCGGAGCGGGCCCGCGCGCTGCCCGGCCTGATCGGGCGCGACCTCGTCTCCGAGGTCAGCGTGGAGCAGCCGCACGGCTGGACCGAGGGGCCGTGGGACCTCGTGCGTGGTTACACCTCACCGCCGGCCGCGCGCTTCAAGGTCATCGCGTTCGACTCCGGGATCAAGCAGAACATCCTCCGCTGCCTGGCCGGCATCGGCTGCGACGTGGAGGTGGTGCCGGCGGACACCGGCGCCGCCGCGGTCCTCGAGCGCAAGCCGCACGGGATCTTCCTCTCCAACGGGCCGGGCGACCCGGAGGCGGTGCCCTACCTGATCGAGACCGTGCGCGGGCTCGCGGGGAAGGCCCCGATCTTCGGCATCTGCCTCGGCAACCAGATCCTGGGACTGGCCCTCGGCGGCAGCACCTACAAGCTCAAGTTCGGGCACCACGGCGGCAACCACCCGGTCCGCGACCTCGAGACCGGGCGCGTGGAGATCACCTCCCAGAATCACGGCTTCGCGGTGGATCCCCGATCGATCGAGCAGCTCGGGCTGGTGGAGACCCACGTGAATCTCAACGACGGCACCTCGGAGGGGATGCGGCACCGCGAGCTGCCGATCTTCTCGGTGCAGTACCACCCGGAGGCCTCGCCGGGTCCGCACGACGCGCACTACCTGTTCCGTCGGTTCGCCGACCTCATGACCAAGGGAGCGTGACCATGCCCAAGTACCTGATCGCCTACCGCAAGATCGAGGAGTCGGGCCAGAAGCCGGACTGGGCGGTCTTCACGACCGACAGCGATCTGAGCCTCGAGGCCCACGCGGTGAAGGAGCGCGTCGAGAAGCGCATGAGCGTGCTCGGCGAGAAGCTCTGGGGCAACGGCGAGGTGCTGTGGATCGGCAACGGTCGCCTCGACGACGTGCTCTACCGGCGCGACGAGGCCGCTCCCGAGGTCTCGGTTGTGTACGGGTCCATCGACGCCTAGGGGCCGGCGTGCCCAAGCGGACCGACCTCAAGAAGATCCTCCTCATCGGCTCCGGACCGATCGTCATCGGCCAGGCCTGCGAGTTCGACTACTCGGGCACCCAGGCCTGCAAGGCGCTCCGCGAGGAGGGCTTCGAGGTGGTGCTGGTGAACAGCAACCCGGCCACCATCATGACCGACCCCGAGATGGCCCATCGCACCTACGTGGAGCCGCTCACCCCCGAGTTCGTCGCCAAGGTGATCGAGCGCGAGCGGCCGGACGCGATGCTGCCCACGGTGGGCGGCCAGACCGGGCTCAATCTCGCGGTGGCGTTGGCAGAAGACGGCACGCTCGAGCGCTACGGGGTCGAGCTGATCGGCGCCAAGCTGCCCGCGATCAAGACCGCGGAGGACCGCAACCTCTTCGGGGCGGCCATGGAGCGGCTCGGGCTCGCGATGCCCAAGGGCTTCTACGCCCGGAGCCCGGAGGACGCGCTCGCCGGCATGCGGCAGCGGCGCATGCAGTTCCCCCTCATCATCCGGCCCTCGTTCACCCTGGGCGGCACCGGCGGCTCCATCGCCTACCACCCCGAGGAGCTCGAGGCCTCGATCAAGTGGGGGCTCCAGCAGAGCCCGCTCCAGCAGGTGCTGGTGGAGGAGTCGGTCATCGGCTGGAAGGAGTTCGAGCTCGAGGTGATGCGCGACCTGAAGGACAACGTGGTCATCATCTGCTCGATCGAGAACTTCGACCCCATGGGCGTGCACACCGGCGACTCGATCACGGTGGCGCCGGCCCAGACCCTGACCGACAAGGAGTACCAGCTGATGCGCGACGCCTCCCTCGCGATCATCCGCGAGATCGGCGTCGAGACCGGCGGCTCCAACATTCAGTTCGGGATCAACCCCGCCGACGGGCGCATGGTGGTGATCGAGATGAACCCGCGGGTGTCGCGCTCCTCCGCGCTGGCCTCCAAGGCCACCGGCTTCCCGATCGCCAAGATCGCAGCGAAGCTCGCGGTGGGCTACACGCTGGACGAGCTGCGCAACGACATCACCCGCGAGACGCCGGCCTCCTTCGAGCCCGCCATCGACTACTGCGTGGTGAAGTTCCCGCGCTGGGCCTTCGAGAAGTTCCCGGAGGCGGACCAGACCCTCACCACCCAGATGAAGTCGGTGGGCGAGGTCATGGCCATCGGGCGGACCTTCAAGGAGGCGCTCCAGAAGGCGGTGCGGTCGCTCGAGCAGGACCGGTGGGGTCTCACCCTGGACCGGCCGGTCGCGGATCTGGACGAGCTGCGCCAGAAGCTGCGCATCCCCAACGCGGACCGCTGCTTCGCGATCGGGGAGGCCTACCGGCGCGGCCTCGGCACCCGCGAGATCCACGAGCTGACGTTCATCGACCCGTGGTTCCTCGACAACATCCGCCAGATCGTGGAGCACGAGACGGTGATCGCGGCAACCGGCCTCGGCGACGTGGACGTCCTGCGCCGGGCCAAGCAGATGGGCTTCTCCGACGTGCGCCTCGCCCAGCTGACCGGAGCCACCGAGGATGAGGTCCGGCACGCCCGCGCGCGAGCCGGCCTCAAGCCCGTCTATAAAATGGTCGACACCTGCGCGGCCGAGTTCGTGGCCCACACGCCCTACCTCTACTCGACCTACGAGGAGGAGGACGAGGCCCCGCCGACGTCTCGAGAGAAGGTGGTGATCCTGGGAAGCGGGCCCAACCGCATCGGCCAGGGCATCGAGTTCGACTACGCGTGCGTGCACGCCGCCTTCGCCCTCCGCGACGCGGGGGTCGAGGCGATCATGGTGAACTGTAACCCGGAGACGGTGTCGACCGACTATGACACCTCCGACCGCCTCTACTTCGAGCCGCTGACGTTCGAGGACGTGATGGCGATCGTGGAGCGGGAGCGGCCCCGCGGGGTCATCGTTCAGTTCGGCGGCCAGACCCCGCTCAAGCTGGTGGTGCCGCTCGAGCAGGCCGGGGTCCCGATCCTGGGCACGCCGCCCGACGCCATCGACCGCGCGGAGGACCGCCGCCGATTCTCCGATCTCCTCGACCGGCTCGGCCTCGCCCAGGCCCCCGGCTCCACCGCCCGCTCCTTCGAGGAGGCGGCGCGCATCGCGGCCAACATCGGCTACCCGGTGCTGGTGCGTCCCTCCTACGTGCTGGGCGGGCGCGCGATGCAGATCGTCTACGACGAGACCGATCTCAAGAGCTACATGACCGAGGCGGTGCGGGTCAGCCCCGAGCACCCGATCCTGGTCGACAAGTTCCTCGAGGACGCGCTCGAGATCGACGTGGACGCCATCGCCGACGGCGAGCGAGTGGTGGTGGGCGGGGTCATGGAGCACGTGGAGAAGGCGGGCGTGCACTCGGGCGACTCCGCCTGCGCCCTGCCTCCCTACTCCCTGGGCGACGATCAGATCGAGCGCATCCAGGCCCAGACCCGCGCGCTGGCGCGCGAGCTGGGCGTCATCGGCCTGCTCAACATCCAGTTCGCGATCAAGAACGAGCAGGTCTTCGTGCTGGAGGTCAACCCGCGCGCCTCCCGCACCGTGCCCTTCGTCTCCAAGGCCATCGGGGTCCCGCTGGCCAAGCTGGCCACGCGGGTCATGCTCGGCTCGTCGCTCGCCGCCCTGGGATTCGCGGAGGAGCGCGAGGTCTCGCACATCGCGGTGAAGGAAGCGGTGTTCCCGTTCATCAAGTTCCCGGGGGTGGACACCATCCTGGGTCCGGAGATGAAGTCCACCGGCGAGGTCATGGGCATCGACTTCGACTTCCGCAAGGCGTACGTGAAGTCGCAGGTCTCGGCCGGCTCTCCCCTGCCCACCTCGGGCAAGGTCTTCCTCTCGGTGAAGAACCGCGACAAGCGCGCGGTGCTGCAGGTGGCCAAGCGCCTGGCCGAGATGGGCTTCAGCCTGGTGGCGACCGTCGGCACCGCCAAGCTGCTCCAGCGGCAGGGCATGACCGTCGAGGTCGTGCACAAGGTCAACGAGCAGTACCGCCCGAACATCGTCGACCTCATGAAGCGCGGCGAGATCGCGCTCGTGTTCAACACCCCGGAGGATGGCCGCGCTCGCCGCGACTCCTACCTGATCCGGCGGACCGCGGTGACCCAGAACATTCCCTACTACACCACCGTGGACGGAGCCCAGGCCGCCATCGGCGGCATCGAGGCGCTGCTGAAGGGCGAGATCTCCGTCAAGCCGCTCCAGGAGTACTACGACCCGTTCCCGCCCCTGACCGGGAAGCGGGCGGGCTGAGGGCCGCCCCATGGATTCGCGAACCGCGTCGCCGACCGATGCCAAGGACCGCCTGATCGTCGCCCTCGACGTCGAGAGCGTGGCCGACGCGGAGCGCCTGGTCGACCGCCTGCAGGGGCTGGTCACCCGCTTCAAGATCGGCTCGCAGCTCTTCACCGCGGCGGGGCCGGGCGCGGTGGAAGCCATCCAGAAGCGCGGGGCGGAGGTCTTCCTCGACCTCAAGTTCCACGACATCCCCAACACGGTCGCGGGCGCCGCGCGCGAGGCCACCCGCATGGGCGTGCTGATGTTCAACGTCCACGCCTCGGGCGGGCGCGCCATGATGACGGCGGCGGCCGAGGCCACCGCGACCGCGGCCCGCGAGCTCGGTCGCCGGCGACCGATCGTGCTGGCGGTCACCGTGCTGACGAGCCTCGACCGGGCCGCCGTCGGGCGGGAGCTACGGGTGTCCGACTCGGTGGAGGGCCACGTGCTGCACCTGGCCAGCCTCGCGGCCGACGCCGGGCTCGACGGCTGCGTGGCCTCGCCCCGGGAGATCGGCGGGCTCCGGCTGAGCCGCGGCCCAAACTGGGTGATCGTCACCCCGGGCGTGCGGCCGGCGGGCAGCGCCCTCGGCGACCAGTCGCGCATCGCCACTCCCGCCTCCGCGATCGGGGCGGGCGCCCACTACCTGGTGGTCGGCCGGCCGATCACCGCGGCGCCGGATCCGGCCCGCGCCGCGGAGGCGGTGCTGAGGGAGATGGGCGCATGAGCGCGGCGGACGCGCACGCGGCACTGATCCGCCGGCTCTTCGAGATCGGGGCCATCCGCTTCGGCGAGTTTACCTTGAAGTCCGGCATCACCTCGCCCTTCTACATCGACCTGCGGGTGGTGATCTCCTTCCCCGACGTGCTGGAGCAGATCGGCGCGCTCATGGCCGCCGTGGTCGGCCGCTGCGGCGGCGACCGGGTCGGCGGCATCCCCTACGCGGGCCTGCCGCTCGCGGTGGCGGCGAGCCTGGCCGGGCGAGTCCCCCTCATCTACCCGCGACGCGAGGAGAAGGGCTACGGCACCCGCAAGCGCATCGAGGGACAGTTCAAGCCGGGCGAGCGCGTGGTGCTCATCGACGACATCATCACCGACGGGGCGAGCAAGATCGAGGCGATCGCCCCGCTGGAGGAGGCGGGCCTGGTGGTGCGCGACCTCGTCATCCTGGTGGATCGCGAGCAGGGCGGCCGCGAGCTGCTGGCCGCGCGCGGCTACGTGCTGCACGCGGTGCTCACGATCTCGCAGTGCTTCGACGAGGGCGAGCGGGCCGGGCTGGCCCCGGTCGACCTGATCCAGCGGTCGCGGGAGTTCCTCAAGGCCACCCGGTTCTCCTGATGCCCCCGAGCGACGGTCCCGGCGAGGTCCTGGTCGACCGCGAGTCGATCCAGGCCGACGTGGCCCGCCTCGCGGCCCGGATCTCCACCGACTACGAGGACCGGCCGGTCCACCTGATCGGGGTGTTGAAGGGCTCCGCGGTCTTCATCTCGGACCTCATGCGGGCGATCACCGCGCCGGTCACCGTCGACTTCATCTCGGTCGGGGCCTACGGGCCGACCATCGCTCCCTCCGGCGTGGTGCGGATCCGCAAGGACCTCGACGAGCCCATCGAGGGGCGCGACGTGGTGGTCGTGGAGGGCATCTGCGCGAGCGGGCGCACGCTGGCCTATCTCCTGCGCAACTTCCAGACCCGCAATCCGGCATCCATCCGGGTCTGCGCTCTCCTGGCCAAGCAGTGCGCACGGTCTCAGGAGCTGACCCTTCACTACGTGGGCCGGGAGATCCCGGACGTGTTCGTGGTCGGCTACGGCCTCGACCGGGAGGAGCGCTTCCGGAACCTGCCCCACATCGCCCGGCTGGGCTGAACGGCCGCTCTCGGACCGCTTCGCAGGTCGGGGGCGGTTTTCTGCACTTGCGGTATGCTTTTGTGGTGAGGCTGCGCCGCCCGTTCTTTCCGCCCGTCGTGCTCCTGGCCGTGCTCGTGGTGTCGATGGGGCTCGCCGGCTGCGAGAGCAGCGGGGTCTCCCGCACCGTGCAGATCGGGGAGCGCCCGACCTGGAACGCGGGCGACTCGTGGACCTACCGGGGCCGCGGCCCGAGCGGCACCTTCAACGTCACCCGGAAGGTGCTGCGGGAGGGCGTCTTCGAGGGCCGGGAGGCCTACGAGGTCGACGCGGGCGGCACCCACTACTGGTACACCAAGCAGCTCGGTTACCTGGCCCGGACCAAGGGCGATGAGACCACGCGCCTGGCGCGGCCGCCGGAGGACTGGCAGTGGCCGATCCAGGTCGGCAAGCAGTGGTCGGCGATCGTCGCCTGGATCGATCGGACCGACACCCAGCAGCAGACCTACACGCTGACCTCGGTGTGGACGGTGGAGGCCTACGAGGAGGTCAAGACGCCCGCCGGGACCTTCAAGGCCTTCAAGGTCACGCGGCGTGAGATCGAGAGCGGCGCCTCCCAGGAGCTCTGGTACAGCCCGGAGGTCAAGAGCTGGATCAAGATCCGCGGGGCCAACACCGCCGACGGCAACTACGAGGAAGAGCTGACCAGCTTCACCTTGCGCTGACCCTCAGCGCGGGCGATTCTCCGGGCGCCACCTCAAGAGACGCGCCTCCAGCTGCCGGATCCCCAGCGCCATCACGATCCCGATCGCGCCCAGCACCACCAGCGCCACCATCATGTCCGCCGCGTTCAGGGTGCCGAGCGACTGGATGATCAGGTAGCCGAGCCCGCCGCCCGATTCGCCGCCGATGAACTCGCCCACCACCACCCCGATCAGGGCGAAGGAGATGGACGGGGTGAGCGACGCAAAGGTCCAGGCCAGCGCGGAGGGCACGATCACGCTGGTCATGATCTGCCGCTCCGAGGCCCCCAGGAAGCGCGCGGAGTGGACGAGGTCCGCGTCGACGCTGCGCACGCCCTGGAAGGTGTTGAAGAACACGATGAAGAACACGATGCTCCAGGCCAGCACGATCTTGGCCAGGAGGCCGAAGCCGAAGATCATGGTGATGAGCGGCACCAGCGCGATGCGCGGCAGCGAGTTGAACGCCACGATGTAGGGCTGGAGCACGCGGGCCAGCCCCTCGCTGCGCCCGAGCACCAGCCCCGCCCCGAAGCCGGTCGAGACCCCGGCCAGGAAGCCCCACAGGGTCGACTGCACCGTCGAGAGCGCCATCTGCCAGAGGGTGAGCCGCACCCGGGGCGACATCAGGTACACGAACCGCTCCGCGATCGCGGAGGGCCGGCTGATGAAGAAGGGATCGATCCAGTAGAGCCCCGGCACCTTCGACACCGCCTTGATCCCGGTCAGGTACTGCCAGGCCCCCAGCACCAGCGCCAGGATCGCGACCTGCCAGAACAGGATGTGCAGTCTTTCTGTTTTCATGTAGGCCGTTCGCGCCCATTCGAACGAATCCGCCCCTCTTTCATCTGCGGGGGCCCAGAAATGGCCCCCGCACTCCCCCATTCGGCGGACAACCCGTGCTGGTTGCGCCTCCGGCCTGCGGCCGGCCCGCGCGGCGGCCCGGCGGCGCCCCGCTTGGTCATGAACGGCTCTCCCTGAATTCTTCGCCGAGGGCGTTCCAGATCTCGGCGTACTCGCGCGCGTACTCGTCGGTGGCGCGGAGGCGGATCACGTCCCGCGGGCGGGGCAGCTTCACGTCGTAGATTAGCTTGACGCGGCCCGGGCGGCGGGTCATCACCACGATGCGATCGGCCAGCGTGATGGCCTCCGAGAGGTCGTGGGTGACGAAGATCACGGTCTGCCGCCTGGCCTGCCAGATCGCGAGCAGCTCCGCGTGGAGCTCGAGCTTGGTGTGGGTGTCGAGGGCCCCGAAGGGCTCGTCCATCAGGAGGATCTCGGGGTCGACCACCAGCGAGCGCATGAGGGCGACGCGCTGGCGCATGCCACCGGAGAGCGTGGCCGGGAACGCGTCCTCGAAGCCCTGGAGGCCGGCGAGCGCGACCGCCTCGCGCACCCGCGCGGCACGCTCCGCGGGCGGGACGCCCCGGTACTCGAGACCGAGCGCGATGTTGCGCTCGACGGTCCGCCAGGGGAACACGGTGTCCTTCTGGAACACGTAGCCGACCTGGGGCGGCGGCGCGCCGAACATCCGCTGCCCGTCCACCCGGATCTCGCCCGCCGACGGCGCGAGGAGGCCGCCGATCATGTTCAGGATGGTGGACTTGCCGCAGCCGGACGGCCCCACGATGGCCACGAACTCCTGGTCGTGGACGTCGAACGAGACCGGGGAGACCGCGGCGACCTCGCGCGGGCCCTGACCGAAGGTCTTGGCCAGGGCCCGGATCGAGACGCGCGCGCGCGCCGTCACCGCGGGGCTACTTGAAGCGGGCCTGCGCCTTCTTGACGAAGCTCATGTCCACCGCCTGCTTGTACGGGATCGGCTTCTCCACCGCGGTGGGCACCCACACCTTCATGCCGCGCTCGTAGTCCTTCTCCTCGATGATGAAGTCCCAGTCGAAGATGGTGCGGTAGTAGCGCACCGACTCCAGCACCACCTCGCGCTTGAAGGTGTCCATGTACGGCTTCCACAGCAGGTCGGTGACCTCGTCGTCCTTGGCGTGACGGATCCACTGCTGCGCGCGGTAGTTCGCGTTCACGTACGCCTGCACCAGGTCGGGCGACTTCTCGACGGTCTCCTTGAGCGCGTAGCCCACCGTCACCGGGATCGGCCCGCCGAAGACACGGTTCCACGCCTTCTCGTCCTGGATGTCGAAGATCGGCTTGCCGAAGCCTTCCTCGACCGAGGCGGCCTGCCACTCGGGCACCGCCATGATCGCGTCGAACTTGCCCGCCTTGAGCCCGCCCAGCATGGTGGTCGACGCGCCGCCGCCGACCCAGTCCACGTGGTCGTTGACCGGCCGACCGTCGCCACCCTTGAGGTTCTGGAGCACGTACACCCCGTACACGTAGGTGCCGGAGCCGATCGCGGTCGCGGCCACCACCGCCTTCCGGCCGACCAGCTTGCCGTCGGCCAGCGCCTCCACCGTACGCACGCCCTTGTCCCACAGCTCCCTGCGCACCACGACGTTGGCGTAGGAGCAGCGGGTGTCGGTGGCGAAGAGCATGAGAGCGTCCTTGCCCTTCTCGGTGACCTTGAGCGGGTGGTTCGAGTCGCCGAGCGCGAACTGGACCTGCCCCGCGGCGAGGGCCTGCACCACCTTGGCCCCGCCGCCCGGCACCACGAAGTCCGGCGTGCGCACGCCCTCTTCCTCGAAGAACTTCTTCTGGGCCGCCACCAGGTGCTGACCGTAGACGAAGGTCGACACGCTGTGGGAGGCGGTGATCGACTTGAGCGCCTGGGCCCGGGCGCGTCTCCCCCAGGACCCGGAGGTCAGGACGATGGCGCCGCCCCCGAGGCCTGCCAACCTCATGAAATCCCGGCGCGTCGAGCGCCCGGTCCGTGCCGCTGCCGCCATGCGAGTCCTCCTTTGGGAAACCCGGGGGCATGCTACCGCCCGGCACTCCGACTGTCAACGCGGGATTGGCCCCAAAGACATTGACAGATAAGGTGTTTTGGGCTATCGTTCGGCGATGCCTGTGGTGGCGTCCCCCCTCATCCCGCACCCGCCGAGGCCCGCATGATTCGCAGCATGACCGGCTACGGACGGGCGGAGGCCATGGGCGCGCGCACCATCCTCACGGTCGAGTGCCGGTCGGTCAATCACCGCCACCTGGACGTCTCCCTGAAGCTGCCCCGGGTCCTCGCTTCCTTCGAGTCCGACGCCCGCCGCCTCGTCCAGGCCGCGGTGCCACGCGGCCGCGTGGACGTGAGCGCCGCGGTCACGACCGCGGAGGGGACCGTTTTGAACCCGATGAGCGTCAACGTCGCCCAGGCGCGCGAGTACGCCGACGCGGCCCGCAAGCTGGCCGACGCCCTCGAGCTGTCGGACGGCCCCTCGCTCGGATGGGTCATGGGGCAGCCCGGCGTGCTGACGCGAGAGGAGCAGACACCGCTGTCCGCCGAGGAGGCCTGGCCGCTGCTGGAGAAGGCGCTGGCCGGGGCGCTGGCCCTCCTCGTGGAGCGGCGCGAGACCGAGGGCGCCGCGCTCGCCCGTGAGCTGGCGGGCCTGCAGGCCACGCTCGCCGACCACGTGGACACGGTGGCTCGCCGCGCCCCCGCCGCGGTCGAACGCCGCGCGGCGCGGCTGCGCGAGCGGATGCAGGCGATGCTGGGCGACGCCCCGGTCGACGCGGCACGGCTGGCCGCGGAGGTCGCGGTCTGGGCCGACCGCACCGACGTGAGCGAGGAGCTGGCCCGGCTGCGCGCGCACCTCGCCCAGCTCGGCACCCTCCTCGCGGGCCACGAGCCGGTGGGGCGCACGCTCGATTTCCTGATCCAGGAGATCAACCGCGAGGTGAACACCGTCGGCTCCAAGGCGGACGACCTGGAGATCTCGCAGACGGTGATCGCGGCCAAGGCCACCCTCGAGAAGATGCGCGAGCAGGTGCAGAACATAGAATGATGCGGGCGTGATGCGGCTCATCAAGCGGCGCGGCACCCTGGTGGTCGTCTCGGCGCCCTCGGGCGCGGGCAAGACCACGCTCTGTCACGAGGTCCGCATGCTGGTGCCGGATCTCTACTACTCGGTCTCCTACACCACCCGGACCCCGCGCGCGGGCGAGACCGACGGCACCGACTTCTACTTCGTGACCGAGGGCGCGTTCACCGCGATGCGGGCCCGCGACGAGTTCGCGGAGTGGGCCGAGGTCCACGGCCATCTCTACGGCACGCCGGCCAAGGCCCTCGAGGGCGCCCTCGGGCGCGGGCTCGACGTGCTGCTCGACATCGACACCCACGGGGCGCGGCAGCTTCGTCAGCGCTATCCGGAGGCGGTGTCGGTCTTCATCATGGCCCCGTCGATGGCGGAGCTGGAAGCACGGCTGCGCGAGCGCAACAGCAACTCCCCCGGCGACATCGCGCGCCGGCTGAGCCGCGCCAAGGAAGAGATCGCGGCGTGGCGGCAGTACGATTTCCTGATCATCAACCGTGACGTGAAGGAAGCGGTGGACCAGCTCGCGACCATCATCCAGGCCGAGCGCTGCCGCACGAGCCGATTGACCCTGCGTTTCCCCGACATGGAGGTGCCGGCGTGATGTCGTTCCCATCCCTCGAGAAGTCCCTCGACAACGTCTCCAACCGCTACATGCTCGTGGTGCTCGCCGCCAAGCGCGCCCGCCAGCTGAATCGGGGCGCCAAGTCCCAGGTGGAGAGCCGCCACAAGAAGCCCACCAGCAACGCCCTCGAAGAGATCGCCGAGTCCCGCGTCGGCTACCGCGTGAAGGAAGAGGACGCGCCGAAGCTCTGACGGCCAAACCCCAACGGTTGTCCGCCCCTGGGGGAGTGCGGGGGCCATTTCTGGGCCCCCGCAGCTGAAAGGCCTGAAGACTTAAACGGTAGACCGCAGACCCGGGGGGGAGTGCGGGGGCCATCTCGGGGCCCCCGCAGCTGAAGGGCCTGAAGATTTAAACGGAAGACCGCAGAACCGGAAAGACGGCAGAGAACTTGAGCCTCCGCGACAAGGACCTGATCCTCGGCGTCACCGGCAGCATCGCCGCCTTCAAGGCGGTCTACCTGCTGCGCGAGCTCACGCGCCTGGGGGCGCGGGTCACGGTGGTCACCACCGCGCACGCGGAGAAGTTCATCGGTCCCCTCACCTTCCGGACGCTCTCCGGCCGACCGGTGCTCTCCGATCTCTTCGATCCCCAGAGCCCGGACGCGGTGGAGCACGTGGCGCTCGCCGAGCGGGCGCACGCGGTCGTGGTGGCGCCCGCGACCGCGAACCTCCTGGCCCGCGCCGCCCACGGCATCGCCGACGACTTCCTGACCACGCTCCTGCTCGCCGCCCGGGGTCCGGTGCTGATGGCCCCCGCGATGGACGGCGGCATGTGGGACCACGCCGCGGTGGCCGCCAACGTGCGCACCCTGCGCGAGCGAGGGGTCACGGTGCTGGAGCCCGACGCGGGCGAGCTGGCGTCCGGGCTCTCGGGGCGCGGACGGCTGCCCGAGGTGGACGCCATCGTGGAGGCGCTGGAGCGTCTGCTCTCCCCGCGGCGGGACCTGGTGGGCGAGCGGGTGCTGGTGACCTCGGGACCCACCCGTGAGCCGATCGATCCGGTGCGCTACATCTCGAACCGCTCCTCCGGGAAAATGGGCCAGGCGGTCGCGACCGCGGCGCTGCGACGCGGAGCGGAGGTCATCCTGATCTCCGGCCCCACCGCCCTCACGCCGCCCGGCGGCGCGGTGTACGTGCCGGTGCAGACCGCGGAGGACATGCGCGAGGCCGCGCTCCAGCACCTCGAGCGCGCGACCATCGTGATCAAGGCCGCCGCGGTGGGCGACTACCGGGTGAAGCGGCCCAGCGCGAGCAAGATCAAGTCGAAGAAGGACGAGGGGCTCACCCTGGACCTGATCGCCAACCCGGACATCCTGCGCGAGCTGGCCGCGCGCAAGGGCCGCGCCTTCCTGGTGGGCTTCGCGGCGGAGACCAACGACGTGCGGGCCAACGCGGCGGCCAAGCTCGAGGCCAAGGGCGTCGACCTCCTGGTGGCCAACGACGTGAGCGTGAAGGGCATCGGCTTCGACGCCGACGACAACCAGGTGACGCTGCTGGACCGCTGGGGCGGCGTGGCCGAGCTGCCCCGCATGAGCAAGCTCGAGGTGGCGGACGCCATCCTCGACCGGGCCCTCGGGCTGCGCGCCGCCCATCGCGCCGGCGCGGCCGACCCCACCGCGCGCTAGCGATGGACGATCCCCGGGAAGCGGTGGGCCTGGCCCTGCGCGGGCTCGCCGACACGCTCCGCCATCACCGCGACCTCGGACTGCGCGACCTCACCCTCGCCTCGGTGCCGTTCCCCGATCCGGCCGACGCGCTCCGCCTGCAGGAGCAGGCCCGGCAGGGCTGCCAGCTCTGCAAGCTCTGCAAGAGCCGCACGAACGTGGCCTTCGGCTCCGGCAGCGCTCGCGCGCGCCTCGTGGTGGTGGGCGAGGGGCCGGGCGAGGAGGAGGACAAGCAGGGCGTGCCGTTCGTGGGCCGCGCGGGCCAGCTCCTCACCCGCATGCTCGCCTCGGTCGGCTTCGATCGCGAGCGCGACTGCTACATCGCCAACGTGGTGAAGTGCCGGCCGGAGCGCAACCGCAACCCGGAGCCGGACGAGGTGGCGGCGTGCAGCCCGTTCCTGATGGCCCAGATCGACACCGTCCGTCCGGTGGTGGTGCTGGCCCTCGGCAACTTCGCGGCCCAGACCCTGCTCGGCGTCAAGGAGGGCATCACCCGGCTGCGCGGCCGCACCTACGGCTTCCGGACCGGCGTGCTGGTGCCCACCTTCCATCCCGCGTTCCTCCTGCGCAATCCCGGTCAGGAATACAAGCGCATGGCGTGGGACGATCTCAAGCTGGCCCGCCGCGAGTACGACGCGCGCGCGGGCGACGGGGGGCGGCTCGCCGGTTGATCGCGGATATCGTCTTCGATATCCCGATCGATCACGCGTTCTCCTACGTGGTGCCCGTCGGCCTCGCGCTCCACCGCGGCCAGCGGGTGAGCGCGCCGCTGTCGGGGCGCAGCCGGGTCGGCGTGGTGGTGGCCCTGCGCGAGGGCGAGACCGCCGGGCTCAAGCCGCTCCAGCGCGCGGTGGAGCCGGTGCCGGTGCTCTCCGACGCGGGCCTCGAGCTGACCCGCTGGGCCGCGGGCGAGAGCCTGTCCTCGTGGGGCTCCACCCTGCTCTCCCTGCTGCCGCCCGCGCCGCGTGCCTTCGCGGCGGAGACCGTCTCGCCGCCCGCCAATCCGTCCGCGGGCCGCCCGCGTCGGCCCGAGCTCTGGACGGACCAGCGCCGCGAGGCCCGGCTGGCCGAGGCCCTGGAGCGCGACGCGGGCGCCGCCCTCGTGATCGCGCCGGACCGCGAGGCGGCCGCGCGCTGGGCGCGGCGGCTCGACGCGGCCCGGCTCGACAGCGGCGTGTCCGAGCCCGAGCGGCGCCAGGCGTGGTTCGCGGCCTCGCGCGGCCGCCGCCGCGTGGTGGTCGGCACGCGCTCGGCCCTCCTCGCGCCGCTGCCGCCGCCCGCCACGCTCGCGCTCATCGACGAGCACGATCCGGCCCACAAGCCGCCGGGGGCGCCGCGCCTGCACTCGCGCGACCTGCTGCTCCGGCGCGCGGCCCTCGACGGCAGCCGCCTCCTGCTGCTCTCGGCCACCCCGTCGGTCGAGACGTGGTGGCGCGCGCAGGAGCACCAGATCGCCGCCGCGGACGCGCCCGCCGGCCCGTGGCCCGAGATGGTGACCGCGGACACGCGCGGCATCCTGCGCAACCATCCCCTCACGCTCCCGCTCACCCGCGCCATCGAGGAGAGCAGCCGGCGGGGGCGTCGCGCCGCGCTCATCGTCAGCCGCCGCGCCGCCGCGCTGGCCTGCGACGAGTGCGGCACGATCCTGCGCTGCCCGGACTGCGGGGTGGCGCGCGCCCTCTCGCGCGACCGCCGGGAGCTGCGCTGCCCGCTGTGCGCGCGGGCGGACCCGCCCCCCGAGCGCTGTGCGGCGTGCGGGGGCCACCGGCTCTCTCCCTTCGGCTGGGATCCGGAGCGCGTGCAGGTCTCGGTGGTACGGCGGTTCCCGCACCTGTCGGTCTCCCGCCAGAGCCTGGAGGCCCAGGTGGTGATCGGGACCCCCGCCCTGCTGCGCGCGCTGCCCACGCGCTCGCTGGGCTGCGTGGGGTTCATCGCCCTCGACGGGCTCCTGCGGGTCCCGGACTTCCGCGCGGGCGAGCGCGCGTGGCAGCTACTGTGGGCAGGGGCGGAGGCGGTGGTGCCCGACGGGCGGATCATCGTCCAGACCCAGCATCCCGAGCACTACGCGATCCGCTCCGCCCAGGCCCAGGACCGCTCCCTGTTCTACGAGGACGAGCTGCGGTTCCGCGCGGAGCTCGGCTATCCGCCCTTCCGTCGGCTCTGCGAGATCTCCACTCGCGCCCGTGAAGACGCCCGCGCCCGGGCGCTCGCGGAGGAGTGCGCGACGGCCCTGCGCGGGCTGGACGGGCTCACCGTCTATCCCCCCGCCTCGGCGAGCCCGGCGGGGGTGCGCACCCGGCGCTGGCGCTTCGTGGTCAAGGGCCCCGCCGACCTGCCGCATCGCGTGGCCCCCGCGCTCGGGCCCCTGCTCGGGCGGCGCCGGGGCTCGGCCGGTGTGGTAGAAGTAGAGATGGATCCGCAGGCGAATAGCTGAAAGAGGAGGAGACGAGGCCCGTGGCCCTGCTGACGGTGAGGCTGTACGGCGACCCGGTGCTGCGCCAGGTGGCCGCCCCGGTGCGCGAGATCACGCCGGAGATCAAGCGGATCATCGCCGACATGACCGAGACCATGTGGCACCAGGTCGGCATCGGGCTGGCCGCCCCGCAGGTCGGGCTGCCCCACCGCATCCTGGTCATGGACGACGGCAAGCGTGGGGTGCAGGTGCTCATCAACCCGGTGATCGAGTCCCGCGGCGGGACGGTCCGGGAAGAGGAAGGCTGTCTCTCCCTGCCCGGCATCTTCGCGGAGGTGGAGCGGAGCCGGACCATCACCGTCTCCGCGATCGACGCGGACGGCCAGCCGACCTCGTTCGAGGCCAGCGGGCTCAAGGCGCGGGTGGTGCAGCATGAGCTGGACCACCTGGACGGCGTCCTCTTCATCGATCGGCTGCCGCCGGTCACGCGGGACCGCATCAAGAAGAAGATCCAGAAGGAAGGCTTCCCCAAGGAATCGGGGCACCACGCCTTCGCGCTCTAGGACGGCGGGGATGCGCGTGCTGTTCTACGGCACCCCGGCCTTCGCCCTGCCGACCCTCGACGGCCTCCTCGCCCATCACCAGGTGGTCGGCGTGATCACCCAGCCCGACAAGCCGGTGGGCCGCGGCCGCCCCGTGATCGCCTCCCCGGTGAAGCGGCGCGCGCTCGAGGCCGGCGTGCCCGTGCTGCAGCCGCCACGCCTGCGCGACCCGGGCTGGCCGGAGCGGCTCGCCGAGCTCGCCGCCGACGTGGCGGTGGTGGCCGCGTTCGGCCAGATCCTGCCCAAGCCGGTGCTCGACGTGCCGACGCGCGGCTCGATCAACGTCCACGCCTCGCTGCTGCCACGCTACCGCGGCGCCGCGCCGATCGCGTGGGCCATCATCCGCGGCGAGACCGAGACCGGCATCACCACGTTCCAGATGGATCCGGGCATGGATACGGGCGGCATGCTCCTGCGCGAGGCGACACCGATCGGTCTCGAGGAGACCGCGGGCGAGCTCTCGGTGCGCCTCGCCGCCATCGGCGGGCGACTCTTGCTGCGCACGCTCGAGCAGATCGACACGCTGCCCCGCGTGCCCCAGGACGCCACGCAGGCGACCCTCGCCCCGCGGCTCAAGAAGGAGGACGGCTGGCTGCGCCCCACGGAGCGGGCGCGCGACCTCGTGAACCGCGTCCGCGGCTGCAACCCGTGGCCCGGCGCCGCGCTGCGAACGCCGGCGGGACGCCTCCTGGTCTGGCGCGCCCGCGCCCTTCCCGACCCCGCTTCAGCCGCGCCCGGCACCCTGGTTTCCCTCTCGCCTCAGGGGAGAGGGCAGGGTGAGGGGAACGCGGCCCTCGCCATCGCCACCGGCTCGGGCCTCCTGCTCCCCCTCGAGGTCCAGCCCGAGAACCGCAAGGCCATGCCCTGGGCCGACTTCCTCCGCGGCGCCCGCCTCGAGGCGGGCGCGCGCGTGACGGAGCCGACCCCGTGAGCCCGGTCCTCAAGGCGGGACCGGTCTCGCAGGCGCGCTACGAGGCGCTCCACATCCTGGTGCGGGTGGAGCGCGACCGCGCCTTCGCCGACATCGCGCTCGAGCACGCGCTGGACCGTGCGCGCCTCGATCCCCGCGATGCCGCGCTCTGCACCGAGATCGTCTACGGCACGCTCCGCTGGCGCCGCCACCTCGACTGGCGGCTCGCCCCGCACCTCAACCGGCCCCTCGCCAAGCTCGACCCGTGGGTGCGTGCACTCCTCCGGCTCACCCTCTACCAGCTCGTGTTCCTGGACCGCGTGCCGCGCTGGGCCGCGGTGGACGAGGCGGTGAGCGTGGCCCGCCTGAAGTCGCGGGTCCCCGGTCCGGCCGAGTTCGTCAACGCGGTGCTGCGCTCCTTCACGCGCGTCCCGGGCCCGCCCCGGCCCCCCGCGAGCGCGGTCGAGGCCGCGGGCGTGCGGTGGTCCTTCCCCGACTGGATGGCCGGGCGCTGGATCGCGCGGCACGGCCCCGAGGAGGCCGGGCGCCTCATGGCCGCGCTCAACGAGCGGCCGCCGACCACCATCCGCGTCAACACCCTGCGCATCTCGAGGGACGACCTCGCGGCGCGCCTGCGCGACGAGGAGCTCGCGGAGACCGATCCCACCGCGCTTGCCCCCGAGGGTCTGACCGTGCGGCGCGGAGCGGTTGGCCGCTGGGCCGCGTTTGCGGCCGGCTGGTGCACGATCCAGGACGAGGCATCGATGCTGGTCGCGCGCCTGCTCGACCCGCAGCCGGGCGACCTGGTGGCCGACACGTGCGCGGCGCCCGGCACCAAGACCACGCACCTGGCTCAGCTCATGGGCAACCGCGGCCGCATCGTGGCGATGGACCCGCACGCGGCGCGGCTCCGCCTGCTGACCCAGGCCGCGGCGCGGCTCGGAATCGACATCGTCGAGGCCCATGCGGGCGGGGTGGGCGCGGTCGCCGGACGCTGGAAGGGCCGATGCGATCGCGTCCTGGTCGATGCTCCGTGCTCGAACCTGGGCGTGCTGCGTCGAAATCCCGACGTGAAGTGGAAGCGGGAAGAGGCCGATCTCGTCCGCCTGGCCGAGAAGCAGCGCGGCATCCTGGCCTCGGCCGCCGCGCTGGCCCGGCCGGGTGCCCGGCTGGTCTACGCAACCTGCTCGCTCGAGCCGGAGGAGAACGACCTGATCGTGCGGGAGTTCCTGACCGGCCACCCCGAGTGGGGACTCGATCCGCCGGCCGGGTTTCCGGTGCCGGCAGACGCCGAGGGCTTCATCCGCTGCCTGCCCCACGTGCACGGGACCGACGGCTTCACCGCGATCCGCCTGGCCCGCGCCGGCCGCCCCTGACCCGCGGCCGGGGCTCCTTTGCGGGCCCGCCGGCTTTCGGGTAAGGTCGCACCATGAGAATCGCTCCGAGCATCCTGTCCGCGGACTTCGCCGCTCTCGGCGACGCCATCGCCCGGGTGGAGGCGGCCGGAGCGGACCTGCTGCACGTCGACGTGATGGACGGGCACTTCGTGCCGAACCTCACCCTGGGCCCCCCGGTGATCGAGTCGATCCGCAAGCGCACCCGGCTGCCCCTGGACGTGCACCTGATGATCGAGGAGCCGGAGCGCTGGGTCGACACCTACGTCAAGGCCGGCGCGGACTACCTGACCCTGCACGTGGAGGCCTGCGCCCACCTGGACCGCGCGCTGCACATGGTCCGGGAGGCAGGGGCCAAGGCCGGGGCGGCGCTCAACCCCGCCACCGGCCCCGGCACCCTCGAGTACGTGCTGGACGACCTGGACCTGGTGCTGGTGATGTCCGTAAACCCTGGGTTTGGCGGGCAATCCTTCATCCCGACCGCCTACGAGAAGCTCCGCCGGATCCGGGGCATGCTGGGCAAGCGCGACGTCCTCCTCTCGGTGGACGGGGGCGTCAAGGCAGCCAACGCGGCCGCCCTGGCGCAGGCGGGTGCCACCGTGCTGGTGGCGGGCTCGTCGGTCTTCGGGGCCGCCGACCCCGGCGCCGCGGTGGCCGCCCTGCGGACTGCTGCGGAAGTAGCGAGAAGCGCTTGACTTTTCAGCACCACGTCAGTACTCTTTAGCGTTTCCAGACGCAGTCTGCCAGGTGGTAACGCAATGCTCGACAGTCTGACCAGTCGTCTGACCGGCATCCTCGACCGTCTCCGCGGCTTCGGCCGTCTGACGGAGGAGAACATCCAGGAGGCCCTGCGCGAGGTGCGCGTGGCCCTGCTGGAGGCCGACGTCAACTTCAAGGTCGTCAAGACCTTCGTCGAGCGCGTCCGCGTCAAGGCGGTGGGCCTGGACGTGCTGCAGTCGCTGACGCCGGGCCAGCAGGTGGTCAAGGTGGTGCGCGACGAGCTGGTCGAGCTGCTGGGCGGCTCCGGTCATCGCCTGGCGATGGCACCGCACCCGCCGACCGTGATCATGCTCGTGGGCCTGCAGGGCTCCGGCAAGACCACGAGCGCGGCCAAGCTGGCCCGGCACTTCCAGAAGCAGGGGCAGCACCCGCTCCTCGCCGCCGCCGACGTGTACCGCCCCGCCGCGATCGACCAGCTGAAGACGCTCGGGGCCCAGCTCGGGGTACCGGTGGTGGGCGAGGCCGACCAGCGCCCGGTCGCGATCTGCTCGGAGGCGCGTGACGAGGCGGCGCGGCGCGGCCTCTCCCCGCTCATCCTCGACACCGCGGGACGCCTGCACATCGACGAGGAGATGCTGGAGGAGCTGCGGGCGATCAAGCGGGCGGTTGGCCCGCACCACGTGCTCCTGGTGGTCGACGCCATGACCGGCCAGGACGCGGTCACGGTGGCCGACAAGTTCAACGCGGCCATCGGCATCGACGCGGTGGTCCTCACCAAGATGGACGGCGACGCGCGCGGCGGAGCAGCGCTGTCAGTGCGAGAAGTCACCGGCCGGCCCATCGCGTTCGTGGGCGTGGGCGAGAAGACCGACGCGCTCGAGCCCTTCCACCCCGACCGCGTGGCCCAGCGCATCCTCGGCATGGGCGACGTGCTGTCGCTGGTGGAGAAGGCCCAGGCCACCGTCGACGCCAAGCAGGCGGAGGAGCTGGCCCAGAAGATCCGCGAGGACTCCTTCACCCTGGAGGACTTCGCGACCCAGCTGAAGCAGCTGCGCTCCATGGGCCCGCTCGGCCAGCTCCTCGACATGGTCCCCTTCTTCAAGGGCGCCAAGGGGATGCCGAAGGAGATGGCGGGCGAGGAGAAGGAGCTGCACCGCTACGAGGCGATCATCGCCTCGATGACCCCGCTCGAGCGGCGAGACCCCGCGGTGATCAACGGCAGCCGCCGGGCCCGGATCGCGCGGGGCAGCGGCACCGGCGTGTCGGACGTGAACCGGCTGCTGAAGCAGTACGCGCAGCTCAAGAAGATGATGAAGGGGCTCAAGCAGATGGAGGGACGTATGGGCAAGTTCAAGGGGGCCCTTCCGTTCCCGCCGCGCTGAGCGCGGACGTATGGCGACGCACAACCCAGAGGAGAGGTGACCAGTGGCGGTTCACATCAGGCTGAGACGGACGGGAACCACGCGGAAGCCGGCCTACCGCGTGGTGGTGGCGGATTCGCGCGCGGCGCGCGACGGCAAGTTCATCGAGGTGCTCGGGCACTACAATCCGCTCACGAATCCACCCACCGTGAAGATCGAGGTGGAGCGCGTGAACGAGTGGATCAAGAAGGGCGCGCAGCCGAGCAACACGGTGAAGAACCTGCTGGCGCGGGCGGGGACCGCGGCCGCGGCCAAGGCGTAGGGCTCGGTGACGGACGCGCCGCTCGTCGCGGTGGGCGAGGTGCTGCGGCCCTACGGGCTGCGCGGCGAGGTCAAGGTGCGTCCCCTCACCGACCGGCCCCGGGAGCGGTTCGAGCGGCTCGACCGCTGCGTGCTCTGGGAGCCGCGGGGCAACCGGCGCGAGGAGTGCCGCATCGCCTCGTGCCGCTTCGAGGCCAACACCGTGGTCGTCCGCATGGACGGGGTCGACTCGCCGGAGGCGGCGCGGCGCCTCCAGGGACACCTGCTGGCGGTGGGGCGGGAGGAGGTGCTGCCCCTGCTCGACGGGCAGTTCTACCCGTGGCAGCTCGAGGGCGCGCACGTCGAGACCACCGACGGACGCTCCGTCGGCCGGTTCGTGCGGGTCGAGAGCGGGGCCCAGGACCTGTGGGTGGTCGAGGACGAGGCGCACCGCCAGCGGCTGATCCCGGCGGTGCCGTCGATCGTGGTGGAGGTCAGCGTGGCGGATCGGCGCGTCGTGATCGATCCGCCGGAAGGGCTGCTCGAGCTGTGAGGATCGACATCGTCACCCTCTTCCCGGCCATGCTGGAGGCGCCGCTCGCCCAGTCCATCCTGGGACGGGCCCGCGGCCGCGGCCTGGTGGACGTGCGCGTTCACGACCTGCGCGAGCACGCGGCCGGGCGCCACCGGGTGACCGATGAGCCTCCGTTCGGGGGCGGCGGCGGCATGATTCTCAAGCCGGAGCCGCTCGCGGCTGCGGTGGACGCGCTGCGCGCGGAGGGGGACGAGGCGCACGTGATCCTCCTCGGGCCGGCCGGGCGGCGCTTCAGCCAGGAGGTGGCGCGTGATCTGGCGGCGCGACCGCGCCTTGTCCTGCTCTGCGGCCGCTACGAGGGCGTCGACGAGCGAGTGAGCGAGACCCTGGCCGACGAGGAGCTGTCCATCGGCGACTACGTGCTGAGCGGCGGGGAGCCGGCCGCGCTGGTCGTGACGGACGCGGTGGTGCGTCTCTTGCCCGGCGTGCTGGGCGACGAGGCGGCCCCGACCCACGACTCGTTCGCGCGCGGGCTGCTCGAGCACCCCCAGTACACGCGGCCGGAGGTCTTCCGCGGGGCGAGCGTGCCCGAGGTGCTGCGGTCCGGGGACCACGGCCGGATCGCGCGCTGGCGGCAGCTGATGTCGCTCTGGCGGACGTGGCGACGGCGGCCCGATCTCCTGGAAACGGCGGATCTCACGCCGGAAGAGCAGAAGTGGACGGACGGGTTCCGGCAGGGCCGGACCCCGGACGATTTCCTGGACTAACTTCAGCGAGCGAGGAGCATCAGATCATGGAAGCGATCCGAATCGTCGAGGCGGGCGACCTCAAGAAGGACCGGGGCGGCTTCAAGCCCGGGGACACCGTCAAGGTGATGGTCAAGGTCGTCGAGGGCGAGAAGGAGCGCCTGCAGGCCTTCGAGGGCGTCGTGATCCGCAAGCGCGGCGGCGGCACCGGCGCCTCGTTCACGGTGCGGCGCATCTCCTACGGGGTCGGGGTGGAGCGCACGTTCCCGGTGCACTCGCCGCGGATCGACAAGATCCAGGTGATGAAGCGGGCGACGGTGCGGCGGTCGAAGCTCTACTACCTCCGCGATCTGGTGGGCAAGGCGGCGCGCCTCAAGGAGAAGCGCGTCAGCGCGGTGCCGGCCTCGGGCGAGCACGGCAGCTGAGCCGCGGGACGTGGGCGCGGGCGCCCCGTACCGCTTCGAGCACGCCGCGTGGCGGCGAGGGGTAACCCGTCTCGCCGGAGTCGACGAGGCGGGGCGCGGGCCGCTGGCGGGGCCGGTGGTCGCGGCGGCGGTGATGCTGGCCCCGGGCACGCGGATCCGGGGAGTCGACGATTCGAAGCGGCTGGACGCCGAGCAGCGGGCGGAGCTGTTCGAGATCATTCACGCGAGGGCGCTGGGAGTGGGCGTGGCGGTGGTGGATCACCTCACGATCGATCGGATCAACATCCTGCAGGCCACCCGTCTGGCGATGGCCCAGGCCCTGGGTGCGCTCGCCCTCCCGCCGGACATGGTGCTGACCGACTTCGTGGAGGTGCCGGGCCTGTCCTGCCCGCAGCGCAACCTGGTCGAAGGGGACCGGCGCTCGGCCTCGGTGGCCGCGGCCTCGATCGTGGCCAAGGTCACGCGCGACCGGATCATGGTGGCCGCCGACCAGGAGTTCCCACTCTACGGATTCATCCGCCACAAGGGCTACGCCACCCCGGAGCACCGGGACGCGCTGGAGCGACACGGTCCCTGCGCGCTGCACCGCCGCACCTTCGCCGGACTGTGGAACCAGCTCTCGCTGTTCTCGCGAAGCGAGCTGCAGTGGATCGGCGCCGATTCGTGATGGGCGATCTCGTGATGGACGATCTCGACATGGTCAAGGAGTAGGGCACGTGCCAACCGACACCCGAAAGGTCACCGGAGAGAGAGGGGAAGAGGAGGCCGCGCGGTTCCTGACCCGGAGCGGCTTCGCGATCCTGGACCGCAACGTCCGCACCCGCGCGGGGGAGATCGACCTCGTGGCCAAGGAGGGCAAGACCCTCGTGTTCGTCGAGGTGAAGACCCGACGGGACATGGAGGGCGATCCGCCCCAGGCCGCGGTCAACACTCGCAAGCAGAACCGGCTCGGGAAGCTGGCCCAGGGCTACCTGAAGCTCAAGCGTCTGCGCCAGGTCTCCTGCCGGTTCGACGTGGTCTCGGTGATCTTCAACGACGAGGGCGCAGTCAAGGCGATCCGCCACATCCCGAACGCGTTCTCGGTTTCCGCCTGGTAGTGCGAGGCGAGCCAAAGGCGAGCCGAGCGGATATACAGAGCCTTGAGGAAGTAAACGAGCGACCGCTGCACCCAACGAAGTAAACGAGCGACCGCCGAGCGCAACGAAGTAAAGGAGCGACCGCTGCACCGCGACGACCTTTTCCGCACGACCGTCCCCCTCGACCCCAAACGCACCGCGCTCGTGGTCGTCGACATGCAGCGCGCGTTCGTGGAGGAGGGTCAGGCCATGGAGGTCCCGCCCGCGCGCGAGGTGGTGCCGCGCATCCAGGCCCTGGTCGAGATCTTCCGCGAGAAGCGCTTGCCGGTGGTGTTCACCGAGTTCACCTACTCCCCCGCGGCCCCGCTGCTGGTGGGGACCCTGCACCCGGAGCACCGTCCGGCCGAGCCGGGGCAGCCGACCGGTTTTGGGCGCCCCTCGTCGTCGTGCCTCGAGGGGGATCCGCACACCGCGGTGATCCCGGAGCTGGCCCCGCGGGCGGACGAGCTGGTGGTGCGCAAGCACTACTACGACGGCTTCAACGGCACGGTGCTCGACGGCGCTCTGCGAGCGCGCGGCGTCACGACGCTGGTGCTGACCGGCACCATGACCGACATCTGCGTGCTGGCCACCGTGATCGGCGGGTTCAACCGCGAGTACCGGATGGTGGTGGTGGAGGACGGCGTCGCCACCCTCTGGCCCGACATCCAGCGCGCGACCCTCGACATCGTGCGCCGCGCGTACGCCCGCGTGATCTCGGCCAAGGAGCTGGCCGACGAGCTGGCCTCGATATGCTAAGGTCGAGCCCATGAGCCACGCCCCGCGCTTCCACGGATGCATGCCGGCCAACCTGCTGCCGTTCACCGCCGACCTCGCCATCGACGAGCCGGCCTACCGCAAGCACCTGCGGTGGCTCGTGGACGCCCCGGGCGTCACCGGGCTGGTGGCCAACGGCCACGCGGCGGAGGTGGCCTCCCTCACCCGCGAGGAGCGGCGGCGCACCCTCGACATCGCGCTCGACGAGGTCGCGGGCAAGGTCCCGGTGGTCACCGGCATCTACTCCGACGGCACGCTGGAGGCCATCGAGCTGGCCCGCGACGCGCAGGCGGCGGGCGCGGCGGGCCTTCTTGTCTTCCCGCCCACGCTCTTCATGTGGGGCGCCCAGCTCAAGCCCGACATGGTGCTGCGACACTTCCAGACGCTGGCCGACGCGGTCGACCTGCCGCTGGTGGTCTTCGAGTACCCGGTCGCCTCCGGCATCGGTTACAGCCCGGAGACGCTGGCCGAGCTCTGCAAGATCCCCACCGTCGCCGCGATCAAGGACTGGTCCAACGAGATCGTGAGCTACGAGAAGAACCTGCGGGCGGTGCGGGCGAGCGGGCGGCCGGTCGCGGTCATGTCCTCGTTCACGATGTCGCTGATGGCGAGCTTCATGCTGGGAGCCGACGGCTGCATCTCGGGGATGGGCAGCGTCACCGCTGATCTGCAATCCGCGCTGTTCGCGGCGGTGCAGGCCGGCCGCCTCGACGAGGCGCGCGGGATCAACGACCGCGTGGCGCCGCTCGTCAACGTGTTCTACGCCCCGCCGTTCGTGGACATGCACAACCGCATGAAGGAAGCGCTCGCCATCCTCGGACGCATCCCGGCCGCGCACGTGAGGCCGCCGCTGACGCCCGTCTCCGAGGACGAGCGGCACCGCATCCGTCTGGCCCTGCGCGCGGCCGGCCTCTCCTCCTAGCCACCTTCGGGCTGGCCTCCCAGGGGCTAGCCACTCTCGGGATCGGGCCCCACGGGCGATCCCGGTCGGGCCTCCGTGTAAGTGCACCCTTGCAGCCGGGGGCCCTTTTACGGTATAAAACCCGCCAATCTCTCCGTCCCAGCGAGGTGGAATGGCAGGTCCAGCCGGTCGTAGCTCCGACGAAGAAGCCCTGCTCCAGAAGGCGATGCGGATCCTGCCCGGCGGTGTCCTGGGCGGATACTACGCCCCGCAGGAGCTGGCCTTCGTCGTCCGGGAGGCCCACGGCTCCCGCCTCCAGGACTTCTCGGGCCGAGAGTACATCGACTACATCCTGGGCAGCGGCCCCCTGGTGCTGGGACACGCGCACCCGGCGGTGGTGGCCGCGGTCGAGGCCCAGCTCCGCAAGGGCACGACCTACTTCCAGCTGAGCGAGCCGACCCTGGCCCTGGCCGAGGAGATCTGCCGGGCGGTGCCCTGCGCGGAGCAGGTCCGCTTCTGCGGCACCGGCAGCGAGGCCACCTTCTTCGCATTGCGGGTGGCGCGCGCCTATCGCGGCCGGGACAAGATTCTGAAGTTCGAGGGCGGCTTCCACGGCGTACACGACTACTCGCTGATGAGCGTGGGCCCGCGCGAGCCGAAGGCCTTTCCCGCCCCCACCCCGGACTCGGCCGGCATCCCGCACGCGATCCAGGCCGAGGTGCTGATCGCCCCGTTCAACGACGCGGCCACCGCGGAGGCGATGATCGAGGAGCATCACCGCGACCTGGCCGCGGTGATCATGGAGCCGTTCCAGCGGCTGATCGTCCCGCAGCCGGGCTTTCTCGAGAGCGTGCGCGCGGTGACCGCACGCCACGGCGTGCCCTTGATCTTCGACGAGATCGTCACCGGTTTTCGCTTCGCCTACGGCGGCGCCCAGCAGCGCTACGGGGTGGTGCCCGACCTGGCCGCCTTCGGCAAGATCGTGGGCGGAGGCTTTCCCCTCGCCGCGGTCGCGGGGCGGCGCGAGATCATGCGCCACTTCTCGCACGAGCTGGACGGCAGCGGGGAGTTCGTGCAGCAGGCCGGCACGCTCAACGGCAACCCGATCGCGGCCGCCGCGGGATTGGCCACCCTCGCCGAGCTGCGCAAGCCCGGCACCTACGAGCGTCTCTTCGCGACCGGCACCCGGCTCAAGCAGGGCCTCGAGGCCGCGGCCCACCGCGCGGGCCTGCCGGTCCAGGTGGCGGGCGAGGCGCCGGTGTTCGAGATCTACTTCACCGATCGGCCCATCGTCGACTACCGCGCGACTCTCACCGCGGATCCGGGCCGCCACGCCGCGTTCACCCGCGAGATGCTGGTGCGGGGGGTCGTGAAGGCGGCCCAGAAGTTCTACGTCTCGCTCGTCCACACCGACGCCGACGTCGCCCGCACGCTGCAGGTCTTCGAGGAGTCGCTGACCGCGGTGGCGGGAACTTCTCACTGAGCGGCTCGATTAGCAGGCAAAGGAGGCTTCGCCCATGGCTCATCCGGACAACGAGCAGGATTTCTGGTACCGCGGCAAGATCACCCGGCGGCGGTGGCTCGGCCTGAGCGCGGCCGCGGCCGGCGCGCTCGGCTCGGGCATGCTGGTGCCCGCCCCGTGGCGGGACGCCTTCGGCCAGGCCAAGCCGTTCAAGATCGGCGCGCTGCAGCCGCTGTCCGGCGCGGCGGCGGCGGGCGGCAAGACCGCGCTGGTGGGCTCCCAGATGGCGGTGGACCGGATCAACAAGGCGGGTGGCGTCAACGGCCGGCCGATCGAGCTGGTGGTGGCCGACTACGAGTCCAAGCCGGACGTGGGCCAGCGCAAGGCGGAGAAGCTCGTCACCGAGGACAAGATCGACGCCCACCAGGGCGGGTTCCTCTCCAACGTCTGCCTGGCCTGCATGCCGATCTGGGACGAGCACAAGATCGTCAACATGATCGGGGTGTGCCTCGACACCACCATCACCACCAGCAAGTGCAGCCGCTACACCTTCCGGCCGTTCGACTACGCGCCGGCCCAGGCGGTGGCCTTCGCGCCGTACCTGGTCAACAAGCTCGGCAAGAAGTGGTACATCGGTTACGCCGACTACTCCTGGGGCCAGTCGACCAAGGACGCCTACGCCGAGCAGATCAAGAAGGCGGGCGGCGAGGTGGTCGGCACCATCGGCATCCCGCTCGGGACCGCGGACATGACCGCGTTCCTCTCCAAGATCACCGGCTCCTTCGACGGCTTCTTCGGGATCTTCTTCGGCAAGGACGGGGTCACGATCGGGAACCAGGCCTATGACCTCGGGCTCACCAAGAAGTACAAGTGGGCCGGCGATGGGGCCATCGCGGAGTCGACCAACCTCCCCGCGCTCGGCAACAAGATCGAGGGCTTCGTGGGCATCAACCGGTACATCCCGGTGCTGGAGGGCCCGCTCAACACGCCGGCCCACAAGAAGTTCTTCGACGAGGCGGTGGCGCGGCTCAAGCAGATCGATCCCTCGGGCCCGCTGCCGGACCGCTACGTGCAGTCCAACTTCGAAGCGATGAACTTCCTCAAGCTCGGCATACAGAAGTCCGGCTTCAAGGGGCGCGAGGACACTCCGAAGCTGATCGAGGCGCTCGAGGGCCTGGAGGTGAAGGCGGGCGACGACTTCCCGCAGGGCGACAAGACCCTGCGCAAGGAGGACCACCAGGCCTTCCTGAGCGAGTTCCTCTTCGACATCAAGAACGGCAAGCACCACATCCTGGAAGTGGTCCCGAAGGAGAAGACCATGTTCCCGGCGGCCTGCAAGTTCGCCTAGTGACGGCGGAGCCGTCGACCGGTGCCGCTCCCCGCCCCGCCCCCGCCGCGGGCGGGGCGACGGTGGGGAGCGGCGCCGGGACTCCGATCCTGCGCACGGAGGGGCTCACCGTCCGATTCGGCGGGCTCACCGCGCTCAACAACGTCAGCCTGGAAGTCCCCCGCGGCGAGATTCGCGCCATCATCGGCCCGAACGGGGCGGGCAAGAGCACGTTCTTCAACTGCCTGACCGGCGTGCTGCGGCCCACCTCGGGCCACGTGCGCCTGAACGGCGAGGACGTCACCGGGCTGCCCCCGAACCGGATCTCCCAGAAGGGCATCGCGCGCTCCTACCAGGTCACCAACATCCTGCCCAACGCCACCACCCTGGAGAACGTCCGCATCGCGGCCCAGTCGCGACGGCACAGCTGGGCGCTGCTCACCCACCACCGCGCCTACCGCGACATCCTGGACAAGGCGGAGACCGCGCTGGAGGCGGTGGGCCTGCGCGGCAAGGCCGACGAGCTGGCCGCCAACCTGTCGCACGGCGAGCAGCGCAACCTCGAGATCGGGATCGCGCTGGCCACCGAGCCCCAGCTGCTCTGCCTCGACGAGCCCACCGCGGGCATGAGCGCGGCGGAGACCCACGACACCATGCAGCTGGTCCGCCGCATCGCCAAGAATCTGACCATCCTCATCGTCGAGCACGACATGCAGGTGGTGATGGAGCTCTGCCACCACATCACGGTGCTCCACTACGGCGAGGTCCTGGCCGAAGGCAGCCCGGCGGAGATCCAGCGCAACCCCCGGGTGCTCGAGGTCTACCTCAAGACGTGAGCGGCGCCGCGTCTCCCGCCTCGCCGCTCGTGGCCGTGGAGGAGATCCACACCTACTACGGCAAGAGCCACATCCTGCACGGCGTCTCCCTCACGGTGGGCGCGGGCGAGGTGGTGGGGCTCCTCGGCCGCAACGGGGTCGGCAAGAGCACCACCTTGAAGACGGTCATGGGCCTGGTGCGGCCGAGCCAGGGGGAGGTGCGCTACGAGGGCCGCGCCATCACCGGGCTGGCGCCCCACCGGCTCGCGCGGCTCGGCATCGCCTACGTGCCGGAGGACCGGCGCATCTTCCGCCTGCTCACGGTCATGGAGAACCTGCGCACCGGACTGGACCGGGCGGGCCTCGATGAGGCGCGCAAGCAGGCCCTGCTCGACAAGGTCTACCGCTACTTCCCGGTGCTGGCCGACCGTGGCAACCAGGCCGGGGGCACGCTCTCCGGCGGCGAGCAGCAGATGCTGGCCATCGCGCGCGCCATGATGCTCGAGCCCAAGATCATCCTGCTCGACGAGCCGACCGAGGGCCTGATGCCGCGGATGGTGTCCCAGATCAGCCACATCATCGACGCGCTACACCAGGAGGGGGTGGCGATCCTTCTCGTCGAGCAGAACGTGCCCCTGACCCTCGAGGCGTGCCAGCGGGTCTACCTCATGGAGAAGGGCGTGGTGCGCCACCACGCGCCCGCATCCGAGCTCCGCGACGACCGCGCGGTCATCCACCAGTACATGGGAATCTAGCCGACCATGCTGCTCGATCAGATCATCATCCAGACCGTCAACGGCATCGTGACCGGCATGATCCTGGCCCTGGTGGCGTCGGGACTCACCCTCATCTTCGGCATCATGGACGTGGTGAACTTCGCGCACGGCGAGCTATTCATGCTCGGCGCGTACGTGGGGGTGATCACGATCGTGGCCACCGGCAGCTTCTGGATCGCGCTGCTGGTGGCGACACTGGTCATCGCGCTGCTGGGCGCGGTGATCCAGATCACCACCCTGCGACCACTGCTCGGGCGCGATCCCCTGACCACCATCCTGGCCACCTTCGGGCTGTCCCTCGTGCTCCAGAACTATGCCCTCTGGCAATTCGGGCCGGTGGCCCGGAAGATCCCGGAGCCCTTCACCGGGCACTTCCAGCTCTTCTATCTCGACTATCCCTGGTACCGGCTCGCGATCGCGTTGCTCTCGGCCGCGATCATCGGGGCGCTCTGGCTCTTCCTCAAGTTCGGCACCTACGGCATCTGGATCCGCGCCACCACCCAGGATCGGGTGATGGCCTCCGCGATGGGCATCCCGGTGCCGTGGGTGCACACCGCGGTATTCGCCATCGGCGCGGGCATGGCTGCCGCGAGCGGGGTGCTGTTCGGCCCGCTGGTGGGCGTCAACCACGCGATGGGGCTCGACTGGGTGCTGAAGGCCTTCATCGTGGTGGTGGTGGGCGGGATGGGCAACCTGGGCGGCTCGATCGCGGCGTCGATCTTCATCAGCCTGCTCGAGGCCTACGCCTCGCTGTGGGTGAGCCCGGCCCAGGCGGTGATCGTCTCCTTCGTGGCCCTGATCCTGACGCTCCTCTTCCGGCCCACCGGCCTCTTCGTTCCGACCCCGAAGTGATGAGCCGGCACTCGCCCGTCGCGTTCTGGACCGGCTTCGCGGTGGTGCTGGCCCTGCTGATCGTGGCCCCGCTGGTGCTGCCCGAGTTCTGGCGCCGCTTCGTGACCGAGATCCTGATCTGGGGACTGCTCGCGATGTCCTCCGACATCCTGATCGGCTACACCGGGATGGTCTCGTTCGGCCACTCCGCGTTCTTCGGGCTCGGGATGTACGGGGCGGCCGCGGCGCTGCTCACCGTGAAGCCGCCGAACCTGTGGCTGGCCATCGTCTACGGGCTGGTGGCCGCGGCGGGTGTCGCGGTGTTCGTGGCCTACTTCTCCACCCGGCTGCGCGACATCTACTTCTCGATCACGACCCTGATCTTCTCCCAGATCTTCTACGTCATGATCTTCACCTGGACCGAGGTGACCGGAGGCGAGAACGGGCTCTCGTTCCGTCGCCCCGCCCTGGCCATCCCGGGCCTGTTCTCGATCCCGTTCGACTCGAACAGCCTGCACTGGTTCGTGCTCGCGGTGGTGGCGGTGTCCTACCTGGTCCTGCGGCGGATCACCCGGTCGCCCTTCGGCATGGTGCTGCAATCGATCCGGGAGAACGAGCCGCGCACCCGCGCGGTGGGCTACGCGGTGGAGCGGTACAAGATCGTGGCGGTCATGCTCTCGGGGCTCTTCGCCGGACTGGCCGGCGTCCTCTACGCGGTCCACAACCGGTTCGCGGCCCCCGACTACGTCTTCTTCTTGATCTCGGGCGAGGTCGTCATCTTCAACGTGATGGGCGGGATCGGCACGTTGGTCGGCCCCCTGCTGGGTGCGGCGTTCTTCCTGCTGCTCCGCGAGGGGTTCTCGCGCTTCTTCACCGAGTTCTACCTGATCCCGGTGGGCATCATCTTCACCGCGATGGTCATCTTCATGCCGCAGGGGCTGCTGGGCTTCCTCCGTCGCCGCCTGAACGAGTAGGCGGCCGCGACGTCGCGGGCACGCCCTCCCGGACTCTTCCGACCCTGCGGTCAGGCCCCGCTGGATGCGCTGGCCGCGGTCACACACCGGTGGATCCGAAGCCTCCGGTGCCGCGCGTGCTCTCGCCGAGCGCAGGCACTTCCAGGAGCGTGGCGCGCGCGACGGCCTGGATCACGAGCTGAGCGATCCGCTCGCCCCGGCCGATCGTCACCGGCTCCGCGCCGTGGTTGATCAGCAGCACTCCAATCTCGCCGCGGTAGCCGGAGTCGATCAGGCCGGGCGCGTTCAGCACCGTTACCCCGGTCCGAAGCGCCAGCCCCGAGCGCGGTAGCACCAGTCCCGCGTGACCGTCGGGGATCGCGACGCGCAGGCCCGTCGGCACGAGGGCTCGGCCTCCCGGCGGCAGCGTGACGGGCGCCGCCGCCGCCAGATCGAGGCCCGCGTCGCCCTCACGCGCGTACGCGGGAAGCGGGACGCTCAAATCGTCGCGCCGTACCTGGACGAGTACCACGGAGCTGGATCGCTCGGTCACTCGAGGCTCTCCACGAAGGGATTGCGCGCGCTGCTCGTGCGCGCTGCCGCAGAGTAGCAGAGTCGCGGCCGGCCTTGACAACTTCGGAGAATCCCGAGATCGTAGGTGGCCAGCAACTACGCGATTGCGTGGATGTATTTAGGTGGCCCCGCGATTGCTATCCATCCGATTGCCCGGGACGGACGCAGGCCGGCCCCCGGCCTGCTGCGGGTCGCGGCCCTTCGGTGCGCGACACGGGTGGATGGGTTTTCGAGGAGGCTCACATGCTTTCGCACTTCGGACCGTCGGGGTTGCTGAGGCTGGCCGCCGTGACCGGCATCGGGGCGTCGCTCCTGCTCGCCGGCTGCGCGACATCCACGCACGAGACGACGCAGGCCGCGGTGGACGAGAAGCCAGGCTGGACCCGCTGCGACCATCCCCGGGACGGCGGCATCACCGTCGTCTGCTGGAAGCGGTGAGCGAACATGGCCGGGACCTCGTCCCCGCGGCTCTGGCTCTCGCTCGGCACGCTCGCGATGCTGCTCGGCGCGTCCGGCCCCGCTCGTGCGGAGGGCGGCGACGACGTGGCCGCTGACATCGCCCGCCTGCGCGCGCGCGTGGCCGCCAACAGCGCCCAGGAGCAGCATTGCATGGCCAACGCGACCCGCCCGGTGTGGACCGCCTCGCTCGCCGACGACCTCAAGATGCTGCAGGACCGCGCCCGCCAGGCGGCGGCCAGCGGGAGCTCGACGGAGGCGCAGCGCTGGAAAGAGCTGGCGCGCAAGGCGGAGGCGCTGGAGACGCAGGCCACCGCGAACGCCCGCACCGGCGCCGAGCTGTTCCAGAGCCAGCAGATCGGCCTCGACTGCCTCGATCGGTTCGCGGGCGAGCGCGAGGCGCTCCACGCCTCGCTGCAGGTTGCGGTGGACGATCCCACCGCCTACGGGGCGTCGCTCCGGCTGTCGCGCGAGCAGGGCACCGCCGCGCTCCGCCAGGATCTGGCGCGGCTCCAGGAGCACAGCCGGACGCTCTCGGCGGAATGGAAGAAGACGCCCGCGAAGGCCGGGACCGGAGCGGCACCGCTCCGGGAGGACGTGGACGCCCTGCGGCGCCGGCACACCGCGACGCTGGAGAGCGGCGCCGCGCGCACGCTGGCCGATCCTGGTCTCCGGGCCGCCGAGGCCCTCGTGGCCGCCGCGGCCGCGTGGGATCGGGAGCGCGCGGCGGCCGCGCGGCTGGCCGCCGCCCGGGACGACGCGGAGCGGCGCCTGGCGGGACGGGACCGCGACGACGCGGGGCGGGTCGCGCGGGAGTACTGGGCGACCGCGGACCGGCTGCTCGGCCGGTAGCGCGGGCGGGCTAGCCACCCGGGATCAGCGTGCTCAGGAGCTGCCGGAACTCCTTGAGCTTGAAGGGCTTGGTGACCACCGGCAGCTTCGAGTCCTGGAGGAACTTGCGGTATTCCGGCGCCTCGTCCTCCCCGGTGATGAAGACGAAGCCGGGCATCCCCTCCGGCCGGCGCTTCTGGAGCTCTCCGTAGAGTTTCGGCCCGTCCATCTGCGGCATCTGGAGATCGCTGACCACCAGGTCGTAGGGCTGCGCCTCGAACAGCTTGAGCGCGGCCATCCCGTTCTCGGCCGCGTCCACGCCGTGCCCATCCGCTGAGAGCGCCTCCACCAGCAGCTCCCGCATGTGCTCCTGATCGTCCACCACCAGGATCCGAAGCGTGCGCATGGCTCCGAGTCTAGCAGAGGCGCCGTTTTTGACGTATCCGTTCGAGGGCGTTGAAAATCGATCCGGGGTCATCCTGAGATCAAGGAGGACGGTCATGAATCGACACTGGATGCTCGGGCCCGTCGTGGCGTTTCTCACCCTAGCCGGCTGCACCTCGTCCTCGTCGCCTCGCCTGAGCTCCCTCGGGCGTGAGGTCGACGTGACCCCGCGGCGAGGACAGAGCGCCGAGCAGCTGCACCGAGACGATGCCGAGTGCGCGGCCTGGACGCGAGCGACAAAGGGTCCGAACGAGCCGTTCGAATACGCCGAGCTCCGGTACGCCTCGTGTGCCAGCGCGAGAGGCTACCGGACCACCATCGGGGGGGTTCCGCTCTCCAGCCCGCCAGAGCGGCCGCTCGAGACGGTGGTCGCGGATTGGCGGGTCTGTCGCGTGGACAAGCTCATCCCGGAGGTTGGCTTCGACAAGGGCCGCCGCGAGGCGGCGATGACCTGCTTGAAAGGCCGGGGCTACCTGATGTGACCGCGCGCGACAAGCGGCGTGGCGGCGGCCCCGCTTCTGTCTCCTTCCCGGGACATTGACGGGTCTCCCGACGCTTCGCACACTCGGCGCGTGCTGGCGCGCGTCCGATCCGCGACGATCTCCG
>Ga0207645_10000077_pt1 | contig 69960 bp, 64 predicted proteins | sample KBSM53metaG_FD_184331 | JGI IMG/M metagenome (GOLD analysis project Ga0207645, IMG submission 184331) | Miscanthus rhizosphere microbial communities from Kellogg Biological Station, Michigan, USA - KBS M5-3 metaG (SPAdes) (version 2) | ecosystem: Host-associated > Plants > Roots > Rhizosphere >...
TGGTCGCGCACTACTACACGACGCCGTGGAACCGGCAGTTCAACACGCGCATCGAGACGGTCGCCACGAACGGACTGTGGAAGGGCGCCTTCGCCTCCTCGCGCTGCCTCGTGCCGATGCGCGGCTACTACGAGTGGACGGGCGAGCCGGGGAGCAAGCAGGCGTGGTTCCTGCACGGCGATGCCCCCCTGCTCGCCGCCGCGGGCATCTACACCGCGCGCAAGGTCGACGACGAGTGGGAGGTCTCGATGTCGATCATCACCCGCGAGGCGAAGGATGCCTCGGGCGAGATCCACGACCGCATGCCGGTGTTCCTCGAGCCCGACGTGTGGGACGAGTACCTCGCTCCGGTGAAGCTCGACGACGCGGGAAAGGCGGACATGGTCGCACTCCTCACGGGCGAGTCCGAGAAGGTCGCGTCGTCGATCTCGAGCTACGAGGTCGACCGCAAGGTCAACAACTCGCGCACCGCGAACCCCGACGACGCGACGCTCATCGAGCCGAAGACTCTCGTCTCGGAAGCGGGCAGCCTGGTCTTGATCTGACTCGCTTGACCAGTGCAACGGGGTCGGCGCAGCATGCGATCGCGGGACCCTCAGCACGGCATGCAACGCACCTGAAAGCGGGAGCAATCGATGGTTCGACAGATCTGTTTCGCGTGGGCCCTTTCTCTTGGAACCCTGTCGCTGGGCGGCTGCTATTACCCGGTCACCGTGCAGCCTGGCGCCCCGGCCAGCTTCGATCGCTCCTGGAGCGCGGCCTTGGGCGGCGCCCAGGATGCCGGGGTCCAGGTTACTTCGGCGGACCCGAACACCGGGCTCATTCGCGGCACGCGCGGCGGAATCGAGGTGACCGTGATGGTCGCCCGACAGGGCGATGGCAGCGTGCGCGTGCAGTTCGACTCGAAGGGCCAGACGCAACAGGATCCGGGGCTCCCCGAGCGCTTTTCCCAGGCCTACGAGCGTCGAATGGGTCGCTGACCCCCCGCCGCGCAGCCCTCGAGCGTCGTCCTACGTCCCTATCGGCGGCGCGCGGATATCGCGCCCGTCGATGCTGCGTCAAGCTCGCACATCAGTGCGGGGGATTGCCATTCGTTCCGAGGAAAACAAGTTGGGCTTCGTGCGAGTTCGCGGCGCCCGGGAGCACAACCTCAAGGACGTCACGGTCGAGATTCCGCGTGACGCACTGGTCGTGTTTACGGGAATCTCCGGCTCGGGCAAGTCCTCGCTCGCCTTTGGCACCCTGTATGCGGAAGCGCAGCGCCGGTACCTCGAATCGGTGGCGCCCTACGCGCGGCGCCTCTTTCATCAGATAGGGGCGCCGGAGTTCGACGAGATCGCAGGTCTGCCTCCCGCGGTCGCCTTGCAGCAGCAACGCGGCTCTCCGACCACCCGGTCGTCGGTCGGAAGCGTCACGACGCTCTCGAATCTCCTGCGAATGCTGTATTCGCGCGCCGGCGACTATCCGCGCGGACAGGCGCTGCTCTATGCCGAGTCTTTTTCAGCGAACACCCCGGAGGGCGCCTGCCCGAAGTGCCACGGGCTCGGAAGCGTTTACGAAGTCACCGAAAAGTCGATGGTGCCCGATCCCTCCAAGACGATCCGTGAGAGGGCCATCGCCGCGTGGCCGCTCGCGTGGCAAGGCCAGAACCTGCGGGACATCCTGACGACCCTGGGCATCGACGTCGACGTGCCCTGGCGCCAGCTCCCCAAGAAAACCCGCGACTGGATCCTGTTCACAGACGAACAGCCCCGGGTGCCCGTCTACGCCGGCTTCGATCTCAAGGAAGCGCGGCAAGCGTTGCGTCGCAAGGAAGAACCCAGCTACATGGGGACCTTCACCAGTGCACGCCGGCATGTGTTGCATTCGTTCGCCACCACCCAGAGCGCGATGATGAAGCGGCGGGTCGCGCAGTACATGATCGGCGCGCCGTGCCCGCTGTGCAAAGGAAAGCGCCTGCGGCGCGAAGCGCTCGCGGTCAAGTTCGCGGGGCTCGATATCGCCGAGATGGCAAGGCTACCGCTCAAGCGCCTGAGCAGGATCTTCGCCCCCTACGCAACGGGCAAGGCAGCGTCGCTCGCGAAACACGAACGGCACCACCCCGAAAAAGCCGAAGTCACCCGCCGGATCAGCGAAGACCTCTGCGGCCGGCTCGAGATCATGCTCGATCTCGGGTTGGACTATCTCAGTCTCGAGCGCAGCACGCCCACCCTTTCCCCCGGCGAATTGCAGCGGCTGCGGCTTGCCACGCAGGTCCGGTCCAATCTCTTCGGGGTCGTCTACGTGCTGGACGAGCCGTCTGCCGGACTGCACCCGACGGACACCGAGGCGCTTCTGCGCGCACTCGACCGGCTCAAGGCCGCAGGCAACTCGTTGTTCGTCGTCGAACACGAGCTGGAGGTCATGCGCCATGCGGACTGGATCGTCGACGTCGGCCCCGACGCCGGGGAGCATGGCGGCGAGATCCTCTACAGCGGCCCCCCGGCGGGGCTCGCCGCCGTCCGGGAATCGCGGACCGCGAAGTACCTCTTTCGCAACGCTGCGGCACCTACGCGAGCCGTACGTGCGCCATCGGAATGGCTGCGGCTCGCCGGCGTAACGCGCAACAACTTGCGCGACCTCACGGTCGCATTTCCGCTGGGCGTGCTGACCGCGGTCACGGGCGTTTCCGGATCCGGAAAATCCACGCTCGTCAGCCAGGCACTCGTGGACCTGGTTGCACGTGCTCTCGGACACGGAACGGACGGCGATGCGGACGAGCTGGATCCGCTGGAGCGCTCGGTCGTGCAGCCGCTCGTGGGCCGTATCACGGAGGGTCTCGAATCGATCAAGCGGCTGATACGCGTGGATCAAAAGCCGATCGGGCGCACGCCACGATCGAATCTCGCGACCTACACAGGCCTGTTCGATCACGTTCGCGAGCTCTTCGCCTCCACGCGCGAAGCGCGCGCGCGGCGCTATGACGCCGGCCGCTTCTCTTTCAACGTGGCAACGGGTCGATGCCCGCACTGCCAGGGCGAAGGATTCGTGATGGTCGAGCTGCTATTCATGCCGAGCGTGTACTCGCCCTGTCCGACGTGCCACGGAACGCGCTACAACGCGAAGACCCTCGAAGTCGCCTATCGCGCGAAGAACATCGCCGAGGTCCTCGGGATGACGGTGGATGCAGCCTTTGACTTCTTCGTCGACGCGCCCGCGGTGCACCGCTCGCTCGGAACGCTGCGCGAGGTGGGATTGGGTTACCTTCGTCTCGGACAGCCGGCCACCGAGCTTTCGGGCGGCGAAGCGCAACGGATCAAGCTGGCGACGGAGCTGCAGCGCGCCGGACGCGGCAATGCTCTGTATGTTCTGGACGAGCCTACGACCGGTCTGCACCCGGCAGACGTGGAACGACTGCTCACGCAGCTGCAGGGCCTCGTCGACGCGGGCAACACCGTCGTGGTGGTCGAGCACGACGTCAGCGTGATGGCGGTCACCGACTGGATGATCGACATGGGTCCCGGCGCCGGGGACGACGGCGGCCGCATCGTGGCCGAGGGTCCGCCGCTGGCGGTGGCTCGCTCCAGGACGAGCCGCACCGCGCCGTATCTGCGGGCACTGTTCGGGCTTTGAGCCACGCCGGACGTCGCCGTACGATGCCCCCGCCCGCGCCACTGTCGGCACAGGCGTAGCTCGCCCCGACACTCGCGCTGTTGATATAGTTCGCAGCCAGGTCCTGGTGGGTCACGCGATTGACGGCTCCAGATTCCGCCTGAACCGTTATATCGCGCTTGCAGTACTGCTCGGGAGGAGCACATCGTGAGAATCAACCTGCTCGGCCTGCTGCTGTGCTGCGCTTGCGCGGCATCGCCCACGGCAATGCACGCGCAGAGCTTGATTCTCCAGAACGCAATCGTGTTGCCGACCGACGTGCGGAAGATCAGCTACCCGTTCGACTACCAGAACGCGAAGCCCGTAACGATAAGCGTCGCCGATCCCTACTGCGCCATCGCTACCGATACGGTCGCGTTTCCAGCCGACTACATGGGCGCGTTTCCGCTCCCGGAGATACGCGGCGCGCCGCTGCCCGCAGGCATCCTCCGCGGTGCCGCCGTGAAAGACTATTGGGAGTTTGGACGCAACAATCCTGCGACCAATGTCGGCTGTGGCGGCACGTTGAGGGAGGCGTTTACGGCGACCCTGGATCGCTTTGCACGTCTTGGGATAGACCATGTCGATGTTTCGCAGGGAGTCCAGCTCATCGACGGCGCCCGCCCTGAAATGGGGTTGACCGACCTGCAGGTCCCCTTCCAGGACTTCAGCTGGATCGCAGCCGAAGCAGGGACACGCGGACTGAAGGTGCATCTTTCGATGCAGGTCGGTGGTGCACATGGCGCTCCGCTCCCACCGAACCCGGTCCCGGCAGACTGGGCAAGCCGCTTTCTCGATGCCTATGCCAACTTCATCGTGGAGCAGGCGAAGGCTGCCGCAAGCGCAGGGTTCGAGGCGATACAGATCGACTTCTGCTGCTTCCCGGTGGATTGGCAGCCGCACGCCCAGCTCTGGCTGGCCAGGATGAAGGTCCTGGCCGATCGCACGCGGCAGGTGTTCCCAGGCAAGATCATTTACGGCCAAACCGCGCCGTGGATCTCCGGCGATCCGGACCTCATGAGCCGAATCGACTGGCTGATGTTCGACGCCATCATCTGGAACATGCTCACCGAGGAGGACAACCGGTCTCTGACCGTGGATCGCCTGAAATCGCACTACATGGCCAACTGGTCTGCGCTGGCCAGCGCGCTCGGCCCCGCGCGCAAGCCGGTGAAGTGGCGGGTGTTCGCACAGTCGCATCGCGATTACTACAAACCCGACGTGGGCTGGATCGAGGATGGCTTTTGCGTGCAGAACTGCATGCAGCGTTCGGTCAAGACCGATTTTTCCGTCCAGGCCATCGGTTACGAAGCGTGGCTCGAAGGTATCAAGGAGCAAAAGTTCTTCAACACGGTGTCGGTCGATCCAGAGGCTTCCTGGTTCGTCGACGTGATGCTGCCCAAGGATGCCTTTCCCAATATCTCGCAGTCCTGGCGCAACAAGCCCGCGGAGTCGATTCTTGCGGCGTGGTTCAAGTCACCACCCGTTTTGCCCGTCACCGCGATCGAGTTCTACAACCGGGCGCTTGACCACTACTTCGTCACCTGGGTTGCAGACGAGATTGGCAAGTTGGACAGCGGTATTCTGAAGGGCTGGGCGCGCACCGGGCAGTCATTCAAGGTGCACGACCGCGTCGCGAACGGGACGTCCCCGGTATGTCGCATTTATATTCCTCCGGGGAAAGGCGACGGCCACTTTTTCGGCCGCGATACCAGCGAGTGCAACGGCACCATGAACAGAAATCCGACCTTCGTTCTCGAGTCGGAGTCTTTCTTCTACCTCTCCAAGCCGACTCTCGGAAGTTGCGAAGCCGGTCAGGTGGCCGTTTATCGCGTCTTCAGCAATCGCCTGGACGCCAATCATCGCTACACGACCGATCGCGCCACGCGCGATCAGATGGTGGCAAGTGGCTGGATTGCAGAAGGCGACGGGCCCGATACCGTGGTGATGTGCGCACCCCTGTAGCCTTGCGTCACGGGCCGATCTTCCCTTCGCACTTCGCCAACCGCGCAACTGGTTCGTGGTAGATTCCGTTTCATGAACAGCCAAGCCCTGCAGCAGGTTGACGTAGTCGTCGTTCGCGAGAGCAACGCCGACTAGCGCTGGAGCATTGTGACCAGAGCCCCGTCGGCACCGCCGGCGGGGCTTTTCATTTTCCGGGTCCCGCCTGCGCACCAATGACAAGGAGATCCGGAATGACAGAGCCGCTCAAGCTCGGATTTTTCATCCAGCCCGTTCATCCGCCGGCGCGACGCTACGCGGACGTGCTGCAAGAGGACCGCGAGGCCGTCGTGCTGGCCGATCGGCTTGGATATCGCGAGGCCTTCATCGGCGAGCATCTCGTCGACTCGGCCGAGACCATCACGTCGAGCCTTGCTTTCATCGCGCATCTTGCCGATGCCTGCCCATCGATCACGTTTGGCACCGGCGTTCTCCCGCTGGCCAACTATCATCCGGCCATGGCCGCTGCGCAGGTCGCCATGGTGGATCACCTGGTGCAAGGGCGCCTGGTGCTCGGTTTCGGTCCCGGCGTACGCGCCGATGCGGAGGCGCTCGGCGACACCGATTCCGATCGCGGCCGCAAATCGCAGGAAGCAATCGAGCAGATGCTTCGGATCTGGAGCGAGGAGGCACCGTACGAGATCGACGGAGAGTTCTACACCACCCACTCCGGTCGGTCGTTCAACCGCGACATCGGCCTGGGGATCGCGGTGCGGCCCCTTCAGCGCCCGCATCCGCCCATCGCCATCACGTCGATTCGCGCAACGGGCGCTGGCCCGCGAGCGGCCGGCTATCGCGGCTGGACGGGAATCTCGGCGACCTACGTCGGGCGCCATGTCGTTCGTGCGCACGTCGCCGGCTACCTGGCGGGGCGCCAGGCCGCTGCGCTGTCACCGAGCGCCGCGGGGTGGCGTGTCGCCCGCAGCATTTTCGTTGCCGATGACGAGCCCACCGCGCGCAGGTATGCCTATCGCCACGATGGCGCGCACGGGTTCTACTTTCGAGTGATGCAGGCGAAGCTCGCGAGCGGTCGAGCGCTTGACGTGATGCGCGACGACCCGGCCTGCGCGGATTCCGACCTGGACCTGGAGCGTTGCCTCGAGCGCCTGGTGATTACCGGAACGCCGCAAATGGTCGCAGATCAGATTCTCGATTTTCGGCAGGACGTCGGCGAGTTCGGAACCCTGCTCTACACCGGTCACGATTGGGTCGAGCCCGGGCCTGCCCGTCGCTCCATGGAGTTGATGGCACGAGAGGTCATGCCCCGCGTCAACGAAGCATTGAAGACAGCGACAGCTAGCGGTCGCGCGGCGACGGGAGCGGCAGATGTTCCCTCAGCACACTCCGGAGGGCTTCCACGGTGAAGGGTTTGAGCAGTGCGATTCCGCCTCCGGCCGCGATACGGTCGATAGCCTCGTCGTGACCTGTGACCAAAACGACCGGGATCTCAGGGCGCGCTCGACGTATTTCCGACGCCAGTTCAAGCCCGTCGATGCCCGGCATCATGTAGTCTGAGACGACCAGATCGATCTTCCAGTCCTGGTCGAGCAGATCGAGCGCCGTGGCCGCGTTCGTGCACGAGACGGCAACGACGCCGGGCTCCTGCCTGAGCAACGCCACGAGCACGTCGGCCTGGTCCTGCGAATCGTCCACCACCAAGACGTTCCGAAACCGCATGAGAACCTCGCGCCCGGCCGTTTGACCGGGAAGCCGCTATTCTGGCACGGCTTGCAAAGAGAAAAACGGCGCCCGTGGGGCGCCGTTAAGGTCCTTGCCGGAGGCGGCGGCGGCTGTTCAGCGTGGTTCGCCTTCCCTATCCACCGTGATGGTTGGCCCCGGCGGCGCGCTCAACTGGACGCGATGCTCGAGTCCACGGAAGTTATACGTTACTTCCCAGTAATCGGGACGCGCATCCCTCGGCGCGCTTGCGCAACGCTGGACGTCGCGTCCATAAACCGCTTGACCGCCACGGTCGACGTTCGCGCCGATCGCGGCGCCGGCCACCGCGCCGCCCGCCGTGGCGATGTCGTTTCCGCGTCCGCTGCCAATCTGATGTCCCAGGACGCCGCCAATCACGGCACCGGCGATCGCGCCGCCGACGTTGGGCCCGCCGCGATTGTCATTGACCACCTGCTCACGCTCGATCCAGCATCGCTGTTCCGGTGGGCCAACCACAGCTCGCACCGACGTCACGGGCACTTCGTATAGCCGTTGGTCGGGGTCTCGCACGTAGTTGGGCGGCTGCCTGTTATCGGCCCGGTCATCGTAGTAACCGGTACGGCGAGGCTCCTGATACGGACGAGCCTCCGGATACGACTGCGGCCCGGCACCACGGCGGTCGCCCACGATTTCGAATTCACCGGCGCAGCCCCTGTCAACCCAGATCGCGCGGTCCTTATAGCCCCAGGTCTCTCCCCGGATGCAGGGCGCTTGCGACTGTTGCGAGATCAGCCTCGCGTCGCCGCCGCCCGGGGTTTCACAACGGGCATACCGATACTCATGGCTTTCACACAAGACAGTGGAGCCGGGTTGCGCCGATGCAGTGGACGCAGGGATCGCGGCGGAAGCGGCGACGATAGCGCCGACGATCAATCCAAAGGGCAGTTGATTTTTTGTCATGACGGTGTCCGGTTGTTTGGCACAGGACCTGAATTTGCGCTATCTCCTGCGCTTCAACAATCGGCGAGCATGCAACGGTGATGTCGGCCAATGGCCTACTGGCGGAAAGAAAAACGGCGCCACGAGGGCGCCGTCGGTCTTGCTGTTGGTGGAGGTGGCGAGAATCGAACTCGCGTCCGGAAGCACTCCACAGTCAGGACTACATGCTTAGTCGCGTCATTTGGATCTCGCCCTCCCGTCGCCGGCGGACAGGCTACGGTCAGGCCAGTCACCTTGCTTTAACGCTTCACCCAAGTGACCCGGGCGGGCGCGATCGCTCAAAGGGTCCCCGCTGTGATTCGGTGGTTGCCCACCTCGTCACCCAAGCCGAGCGCTGCCTGGTGCGAGGTCCGGCGGGTTAAGCCGCCAGAGCGTACGTTTCGTCGTTCGCAGTTAGATTTGCGATTGCTCGAGTTTTACGAGGACAAGCGCCTCGGCATGCCCCGCGCTGCTTTGCAACCCCCGTCGAAACCAGTTCACCCCCGGTGTCGGTCGGGCGAGGGCGCGGAATCGTGAGACGCCGCGCACTGCGCTTGGAACCCGGATGATACAGGACGTGACGCTCGCTTCCCTTACCGCCGGTCCTTCGAAGATGGGGCCCGACGGCCGGTGTTCAACCGGCCGGCTGTTTCAGCCTTCCCTCATGCCCGCCAGGAGCGAAGCCATGTCCTCGGCGTGCTCCTCCTCGACGGCGAGGATCTCGCGCAGCATCCGGTGCGTGGTGGGATCCTTGCCGTGGAGCCACTCGACGATCTCGCGGTAGCTCTCGATTGCCACGCGCTCGGCGACGAGGTCTTCCCGGATCATGTCGACGAGCGTCTTCCCCGGAACGTATTCGGAGTGGGAGCGGCTCGTGAGGGTCGCCGGATTGAGGTCGGGCTCGCCGCCGAGCTGGACGATCCGCTCGGCGATGCGGTCGGCGTGCTCCTGCTCCTCGCCGGCGTGCTCGAGGAACTCCTGCTTCACCGAATCCGAGGCGATGCCCTGCGCCATGAAGTAGTGGCGCTTGTAACGAAGCACGCAGACGATCTCGGTGGCCAGCGCGTCGTTCAGCACCTTCACCACGGCATCGCGATCGGCGCCGTAGCTCGGTGTGACGGCGCCCTCCTCCATGTGCGAGCGTGCGCGGCGCCGCAGCGTCTCCACGTCGGTGAGGAACGGCCCCGACGACGATGTTGGGGCGGGCTGCGCAGCCGCGTTCGGTAGGGCCATGACCATCTCCTTTTGGGAAGGGCGATGCAACGGGACATCGCGCAGGCGATGCCAACGAGTGGGCGATGATGCCGTCCTGCCCGACGCCGCATCAACCCAAAAAAAAAGACGTCGCCAGCTTCCCGCGACGTCGAAGATCCCACGCCACGGGGCGTGAGTAGGGAGAGAGCTGGCTCGCACGCATCGCGCGGATCGTGGCGGCATGCCGAGCCTATGTGGAAAGTCTAAGGACGACCGTCCGCGACGAGTGTAGGAGCGCTCCTGAAATAGCTGTAGGACGAGAACCTACAGCCTCAGTAGGGGTTTGTTGAGTGGAAATGGGCGAATGCGTATAGTCCGTCCGAGTGCCGCCCTTTCGGCGCGCGCCGCGCGCGCCTGCGCATGGTCCCCCGATGAGACGCCCGTTTCCGCTGAAAGTCCTGCTTCCGCTCGCGCTGGGCGTGATCGTCTCGATCGCCGTCCTGGTGTTCTCGGAGTTCGGCTATCGCCGGCTGGACGAGGCCAATAGGCGCACGACCAGCGCGCTGGAGATGCAGACCAAGGTCAACGACGTGATGGCGCTCATCACGGACGCGGAGACGGGCCAGCGCGGCTACCTCCTCACCGGCGACACCTCCTATCTGGACCCCTACAAGGTCGCGACTTCGCGCATCATTCCCACGTTGAGCGAGCTCCGGGAAGTGGTCACGCGGGAGGGCTCGCAGAAGCAGCAGGAGCGCCTGACCCGACTCAACAACCTCGTCGGCCAAAGGCTCAACGAGCTCGAGACGACGCTCCTCCTGAACGAAAAAAACGGCCGCGAGGCCGCGTTCCAGCTGATCGACACCGGCATCGGCAAGCAGACGATGGCCGAGATCCGGACCGAGATCGCCTCGCTCACCAACGATCTGCGCACGTCCCTGTCGATCGGGACCACGCGTTGGCGCCAGGACATCGAGTTCGCGCGCTTCGGCATGGTCACGATGACGGGCTTCACCGTGGCGCTGCTGCTCGTCGTCTGGTTTCTCGCGCGCCGGGAGCTGGGGCTGCGGCTCGAGCAGCAGCGGCGTGCGCTGGAGGAGAGCGCGCGGCTCGAGCAGGAAGTCACGACCCGCACGACGGAGCTTTCGGAGCTGTCGAATTACCTGCAGACGGTACGCGAGGAGGAGAAGTCCCGCCTGGCCCGCGAAATCCATGACGAGCTCGGCGGCATCCTGGTGGGCGCCAAGATGGACGTCGCGTGGGCCAAGGACCACCAGAGCACGAAGGACCCCGCGGTCGCCAACAAGCTGGAGCGCGCGTTGCGCATGCTCGACGAGGGCGTCGACATCAAGCGCCGGGTGATCGAGGACCTGCGCCCGACGCTGCTCGACAACCTGGGGCTCGGCGCCGCGCTCGACTGGCAGGTGCGCCAGACCTGCGACCGTGCCGGCATCGAATGCGAGCTCAACGTCGCGGACGTCGACGCCCCGCTGCCCCCGCAGGTGTCCATCGCGCTCTACCGCATCGTCCAGGAAGCGCTGACCAACGTCGTCAAATACGCGCAGGCCAAGCACGTGAGCCTCGAGCTGCTCCGCACCGACGACGACGTCACGATCATCCTCGAGGACGACGGCGTCGGCTTGCCGGCCGGCGCCGAATCGAACGCGCTGTCACACGGCATCAGCGGCATGCGCCAGCGCGTGCGCGCGCTGAAGGGCGATTTCTCCATCCGGGGCCGCAAAGGCGCAGGGACGACGATCGAGGTTCGCATTCCGCTGTCGCCGGAAGGCGAAAACGACAAGGCCGGAGCGGTATCCGCCCCGGCCTGATGAATCACCCGGCTGCTGCGCCGGGCTGCTGCCACCCCTTGCCCGATTACGTCTTGCCGTACCGGACCTTGGCGTTCTTCACGCACTGGTCCTTGGCGTCGCCGGACAGCGCATCGCACTTCTCCACCGCGACCTTGTAGTTGGCATCGCGCTTGTCTTCAGCGGCGTCCTTGCGGGCGTCTTCGGTCTTCGCGGCCGCCGTGCGCGACGTGTCGTTCGCGACGTGCGCGACCTTCGCGTCGGACTTGCCCTTGACCTGCGCGGCCTTCGCTTCCTTGACGCACACGTCCTTGGCGTTGCCCGAGAAGTCGTCGCACTTTTCCTTCGCGACGGCGTAGTCGGCGTCGACCTTCGCCATGCGCGCGTCGTAGCGCGCCTTTTCCGTTCCCTTGTACGCCGCTTCGGCTTCGGCCTTGGCGACCTTTTCCTTGCCCTTCGCGGTTTCGACGCAGATGTCCTTCGCGTTGCCGGACAGGCCGGAGCAGTGCTCACGGGCCGCCTTGTAGTCGGCCTTCACGCGATTCATCTCCGCGTTGTACGCGTCCTTCGACATCGTGGCCGCACCTGACGACGATGCGAACGCGAGTCCGGCGCAAACCATCAGGCTGGTCAGAAGTTTCGACATGTTGTGCTCCTCCACTTACCGTTGAACCGTGTCTGTCGGCTGGTAGTCGCTGTAGCGGTTCTCGAACTGGCCGATCTGGCGTTCTGCCTCGTCCTTCGAGATTCCGTACTGCTCCTGCAGCTTGCCGACCAGTTGATCCCGCTTGCCGCCGATCGTGTCGATGTGATCGTCGGTGAGCTTTCCCCATTGCTCCTTGACCTTGCCCTTGAGCTGCTTCCAGTTGCCTTCGATACGGTCCCAGTTCATATGTGACTCCTGTTTTCCCTGGCAGGCGCCTATCGCCCGCGTGCCCTCTCGAGTCGCAACCGTCGTGCCAGGGAATTTCTCCTTGTGGCTCAACGGCCTGGACGTCGGCCGTCCAGGGTTCGGTGTAACGCGCACGAGAGGTGCCTGTACAACGCACAACGGCGTAGGACGGAGGCGTTCAGCCGACGTCCGGATGCGCCGACACCGCGCCAGCCGGCGCGATGGAACTCTGACCGTCGTCGCGGACGCGGTTCAGCCGAGGAATTCGCCGAAGGCGTTCAGCGACGGCACGCGATCGCACACGGTCTTGGCGATCGCCACGAGCGGCGCGCCGATCAGCAATCCCCAGCCGCCCCAGAGCCAGCCGAAGAAGAGCAGCGCGATGAACACCGCCACCGGGTTCATGTGGCTGGCCTTGCCCTGCAGCCACGAGGTGAGGCCGAGGCCGATGGCGGACGACAACACCAGCACCGCCGCCGCGACGCCGGCGGCGTGGCCGATCGTGCCGAACTGCAGGAACGCGGCGATGCCGATCGCCGCCGTTGTGATCGCGGTGCCGGCATAAGGGATCACGTGGACGATCGCGGCCAGCGTTCCCCACAGCTCCGCGCGATGCATTCCGAGGCTTGCCAGCAGCGCCCAGATGGCGACGCCGACGAGCAGGTTGGTGACGAGCAGAACGAGCAGGTAGCGCTGCACCTGCTTGTCCATCTCGTCGAGGATTTCCACCGTGACGCGCCGCGCCGCGAGCGTGGGGCCGGCGAGGCTCACCACCTTGCGCCGGAAGGTGTCACCGGTGGAGAGCAGGAACAGGGCGACCATCGCGCCGATGCCAAGGTCGCCGAGCGTGCCGAGCGCCTTGCTCGATTGCGCCGACGCCCAGGCATTTAGCTCGGAAGGCGGCGCTGCGGGCGCGGCCGCCCGCGGCACCGTCTCGGCCGGCGGGCTGCCCACCGCCTCCGATGCCGCGCGATCGAGCTCCGCGGCGGCCGCGCGCACGTGGCCCAACGGGTTCTCGGACTTGTGGCCGGTCTCCTGCGCCGCGAGCCGCACCTTGCGGGCGGCGTCGGGCAATTCCGCCAATGCCGCCGAGGCGTCTTCCTTGATGAGGATCCCCGCACCCAGGACCAGCGCGGTGACCAGCGCCAGCACGACCGTGGCGCCGATGGGGCGCGGCAGCTTGATGTTCTCCAGCCAGTTGACGATGGGCTTCAGCGCATACGCGAGGATCACACCGACGACGACCGGAACCAGGAACGCTTCCGCGGCCTTGGCGGCGGCGATCGTGGCGAGGATGGCCAGGACGACCACGGCGATTTCGCCGGCCCGCCATGTCCGCATGGGCCGCGGCGCCTGTTCCATGGTCGTCCCTCCCCGGACCTAATTGTGAAAACGGCATCGCGGGACACCCGCGATGCCGTCCGTTGCGCAAGCCGCGAGAATCAGTACTTCTTGTTCTCGACCGCTTCCTTCTGGATCTTTTCGCCGCCGCGCTCAATGTCCTTACCCGCGCCTTGCACCGTGTTGCATCCCGCAAGCATCACATACGACGCCGCCAGCAGCAGAGCAATCATCCGTTTCATCGCAAGTCCCCTCTCGTCAAAGTTTTCACGTCACGTAAGGCACGCGACGCGCGCCTTCCCGACTCATGACAATGCACGCGCTGTGCCAGGGACTTTTTCCTTTGTGAACAGTCGATTACCCGGATCGTCGGCACCGCAGTTGCAAGCGGCGGAGGGTGCCGCCGGAAACCGTTACACCGGCGTAAGCGCGATGCCTACAGCCCTTCGCCGGCGAGGCTGTCAAGCACCTCGCGGACGCGATGATATTCCCGCGCCTTGTCGAAGAAATAATCGGCGCCCATCGAAAGACTCTTGGCGCGATATTGAGGGAACGCGTAATTGGTGAGCACGATGACGCTCGTGCGCGGGCGGCGCATGGACTTCAGCGCGCGCAGCACGCCAAGGCCGGTGCCGCTCTTCAACTGCAGATCGAGCACCAGTGCGTCCCATTGCGCGGACTGGACGAGCGAGATCGCGGCAGCTTCGGAATCGGCGTCGCCGACGATTTCGATGCGGCCGGGATCGACGAGCGACTCGGCGAGGCGTTCGCGGATGAGCGGCGAGTCCTCCACCAGCAGTACCCGTAGGGGCGCAGTAGTCTGCAATTCGTTTTTCGCGTGCCAGGTCGCGGCGTCCACAGGCCCCGCCAGGCTGAATTTGAAAGTACCAGCGCCGTCCATGGATATCTGTCCGTGTCTGTCCTACGCGCCGTCTCCCTGCCCGCCCGGTTGCGGGACCCTGCTCGGCGATTATTCGGCTATTCGATCAGCCCGTTCTTGATGGCGTAGTAGGTGAGGTCTGCGTTCGACTTCATCGCCATCTTCTCGAGGATGCGCGTGCGGTAGGTGCTCACCGTCTTCACGGACAAATTGAGCTCGTCCGCGATCTTGGAGACCGCGGCGCCCGCCGAGAGCTTGCAGAAGATCTGGAACTCGCGCTGCGACAGCTCAGCATGGAGCGGGCGGTCGGCGTCGCCGGACACCCCGTCGGCCAGGATCTGCGCCAGCGAAGGGCTGACGTATTTGCGGCCACGGACGACCGTGCGGATGGCGCCGACCAGCTGCGTCGACGCCGCCTCCTTGTTGAGATAGCCGGCGGCGCCTGCCCGCAGCAGGTTCACCGCGTACTGATCTTCCGCGTACGCCGAAAGCATGAGGACCGGCAGCTCGGGCTTGACGTGCTTCAACGTTTTCAGCGTGTCGATGCCGTTCTTGTCAGGCATCGAGATGTCGAGCAGCACGACGTCGATCTCGCCGGCGCGCACCGCCGCGATGGCCTCGGCGCCGGTCGACGCCTCGGCCACGATCTGCATGTCGGCCTGGTCTGCGACGAATTGCCGGAGACCGGCCCGGACGATCGCGTGATCGTCGGCAATGAGAATGCGGATCATGGTCGGCGTCACCGTCGCTTTGAGTGGGGAATCGATCATTCTATCCCTGCCCGCTATAGAGCGGCCACCCGCTGGCCGGCGCCCTGGTATTCACTGAGGCGGTTGTAGAGAGTCTTCAGGCTGACGCCAAGAATCTCGGCGGCGCGCCGCTTGTTGCCGCTGCAATGGTCGAGCGTCGCGAAGATCGCCTGCCGCTCCATCTCCGCGAGCGTCGTGCCCACGGGCAGCCGCAGGCAGTCGCCTTCGACGGCCGGGCACGCGAGGCCCGCCAGGTCGAGCTCGACGGTCTCGTCCGCCATGATGAACGCGCGGTGCACCGCGTTCTTCAGCTCGCGCACGTTGCCGGGCCAGTGATGCGTGCGGATCGTCGACAGCGCAGCCCGGGAGAAGCGCTTGTTGGTGCCGGACTCGGTGTTGAGCTGCTGCAGGAAGCGCTCGGCGAGGAGCTCGGCATCGCCGTCGCGGTCGCGCAGCGGCGGTAGCGCGATCGGGAACACGGCGAGACGGTAGAGCAGGTCTTCGCGCAGCCGGCCTTCGCGCACCGCTTCGTACGGGTCGCGGTTGGTCGCCGCGACGATGCGCGCGTTGGCGCGGATCTCGCCGTCGCCGCCGACGCGCATGAAGCGGCCGGTCTCGAGCACGCGCAGGAGCCTCACCTGCATGTCCGGCGTCATCTCGGTGATCTCGTCCAGCAGCAGCGTGCCGTCCTCGGCGCGCTCGAAGCATCCGCGATGGCTGCGGCTCGCGCCCGTGAAGGCGCCCTTCTCGTGGCCGAAGAGCTCCGCCTCGATCAGGTTGGAAGGAATCGCGCCGCAGTTGATCGCGACGAACGGACCGCGGGCCCGCGGGCTGCGGTCGTGGATGGTGCGGGCGACGAGTTCCTTGCCGCCGCCCGATTCCCCGGTGACGAACACGGTGGCATCCGTCGGCGCCACCTTGTCGATCCGGCGGTACACGTCCTGCATGACCGGCGAGCCCCCGTGGAGCTGACCGAAACGGCCGAGCGCGGGGGCCGACGCGGCGCGCGCGGCCGTTACGAACGGCAGCGTCGACACGTCGGCAACGGCGGGTTCGGTCCGAATCTCGTACAGGCTCATGCAGTGCTCCATCGCGGGTTTGTCGGGATGGGGGCGATCGTAGTGTAGAAGTTGCGCTAACCGTATCAGCGCCGTCTGGAAGTGGGTGTGCAGGTTTGTCCTACAGGTGGGCACCCGCACCGCCGGATGCGGTACGCTACTTGCCTTGGCGCCGCCAAATCTTCTCCCGATCCCGATCCGGAACACCGAAGCCATGCCCCTTCCCAAGCTCATTCCATTGATCCTCGCCGGCGGCGCCGGCACCCGCCTCTGGCCGCTGTCGCGCGAGTCGACGCCGAAGCCGTTCATGCCGCTGCCCGACGGCGAGACGCTGCTCGGCAAGACGGCGCGGCGCGCGCTCGACCTGCCGGGCGTCGCGCGCCTCGTCACCATCACCAACCGCGACTATTATTTCCACACGAAGGACGTGTACTCGAGCGCGGCGGCGGAGCCGGCCGACGGCCTCGCCTACCTGCTCGAGCCGTTCGGACGCAACACCGCGCCCGCCGTGGCTCTGGGTGCGCTCTATGCCCAGGCGCGCGGTCTCGACGATGCGGTGCTGCTGGTGCTGCCGGCCGATCATCTGATCCGCGACCAGGCGGCGTTCGCGAGCGCCGTCGCGCGCGCCATCGAGATGGCGCAGCGGGGGCTGCTCGCCACGTTCGGCATCTCCCCCACGCACCCGGAAACGGGCTTCGGCTACATCGAGTGCGGCGATCCGATCGCGCCCGCCGCCGACGACCGGCCCGCCGCCTATCGCGCGCTGCGCTTCGTCGAAAAGCCGCCGCTGCTGACCGCGCGCCAGTATCTCGCCGCCGGCAACTACGTCTGGAATTCAGGCATGTTCGCGTTCACGCCCGCCGCGATCATCGACGCCTTCGCGCGGCACGCGCCCGGCGTGCTGGCCGCCACGCGGCCGATCGCCGCGGCGTTTGCGAAAAGCGGCAACGGAATGGTTGAGATCGATCCAGCGCTGTTCGCCGCGGTGCCCGACATCTCCATCGACTACGCAGTGATGGAGCCGGCGGCCACGGCCGGCGAGGTCGCCGTCGTCCGCGGGCGCTTCGACTGGAGCGACGTCGGCTCGTGGCAGGCGGTGGCCGACCTCACGGAAGCCGACGGCGATGGCAATGCCGGCCAGGGCGTGCGCGTCGCGATCGGCACCCGCGGCACCTACGTGTACTCGGAAGATCGCGTCGTGGCCACGGTCGGCGTCGAGAACCTCGTGATCGTCGACACCGCGGACGCCGTGCTGGTCGCGCATCGTGACCATCTCCAGCGGGTCAAGGAAGTGGTGGGCGAGCTCAAGGCCCGCGGCCACGAGTCGTACAAGCTGCACCGCACCGTCGCCAGGCCCTGGGGCGCGTACACGGTGCTCGAGGAAGGGCCGGGGTTCAAGATCAAGCGCATCGAGGTGAAGCCGGCGGGCACGCTGTCGCTGCAGCTTCACCACCGTCGCAGCGAGCATTGGGTGATCGTCAACGGCACCGCGCGCGTCACCTGCGGCGACGAAGTCTTCGACCTTGGCGCCAACCAGTCGACGTACATCCCGGTCGAGACGCGTCACCGGCTGGAGAACCCGGGCACGACGCCGCTCGTGATGATCGAGGTGCAGTGCGGCGACTATCTGGGCGAGGACGACATCGTCCGCTACGACGACAAGTACGGGCGCGCGCCCGCGCAGGCCTAGTCGGGCGCCGCGGGCACGGGCGCCGGCGTCCGCCGGCTGGTGATCACGATGCCCGTGAGGATGAGCGCGATGCCCGCGAGGTGGTAGAGCTCCAGCCGCTCGCCGAGGAAGAGCCAGGCGAGCACGACGCCGAACACCGGCATCAGGTGGACGAAGAGGCCCGCGACCGGCGCGCCCACTTCCTCGACGCCGCGGTTCCAGAAGATGTAGGCCAGCACGGACGAGAACAGCGCCACCGCGACGAGGGCGGCGAACCCCGGCAGCGTCCATACCATCTGCCGTCCGAACGCCATCTCGCCGAGGTAGAACGGCAGCACCACGATTTCGCCGACGCACGCGATCGTGAACAGGAACGCCAGCGTGTCGATGCCGGGAGGGCGATAGCGAAGGCAGATCGTGTAGAGCGACCACATCGCCATCGACAGGATCACCAGCAGGTCGCCGCCATTGAGGCGGAATGCCGCCAGCGCCGCGAGCGACCCCTGCGAGATGATCGTGAGCACGCCCGACAGCGACACCAGCACGCCGGCGAGGCGCAGCGGCGACAACCGCTCGCGCAGGAACACCCACGCCATCGCCACGATCATCACCGGGATGAACGAGTTCAGGATCACGCCGCTCATCGCCGTCGTGTAGTTGAGCCCCATGTAAGCGAGCGCGTTGTGGGAGCCGATGCCGATGGCGCCGAGCGGGACGAGCACGCGCCAGTGCCGGCGGATCAGCGGCCATTGCCGGCGCACGCGCGGCAGCGCGAAAGGCGCCAGGATGATCAGCGCGAACAGCCAGCGGTAGAACGTCATCGCCAGCGGCGGAATGTCATGCGCGAGGCCGCGGCCGGCGATCCAGTTGCAGGCCCAGAAGAACGGCGTCAGCGTCAGCAGCAGATACGGAGAGGCGCGGCGCGCCGTGGGTGCCTCGTGCTGCATCGCTCGATTATCCCATGGGGCCGGCGGCATCGACGGCACGGCGGCGAAGCCCCTGCGAGCCGCCGCGTATAATTCGCGGCAACACGCAATGTCATTCTCGATGTCGCCGGCCGCCAATTCCGCCGGGACGGCCGCGGCGATCGCTTCGCCCTCTCCCGACTCCGCCGCGTCCCCCGCCCCGTCCCCACCGTCACCGCTCGTGACGCTGCCGGCGCTCGCGCCCGCGCTGCCGGCGCCGGGCCGCCGGACGACGCTGCCGCCGGTGCCGGCATCAGCGGACGCGCTGGCCCTCGCGCAGCTCGGCGCCGCGGCCAAGGACGGGCAGCGCACGCTCGCCGTCGTCTGCGCCGACGCACTCGCCGTGGCGCGGCTCGCGGAGGAGATCGCGTGGTTCGCGCCGACGCTCGTCGTGGCGCCGTTTCCCGATTGGGAGACGCTGCCGTACGACCACTTTTCGCCGCACCAGGACATCGTCTCGGCGCGCCTCGCCACGCTCTACCAGATCACGCGCCACCAGTGCGACGTCGTCCTGGTCGCGGCGCAGACGGCGCTCTATCGCGTGCCGCCGCTGTCGTATCTGGCGGCGCACACGTTCTTCCTCACCACCGGCGAGACGCTCGATGTCGACGCGCTGCGCGCCCAGCTGGGGCTCGCCGGCTACTCGCACGTCACGCAGGTGGTGTCGCCCGGCGAGTTCAGCCTGCGCGGTGGACTGATCGATCTCTTTCCCATGGGCTCGGCGCTGCCGTACCGCCTCGATCTCTTCGGCAACGACGTCGAGACCATCAAGACCTTCGACGTCGACACGCAGCGGACGCTGTATCCGGTGCGCGACGTGCGCCTGCTGCCGGCGCGGGAATTCCCGCTCGACGAGGCCGGGCGCACCCGCTTCCGCACGCGCTTTCGCGAGGTGTTCGAGGGCGATCCGTCGAAATCGCCGCTGTACAAGGACATCAGCAACGGTGTCGTGCCGGGCGGCATCGAGTACTACCTGCCGCTGTTCTTCGAGGCGACGGCGACGCTCGCCGATTACCTGCCGCGCGACGCGGTCGTGGCGCTGCACGGCGATGTCGCCGCGGCCGTGAGGCGCTTCTGGGAGGACACGGAGTCCCGCTGGAAGCTCCTGCGCGGCGACAAGGCGCGGCCGCTGCTGCCGCCGCACGAGCTCTTTCTCGCCGCCGACGAATTCAACGGCGGCATCAAGTCGTTCGCGCGGCTCGAGCTCCCTGTGCTCCCGGACGGCACCGCCGAGCCGGTGGACGCGCCGATCCGGCGCCTGCCGCCCGTGCAGGTCGACCGGCGCGCCGACGACCCGCTCGCCGCGCTGAAGCGCGCGATCGGCGTGCTGGACGGCCGCCTGCTGATCGCCGCCGAGAGCGCCGGACGGCGCGAGACGATGCAGCAGTACTTCGCCGAGTACGGCCTGAAGCCGGCGCTGGTCGAGGATTTCAACGCGTTCGCGGCCAGCGACGCCAAGGTGGCGCTGGCGGTGTCGCCGATCCAGGCGGGATTCGTGTGGCCGGCGGCGCGGATGGCGTTCGCGACCGAAGCGGAGCTCTACGCGAACGTCGTGCGCCGCGCGCGCCGCGACGCGGCGCGCCGCTCCAACGTCGACGCGATGGTGCGCGACCTGTCCGAGGTGCGCATCGGCGACCCGGTGGTCCACGAGCAGCATGGGATCGGCCGCTACCTCGGCCTCGTGACGCTGGACGTCGGCGACGGCGAGACGGAGTTCCTCGAGCTCATCTACGCCAACGACGCCAAGCTGTACGTGCCGGTGTCGAGCCTTCACCTAATCGGCCGCTACAGCGGCGCGTCGCCGGAAGCGGCGCCGCTGCACGAGCTCGGCAGCGGGCAATGGGAGAAGGCGAAGCGCAAGGCCGCGCAGCGCGCCCACGATACCGCCGCGGAGCTGCTGAACCTCTACGCCCAGCGCGCGGCGCGCAAGGGGCACGCCTTCACGTTCAAGGCGCACGACTACGAAGCGTTTGCCGAAGGCTTCGGATTCGAGGAGACCCCCGACCAGCAGGCGGCGATCGAGGCCGTCATCGCCGACCTGGGGTCGGGCAAGCCGATGGACCGGCTGGTGTGCGGCGACGTCGGCTTCGGCAAGACGGAAGTGGCGCTGCGCGCCGCGTTCATAGCCCTCGCCGACGGCAAGCAGGTGGCGCTGCTGGTGCCCACGACGCTCCTTGCCGAGCAGCACTTCCAGGTGTTCTCCGACCGCTTCTCGGAGTGGCCGGTGAAGCTCGCCGAGCTGTCGCGCTTCCGCTCGCCGAAGGAGGTCAAGGCGGTGATGGAGGGGCTCGCCGACGGCCGCATCGACCTCGTGATCGGCACGCACAAGCTGATCCAGCCCGACGTGAAGTTCAGGAACCTCGGGCTCGTCATCATCGACGAGGAGCATCGCTTCGGCGTGCGGCAGAAGGAGCGGCTGAAGCAGCTGCGCGCCGAGGTGGACGTGCTGACGCTCACGGCCACGCCGATCCCGCGCACGCTGGCGATGTCGCTCGAAGGCATCCGCGACTTCTCCGTCATCGCCACCGCGCCGCAGAAGCGCCTCGCCATCAAGACGTTCGTGGCGAGCTACTCGCTCGGCATCGTCCGCGAAGCGGCGCTGCGCGAGCTGAAGCGCGGCGGCCAGATCTATTTCCTGCACAACGACATCGACACCATCCGCACCACGGCGGAGCGCCTGCACCAGCTGCTGCCGGAAGCGCGAATCGCGATCGCCCACGGCCAGATGGGCGAGCGCGAGCTCGAGCACGTGATGCGCGAGTTCTACGCGCAGCGCATCAACCTGCTCGTGTGCTCGACGATCATCGAGACGGGCATCGACGTGCCCACCGCGAACACGATCATCATCGACCGCGCCGACCGCTTCGGCCTGGCACAGCTCCACCAGCTGCGCGGCCGGGTCGGCCGCTCGCATCACCAGGCGTACGCCTATCTGCTGACGCCGCCCGAGGAGGCGCTCTCCGGCCAGGCGAAAAAGCGGCTCGAGGCGATCCAGATGATGGAGGACCTGGGGTCGGGCTTCTATCTCGCGATGCACGACCTCGAGATCCGCGGCGCGGGCGAGGTCCTCGGCGACGAGCAGTCGGGCGAAATGCAGCAGGTGGGGTTCCAGCTCTACGCCGACATGCTGAAGGCGTCCGTGTCGGCGCTGCGCGCGGGGCGCGAGCCCGACCTCTCGGAGCCGCTGGGGGTGACCACCGAGATCAACCTGCACACGCCGGCGCGGCTCCCGGAGACCTATTGCAACGACGTCCACGAGCGCCTCGTCCTCTACAAGCGCCTCGCGAGCTGCGACAGCATCGACGCGCTCGACCTCGTGCGCGAGGAGCTCGTCGACCGCTTCGGCAACGGGCCCGAGCCGGTGCAGGCGCTGCTCGCGTGCCACCGGTTGCGGCTCCTCGCCAGGGCGTGCGGCGTGGTGAAGATCGACGCCGGTCCGGAACGCACGACGCTGCAGTTCGGCAAGCACCCCCCGTTCGATCCGGGCAAGCTGATCCTCGAAGTGCAGCGCGACGGCCGCACGCGCTTCGCGGGTCCCGACCGGATCCGCCTCGAGCGCGCGGCCCCCACGCTCGACGACCGCGTCGCGCTCGTCCGCGACTTCCTCGGACGGCTCTAGCGCGCTGCGCGACCATGCCACCTTCGCTTCCGCCACAGGTCCACGTGTTCGTGCGCGACTGGCTGTCGTCGAACAACGTGCTGCTGAAGGGCGCGCGCGGCCGCGGCCACGTGCTGATCGACACCGGGTACACGAGCCACGCGCCGCTTACGCTCGCGCTCCTTGCATCACGGCAGGGGCTCGACGGCGATCCGCTTTCGCTCGTCGTGAACACGCACTGTCACTCCGACCACATGGGCGGCAACGCGGCCGTGACGCGCGCCTATGGCTGCCCTATCGCCATCCCCGCCGGCGAGGTGGCGGTGGTCGAAGCCTGGGACACGAAGGCGCTGCTGCTGGACTATGCCGGGCAGGTGGCGGACCGCTTCGCCGTCGGCGAGGTGCTCGAGCCCGGCTCTACGCACCTGTGGGGCGAGCTCGAATGGCAGGCGCTCGCGGCGCCCGGCCACGACATGGGCGCGCTGGTCTTCTTCAACGCCGAGCATCGGATCCTGATCTCGGGCGACGCGCTGTGGCAGAACGGCTTCGGCTTCGTCATGCCCCCCGAGATCGACCGGGCGGCGATGCCCGCCGCGCTGGCGACGCTCGACATGCTCGCCGCGCTCGATGCGCGCGTCGTCATTCCGGGCCACGGCGAGCCGTTCACCGATGTCGCCGAAGCGCTCGAGCGCGCCCGGCGCCGCGCGGTGGCGTTCGCCGCGGATTCGCAGCGCACCGCGTGGCACGGACTCAAGGTGGTGTTCGCGTTCTGCCTGCTCGACCGGCGCCGGATGCCGCTCGCCGGCCTGCCGCGGTTCATGGCCCACACGGGACTCTTCCGCGACATCAACGCGCGTTTCTTCGAACTCTCGCCCGACGCGCTCGCCGCGCGGCTGGTCGACGACCTGGTGCGGGCCGGCGCCGCGCGCCGCGAGGCGGACGACGTCGTCGCCGCCTAGGCAACCCCGCCTATTCCTTGTACGCCTCGATGGGGATGCGCAGCGTCAGGACGTCGCCGGGCGTCTGCGTTTGCACGCCCTGCGCCATGCCCCAATCCGACCGCTTGATCGTGCCGGTGGCATTGCCGCCGCACATAGGCTTCTTGTTGAACGGATTGTCCGCGCACGAGAAATTCGAGACTGCAAGCGTAACCGGCTTGGTCACGCCGAGCATCGTGAGGTCGCCGTCGACGCCGGTCACCTTGTCCCCGTCGAACTTCAGGCTCGACGACTTGAACGTGACGGTCGGAAATTTCTCGACGTTCAAGAAGCGCTCGCCCTTCACGACCGCGTCGAGCCGCGTGTCGAACGTCTTCACGGAGGCCGCGTCGATCGTGACGTCTACCGTGCCCGTCTTCGCCGCGCGATCGAGCGTGACCTTCCCGGCGGCCTTCCCGAACGAGCCAAACTGCGTGGTGTACCCGAGGTGGGTCGCCTCGAAGCTCGGCTGCGAGTGGGTGGCGTCGAGGACGTAGGTTTCCTGCGCGAGCGCGGGCATCGCGGCGGCGGCGCCGAGCGCGCCGATGATCATTTGCAAACGCATGTCGCCTTCTCCTTGCGGGTTGAGAGGGGGAAAGGCGCGCCGCAGCCCGCGATCCGGCGGCGCGCGCGTCGTCATCTGGACGGCGCCAGGACCATCCGGATCCGAACGGTCACGTCGTCGGCGACCGTCGAGGGGTCGGCCCATTCGCCCTCGCCGATCTTGTACTCGAGCCGCTTGACGGTGAACGCGCCTTCTGCGACGGCGTTGCCTGCGGCGTCCTTGCGCACCGTGACCGGCACGACGACGTTGCGCGTCGTGCCCTTGATGGCGAGCGTGCCGGCGAACTCGTACCTGTCGGGGCCCGTCGACCTGACTGACGACGACGCGAAGTGGGCGACGGGAAATTTCGCGGTGTTGAACCAGACGGCGCCCTTCACCTCCGACTCCGATTCGGCGCTCGCCAGGTCGATGCTCGCGAGCTCGACGTCGAAGTCGGCCTTGGAATGCGCGAGATCGGCGGGCAGGAAGACGACGTTGGCGGTCCACTTGCGAAAGCGGCCGTCGACGTTGACGCCCATCTGCTTGGACACGAAACGGATCTCGCTCTTGTCGACCTGCACGCCCTGCGCGGCCGCCAGCGGCGCCGCCGCGACGAGCGCGAGCAACGTGAGCGTCCGCAGGGCGGCGCGCGGCCACGATGGCTGGAGCGGGCGGATGCGAACGTTCATTCGGACCTCGGCAGTGGGAGCATGCGCGACAGGACGGCGTCGCGCTCGATGAAATGATGGCGCAGCGCGGCCGCGGCGTGCAGCGCGACCAGCGAGAACAGCGCCACGTTGAGCGTCACGTGCACGGTTTTCAGGACGTCGCCGAGCGCGCGGTCCTTGGCGACCAGGTCGGGCAGCGGCACGAGGCCGAGGTAGACGACCTGCACCCCCGTGGCCGAGCTGTAGAGCCATCCGGACAATGGAACGAGGAACAAGAGCGCGTACAGCGCGGCGTGCGACACCGCAGCGGCGCGCAACTGCCAGCGCGGCATCGCCACCGCCGGCGGGGCCGGATGCACCGCGCGCCATGCCAGCCGCGCGCACGTCACCAGGAAGACCGTGACGCCGACCCACTTGTGCCATTGGTACCACTGGAGCTTTCGCGGGCTGAAGGGCAGCGCGACCATCGACAGTCCCAGCAGCAGGTTCGCCACGATCAGGGCGGCCGTGACCCAGTGCAGAGCGATCGCTGCAGCGCCGTACCTGTCGTTTTCGCTCCCCTGCGTCACCGGATTCTTGGGTCGAATTTCCGCCTGAACGTTAACATGCGCCGCAGCGCTTTGTTCCGCACGCCCGCGTCATGCGGCGCGCCGGGACGGCGCGGACGCCTTGCCGGCGGTCGTCCGGCGCGCGGCCAGCAGCGTCCGCAACGCGGCCAGCGCCTGCGACTCCTCAGACGTGCGCCAGACCAGCGGCGTGACGATGTCGGCGTGCACCCTGGGCAGCGGATGCGCGACCACGGCGGCATGCTGGACGGTGTCGAGGACGGATTCCGGCGCCAGCGCGATGCCCGTGCCCGACGCCACGCACGCGACGATCGCGTGGTACGAGCCGAGCTCGAGCACGCGGATCGACGGCAGCCGCCGCTCGCCGAGCCAGCGCTGCAGCACCCGCCGGTAGTGGCAGCCGTTGGGAAAGGCGATCACCGAATCGCCCTCCACGTCCTGCGGCCGGCGGATCGGCACGTGGCCCGCCGCCGAGATGATCACCAGACGCTCGCGAAACAACGGCTGGTGCGACAGCTCCCGGCTCGACGGCGCCTCGGCGACGAAGGCCGCGTCGACGCGGCGCTCGAGCACCGCGGCCGTCAGCGCGTCGTTGGTGCCCGTCATCAGCTCGACCCGCACGTCCGGGTGCGCCTTGTGGTACGCCGCGAGGACTGCCGGCAATCGGCTCGCCGACGTGCTCTCGAGCGCGCCCAGCCGCAACGTGCCGGACGGCGCGGCGCCGGACATCGCGCTCCGCACCTCGTCGGCCATGCGGAGCATCCGGTCGGCGTGGACGAGCAGGCGCTCGCCGCTCGGGGACAGCGCCAGCCGGTTGCGCTCCCGCGTGAAGAGCTGCACACCCATCGACGCCTCGAGCTGCTGGATGCGCGTCGTGACGTTCGAGGGCACGCGGTGGAGGCGCCGCGCCGCGCGGACGATGCCGCCCTCGCGGGCGACGGTGCGGAAGATGTGCAGGTCGGACAGCTCCATCGGCGAAGCCTCCTCGTAATTCTCGAATTCAGAATAGATCGTTCACACTAATTCAGTATACGTGATCGCGCGCCGCCGCTAGCATGGGGGTGCCATGGACACGACGCGAGACGTTTCTCCGGTGACGACGGCGGCCGCCGGCGCCCTGGGCCTTGCCGCCGCGGTGGGCATCGGCCGTTTCGCATTCACGCCGCTGATGCCGCTGATGGCCGCGCAGTCCGGCCTGACGCTCGCGCAGGGCGGCGTCCTCGCCGCCGCGAACTACGCGGGCTACCTGGCGGGCGCGCTGTGGTGCCTCTTCGCGCATCCGGCGCCGGGACGGGCGGCGCGCATCGGCCTTGCAGGCGTTGCGCTGTTCACGCTCGCGATGGGCATGACATCCCAGTTCGCGAGCTGGTTCGCGCTGCGCGCGCTGGCCGGCTTCGCCAGCGCGCTGGTGCTGGTGGGGATCTCGGGCTGGACGCTGCAGGGCCTCGCGCGCGCGGACCGCGGCCACTGGTCCGGATGGGTGTTCGCCGGCGTCGGCGTCGGCATCGCCTTTGCCGGCATCGCCACGCTCGTCATCGGCGTTCTCGGCGTGAGCGCCGCGGCGGGCTGGCTCGTGCTGGGAGCAGTCGTCGCGGCGGTCACCGCGTCGACGTGGAGGCCGCTCGCGACGCCGGAGGCCGGAACCCTCACGCCCGCGCCGGCGAACGACCGGACGCGCTTCGACGCCGACGCGTGGCGGCTCGTCGCGTGCTACGGCGTCGCGGGATTCGGCTACATCATTCCCGCGACGTTCCTGCCCGCGCTGGCGCGCCAGCTCGTCGCCGATCCGGCAGTGTTCGGGTGGACGTGGCCGGCGTTCGGCGCCGCCGCGGCGGCGTCGACTGTCGCGGCCGCGCTGCTCCGCCACGCGGCGCCTCGCCGCGTGTGGGCGGCGAGCCAGGCGTTGATGGCGGCCGGTGTCGTCGCGCCGGCGCTGGCGTCGAGCCTCGGGGTGCTGCTCGCCGCCGCTCTGGGCATCGGCGGCACGTTCATGGTCGTCACGATGGCGGGCATGCAGGAAGCACGCCGTATCGCGAGGAACGGTGCGGCCCGCCTGATCGCCGCGATGACGGCGGCGTTCGCCGTCGGCCAGTTGCTCGGCCCGCTGGCGGTGAGCCTCCTCGCCTCCGACGGAAATGCGCTTCGCGCCTCCAGCATCACCGCCGCGGCGCTCCTGCTCGCGAGCGCGGGGTTTCTCGTCGCGCCGCGCCGGTGCCGCGAGGCGCCCGTCCGAATCGGAGACTCGACATGAACAGCAAGCACGATCGCATGCCTCCCCTCGCGCTCGAGTCGCTGGACGCGCTGCAGCGGGCAGCGGCCGACGCGTTGATCGCCGGGCCCAGGAAGGCCGTGAAAGGGCCGTTCATTGCGCTGCTGCGGAGCCCGCAGCTCCTCGCGCCGCTGCAGGCCGCCGGTGAATATCTGCGGTTCGGCAGCGCGCTGCCGCGGCGGGTGTCCGAGTTCGCGACGCTCGTCGTCGCGCGCCACTGGTCGCAGCAGTTCGAATGGCAGGTGCACGTGCCGCTGGCGCGGCAGGCGGGAACCGGTGCGGACACGCTGGAGGGGCTCCGCCAGGGCCTGCGCCCTGCGACGATGAGCGCCGAAGAGGCGTTCGTCCACGATTTCGTCGTCGAGCTGGCGACGCGACGCGGGGTCGCTGACGCGACTTACGCGGAGGCCATTCAGCGTTTCGGCGAACGCGGCGTGGTCGACCTCGTCGGCCTGATCGGCTATTTCACGCTGATGTCGATGGTGCTGAACGTGGCCGGCACGCCCGCCGGAGACACGCCGGACGTCGCTTCGCTGCCTCCGCCCGCCAGCTGAGACGCGTCAGCGGGCGATACCGGCGACGAAGGTCCGCACGCCGTCGAGCAGCATCTGCACGGCGATGGCGGTCAGCAGCAGTCCCATCAGCCGCTCGACGGCCATCATGCCGCGCTCGCCGAGCGCCACCTGCAGCCTGTGCGCCGCCAGCATGACGAACGTGGCGACGACCATCGCGGCGGTGAGCGCCGCGAGCCACGTGGGCAGGTGCGCGGGATCGCGCGACACCATCAGCATCACCGTCGCCAGCGCCGACGGGCCGGCGATGGCCGGTACCGCGAGCGGGACGAGGAAGGGCTCGTCGCCGGGCGTATCGCCGAAAAGCCCCTCCGGGTGCCGGAAGACCATCCGCAGCGCGATGAGGAACAGGATGATGCCGCCGGCGATCGCCAGCGACGTCTCGGTCAGCTGCAGCCATTGCATGAACGTGCGGCCGCCCAGCATGAACGCGACGAGGACGACGTAGGCCGCGATGCACTCGCGCAGCACGACGCGCGCGCGCCGCGCCGGCGCCACGCCGGCCAGCGCGGAGATCACGAGCGGCACGTTGCCGAACGGGTCGATCACGAGCAGCAGCAGCACGGCAGCGGAGAAGAATTCGGTCGACACGTCAGTCTCCGCGCACGACGCCTTCGCGGCGCGGGTCCGCGCCGCCGATCCAGCCGTGCGGCGCGCGGACGATCGCCTGCGAGCCGCTCGTCTGGTCCAGAATGCGCACGCCGTGGCCGAGCGCCTCGAGCTTGCCGGCGAGCGCGCTCACCGCCGTATCCGCTTCGAGCTCGGTCGGGCCGTTGCGGCTGCCGAAGTTCGGCAGCGCCAGCGCGGCCTGCGGATCGAGGCCCCAATCGATGACGCCTAACAGCGACTTGACCACGTAGTTGATGATGGCGCTGCCGCCCGCGGACCCGGTCAGCATGTAGACGCGCCCGGCGCGGTCGTAGACGATCGTCGGCGCCATCGCGGAGCGCGGGCGCTTGCCGGGCTCGACGCGATTCGCGACCGGCTTGCCGTCGTCGACGGGGACGAACGAGAAGTCGGTCAGCTCGTTGTTGAGGAGGAAGCCGCTCCGCGTCATCAGGCGGCTGCCGAACGCGTCCTCGATCGTCGTCGTCATCGACAGCGCGTTGCCGTAGCGATCGACGACGACGATCTGCGACGTCGACGGCAACTCGGGCGAGCTGTCGCGGCCCCACGCGACGCGGCGTGCCGGGCCGGTGTCCGGCGGGTCGCCGGGCGGCGCAGTGCCGAGGCTCGACGTGGCCGAGATGAGGCGCGAGCGCGCGCGCAGGTACGCGGGATCGAGCAGTCCCGACGGCGGCGTGTAGAACGCGGGGTCGGCCTCGTAGACGTTGCGGTCGGCGTACGCGAGCCGCCCCGCTTCGCTGACGAAATGCACGCTCCAGAACGACGCCGGTCCCATCGCGGCGACCGGATACGGCTCCAGCAGCTTCAGGATCTGCAGCACGGTGATCCCGCCCGATGAGGGCAGCGGCATGCCGCACACGCGGTAGGCGCGGTACGTGTCGCACACCGGCTCGCGGACGACCACGCGATAGCCCGCGAGATCTTCGAGCGCGAGGTCGCCGGGGCTGGCATGCGCGCGCGCCGTGTCGACGATGTCCTGCGCGATCGGCCCAGTGTAGAACGCGCGCGCGCCCTCGCGCGCCAGGCGCCGCAGCGTGGCGGCGTAGGCGGGATTGCGCAGGATCGCGCCGACGGCCAGGGGCGCCCCGTCGGGTGTCAGGAAATACGCGCGCGCCGCCGGCTGGAAGCGCGCCGCGTCCGCGCGGATCAGCGAATTGAGCCGCGGCGACACCGCGAAGCCGCCCTCCGCGAGCCCGATCGCCGGCGCGAATAACGCGCGCCACGGCAGGCGCCCGTGATGGCGGTGGAGAACGTCCAGCAGCCGCACGGTGCCGGGCACGCCAACCGAGCGCCCGCCGATCACCGCACTGGCGAAATCGAGCGGCGCGCCGTCCGGCTGCAGAAAGCGCGTCGGCGTGGCCGCGGCCGGCGCCGTCTCGCGGCCGTCGTACGCGACCAGGCGCCGAGGATGCGCGGCGTGATGGAGCGCGAACGCGCCGCCGCCCAGCCCCGACGATTGCGGCTCGACCAGACCCAGCACGAGCTGCGCCGCGATGGCGGCGTCGGCGGCGGTCCCGCCCTGCCGCAGGATGCGGTAGGCGGCGTCCGCCGCGTGCGGATTCGCGGCGGCGACCATGAACGTGCGCGCGGTCGCCGCGCGCTTGTGCACGAAGCCGGTGGCGCCTTCGGGTGCGCGCGCCTGCGCGGTCGCTGCGCCGACGACCAGCAGCAGCACGCTGGCCGCATAAAGCGCGCGCCTGCGCATCGACCTTCGACCGGATCCGCTCGCCCGCACCCGCGCATTGTAAGGGGGCGCGTGGCGACGCCCGCGCGGCCCGCCAAAGGAAAAGGCAGCGGGATCGCCGCTGCCTTTTGCCATGCGCACGACGCTCGCGCCGGCTACTTGACGCTGACCTCGACGCGACGCGCCTCCTTGTTGTCGCCGGAGCCTTCGGTAACGACGGGCTTCTGTAGGTCGTACCGATCGTCGGCGATTCCGCCCGCCTTGATCGCATCGCGGACGTTCATCGCGCGCTTTTTCGCGATCTCGGCGTTCTGCTCGGCGTTGCCGGTGGAATCGTGGAATCCCGAGATGACGACCTTGGCGGCCGGCGCGGCCTTGGCCGCCGCGACGATCGCCGCGACGTCCGCCGTCGCGTCGGCGGGAAGCTCGGTCTTGCCCGACTCGAAGTAGAATTTCTTCACCACGACGACCGCCATGACCGGCGCCGCCGCGGGCGCGGCAGCCTGCATCGCCGGCGTGTTGATCACCGGCAGCGCCGACGGCGCCGCGACCTTCGCGACCCCCCAGGTGCCGAGCAGCGGCACGATCATCAGCGCGACGATGTTGATGATCTTGATCAGCGGGTTCACCGCGGGGCCGGCCGTATCCTTGTACGGATCGCCGACGGTGTCGCCGGTCACCGCCGCCTTGTGCGCGTCCGAGCCCTTGCCGCCGTGATGGCCGTCCTCGATGTACTTCTTGGCGTTGTCCCACGCGCCGCCGCCGGTCGTCATCGAGATCGCGACGAACAGGCCGGTGATGATCGTTCCCATCAGCAGGCCGCCCAGCGCCTGCGGTCCGAGCAGCAGCCCGACGACCACCGGAACGAGCACCGGCAGCAGCGACGGCACGATCATTTCCTTGATCGCGGCCTTGGTCAGCATGTCGACGGCGACGCCGTATTCCGGCTTGGCCGTGCCTTCCATGATGCCCTTGATCTCCTTGAACTGGCGCCGCACCTCGACGACGACGGCGCCCGCGGCGCGGCCGACGGCTTCCATCGCCATCGCGCCGAACAGGAACGGGATGAGGCCGCCGATGAAGAGGCCGATGATGACCATGTGGTTCGACAGGTCGAAGGTCGTCGACAGGTGCGCCGATTCGAGCGCGTGCGTGTAGTCGGCGAAGAGCACCAGCGCCGCGAGACCGGCGGAGCCGATCGCGTAGCCCTTGGTCACCGCCTTGGTCGTGTTGCCGACGGCGTCCAGCGGATCGGTGATCGCGCGCACGGAATCCGGGAGCTGCGCCATTTCGGCGATGCCGCCGGCGTTGTCGGTGATGGGGCCGTACGCGTCGAGCGCGACGATGATGCCCGCCATCGAGAGCATTGACGTGGCCGCGATGGCGATGCCGTAGAGGCCGGCAAGCCAGTACGCGAGCCAGATGGCCACGCACACCGACAGCACGGGCCACGCCGTGGCCTTCATCGAGATGCCGATGCCGGCGATGATGTTCGTCGCGTGGCCGGTGGTGGACGCCGCGGCGACGTGCTTCACCGGCGCGAAATCGGTGCCGGTGTAGTACTCGGTGATCACGACCATCGCGGCCGTGAGCGCCAGGCCCACCAGCGTCGCGCCGAAGAGACGCAGCGGCGTGAGCGATGCATCGGCGGAGCCGATGTCCTTCATCATCCAGTGGGTGATGAACCAGAAGCCGATGGCGGACACGACGCCGGCGACGATGAGGCCGCGATACAGCGCGTTCATGATCTTGCCGCCCGGCCGCGCCTTGACGAAGTAGCAGCCGGCGATCGACGCCAGGATGGAGAAGCCGCCAAGCACCAGCGGATACGTGACCGCCGCCTCGGCGATCGTCGGCATCAGCAGCGCGCCGAGCAGCATCGTCGCGACGATCGTCACCGCGTAGGTCTCGAACAGGTCGGCCGCCATGCCGGCGCAGTCGCCGACGTTGTCGCCCACGTTGTCGGCGATCACCGCCGGATTGCGCGGGTCGTCTTCGGGGATGCCCGCCTCGACCTTGCCGACGAGGTCGGCGCCGACGTCCGCGCCCTTGGTGAAGATGCCGCCGCCGAGCCGCGCGAAGATCGAGATCAGCGAGCCGCCGAACGCGAGGCCGACGAGCGGCTCGATCGCGTTGTGCAGGCCTTCCCGCATGAGGTTGGGGGCGCCGTGCGCCGACCCGACCAGGAACCAGTAGAAGCCGGTGACGCCGAGAAGGCCGAGGCCCACCACCAGCATCCCCGTGATCGCGCCGCCGCGAAACGCGACCGACAGCGCCTCGTTCAAGCCCGTGCGCGCGGCCTCGGCGGTGCGCACGTTGGAGCGCACCGACACGTTCATCCCGATGTAGCCGGTGAGGCCGGAGAGGATCGCGCCCACGGCGAAGCCCGCGGCGGTGCTCCACTTGAGGAACACGCCGATGACGACGAACAGGATCACGCCGACGATTCCGATCGTCATGTACTGACGGTTGAGATAGGCCTTGGCGCCGGCCTGGATCGCCGCGGCGATTTCCTGCATGCGCGGATTGCCGGCGGGCTTGGCGAGGATCTGGTTGATCCAGATCGCGCCGAACACGATGGCCGCGATCGCGCAGGCGAACGCGAAGATGAGACCGTTGGACATGGCTTTATGGCTCCCGAAGAGTGGCTGGCTGACGCAAATGAGAAATTGCTTCCGCGGCGTCCTCGCACGGGCCGCCTGCGGCCCCCTGCCTTCACCGGAGACTGCATTTCCGGTGCCGCAGGGCAAAAGCACGCTATTTTGCCAGCTTGCGGTCCAAAAAGTCGAGCCGGTCCTGCCCCCAGAACGGCTCGCCGCCGCAGACGTACCACGGCGCCCCGAAGACGCCCGCGTCGATCGCCTGCTGGGTGTGCCGGTCGTAGCGCGCGGCGATCTCCGGCGCGGGCGCGCGGGCCGCGAGCGTCGCGGCGTCCAGGCCGGCGTCGTCGGCGAGCGCGCGCAGGGTGCCTTCGTCGGCGATGTCGCCGTCCTCGGCCCAGCGCGACCGCATGATCGCGCCGGCCAGCGCGAGCGCGGGCTGCGAGCCTTCGTCCAGCGCCGCCAGGATCCAGCGGGTGGCCAGATCGCCGGACGACGCCGCAAACTTGGGCTGCGGGTTGAGCGGCACGTCCAGCGCATCGCGCCAGCGGGCGAGCTCGACCAGCCGATAGGCCTGGCGCTGCGGGGAACGCTTCGGCAGCGGCAGGCCGCCCGACACCGGGAACACCTTGCCGAGATCCATCAGGCGCGGCTCGATCGACGCTTCGTGCCGGTGCGCCAGCGCCAGCAGCCGCTCATGGCCGAGATACGACCAGGGCGATACCGGCGTGAAGTAATAGGTGATGACTTCGCTCATGCCTCGTTCCTTCGGCGGCCCGGACTGCCGGGCGCAGGGTCAGATCTTGAATTCGGTGCGGAGCTTCTTTCGCACCGGAACGTTCTTCAGCCGCACGTAGACGGGCAGGCCGTCGCGAAACGGTGGCGGCGATTCGCCCCGCATCAGCGGCGCGAGGTACGCGCGGGCCTTGGCCGTGATGCCGTAGCCGTCGGCGGAGATGAAGGCCCGCGGGAGCATCTTTTCGGCGTTCGCGACCTTCGCGAGTGGCGCTTCCACGATCTTCCAGCGATACGGCTTGTCCGAGACGCGCACGATCGCCGGCATCACGGCGTTGCGGCCCGCGAGGGCGAACTCCACCGCGGCCTTGCCCACCGCGTACGATTGGTCGAGATCGATCTTCGACGCGAGATGGCGCGCCGCGCGCTGCAGGTAATCGGCGACGGCCCAGTGGTACTTGTAGCCGAGCCGGTCCTTGACGAGCGACGCGATCAGCGGTCCGACGCCGCCGAGCTGCGCGTGCCCGAACGCGTCGCGCGTGCCGGCCTCCGCCATCAGCTTGCCGGCCGCGTCCTTCAGCCCTTCCGACACGCCGACGCAGCAGTAGCCGAAGCGCTCGGTCTTCGCTTTCACCGCTGCGATGAAGCGCGCCTCGTCGAACGGGATCTCGGGAAAGAGCAGCACCAGCGGCACCGGCGTGCGCGCGTCGTCGGCCATGCCGACCGCGGCGGTGATCCAGCCGGCGTGGCGGCCCATCACCTCCAGCACGAACACCTTCGTCGACGTCTTCGCCATGGACGCCACGTCGAACGCCGCCTCGCGCATCGACGTGGCGACGTATTTCGCCACCGAGCCGAAGCCGGGGCTGGTGTCGGTGATGGCGAGATCGTTGTCGACGGTCTTCGGCACGTGCACCGCGGCGAGAGGATAGTCCATCGCCTGCGCGATTTGCGCCACCTTGAGGCAGGTGTCGGCCGAGTCGTTGCCGCCGTTGTAGAAAAAGTAGCCGATGTCGTGCGCGCGGAACACCGCGAGCAGCCGCTCGTAATGCGCGCGGCTTTCGTCGATGCCCTTCAGCTTGTAGCGGCACGAGCCAAACGCGCCGGCCGGCGTGTGCATCAGCGCGCGGATCGCGGCCGGCGTTTCCCGGCTGGTGTCGATGAGGTCCTCGGTCAGCGCGCCGATGATCCCGTTGCGGCCCGCGTAGACGCGGCCGATGCGCGCCTTGTGCTTGCGCGCAGTCTCGATCACGCCCGCCGCGCTGGCGTTGATCACCGCCGTCACGCCGCCCGATTGGGCGTAGAACGCGTTGCGCCGGACCATGTCAGGTGGCGAGCGCCGCGAGACAGGCGTCGCGCACGGCGTCGACCGGCGCCATGCCGTTCACGGCGCGGTACTTCGGCGCGCGCGGATCGCCCGTCGCCGCCCACGTCGAGTAATAGGACAGCAGCGGCTCCGTCTGCGCGTGGTAGACGGACAGCCGGTGCTTGACCGTCTCCTCCTTGTCGTCCTCGCGCTGGATCAGGTCCTCGCCAGTGACGTCGTCCTTGCCGGACGTCCTGGGGGGATTGAACACCACGTGGTAAGTGCGGCCGGACGCGAGGTGAACGCGCCGCCCGCTCATCCGCTCGACGATCGCGGCGTCGGGCACGTCGATCTCCAGGACGTACTCGATGGCGACGCCCGCGTCCTTCATCGCGTCGGCCTGCGGAATCGTGCGCGGGAAGCCGTCGAACAGGTAGCCCTTCGCGCAATCGGGGGCCTTCAGGCGTTCCTTGACGAGGCCGATGATGATGTCGTCCGACACGAGCGCGCCGCTGTCCATCACAGCCTTCGCCGCGAGGCCGAGCGGCGTCCCCGCCTTGACCGCGGCTCGGAGCATGTCGCCGGTGGAGATCTGCGGAATGCCGTACGCCTCCTTGATGAAGGTGGCCTGCGTTCCCTTGCCGGCGCCGGGCGGTCCGAGGAGGATCAATCGCATGGTGGCGTGCTCTTCTATTCGTGAGGATGGCGCGAATGCGCGGCGGGTGGATTCTGAAGGCTGCGCCGTCGCGCGGTCAATCCGGGATGCCCGCCCGGCGGCCGCCGGCGCTCGCCGCGGAGCCGCCGGCGTAGATCGCGCGCACGCGCTCGAGATCGGCCGGCGTGTCGACGCCCGGCGCCGGCGTGCCGCCGGTGATCTCCACGACGATCCGGTAGCCGTGCCACAGCGCGCGGAGCTGCTCCAGCACCTCGAAGCGCTCGATCGGCGCCGGCGCGAGCGACGGGTAGCGCTCGAGGAAGGCGACGCGATACGCGTAGAGGCCGTAGTGGCGGTAGAGCGGCAGGCCGGCGGGGATCGCGCGGACCTGGCCTCCGAACGCCTCGCGCGCCCACGGGATCGTCGCGCGGCTGAAGTAGAGCGCGTAGTTGCGCGCGTCGAGCACCACCTTGACGACGCTGGGGTTGAACGCCTCCTGCGGATCGTCGATCGGGTGGCACGCGGTGGCGATCGCGGCGTCCGGCGCGGCCGCGAGCACTTCCGCCATGCGCCGAATCAGCGCGGGCTCGAGCAGCGGCTCGTCGCCCTGCACGTTCACCACGATCGCGTCGCCGGCGAGGCCCAGCATGCGCGCGGCCTCGGCGAGGCGGTCCGTGCCGGTGGGATGGTCGGCGCGCGTCAGCACCGCCTCGACGCCGTGCGCCGCCGCGGTGTCGACGATGCGCGCATCGTCGGTGGCGACCACCACGCGCGCCGCGCCGCTCGCGAGCGCGCGCTCCGCCACGCGCACGATCATCGGCTTGCCGCCGATGTCAGCGAGCGGCTTGCCCGGCAGGCGCGACGACGCGTAGCGCGCCGGGATCAGGACCGTGAACACCGCGCGCTCAAGCGGGCCGCTCGCATTCCTCGGGCGTCAGCTTCCGCGCCTCCTCCTCCAGCATCACGGGAATGCCGTCCCGCACCGGATAGGCGAGCCGCGCCGAGCGCGAGATCAGTTCCTTCTTCTCGCGGTCGAACACGAGCGGGCCCTTGGTGACCGGGCACACGAGCATTTCAAGCAGCTTGGCGTCCATGGAGCCTCGCGAGCACGCGTTCGGTGAGCGCCGGATCGAGGTGCGCCCGCACGGGCAGGCACCAGCAGCGCTCATCGGCGAACGCGGCGCATTTTACCGCGTCCTTCGCCGTCATAAGGATCGCCGCGGCGCCGGGGAACGCGAGGTCCGCCGGCACGAACGGGTGATGATCGCGAAACGGGTGGCAGACGGCGTCGATGCCGAGCGCGCGCACCGTGTCGAAAAAGCGCTCCGGCCGCCCGATGCCGGCGATCGCGTGGATGCGGCCGCGCGGCCATTGCGCCGGCGCCGCGGCGCGCGCGGGATCGCGGAGATTGCGCCAGCCCGCGGGCTCGAGCCACATCGCGGTCTCGCGCGCGGCATCGCCGCGCGGGACGAAGGCGGCGGCGGCCGCGCGATCGGCGACCAGCGCCACGACGGCGTCCACTTCGGCGAGCCGCGCCGCCGGCTCGCGCAGCGGGCCGGCCGGCAGCATACGGCCGTTGCCGAGACCGCGCGCCGCATCGACGACGGCGATCTCCACGTCGCGCGCCAGCGCGTAGTGCTGCAGACCGTCGTCGGCGATGATCACGTCGACCTGGGGATTCGCCTCGACGAGGCCGCGCGCGGCGGCGACGCGCCGATGCGCGATCCACACGGGGTGTCCCGACGCAGCGAGGAGCAGCGGCTCGTCGCCGACCACGTGCGGATCGTCGGTCGGAATCACCGCGCGCGGCCCTTCGTCGCCGCCGCCATAGCCGCGGCTCACGAAGCCGGGACGGCGGCCGCGGGCCGCGAGCGCGTCGGCGAGCGCAAGCGCGAGCGGCGTCTTGCCCGCGCCGCCCACGGTGATGTTGCCGACCACGACCACGGGCACCGGCAGGCGCTCGCTGTCGCGCCAGCCGCGGCGGAACATCTCCCGGCGTAACGCCACGGCGGCGCCGAACAGGGCAGCGGCGGGACGGAGCAGCGTCGACACGACCGTGGGTCGCGGCGCGTACCACGCGGCGACCAGACGGGAAGCCGTGCCCGTCACTTACCCTGGGCGGAGGACTGCGTGGCGAACGTGATGTGGACGAGGCCCGCGAGCCGCGCGGCCTCCATGACGCGAACCACCGACTGGTGCGTCGCCTGGCCGTCGGCGTTGATGATGAGCACCGGGTCCTTGCCGTCGCCGGCGGCGCGCTTCAGCGCGTCGGCGAGCGCCTGGGGCGTGGTGAACGGGAACACGTTCTTGTCGATGACGTAGCGGCCCTCGCGATCGACGCCGATGTTCACTTCCTTCGGCCGCTGCTTGCTGGTGTCCGCGTCCGCTTCGGGCAGCGTGATCTGGAGCTCGGAGAAGCGCTGGTACGTGGTCGTGACCATCAGGAAGATCAGGATGACGAGCAGCACGTCGATCAACGGAATGAAGTTGATCTCGGGGTCCTCACGCTGGCGCACGGCGCGCAGGTTCATGGCGCCGCCCTCCCGAGCGAGCCGCCGCGGATCACTTGCGCTCCCCGTGCGCGAAATCGACCAGCTTGATCGCCTGCTGCTCCATCTCGACCACCAGCGTGTCCACCTTGGAGCGGAAATAGCGGTAGAAGATCATGCTGGGGATGGCGACGATCAGGCCCATCGCCGTGTTGTACAGCGCGATCGAGATGCCCTGCGCGAGCTGGATCGGATTGGACGACGCCGAGCTCTGCGAGCCGAAGATCTCGATCATGCCGACCACCGTGCCGAAGAGGCCCATGAGCGGGGCCATCGCGGCAATCGTTCCGAGCGTGGTCAGGAAGCGCTCGAGGTCGTGCGTGACGACGCGGCCGACCTCCTCGATGGCCTCCTTCATCACGGGTCGCGGGCTTTTGACGTTCGCGAGGCCGGCGGCGAGGATGCGGCCGAGGGGCCCCTGCCGCGCCGTCTTGGCCAGGAGATCGGGCGTCGCGCCGTGCGCGCGATACTCCGACAGCACGCGATCGACGAGTCCCGGCGGCGCCACCACGCTCTGGCGCAACGAATAGAGCCGCTCGAAAATGAGCGCGAGCGCCACGATCGACGCGAAGATGAGCGGCCAGATGGGCCAGCCCGCTGCCTGAATGATCGACCACACGAAGTGTTGCTCTCCAGTCGGATTAAGCGGGGAACTGTAGCGTGCCGGTCAGGGGTTGCGCAACCGACGCACTGCGGGCGGCCGTCATTCGGCGCGCCTGCCGGGGACTTCGGCCAGCGTCGCGCTCATGGCGGCGCCCGCCAGCACGATGATCCAGCACAGGTGGATCCACAGCAGGAACACCGGCAGCGCGGCGAGAGCGCCGTACACCATCTCGTAGGTCGAGACGCGCGCCACGTACCACGCGAAGCCGTATTTCGCCACCTCGAGGGCGAGCGCCGCCGCCGCGCCGCCGATGGCCGCAGGCTCCAGCGGCACCGGCCGTGCCGGCACCACCTTGTACAGCAGCGTCAACCCGGCCATGGCGAACAGGAACGGCAGCGCGCGCACCACCACCTGGCCGAACGTCTTGTGCGGCAGCACGGCGCCGAGCGATTCGCCGACGACCCACGTCGTGAGCGAGATGCTCGCGCCGAGCAGCACGGGACCGGCGGTGATGACGAGCAGGTACATCGCCACCCGCCGCGTGAGCGGCCGGCCCCTGCGGATGCCCCAGATCAGGTTGATCTCGCGCTCGACGGTGGCCACGGCCAGCGCTGCCGTGCCGGCGATGATCGCGACCGACACCGTCGTCAGCCGCGCGGCCTGCTCGGCGAAGCTCAGCACGTACTGATGGACGACGGAACCCGTTTCGCCGGGCAGCGCGTTCTTCACCAGGAACACCTCGAGCGGCGCGATCCACCGGTCGAACACCGGGAAGCGCGCGACGATCGCGAGCGCGACGGTGACGAGCGGGACGATCGCGAGCAGCGTCGTGAAGGACAGGCTGCTGGCGGTGCGCAGCAGCGTGATGTCGCGCATCCGCCGCACGACGCGGACGAGAAAGCCGAGGAAGCTCAAGGGTGGGCGGGGGCGCCACGCGGGAGGAAGGATCCGCGGCGGCGGCGAGCGCGAAAGACGCGATTATCGCAGACCGCCGCGCCCGCGCCGGCACCGGCGTAAGCTCGGCGGGGCCTGCGGCGACAGAGGGGACCGCCGCGCATCCCGCGGAACCCGCGCGGCCGCCGGTGGTCTCTCTCTTCCCCGCTCACGGAGCCTGCCATGAATGCACCCGCCTCGTCCGCCGTCGCCGTCCTCGGAGGCGGCTGCTTCTGGTGCCTCGACGCCGTCTTCCGCGGCCTCGAAGGCGTGTCGTCGGTCGAATCGGGCTACGCGGGCGGCAAGGAGCCCAATCCGACGTACGAGGCGGTGTGCTCCGGCCGCACCGGCCACGCCGAGGTCGTGAAGGTGACGTTCGATCCGGCGGTGCTCTCCTACCGCGACCTCCTCACCGTGTTCTTCACGATCCACGATCCGACCACCCGCGACCGCCAGGGCAACGACATCGGCACGCAGTACCGCTCGGTGATCTTCTGCGACACGCCCGAGCAGCGCGCCGCGGCGCAGGCCGTGATCGCCGATCTCACCGCGCAGAAGCTGTGGCGGGATCCGATCGTGACCGAGATCGCCGGTCCCGCGCCGTTCTTCCCGGCGGAGACCTATCACCAGGATTATTTCTCGCGCAACGCCAGCCAGCCCTATTGCCAGGTGGTGGTGGCGCCTAAGGTGGCGAAGTTCCGCAAGGCGTTCGCCGAGCGGCTGAAGAAGAAGGCCGCCGCGTGACTCGCGCGCGGCCGGCCGTCAGGCGCCGCGCCGCGTGAGCCACGCGCCGGTGGCAAGGAACACGCCCACCGACCACAGCACCGGTGCCACGCCGAAGGCGCCGCCGACGGCGCCGAACAGCAGCGGTACCGCGACCGACATCGTGTTGATCAGCGACATCCGCACGCCGGCCGCCTCGCCCAGCCTGCCGGGCGGCGCGTGGGTGTGCAGCAGCGCCATCACCATCGGCTGGCCGCTGCCGAGGCCGAGCCCGAGGCAGGACGACAGCGCCATCAGCGTCCACACGCTGCGCGAGAACGGGATGGCGAGGTAGACGGCGCCGCCGATGAAGAGCGCCGCCGTCAGCACCTGGTGCTCGTTCAGCCGCCGCATGATCACCGGCATCGCGAGGCGCACGACGAACGTCGCCGACGCGAACGCGGCGAGGATCGCTCCGATCATGGACGCCGAGAGGCCGATCGCGGTGCCGTAGATCGGCACGAAGATCGTGTGGATCTCCCAGGCCATCGTCAGCAGGCAGTTGATGACGAACACGCGGCGGAGCTCGCCGTGCGTGACGAGCTTCAGCGCGTGCGACAGCGGATGCGTGGCGTGCGCCGGATGGGGGCCGGGGAGCTGCATGTGGCCGCCGGCCAGCACCGCCACGGGGATGAGCGGCAGCAGCATCAGCAGGCCGAACGTCGCGCGGAAGCCGAAATGGTCGATGACGAAGCCGGCGATCAGCGGCCCGCAGATCGACGAGACCGAGTAGCCGAGCGCCAGCAGGCCGAAGTTGCGCACGCGCGCCGTCGGGCCGCCGAGCTCGCCGGTCGTGTACTGCGCCGCGACCTGGAACGCCATGAACGACACGCCGATCAGGACGGCGGCGGCGAACAGCGTCGGCAACCCGGGCACCGCGAACGCCGCGCCCGCGCCGAGCGCGATGCCGCAGGAGCCGACGAGCATCGGCTTGCGCACGCCGATGCGGTCGGTCAGCCGGCCGGAGGAGATCGACAGCACCATCGGCAGGAGCCCGAACAGCGCCATCAGGAGGCCGACGGTTGCCGTGCCCGCGCCGAGCGACAGCGCGTAGAGCGTGACGGCCACCCGGGAGCCCGCGAGCACCACGTGATTCGCGATGCCGAGGCCGATCAGGATGCCGAAATCGGAGAGGCGCCGGGGCCGCCACCTCATGAACGGTCGCTCATGGCGCGAGCCGGCCGATCGACCATGCGCCGGCGTCCTGCCGGTAGGCGATGCGGTCGTGCAGGCGCGAGCGACGTCCCTGCCAGAACTCGAACGCTTCGGGCACGACGCGATAGCCGCCCCAGTTCGGCGGCCGCGGCACGGCGTCGCCGGCGGCGGCGAAGCGCGCCTCGGCCTCGGCGTACCGGCGCTCGAGCGCGGCGCGATCCGGCAGCTGCTCGCTCTGCGGCGAGGCCCAGGCGCCGAGCCGCGACGCGCGCGGACGGCTGCCGAAGTAGGCGTCGGCTTCCGCCGCGGACACGCGGCTGGCGGTGCCCTCGATCCGCACCTGGCGCTCCAGCTCCGGCCAGTGGAAGAGCAGCGCCGCCCGCGGCTCGTGCGCGAGCGCCCGCCCCTTCCGGCTGTCCTCGTTGGTGTAGAAGACGACGCCGCGCGCGTCCAGCGCCTTCATCAGCACGATGCGCGCGGACGGGCGGCCGTCGCGATCGACGGTGGCGAGCGTCATCGCCGTGGGCTCCGCGACGCCGGCGGCGACCGCTTCGTCGAACCAGCGAGCGAACTGGCGCAGAGGATCGGGATCGACGTCGGAGAGGTCGAGCGCGGCGCGCTTGTACTCCGAGCGGAGCCGGGCGGGATCGGTGGCGGAGACTGTCATCGGCGTCGCGCCATTTTACGCTGCCGAAATCGTGCGCGCCGACGACGCGCGACAGCGGGCCGCGCAGAGTGAAAATTCCCTCTCGCGCCCATTCCTACCCCGGGAAAATGCGGTATAGTCGCCGCCGATGGAGCGCTATGCCCGCGACAGGAAGGCGCGCTTCAGTTTCGAACGACACCGTCCGTTCGCATCAACTGACAGGAAGGAGAACCATGGCCACCGCCAAGAAAGCTGCGAAGAAGCCCGCCGCAAAGAAGCCCGCTGCGAAAAAGCCGGCCGCGAAAAAGCCGGCCGCGAAAAAGTCCGCCGCCAAGAAAGCTCCCGCGAAGAAGGCTCCCGCGAAGAAGGCCGCCGCGAAGAAGCCCGCGTCGAAGCGCAAGCCCAACGCCGCGTTCATGAAGGCGATGACGCCCTCGTCGACGCTCGCCGCGGTCGTCGGCAGCATCCCGCTGCCGCGCACTGAAGTCACGAAGAAAATCTGGGACTACATCAAGAAGAACAAGCTGCAGGACGCCGTCAACCGGCGTCTCATCAACGCAGACGAAAAGCTGAAGGCCGTGTTCGGTGGCAAGGGGAAGGTCTCGATGTTCGAGATGACCAAGCTCGTCTCGAACCACCTGAAGTAACGCTCGCTCCCGCGATCGTTCGCAAACGGCCGGCGGCGCTCTCGCGCTCCCGGCCGTTTTGTTTTGGCGCGACCTACGGCTTCTTCGCCGGCCAGTCGTCCTCGTCCTCGAGAATGCGGATGACGCGCGTGCGCTTGCCGCCGGCGTACTGCTCCATCTTCACGAGAATCGGGTAGCGCTCGGCGAGCGCCGCGCGCGCCGCCGTCTCGTCGTCGAACACGACGGGCTTGCCGTCCTCGCCGCGCACGTCGGTCCAGATGCCAGTGTCGTCCTGCGTCTCGATCTTGAATCGCGTCGGCCTCGCCACGTCGGTCTCCGGTAATGGGATGGGACGGCGTCAGGCGCGCTGCATGCCCTGCAGCGCCGCGATCCGCTCCTCGATCGGCGGATGCGATGCCAGGAGCGCCATGAGGCCGCTGCGGCCGCCGGTGATGCCGGAGGCGGCGATCGACGGCGGCAGGTTGCCGGGCTCGAGTCCGCCGAGACGCGCGAGCGCGTGCACCATCGGGGTGGGCGACCCCAGGAACTTCGCCGAGCCGGCGTCGGCGCGGAATTCGCGCCGCCGCGAGAAGTAGGCGACGATCACCGACGCGAGGATGCCGAACACGATCTCGCAGACGATCACGGTGACGTAGTAGCCCGGGCCGATGCCCCGCTCGGTGCGGAACACCGTCTTGTCGACGAAGTAGCCGACCACCCGCGCGAGGAACACGACGAACGTGTTCACCACACCCTGGATCAGCGTCAGCGTGACCATGTCGCCGTTCGCGACGTGCGCGAGCTCGTGGCCGAGCACCGCCTCGACCTCCTCCTTGTTCATCGACTGCAGCAGGCCCGTGGACACGGCCACGAGCGCCGAGTTCTTGAACGCACCGGTGGCGAACGCGTTGGGCTCGCCGTCGTAGATCGCGACCTCGGGCATCCGCACGCCGGCCTTGTCCGCGAGCCGCCGCACCGTCTCGACCAGCCATGCCTCGGCTTCGTTCCCCGGCGACGTGATCACCTGCGCGCCGGTCGACCACTTCGCCATCGTCTTCGACAGCAGCAGCGAGATGATCGCGCCGGTGAAGCCGACGACGAACGAGAACGCCAGCAGCCCCGGCACGTTGAGGCCGTTCGCCTGCGCGACGCGATCGAGCCCGAGCACGCGCAGCACGACCGACAGCACCAGCATCACGGCCAGGTTGGTGACGAGGAACAGGACGATGCGTTTCATGACGGCCCTCGCGAAATGGCTCGGGCGCCATCTTAGCGCGACGGCGCCGATGTGCAACGGCAACTGCGGAGGGTCGCGCCGGCGCGGCGGCCGGAGCGCGGGGAAATCCGGCTAGGACTTGTGGGTCCAGGAATCGCGCAGCGTCACGGCGCGGTTGAACACCGGATGGCGCGCGCTGTGATCGTTCAGGTCGGCGACGAAATAGCCGTGCCGCTCGAACTGCACGCGCTCCTCCGGCGCGGCGCCGACGAGCGCGGGCTCGACGAAGGCCTCGATGACGCGCTTGGAATCCGGATTGAGGTCGTCGAGGTAATCGCGCTCGGCCTCCTCGCCCGGCTCCTCGTCGTCGCCGGCCACCACCGGCGCGTGTCCCGGCGCGGCCGCGTCGGCGTCGCCGCCGCGGTTGCCCCAGGGATTGCGCGCGCCGGGAAACGGGACGGCGAACAGGCGGTCGTACAGGCGCACCTCCGCCGGCACGGCGTGCGCCGCGGAGAGCCAGTGGATGTTGCCCTTGACCTTGCGCGCGTCGGCGCCCGCCGTGCCGCTTCGCGTGGCCGCGTCGTACGTGCAGTGGACGACGGTGACGTTGCCGTCCGCGTCCCGCTCCGCGCCGACGCAACGGACGATGTACGCGTAGCGAAGGCGTACCTCGGCGCCCGGCGCCAGCCGGAAGTAGCCCTTCGGCGGCGTGTCCGTGTAGTCGTCGCGCTCGATCAGGAGCTCGCGCGAGAACGGCAGCATCCGCTTGCCGAGCTCGGGCTTTTGCGGATGGTTGGGCGCCGCGCATTCCTCGACCTGGTCCGCGGGATAGTTGTCGATCACGAGCCGCACGGGATCGAGCACGGCGATGCGCCGCTCGGCGCGCTGGTTGAGGTCCTCGCGCATCGCGTCCTCGAGCACGCTCATGTCGATCCACGAGTCGGACTTGGACACGCCGATGCGCTCGTTGAACAGGCGAAAGCCTTCGGGCGTGAAGCCGCGCCGCCGCGCGCCCACCAGCGTGGGCATCCGCGGATCGTCCCAGCCGTCGACGAATTTCTTCTCGACGAGCTCGATCAGCTTGCGCTTGGAGAGAACGACGTACGTGAGGTTGAGGCGCGCGAACTCGTATTGCTGCGGCAGCGGCCGGTCGAGCTGGCCGCCGTCGGCGAGCTTGCCGATCACCCAGTCATAGAGCGGGCGGTGGTCCTGGAACTCCAGCGTGCAGATCGAATGCGTGATGCGCTCGAGTGCGTCGGAGATCGCGTGCGTGTAGTCGTAGAGCGGATAGATGCACCACTTGTCGCCGGTGCGGTGGTGCGTCGCGTGGCGAATCCGGTAGATCGCGGGGTCGCGCAGGTTGATGTTCGGGCTCGCCATGTCGATCTTCAGGCGCAGCACGTGCGCGCCGTCCGGGAATTCGCCGGCGCGCATGCGGCGCAGCAGGTCGCGGTTCTCGGCGACGCTGCGGTCGCGGTACGGGCCGTTGGTGCCGGGGTGCGTGAGCGTGCCGCGCGTGCGGCGCATCTCGACCGCCGACTGGCTGTCGACGTAGGCGAGGCCCTGGCCGACGAACCACTCGGCGAATCCGTACAGCACGTCGTAGTAGTCCGACGCGTGGAAGCGATGGACGCCCCAGTCGTAGCCGAGCCAGCGGACGGCGTCGGCGATCGAATCCTCGTACTCCACGTCCTCCTTGAGCGGATTGGTGTCGTCGAAGCGCAGGTGGCAGACGCCGCCGTTCTCCGCGGCCAGCCCGAAGTTCAGGACGACCGACTTGGCGTGGCCGTAATGGAGGTAGCCGTTGGGCTCGGGCGGGAACCGCGTGACGACGCGGCCGTCGTACTTGCCGGTGCGCTGGTCGTCGGCGACGACGGTGCGCAGGAAATTGGACGACGGCGCCGGCTCCTTGCCCGCACCGGTCGCGGTGGGCGCGGCGCGCGGCGCGTGCGCCGCAGGCGCCACCGGATGGCCCGGTTCGCGCGCAACCGTCGCGGCGAGCGCGGCGTCGTCGCCATGCGGCACCGCAGCACTCATGATCGTTTGTTCATGAACAATGTACTCAGCGCGCCATTCTAACCGCAGGGCGGGAACCAGGCGGCCGCCGGCTTACGACGGCGATTGGCCGGTTACCCGGAAAACCGCGCCAGGCGCGGGATTCCGGCCGATCGCATGTCCGCTGCCGGCGAGGTTTTCCACAAATCCTGTGGATGGAAGTGTGCATATCTTGTACATTGGTCCGCTAAGTGTTGCGGGGGCAGGGGTTATCGGTCGGATGACCAAAAAAGCGCCGGCGGCAGGTCCTTATATTTCAATCACTTGCCCTCACCCGCCGCCACGCGCGCCCGTGTGCAAAGACCCCCCGTGTGACAGCAGGATGACCGTCTCGTGACCGACCGGAGACTGCGCCGCGTCCAGGACAAACGCGTTGCTGCGCCTGCGTTGTCGAGCCTCCCACGAACTTCCGTCTCCTACATGAACGCGCGCCCCCGGCCGGCGGATGACCCTCTTGGACGCTGACCGCGGCGGGATACCTTCCCGGCCCGTGCCTGCGGGCGCACCGGTCGTGCCGGTGTCGCAGCTCGTCTCCTCGGCACGCCTGCTGCTCGAGCGGAACATGGGCCTCGCCTGGATCTCCGGCGAGATCTCGGGCTTCACGCGGGCGGCGTCCGGCCACTGCTATTTCACGCTGAAGGACGCTTCCGCGCAGGTGCGCTGCGTGTTCTTCCGCACCAAGGCGCAGGGGCTCGCCTTCGCGCTCGCCGACGGGCTCGCGGTCGAAGTCCGCGCGACGCCCACGATCTACGAGGCGCGCGGCGACTTCCAGCTCAACGTCGAGACGGTGCGGGAGGCCGGTCTCGGCGCGCTGTACGAGCGTTTCGTCAAGCTGAAGGCGCGGCTGGAAACGGCGGGCTGGTTCGATGCCGCGCGCAAGCGCCCGCTGCCGCCCTATCCCCGCGCGGTCGGCATCGTCACGTCGACGCGTGCGGCGGCGCTGCGCGACGTGCTCGCCACGCTGTCGCGCCGCTGGCCCGCGGCGCGGGCCGTCATCTATGCGGCCGCGGTGCAGGGCGACGGCGCGGCGGCGGAGCTCGCCGCGGCGATCGACGCCGCCAACGCCCGCGACGAAGTCGACGTCCTCATCGTGTGCCGCGGCGGCGGCTCGCTCGAGGACCTGTGGGCATTCAACGAGGAAGCGCTCGCGCGGGCGATCTACCGCTCCAACCTGCCGGTGGTGTCCGGCGTGGGGCACGAGACGGATTTCACGATCTGCGATTTCGTCGCCGACCTGCGCGCGGCCACGCCCACCGCCGCGGCGGCGGCCGTCGTTCCCGATCGCGTCGCGTTCGCGCACAAGCTGCGCGAGCTCGCGCGGCACGCGTCGCGCGGCACCGCGCATGCGCTGGCCGTGCGCGCGCAACGCCTCGACCACGCGTCGCGCCGCCTCGTCCACCCGGCGGCGCGCATCGCGGCGCAGCGCGAGCGCGCGGCGGCGCTGGCGATGCGCCTTTCGCGCAGCTTCCGCCTCCGGCTCGCCGCGGAGCGCGACAGCGTGGCGAGCCTGCAGGCGTGCCTGGCGCGCGAGGCGCGATCGCCGCTGCCGCAAGCCGGGCAGCTGGACACGGCGCTCGGCGCCTGGCGGCGCGCGGGCCGCGACGAACTCGCGCGCCGCGCGGCGCGCGTCGACCATGCAGCGCGCGCGATGGGCCATCTCAACCCGCGCGCGGTGCTCGACCGCGGCTATGCGATCGTGACCACGGCGGCAGGCGACGTCGTTTACGACGCCGCCCAGCTGGCGCGGGGCGATGCGGTGGGGCTTTCGTTCGCGCGCGGCGGCGCGGCCGCGCAGGTGACGGACACCGACGCCGGCTGAGCGGGCTCCGCGGCCGGCTCGTGGCCGGCCTCACGAATCAGGCTTCGTCGGGATCGGGGTCGTCGACGCTCGCGGCGCGGTGCCGCGCCACGACGTCGTGCGGCGCCGCGGCCGGAATGCGCGGCGTGTCGACGCGCACGTCCGCGTTCTGCGCGCGGTGCCGCAGCGCGTGGTCCATCAGCACCAGCGCCATCATCGCCTCGCCGATCGGCGTCGCGCGGATGCCCACGCAGGGATCGTGACGGCCGTGCGTGTTGACGATCACCGGCCGTCCCGCCTTGTCGATCGAATGGCGGTCGAGCCGGATCGAGCTCGTCGGCTTCACGGCGAACGCGACGACGACGTCCTGCCCCGTCGAAATCCCGCCGAGGATGCCGCCGGCGTGGTTCGAGAGGAATCCTTCGGGCGCCATCTCGTCGGAGTGCTGCGTGCCGCGCTGCGTGACCGCGCCGAAGCCGGCGCCGATCTCCACGCCCTTCACCGCGTTGATGCTCATCATCGCGTAGGCGAGATCGGCGTCGAGCTTGTCGTCGACGGGCTCGCCCCAGCCGACGGGAACGCCGGACGCGATCACCTCGATGCGCGCGCCGACCGAATCGCCGGACTTGCGGAGCGCGTCCATGAACGTCTCCAGCGCCGCGACCTGCGAGACGTTAGCGGCGAAGAACGGATTCGCCTCGACGTGCGCCCAGTCCTCGAACGCGATCGCGTGGGGGCCGATGTGCGTCAGGTGGCCGCGGACGCGCACGCCGTAGCGCTCCGCCAGCCACTTGCGGGCGATCGCGCCCGCGGCGACGCGCACGGCGGTCTCGCGCGCCGACTGCCGTCCGCCGCCGCGGTAATCGCGGATGCCGTATTTCTGCCAGTACGTGTAGTCGGCGTGACCGGGACGAAACGTGTCGGCGATGTTCGCGTAATCCTTGCTGCGCGCGTCCTGGTTGCGGATGAGCAGCGCGATCGGCGTGCCCGTGGTGCGGCCTTCGAAGACGCCGGAGAGGATCTCGACGGTGTCGGGCTCGCGCCGCTGCGTGACGTGTCGCGACGTGCCCGGCCGCCGGCGGTCGAGATCGCGCTGGATGTCGGCCTCGGTGATCTCGAGGTTCGGCGGACAGCCGTCGACGACGCAGCCGATCGCGGGACCGTGCGATTCGCCGAACGAGGTGACGGAGAACGAGCGGCCGAACGTGTTGCCTGACATGGCGCGGGAGGAACCGTGGAGGTCGATCGACTATAGCACCCGAGGCTCGCCGCTCACGGCTTCGGCGGCACGCGCATCTGCCGCGACAGCGACCACGCCATCCAGCCCAGCACGAGCGTCGCGATTCCGAGCGCGCTCCACAGCAGCCAGCGGCGCGTGTCGATGGGCTGCTTCAGCGCCGCCAGCGCGGGCGGGGTCGTGGCCTCGCCGGGCGTGGCGGTGGCGAACGCCGCCGGCATCGTGCGCGCGTCGAAGCCCGGCACGAGCGTGCCGACGGGCAGCGCGACCGGCAGCGCCTGTGCGCTGCCATACGCGAGCTCGAACGGTCCGCCGCCGCGCGCCGCGAACACGAGCGACTGCGGGATCCACAGCGCGGTGAGCGCCGGCGGCGTGCTGCCGACGCCGCCCGAGCGCGGATCGACGACGACCTTCCAGTACCGCGCCGGCCCCGCGGCGACGGCCATCGGCGGACTCGTGGTGTCGGTCGCGTCGGGCTGCTTCAGGCGATAGAACACCGACGCGCCGGCGGGACGCCATTCGTCCTTCGCGTTCCTGCGCGCATAGACCTGCGCGGGCGCGACGGTGTTGATCTCCGGCAGGTCGAGCGCGATCCGGTCGACGGGCAGCGCCGCGCCGAGATCGAAGACGTACTCGCCCGGAATCGCGGCGTCGGCTATACCCTTGACCTGCCGCGACTGCCGGGCCGGCTCCATGACACGGTCGGCCGGCTCGCCCCGCACGCCGGCGATCTCGAGCGTCGGCTGTCCCGGCTCGGTCGTCACGCGCAGATATTTCGCCGCGCCCTGCGCCAAGTCGACGCGATCGCGCGAAAGCCGCCGTCCGCCGAATTCCACCGCCAGCACCGGGGCGTTGGCGGCGAGCACGTGCCAGTTCGCGAGGTCGTCGCTGCCTTCCACGCGAACGCGCGTGGACACGCTGGCGCCGTCCGGCAACTGCAATGTCAGCGCCCTCACCGCTACGTCGACGCCGCTCGCGTCGACCAGGTAGCCGGCGAGCCGCTCGCCCGCCACCGCCGCGCCGTCGCGCGTGGACAGGTTGACGGTGGTGCCCGCCGTGTCGCGGCGCACCGTCATCGTGAGGTCGCCGAGGTCGCGCCGGTCGCGATCGACGCGCAACGGGAACAACGGTAATGGCACCGGCGTCGCCGCCGCACGCGCGGCCGGCGGCGGCGCCAGGAACGCCAGCGGCACCGGCGCTCCGGCGCCGTTGAAGACGCGAATGTCGCCGAGGTCGGCGCGCACGGCGCCCTCGTAGACCGTGGGTGGAATCTCCACGCGATAGAACGCGCCCTCCCCCGGCGTGGCGAGCGGCAGGCGCCACGCGAAATCCGCCGGCCCTTCGGCGTGCGCGGCGAGCGCCGCCGCGGTCAGCACGAGCGTCACGATCGATCGCTTCATCGCGCAGGCTCCTTGCGATTGGCGGGCACCGGCGCCAGGTAGCCGATCAGCAGCAGCAGCAAGCCGACGCCGATGAACGACACGATCCGCTCGATGCCGCCGATCCTGGACAGGTCCACGAGGAACAGCTTGACGACGACCACGGCGAGCAGCGCCGCGCCGGCGATCCAGCCGGTGCGCGAGGCCATGCGGTTGGCGACGACCATCGTGGCGAGCGCGATCACCGCCCAGAGGATCGAGAGCACCGCCTGCACGAGCGTCGACGACCACATCGCGTCCGGCGCCCACGCGATGCCGAACCAGTGGTGGAGCGTGCGCAGCGCGATCGCGTTCATCCACAGGAAGGCGAGGACCGCAGGGACGCCAATCACCGCCTCGCGAGGCGCCAGCGTCCGCACGTCGACGCCTTCGCGCGCGAGGGCGCGCACCCACACCGTGAGCACGACGGCGATCGCCCCCAGCGTGAGATCGACCGGATTCACGACCGGCAGATACGGCAGCGGCGCGGGGTCGCCGTCGCTGGCGATGCCCACGACGAAGCCCCACACGAGCATCCACAGCACCAGCGGGACCGCGCCCACGACGAGATACGCGCGCGAATGCGCCGCCGCCGGCCACCGACCGCGACCCGCGAGGTAGCAGGCGAGCGCCAGCGCGAGCGCGGGCACGATGCCCCACGGGATGACGCGCCAGATGGCGTCACGCGCCACCTTGTCGGCGACGAGCCACGCGAGCTCGTGCGCGACGACGAGGGCGACGAGCCACAGGAGTACCGCGTGCGCCGCACGCATCACCCAGCCGTCCGCCGGATACGCGCCCTCGCGCTCGAACCGCAGCAGCAGGAGCGCATAGACGGCGATCGCGAACGGCCACGCCAGGAAGCCGCCGTGACCGAAGAGATGCCAGTCGAAGCCGAGTCCCGCCATGGCGCCGAGCAGCGCACCGGCGAGGAGCGCGACGCCGAGCAGCAGCGCGGGAACGCGCGCCATCGGCCACGCGAGCCTTCGTGCGGCGGCGGCGAACGCGACCGCCGTGAGCGCCGCGAAAGCCGCCAGCGCCGCGGGCTGCCGCGGCGGCGCGACGAAGCGGTCGATCTCGTTGGCGCCGGCGAAGAGCCACCACAGCACGCCCCACGCGAAGGCGACCGGCGTGACGGCGCGCTCGGTCGGCGTGACCATCGCCGCGCCGCGGTGATAGACGAGCGCGGTGGCGAGACCGCCGAGCGCGACCAGCAGCCCGCCCAGGAATTCGCGATTGGCGAGCGGCCAGGCCGCCTCGGGCGCGTGCCGCACCAGCATCGTCCCACCCAGCGCGTAAGCGACGCCCGCCGCGACCTGCAGCAGCAGGCCGAACGCGCGGGCGGCCACGCGGCCCTGCCGGACGCCGACCCAGATGATCGCCGCGCCTTCCAGCGCCCACGTCGCGGACGTCCATCTCGCATCGACGGCCAGCGGTACGGCGAGCGTCGCGAACACGACGCCGAGCGCCAGGAACGATTCGGTCAGCAGCCGCAGGTCTTCCCGGCGGGTCGCCCACAGCACGCGTGCCAGCAGGAGATAGAGCGCCGACATCGCGACCGCGGAGATCGCCATCCCGAACTCGTAGGGCCGGACCAGCGCCTGCTGCAGCCCGGCTGCGACGAGCGGCGTGCCGAAGACGATCGTCCCGTCGACGTAGTGCCGCACCTCGACCGAGCGCTTCAGCGCGTAGAGCACCGCGATGCCGACGTAGAACAGGAAGAACAGCACGAGGAAGGGCTCGGTCGTCGCGAAGTCGCCCGACCGATAGCGCGTGACGCCCCAGGCCGTGCCGACGATGAACGTGCAGACGAAGCCCAGCAGGTTCAGCAGACGCCAGGCCTTGAACCATGCGATGCCGAAGATGCCCGCGTTGAGGAGCGCGTAGTACGCGAACAGCACGACGTGGCTGCCCGAGCCGCTCGACGTGAGGATCGGCGCGGCGAACCCGCCGATGACGCCGATCGCGGCGAGCGCGAGCGAATCCTGCTTCACCGCGAGCACGGCGGAGAACGCAGCGATCGCGACCAGCAGCCCGAACGCGGCCGGCGCCGGCACCAGCGCGTACAGCTTGAGCGCCGCGAACACCGTCAGGTACAGGACGCCGACGCCGCCGCCCTGCAGGATCATCGCGTACGCGGTGCGGCGCTCGCGCAGCCACCAGCCCAGGACGAGCAGCGCCACGCCGCCGAGCGCCACGCCGGCGATGCGAAGCTCGAGCGGCACGGTGACGTGCTCGGCGGCGTACTTCAGCAGGAAGCCCACGCCGATGAAGAGCAGCACGATGCCGACGCGCGCCAGCGTATTGCCGCCGGTGAGCCACGCCCACACGAAGTTGGGCTTGGCCGGCGACGGTGCCAGGTAGACGGGTGTCGCGGTGTCAGTGTGAGCGTCAGCGTCGGCGTCGGCGTCGACAGCGCGCCCGGCCGGCGACGGCGGCATGGCCATCGTGCCGTCGGGTGCGCGCGGCGCCGCTGGCCTTGGCGCCGGCCCTGCGCCCGGCACGACGTCCGGCGCCGGCAGCGGCGCCACGGCCACCGCCGTGGGCAGCAGCGGCGTGAAGGCCGCCGGCAACGCGAGCCCGGCGCGCGCCAGCGCGCCCTCCACCTGCGCGAGCCGGCGCTCCAGGGCGTCGATGCGTGCATCGGCTGCCGTTGGGATTAGCCCCGGCGCCGCAATGCCGGGTACCGGCGCGGCCGTGGCCGCGACCGCGGTGGCGGGCGGCGCGGCGCGGCGCTGCCGCAGGATCAGCCCCACGAAGAATCCGACGAAGGCGCCGACCGCCGCCGTCTCGAACCGGTCCCCGATCAACCCGCCCGCAAGGCCACCGACCACCACTCCGATGATGGGCCACATGGCATCTCCCCTTTTTGGACTACGCTTCTACCGCATGTCTCCGCGCAACGCGAGGACGGTCTGCTGCAGGCGCTCGGGCGTGGCGTCCGCCGGCGCCAGCGCCGGTCCCGCGACCAGCGCGATGCGCAGCCACAGGCCGCGCAAACGCCGCATCGCCTTGCCCCCATGGGAGCGGGAGAAGAAGCTGCCCCACAGCCCTCGCAGCGCCAGCGGCACTACCGGCACCGGCGTCGTCGTCACCATCTGCTGCACGCCGGGCCGGAACCGGCCGAGCTCGCCGTCGCCGGTCAGCTGCCCTTCGGGAAAAATGCCCACGACCTCGCCGGCCGCGAGCGCCTTCGCCGCTTCCTCGAACGCGCGGTCCTTCATCGCCGCGTCTTCCTTCGCCGACGCGATCGGGATCGTGCGCATCGTGCGGAAGATGAACGAGAGCACGGGAATGCGGAAGATCCGGTGGTCCATCACGAAGCGGATCGGCCGCCGCACGCAGGCGGCGATGACGACGGCGTCGACGTAGCTCACGTGATTGCACACCACGATGCAGGGACCCTCCGCGGGCACGTTCTCCAGCCCCTCGACGCGCACGCGGTAGAACGTGTGGACGAGGAGCCAGGCGAGAAAGCGCATCAGGAACTCGGGCACGAGCGCGTAGATGTAGAGCGCGACCACGGCGTTCATCACGCCGACGACGAGGAACAGCTGCGGAATGGTGAGCCCGGCCTTCAGCAGGCCGATGGCGATCGCCGCGGAGGCGACGATGAACAGCGCATTCAGGATGTTGTTGGCGGCGATGATCCGCGACCGGTGCGACGGCGCCGAGCGCTCCTGGATGAGCGCGTAGAGCGGCACGATGTAGAAGCCGCCGAACATGCCGATCAGCAGGATGTCGGCGGCCACGCGCCAGTGCGCCGCCACGCCCAGGAAGGCGCCAACGCCGGCCTGCGTGGTCGCGCTGGCGCCGCGCGTGGCGAGCCACAGGTCGACGGCGAAGAGCGTCAGGCCGATCGAGCCGAACGGCACGAGGCCGAGCTCGACCTTGCGACCCGACATCTTCTCGCACAGCAGCGAGCCGGCGCCAATGCCCACCGAGAAGGTCGCCAGCAGGAACGTGAACACGTGCTCGTCGCCGCCGAGCACCGAGCGCGTGAACACCGGCAACTGCGCGAGGTAGATCGCGCCGTAGAACCAGAACCACGAGATGCCGAGCATCGAGCGCCAGACGACGATCTCGCCCTGGGCGAACCGGATGTTCTTCCAGGTCTCGGTGAACGGGTTCCAGTTGATCACGAGGTCGGGCGCGACGGCCGGCGTGAGCGGGATCGCGCGGCTCACGAGCCAGCCGGCCACGGCGACGGCGATCGCCAGCGCGCCCGCCAGCTCGGGGCCGTGCGGCCGGATGGCGACGACGAGGCCGCCGGCGATCGTGCCGATCAGGATCGCGACGAACGTGCCCATCTCGACCATGCCGTTGCCGCCGACGAGCTCCTCGCGGCGCAGCGTCTGGGGCAGGATCGCGTACTTGACCGGGCCGAAAAGCGTCGAATGGATGCCCATCAGCGCCAGCGCGACGAACAGCAGCGCGATGCTCTTCTGCCAGAAGCCCGCCAGGCCGATCACCATGATCGCGATCTCGAAGACCTTGATGAAGCGGATGAGCGCCGACTTCTCGAGCTTGTCGGCAAGCTGGCCCGCAGTGGCGGAAAACAGCATGAACGGCACGATGAAGATCGCGCCGATGAGGTTGACGACCATCCCGGCGTCGATCGCCGCCGTGGTCGCCGCCTCGAACGCGACGAAGACGACGAATGCGTTCTTGAACACGTTGTCGTTGGCGGCGCCGAGGAACTGCGTCCAGAAGAACGGCGCGAAGCGCCGCTCCCGGAGGAGTCCGAACTGGTTGGTGGCCATGTGAGGTCTTCGCTCCGGGTCAGGCTGCCCGCCGGCGCGGCGGAAACTGGTCGTCGAGGTATTCGCGCACGCCGGCCAGCGCGGCGCGGACCGTGTCCGGGTCGGGCCAGTAGAACACCTCCTTGCCTTCCTTGCGGCACCGCAGGACCCCCGCGACGCGCAGCACGCGCAGGTGATGCGCGACGGCGGAGCGGGACAGCGTGGCGGCGTCGACGATCTGGCCGACGGTGAGGCGCTCGTCCTGCTCGAACATGAGCAGGATGCGCTGGCGGTGCGGGTCGCCGAGCGCCGTGAAAATGAGCGCGTTCCGCTGCCACGTCCTGGGCAGCGCGCGGGAGTACGACGGGCGCATCGACCCTCCTAAATGACTAAATAATTAGTCGCGTAGTCGGATACTGCCGGGGCCCCGGCCGCATTGTCAAGGGCCCCCGCGCCGGGCGCCCGCGGTCCGCGGCGGGCCGGCGGAATTATGTAAATCTTACAAGCGCTTGCGTTGTTACGAGTGGACACAACATGTCGCGCCCGGGTCGGCCGTGGCGACTTGTGCCCCGAAGCGCCGGCCCCATCTCCGTCGCTGCCCGCCATTGGCTCGCACGCGACATGGGAGAATGCGAATCGAACGCGGAATTCATCGGCGCCCCGCGGCGACGGTTTTCCACGACCCCGTTTCCCCAGAACGAGACCATGAACCGATCCGTGTCCAAGCCCGCCGACTCTTCCGACCTCCTCGACGTTCTGGCAGGACTCGCGCGCGACCTCCGCCGGTCGTTCTGCGCGATGCTCCAGGACGAGATCGACCTGCTCGCCGGCAACGTCATCGAGCTCAACATGCTCTGCCGCGAAATGGTCGACGTCGACGTCGTCCTGCGCCTTTCCGGCGTGTCGGATTCGCTCGACGGGTTGCGCGCGGAGAAGGTGGCGATGGCGGCGCGGCTCGGCTGCGTGCCGGTGCCCGAGGCCCGGGCCTGACGATGCAGGCGTACCTCGACTTCATGCGGCACGTCCGCGACCACGGGGTCCGCAAGACCGACCGCACCGGCACCGGCACCCTGTCGGTGTTCGGCTATCAGCTCCGCGCGGACCTCGGCCGCGGCTTTCCGCTGCTGACGACCAAGAAGGTCCACACGAAATCCATCATCCACGAGCTGCTGTGGTTCCTGCGCGGCGAGACGAGCGTACGGCCGCTACAGGAAAAGGGCGTCACCATCTGGGACGAGTGGGCGGATGCCGACGGCGAGCTCGGTCCCGTCTACGGCCATCAATGGCGGAGCTGGCCGACAGCCGACGGCGGCGCGATCGACCAGATGGCGCAGCTCGTAGCCGAGATCCGCCGCAATCCGGACTCGCGGCGGCTGATCGTGTCGGCATGGAACGTCGCCGACATCCCGCGGATGAAGCTGCCGCCCTGCCACGCCTTCTTCCAGTTCTACGTGGCTGAGGGCCGGCTGTCCTGCCAGCTGTACCAGCGCAGCGCCGACATCTTCCTCGGCGTGCCCTTCAACATCGCGTCGTACGCGCTGCTCACGCACATGATCGCGCAGCAGTGCGACCTCGGCGTCGGCGATTTCGTGTGGACCGGCGGCGATTGCCACCTGTATCTCAATCACCTGGAGCAGGTGGAGACGCAGCTCGCGCGCGCGCCGCTCGCGCTGCCCCAGCTCCTGATCAGGCGCAGGCCGCCCTCGCTCTTCGACTACGTCTACGAGGATTTCGAGCTCGTGGGCTACGCGCCGCACGCCGCCATCAAGGCGCCTGTCGCGGTCTGACGCCGGTCGGGCAGGCAAAAAAAAGCCCGCCGGGAGGAATGTTAGCGGGCAAGGGGGATTCGATTCGTCGAGGCGCCCCTTGCGCGCTCGACGGTGCCCGGACGCCATGCGCCCGGCACGGAATTCGTCAGGTGATGCTGCGAGCGAGGGACACGCGCTCGGCCAGTTCCTCGAGGGCAACGCGTTGGGCGGTGGCGTCGTCGTCCCGGTCCGAATCGGCGGCGACCGCACCCGCCCGCTGGCCATCGAGCCAGAACTGGGCAAACTCGGGTGCGAAAGGTTGCATCGTGCGCCTCGGCCGCGAAGGACGGCAGTTTCACTCGCAAGTCCCTAAGCAAGTGATGTGCCACGTCTGCAGCGCACGCGGCGGAGTCCGACCTGCGCGGGTTTTTGCCGCACGAAACGCGGATTCGGCACGCCAGTTGCAGACGACAACCTGTCGGCGGTGGCGGCGACTGTCTCAGTTCGCAGACAGCATTTTGACCGAATTGCTCAACTTACTGATTACAATAAGTTTATGGTGTCGCCATCCGGCGACAACCATGACTCTGTCATGACCCGCCGCGACATTTGTCCTACGGCTTCGCCTCTTTGAAGAGCGCCGGCTCGAGCCGGTGTCGTTGCAGCAGCTTGTAGAACTCCGTGCGGTTGCGCTTGGCGAGCTGGGCCGCCTGAGTGACGTTGCCGCCGGTGATCTTGAGCAGGCGGGCGAGGTAGTCGCGCTCGAACGTGCGCCGCGCTTCCTCGAACGGAATCAGCGCGGCGGCGTCTTCCTTCAGCGCGTTGGCCACCAATGTCGCCGGAATCACCGTCGTCGGTGTCAGCGCGACCGCCTGCTCGAGCAGGTTCAGCAACTGGCGGACGTTGCCCGGCCACGGGGCGGCGACGAGCAGCGCCATCGCGTCCGGCGCGAGCGTCGGCACGGGCTTGCGGTAGCGGGTCGCGAGCTTGCGCAGGATGTCGGTGGCGAGCAGCGCGATGTCCTCGCGCCGCTCCGACAGCGGCGGCAGGTTCAGCGACACCACGTTGAGCCGGTAGTAGAGGTCCTCGCGGAAGCGGCCATCCGCCCGCTGCACCTCGAGGTCGCGGTGCGTCGCCGAGATCACCCGGACGTCGACCGGAATGGCCTGCGTTGAGCCGACCGGCCGCACCTCGCCCTCCTGCAGCACGCGCAGCAGCTTCACTTGCAGCGGCAGCGGCATGTCGCCGATCTCGTCCAGCAGCAGCGTGCCGCCGTCGGCGGACTGGAACAGGCCCTTGTGCGCCTGGATGGCGCCGGTGAAGGCGCCGCGCGCGTGTCCGAAGAGCTCCGACTCCAGCAGGTCGCCGGGGATCGCGCCGCAATTGACGGCGACGAACGGCCGGTCGGCGCGACGGCTGGCGCGGTGGATCGCCCGCGCCAGCAGCTCCTTGCCCGTGCCGGAATCGCCGTAGATCAGCACGCTGGCGTCGGAATCGGCGACGAGCCTGGCCTGCCTCAGCAGGTCCTCCATCCGCGGGCTGCGCGTGATGAAGCCTTCGCGCCACGCGCCGGCCGCGGCGTCGGTGCCGGGGGCTTCGTTGCCCGACAGGCGCAGCGACGCCGCCACCTTGTGCAGCAGGTCCTGGCTGTCGAACGGCTTGGTGAGGAACGCGAAGATGCCGCGCTGCGTGGCGCTCACCGCATCCGGGATCGTGCCGTGGGCTGTCAGGATGATGACCGGCAGCGCCGGATGCTGGCGGTGAATCGCCTCGAACAGCTGCATGCCGTCGATGCCGGGCATCTTGAGGTCGGTGATCACGAGGCCGGGCCGCGCGGTGGCGAGCGACGCGAGCGCGTCGTCGCCGCTGGCGGCAGTGCGAACGCGATACCCGGCCGACGTGAGGCGCAGGCTGATCAGCTTCAGCAGATCGGGATCGTCGTCGACCAGGAGGATGTCGCCCGGGTTCATCGCTTTCCTTCGCGCTGGATCAATGGCCCGACCCGCCGGAGCCGCCGCCCCCGCCCCCGCCGCCGCCCCCACCGCCCCCGCCGCCGCTTCGCACGCGGTCCCGCAGCAGGCTCCGCTCCATCTGGCGCAGCGCCTCGAGCTTCTGGATCGCGGCGTCCGCCTTCTGCTGCTCGTCGCGGACCGCCTTCTGGCGTTCGGTGACTTGCGACTGCAGCACCGCCGCGAGCTGCTTGATCGGCGTCGGGCCGGGATTGCTCCGCGCGACGTTCTCGAAGAGCTGCTGCGCGCGCTGGTCGTCCTGCGGCGTCGCGCGGACGAGCGTGTAGAGCACGGCGAGGCGCACGCGGTTGGCGTCGGTGCGCGTGCGGGCCAGCGCGGCCGTGGCGTTGGCAAGCTCGCGCCGCAGGTCGTCGGAAGACATGCCCGCATATCGCTGCAGGTCGACGAGCAGCGCGATGAGCTGAAGGTCTTCGGACGGCTCGGCGGCGGGCACGGGCGGCGCGGTCACGGCGGCCGGGGGAACGGTGGCCGCCGGTGCCTCTTCCTGCGGCGGCTCGGTGAGCGGCTCCGAGGGCGCTCGCCCGGCCGGCGCCGGCGACGGGAGCGCGGAGGGCACCGGGATCGCCGTCGACGCTGGCGCCGGCGCCGGTGCGGCCGTCGGCAACGGCGGCAGCGGCGGCTCCACGGGCTCGATCGGCGGATACTCGACGAGCGGCGTCAGCGGCGGCACCGTGATCGTCTCCGGCTCGTATTGCTCCTCGGGCGTGAGCACGATCTGCGGCGTGCCGGCGCACCCAGCCAGCAGCAGTGCCGCCGTCATGGCCATGCGACGCCAGCGCATCGTCATCCGATGTCCGCCAGCGTCGCGGTGCGCGGCATCGCGCCCCGGGGCGCGACTGCGCCGTCGCTCAAGGGCAGCCAGAGGCGGAAGCGCGCGCCGCGCGCGCCGTCGGCGCGATCGGTGAGCTCGATGCGCCCGCCCTGCGCGATCGCGTACTCGCGCGCGATGGCGAGGCCGAGGCCCGAGCCCTTGACGCGGCCGTCGACGGGTGCCGGACCCTGGTAGAACGAGTCGAAGATCAGACCGCGATGGTCGGGGGGCACGCCCGGCCCCTGGTCGACGACGTCGAGCACGGCGAACTCGCGGTCGACGTCGAGCTTCAGGTCGATCGTTCCCGAGCGCGGCGAGTACTTGATCGCGTTCGAGATCAGGTTGTCGACGATCGTGCGTATGCGCTCCCCGTCGCCCACCACCGTCGCGGGCACGAGGGCCGCCTCGAACGAGACCATCCGCGCGAGCGCGGCGAGCTTCTGCTCGCGGATCACGCGCGCCACCACTTCGGTCAGCGCCACGGGCTCGACGGTCACCGGCTCGAGCGCGCGCGTCTGGTGGTACGCGAGCAGGTCCTCGATCAGCTTCTGCAGCTGCAGCGTGTTCTCGCGGACGATGCGCACGATGTCCTGCTGCTCGGTCGTGAGCCGGCCGCCGACGTTGTCGCGCAGCAGCTCCGCGCCCTCGCGCACGGCGGTCAGCGGAGTCTTGAGCTCGTGCGACACGTGGCGCAGGAAGCGCGACTGCTGCTGCTCGAGCTCGGCAAGGCGCGCGCGCAGCCATTCGAGGCGCTGCGCGACGTAGCGAAGGTCCTGCGGGCCCGTCACCCGGATCGCATGCGTGAAGTCGGCGGTACCCATCTGCCGGACCGCCTGGTCGAGCTGCCGGATCGGGCGCGCGATCAGCATTGCGAACACGATCGCGAGCGCGATGGCGATGCCCACGGTGGCGAGGCCCACGAACAGCCACTTCTCGCGGCCCTGCGACGCGGTCTCCTGCAATCGCTCGATCGCGCGCTGCGTGAGCTGGTTGGTCGCGGACAGCATGTTGCGGGTGCCGTCGACGAGCTCGCCGTAGCCTTCGGCGATGGACGTGGCGATCGCCGGCGTGCGCTCCGGCGAGCGAAGCCGCTGGTAGAGCCGGCCCTCGAGATCGGAGAGCTCCTTCAGCGTGGCGAGCTCCGGCGCCTCGAGCGGAAGCGCGCTCAACTGCTGCGCCGTCTGCTCGAACTCCTGGCGCACCGGCAGGTAGTCGTCGAGGAGCGCGGTGTCCTCGAGGATCAGGTGCTGGCGCGCGATGCGCTCGAGCGTGGTCGACTGCTCGAACAGCAGCCGGCTGGTGCGTCCCGCCTGCGCGGCCTGCAGCACTTCCGAGCCCGCCTGCGACGCGAGCCGGTCGAGCGAGAGGATGAGCTCGGCGAGCGCGTAGACGAGCGGCAGGCTCACCAGCAGGAAGCCCAGCAGAATGAACTTGAGGAAGGAGCGGGGGTAATACACGCGTTTCGAACCGGACGCTTCTCGCGCCGCTGGCTATAATCGCCGCGATTATGACACCCTCATCGCGCCGGGCACGCCGTTTCGTCGCCCTGTGCGACCGTCCGGCATGACGGCCGCGCCCGCGCCGCCCGCGGCACCGGCGTTCGCGCTGGTCGCGGCGGTGGCGAGCAACGGCGTCATCGGCGCCGGCAACGCGATGCCGTGGCACCTGCCCGCCGATCTTCGCCGCTTCCGCGCGCTCACCACCGGGCACGCCGTGGTGATGGGCCGCAAGACGTGGGAGTCGCTGCCGCGGGCGCTGCCGGCGCGACAGAACATCGTGATCACGCGGCAGGCGGGCTATCGCGCGGAGGGCGCGGAGGTGGTCGCCACGCTGGACGCCGCGCTCGCGGCGGCGGCGCTGCCGGCGCCGGTGTTCTGCATCGGCGGCGGCGACGTCTATCGCCAGGCGCTGCCGCGGGCCGATACGTTGCACCTGACGGCGATCGAGCGCGCGTTCGACGGCGACACGACATTTCCGCCGCTCGACCCGCGGGAATGGCGCGAGACGGCGCGCGAGCCGCACGCGGCCGACTCGCCCGACGGCCCGGCGTACGCATTCGTCACCTACCGGCGCATCGCGCCGCCCGCTCGCGCATAATTCGCCCGCGCGCGTTCGCGCAAAAGGGGAGCACGCCATGTCGGAAGGCACGTTTCACGTCCACGGACCGCACGATCACGAAGTCGAGCACGCGGCGCATTCGGGCGACCCGTTCGCGGGCCGCATCGCCGTAATGACCGCGATCTTCGCGACGATCGGCGCGATGTTCGGCTACATGGGCGGCGCGACGCAGAACGACGCGCTGCTGTTCAAGAACGACGCCGCGATCAAGAAGACCGAGGCGTCCAACCAGTGGAACTACTACCAGGCGAAGAGCAGCAAGCAGAACCTCGCCGAGCTGGGGGCGACGCTGACCAACGGCGAGCAGGCCGACAAGTACCGGTCCGAAGTGAAGCGCTACGCGCAGGAAAAGGCGGAGATCCAGACCAGGGCGGAGGCGCTGGAGGAGCAGGCGAAGGCAAGCGACGCGCAGAGCGAGGCATCGATGCACGTCCACCACCGGTGGGCGCAGGCGACCACGCTGATCCAGGTGTCGATCGCGCTCGCCGCGATCACGCTGCTTACGCGCAACAACCGGCTGAAGTGGGTGGCCTACGGCGCCGCCGCCGGCTCGATCGCGCTGGGCGCGATGGCCTGGCTGCACAAGTGACTCACCAGATCCCTATGTGGATGCCGTGGCGGCGATGCGCGTCGGTGCGTCGCGCGATCTCCGCGTCGCTGACCGTCGTGCGGCGCTTGCTCGCCGCGAACGCGTCGAAGAGGCGCGCGCGCATCTCGGTCACCACGTCGCCGTAGCCGGCGCTGGCGCCCAGGTCCTTCAGCTCGGACGGGTCCGCGTCGAGGTCGAAGAGCTGCGGGCGCATGCCCTGCCAGTGGACGTACTTCCAGCGCCACGTGCGGACCATCCATGCGTGGCAGTCGCGCACTCCCCGCCCGAGCACCGTGCGGGCGCGGCGAAAGCCGTAGTCGAGCTCGGCGAAGACGGCGTCGCGCCAGCCCGGCGCCATCGCGCCGCGAACGAGCGGCAGCAGCGAGCGGCCCTCGAGCCGGTGCGACGGCGCGGGCAGTCCCAGCGCGTCGAGGATGGTCGGCACCACGTCCACTGACTCCACGAAGCGCGACTCGACGGCGCCGCGCGTGGCGTCAGCGCGCGGCGACGGGTCGTAGACGATGAAGGGCACGCGCAGGATCTCGTCGTAGAAGAGCTCCTTCTCGCCGAGGCCGCGATCGCCCATGAACTCGCCGTGGTCGGTGGTGAACACGATCAGCGTGTCGCGCATGCGTCCCGCCGCCTCGAGCGCGCCCAGCACGCGGCCGAAGTGATGGTCGAGCTGCGCGCACAGTCCCATGTACGCCGGCCGCACATGGCGCGCCACGTCGGCCTGCCCGAAGCTCACGCACTCGTCGTGCGTCCGGTATGCGTGCACCACCGGATGCTCGTCGAGCGTGCCGTCCTGCGGGCCGCGCAGGATGGGGCCCGTGTCCGCGCCCCGGTACCGCGCATGCCATGGCGCAGGCGCCACGTACGGCCAGTGCGGCTTCACGTACGAGAGGTGCAGGACCCAGGGCGTCTCGCCCTGTCCGCGGATCCAGTCGATCGCGAGATCGCTCATGTACGCGGACTCGGAATGCTCGTCGCGCACCCGCGCCGGCAGGTGCACGTTGCGCATCTGCCACCCCGACACGATGGTGTCGCCGTCCTGCATCGAGACGACGTGCTCGTTCCACGGATCCGCGCCGGCATATCCATGGCGCCGGAGATAGTCCGCGTAGCCCGATTCCGGACCCGGCGGCAGATGGCCGTCGTAGCGGTCGATGGCCACGAAGCCGCCTTCGCGGAGCAGCGCGCCGCGCGCCGAGACGTCGTCGATGCCGAACCGCGCCAGCGCCTCGTCGTCCGGCATCACGTGCGTCTTGCCCGCGAGGGTCGCGCACCGCCCCGCGGCGCGCAGGTAGTCGCCGAGCGTGTGCTCCGACGCCGAGAGCGGGACGCGGTTCCACGTCGCGCCGTGCGAGCCGACGTAGCGCCCCGTGTAATAGGACATCCGCGACGGCCCGCACACGCCCGCCTGCACGTACGCATGGTCGAACCGCACGCCCCTCGCGGCGAGCGCGTCGAGGTGCGGCGTGTGCACGCGGCCGCCGTAGCACGACAGGTGATCGCGCCGGAGCTGGTCGCACATGACGAACAGCACGTTGCGGACAGTGTCCATCGCCCCGATAATGCCGTCCTCGCAGAGGCGGGGCAATCGATGCCCCACTCACCCCAGGCCGGGGTGGCGGAATGGCAGACGCAGCGGACTCAAAATCCGCCGGTGGCAACACCGTGAGGGTTCGACTCCCTCTCCCGGCACCACGCGCGCGCCACCGTCCGGCAGCTTCAGCAAAGCGAATGATGCAAACGGGCGACGAGAGTTAGTGTGCTCTCGTCGCCCTCGCCCCAGCGACCTCCTGCAGGAGCCCGCCGGGGCTGATCGAACTGTGCGCGTACAGGATCGGGGCGGGTATCGGACTACGACGCGAACCAGCGCCGGCGTCGATCCTACGCGGCGGGACAGGGCGCGCCGGCGTCGATCCACGCCTTCATCGCGGCCACCGTATCGGCGCGCGACACGGGCGGCCGCGCGCGCGTGCCACCCGGCTCCCACCCCCAGGCGACGAGCTTGTCGTCCCGCACGTGCGCGAGCATCGCCTGCAGGTCCTTGCCGCCGGTGGCCTGGCGGTCCTTCACCGTCTCGCACAACTGCCGCGGGCTGAGGCCGATGAACACCATCTTCGTCTGGGGCGGCGGCAGATGCCAGTCCGGCGCGCCTGGCGGCGACCGGTCGCCGTAGGACGCCGGCGCGTTGGCGTCGCGGTGACAGGTGCTGCATTCCATCGCGACGGCGCCGTGGCCCGTCGGGCCGCGCATCACGTATTGCGCGTGGCGGAGGCCTTCGTCGTATTGCAGCGGGGCGTCGCCGGGGATGTGGCAGTTCTGGCAACGCGGGTGCTGGAGCACGCTGCGCAACACTTCGAACGCGGCCAGAGGATCGCCACCGGCGGGTTGCGCCGCCGCGGGCAGCGGCCGGATGGCAACATACGCGGCAAAATACGCGGCGGCGATGACGCCGGCGGCAGTGGCCGCCGCACGAAGGGCGGGCGGGACGGATCGGCGTGAGGACATGCGGGCGTCCGTGGTTGCGTCGTGCCAAGTGAACCACGGCGGCCGCCGGCGCCGCTGTAAGCGAATCGCCCGCCGCGTTGTCCTGCGCTCGCCTACTGCATCGCCGTCCCAACCTGCCGGTACAGACCTCCCGCCCCGTGACGCGCCCCATCACCGACCCGCCGCCGCTGCGCCTCGCCGACTTCGACTACGCGCTGCCGCCGGAGCTGATCGCGCAGGCGCCGCCGTCCGAGCGGACGGCGAGTCGCCTTCTGCACGTCGACGGCGCGCGGCTCGAGGACCTCCGCTTCGTCGACCTGCCGGGTCTGGTGTCGCCCGGGGATCTCGTCGTCTTCAACGACACGCGGGTCCTGAACGCCCGCATCCTCGGCACGAAGGCGACGGGGGGCCGCATCGAGGGACTCGTCGAGCGCCTCGAAGGACAGGATCGCGCGTGGGCGCAGCTTCGCGCGAGCCACATGCCGAAACCGGGCGCCGTGCTGACGTTCGCAGCGGGCGCGCAAGCCACGGTGGAGGCGCGCGCCGATCGCCTCTTCCTGCTGCGCTTCGCGCTCGACGTGCCGCTGGCCGACTGGCTCGCGGAGCACGGCGCCGTACCGCTGCCGCCGTACATCGTGCGGCAGGCCGAGGCCGTCGACCGCGTCCGTTACCAGACGGTGTACGCGCGGGCGCCGGGGGCCGTGGCCGCACCCACCGCCGGCCTCCACTTCGACGCGGCGACGATGGCGGCGCTCGAGGCTCGCGGCGCCGAGCTCGCCTACGTCACGCTGCACGTCGGCGCCGGGACGTTCCAGCCGGTGGACGTCGATGACCTCTCCCGGCACCGGATGCACGCTGAGCGCTACGCGGTGCCGGAGGCCACCGCGGCGGCCGTCGCGGCGACCGGCGCGCGCGGCGGCCGGGTTCTGGCAGTGGGGACGACAACGCTGCGGGCGCTGGAATCGGCGGCGACGGCGGCGGGCCGCGTCGCCGCCGGGCAGCGCGAAACGGCCCTTTTCGTCACGCCGGGATACCGGTTTCGGGTCGTCGACCGCCTGCTGACCAACTTCCACCTGCCGCGCTCGACGCTCCTCATGCTGGTGTCGGCGTTCGCGGGAATGGCGCCGATCCGGGCCGCCTACGCCCATGCGATCGCCGCGCGATACCGCTTTTTCAGCTACGGCGACGCGATGCTCCTGGAACGCGCGCCGCCGGCCGACGGCGCTCCCGGCGCCCAATAGACGTGCAGCGGCGTTGACTCTGTCGCTGTCTGGCGACACTTTTGACCTCGCCGAGCAAAACCGCAACGTTTGTTGCCCAAAACCAGCCTGCGGGCCCTGCCATCGCTTGGCATAAGCGACGCAATCCGCTACTCTTGGCGCAACTGAATTTGTTTGCGGAAATCGTCGTCACTGCCAGTTGTGCGACGAAACCCGCAATTCCATGCAAACACACCGCTTCCGTCATGCCGCGGCCACCGCCGCCGCAGTGCTCATCGCAACGCTCGGCCTCGGCATGCCCGGCGCCGCGTGGGCCGTTCGCGTGGGCGTGCTGTCGAACAATTTCGTCGCCGAGACGGCCGCCAACTTCAGCACCCAGCTGTCGGGCCACACGTTCACGCCGATCGACCTCCGGACGACGGTTCCCACGCTGATGAGCCTCACCACGAACTTCGACGTGCTGCTGGTGTTCGAGGACGGCACGTTCGCCAACTCCAACGTCGTGGGCACGGTCGCGGCGAGCTTCGCCAGCACGGGTCGCACGGTGGTGGTCGGCACGTTCTACGACCAGGACCGCAGCGACGGCTCGCCGACCAACACGCCGCACGGCTGGGGCACGCTCGAAACCCTCGACCCGAACACCACCGACGGCGTCGGCACGCCCTATGCGCCGCGGGCGCTCGACCCCGCGTCGATCGTCGTGCATCCGCTCACCAGCGGCGTCAGCACGCTGTTCTCGACCCGCTTCGGCGGTGGCAACGACGCCAAGCTCGGCACGGTCGTCGTCGCCAACTGGGCCACGCCGAACGCCCGCGGGCGGCCGGATCCCGTGGTCGCCTACCGGGTCACCGGCGCGGCCTGCGTGATCCACGTCGCGATCGCCCCGAACTACCCGTCCATCGGCGCGTTCGGCACCGACTTCGGCGGCGACTTCTACCGCCTGTGGCAAAACGCCTTCGACTTCGGCGCCGACCACTGCACGTCGAGCGCGGGCGCAGTCCCGGGCCTCGGCGTCACGCCGGTGCCCACGCAGTCCGGCCCCGTTCTGGCGCTCACCGCGCTGCTGCTGGCGGCGCTGGCCGGCGGCGCCCTCCGCGCGCGCCGCCGCTGACCGGCGCCCAGGCGCTTCCAAGCCATGCGGTTCACGGTCCTCGCCACCGCGGGGGCGGCGCGGCGCGGCCGCCTCGAGCTCGCGCATGGCACCGTCGACACGCCGGTGTTCATGCCGGTGGGCACTTACGGCACCGTCAAGGCCATGGCGCCGGACGAGCTCGAAGGGCTCGGCGCGCAGATCGTGCTCGGCAACACGTTCCATCTGTGGCTGCGGCCCGGCATGCAGGTGATCGCCGCGCACGGCGGCCTCCATCGCTTCATGGGCTGGCGACGGCCGCTGCTCACCGATTCGGGGGGCTTCCAGGTATGGAGCCTCGGAGCGCTCCGCAAGGTGCAGGAGGATGGCGTCGCGTTCGCGTCGCCGATCAACGGCGACAAGCTGTTCCTGACCCCCGAGCTGTCGATGGAGATCCAGCGCACGCTGGGCTCGGACGTCGTCATGGTCTTCGACGAGTGCACGCCGCACCCGGCGACGCGCGACGAGGCCGCGGCGTCGATGGCGCTGTCGCTGCGCTGGGCCGCGCGCTCCCGCGCCGCGCACGCCGGCAACCCCAACGCGCTGTTCGGCATCGTCCAGGGCGGCATGCACGAGGACCTGCGCGACGCCTCGCTCGGGGGCCTCGCCGACATCGGCTTCGATGGTTATGCGATCGGCGGGCTGTCCGTCGGCGAGCCGAAGGAGGACATGCTGCGCGTCCTGCGCCACACGGCGCCGCGCCTGCCGGCCGACAAGCCGCGCTACCTGATGGGCGTCGGCACGCCGGAGGACCTGGTCGACGGCGTCGCCGCGGGCGTGGACATGTTCGACTGCGTGCTGCCGACGCGCAACGCGCGGAACGGCTGGCTGTTCACCCGCTTCGGCGACCTCAAGATCCACAACGCGCGCCATCGCGAGGACACGGGGCCCGTCGAGGAAGGCTGCGGCTGCTACGCGTGCCGCGAATTCACCCGCGGCTACCTCCACCATCTGCACCGGGCGAACGAGATCCTGGGCGCGCGCCTCGCCACGATCCACAACCTCCATTACTACCTGACGCTGATGGCGGCGCTGCGCGAAGCCATCGCCGCGGACCGCCTGCCGGCGTTCGTCGCCGAATTCGTCTGCGATCGCGCCCGCGGCGTCTAGCGCGTGCCACGGGGGCTCCCCGGGGCCGTCGGATCGCCGATGCCGCATGGTAAAATGGGGGGCTTTGTTGCAATCCACGCATCCGGCACCCGAGACACGGTGCCACGGCGGCCCCGAGCGGCCGCCCGGAGCGGACGTCCGCCCGAGCCGCGAAGCGCCGCTCCCGGACACCCACACGCTACTGGAGGAAACACGTGCTGATTTCAAACGCCTACGCGCAGGCCGCCGGTGCGGCGTCCCAGACCGACACGCTGCTGACGTTCCTGCCGATGGTCGCGATCTTCGTCGTGTTCTATTTCCTGCTGATCCGCCCGCAGCAGAAGAAGGCGAAGGAAGCCCGCGCGATGCTGGACTCGCTCGAGAAGGGCAACGAAGTCGTCACCGCCGGCGGCATCGTCGGCAAGATCACCAAGCTGACCGACCAGTACGCGTCGGTCGAAATCGCTCCCAATGTCGAGCTGACGGTGCAGCGCGGGGCGATCTCGCAGCTGCTGCCGAAGGGCACGATCAAGAGCATCTGATCCCGCCGGCCGCGCAGGGCGGGCCGCCGCCCGCGCCGCCGCGCCGTCCCACGCCCCCATGAATCGCTATCCCCTCTGGAAATACGTTGTCATCGCGCTGGCGCTCGTCGTCGGCCTCCTCTACGCGGTGCCGAACCTCTTCCCCGAGGTGCCCGCCGTGCAGGTGTCGTCGTCGAAGACCAGCGTGAAGATCGACAGCGCGCTCCTCGCGACCGTCGAGGACGCGCTGAAGAGCGCCAACATCGCCTACAAGGGCGACGCGCTCGATCCCACCGGCGTGAAGGTCCGCTTCGCCGATTTCGACACGCAGATCAAGGCCAAGGACGTCCTGCAGTCGAAGCTCGGCGACAACTACATCGTCGCCCTGAACCTGCTGTCGTCGTCGCCGCAATGGCTGGCGTCGATCGGCGCGCTGCCGATGTACCTCGGCCTCGACCTTCGCGGCGGCGTGCACTTCCTGCTGCAGGTGGACATGAAGGGCGCGCTCGACAAGGCGGCCGACCGGTACACCACCGACATCCGCTCGCTGATGCGCGAGAAGAAGATCGTCTACGGCGGCGTGGGGCGCGAGCAGTCGAACGTCGTGCTGCGGTTCACGAATGAATCCGAGCGCGTGAAGGCGCGGATCGAGATCGAGAAGGCCTTTCCGGACCTCGCCGTGCGCGAGCAGGACGGGACCGGCGGCGAGCTCCGGCTGATCGCCGGACTGAAGCCCGAGGCGCAGAAGCGCATCCAGGACGGCGCCGTCCAGCAGAACATCACGATCCTGCGCAACCGGGTGAACGAGCTCGGCGTCGCCGAGCCGATCATCCAGCAGCAGGG
>Ga0207645_10000079_pt1 | contig 69482 bp, 66 predicted proteins | sample KBSM53metaG_FD_184331 | JGI IMG/M metagenome (GOLD analysis project Ga0207645, IMG submission 184331) | Miscanthus rhizosphere microbial communities from Kellogg Biological Station, Michigan, USA - KBS M5-3 metaG (SPAdes) (version 2) | ecosystem: Host-associated > Plants > Roots > Rhizosphere >...
CAGGGGCCACGGGTGCTACCGGAGAAACAGGTGATGTTGGTGCAGCGGGAGCAATAGGAGCTACTGGAAGTACAGGAGCAACTGGTGCAACAGGGGCCACGGGTGCTACCGGAGAAACAGGTGATGCTGGTGCGGCGGGAGCAATAGGAGCTACCGGAAGTACAGGAGCAACGGGTGCAACAGGGGCCACGGGTGCTACCGGAGAAACAGGTGATGTTGGTGCAGCGGGAGCAATAGGAGCTACCGGAAGTACAGGAGCAACTGGTGCAACAGGGGCCACGGGTGCTACCGGAGAAACAGGTGATGCTGGTGCAGCGGGAGCAATAGGAGCTACTGGAAGTACAGGAGCAACTGGTGCAACTGGAGCAACAGGGGTAGTTGTATCAGATTTTGCATATATTTATAACGAAGGGGCACAAGTAGTTGCATTAGAAGCAGATATTCTTTTTGATACCAATGGTACCATTTCAGCTGGCTTTACGCATACTACAGGAACTTCAACTATTACTGTTGTAAACACAGGAACTTACAGCATTATTTTTTCTGTATCTGGTGTTGAGCCAAGTCAATTTGCAGTTTTTGTAAATGGTGCTGCAAGTACTCCTTCTATGATATACGGTTCAGGTGCTGGCACTCAGCAAAATGTTGGGTTTGGTACTATAGCTTTGAGTGCGGGAGACGTTATAACATTGCGTAATCATAGTTCAGCAGCAGCTGTAACACTTCAAACTCTTGCTGGTGGAACGCAAATTAATGAGAACGCTGCGATATCGATACAGCGTATATTGTAATAACGCGAGTTCGATCTAAGACAAATTATTCCCTGATCCGTTCGCCCTGAGTATTTTTTGAAGCTTCTTAGCGAAAAAAATGTATCGAAGGGTAAGATCTTATTTAATTTTTTAACCCTTCGATACATTTTGCTGCACTATGTTACGCAAAACACTCAGGGCGAACGGAATAGGGTATAACAAATTTTTTCGTATGATTAAACTGGAATGTTTCATTTTCTTAGATCGAACTCACGTTATAATAAGCATGTGTTGCTAAAAAAGTGTAAGTAAAGATGGGCTCATATGTTTTTTAACACATGGGCTCATTTTAGTTATTTTTATATTTTTTAAGAAGGATATTTAATGTTTAAGTTTTTTATGAAGTTATTATTGGCATTGTTTGTTGTAATGGTGGCAGTAGTAGGCCTTGCATTTTTTATTGGGAATAAACGTCTGATTCGTAGGCAACAACAGATGCGTTCAGTAACTCAGAATTTTTTTGAACTTTATGGACAAAAAAGATCGGCAGAAGATGAAAAAAGAAGAATGCAAAATTTAGCTGTGCTAGCAAAAACTGGTGTTGGCAAGGGATGCGATTTTAGTGCAAGAAGAGGGGAAGAAGAAAATAGAGATCTTTATAATGCAATAAAAACTGCTAAAGATAATAATCTGCCTATTAGTTTGGTTGATGCAGAACTGTTTGCTGCTCGATTAGATGGAATTGATTTGACTGAAGCGAATTTAAGCGGAGCCAATTTAATAGGTGCGCATTTAGAAGGCGCAAATCTCTATGGAGCATTTTTTGTTCGATCATCCCTGTCTGGTGCGAAATTACAAGGTGCTAATATGAGCTATGCTAAAATTTGGTTAGCGGACTTATCTCTTGCTAAGTTGAATGGAGCAGATTTAACTGGTGCGGGTTTAGATGAAGCGGTGTTGGTGATGACTAATTTATCTGACGCCAATTTAACCAAGGCATCTTTGCGCGAAGCAGTAATATATAAGATACATTCACAGAATACAAAATTTGTTGAAGCTAACTTTCATGATGCACAAATAATTAACACATTTGCCAAAAATGCTGATTTTACTGGTGCACAATTTGATGGATGGATTATGCGTTCGTTTAATAAACTGATTTTGTGGGTGATATTGGTGAAAGAAGGATTGCAAAATACTATTCAAGATAAGATGGCACAAAGACAGGTGCAGAATAAGAATATATCCGAAAATTAGAATTACCAAAGCAATAAATCCACATTCCGTTCGCCCTGAGTGTTTTACGTAGCATCAGGCGAAGTAAAATGTATCGAAGGGTTGTATCTTGAAATCCATTTTTATTAACAGAAAATGTTGGAATTTACCCTTCGATACACCCCTATGGGGCACTCAGGGCGAACGGAACGGGATTATAAATTTTATTTGTTCTCTTATCTTCCGCGCATCCTGAGTGTTTTTGTCTCAAAAAAGGTGTCGAAGTATACGAACTCATTTTTATTCAAATCATGTCACCACATTCTCAAGAATTTTTACATTTCCCTTGGTGCTCTTAATCTGTATTGTTGCATCACCAGTTCCGAGCATGCCATCAACATTTCTGGTAAATTGAGTCCAAGCAGTTTTATTCAGTTTAGTGGTATATGATTTGAGTGTAATATCATGTTCGGACATAAAAGTGCCATATGTTGTATTTCCACAGATTGCTGCGTTAGTTTCTGCTGGTAATGCCAATTGAATGTTTCCGGAAGCGGTAGTGAGGTTGATGGAGCTTGTTGGTGGTACTTGCTTATACGCAAGCGATATTTTCCCGCTCGTTGATCGCGCATCACAATTGTGCATAATGTTTTCCCCTGTAATGCTTCCTTGTTGGGTGTATATTTCTATGGGGCCGTGGGCATTGATAATAGAAATGGAACCTTTTTTGAGTGTTTGCGCGGATGCTAATTTTTTTGTGTTGATGATTTCAATGTTATCTTGTGCAACAATATCAAGAGCGCCGTGCACATCTTTTATAGATACAGTGCCATAGCCAGTAATATTGAGAGCTATATCGAGGGACGCAGGAACAATAAGTTCGTAATCAATGGAACCAGTTTTTCTTTTATTATTATTTTTTGTTGTAATTGCTAGATGATTATTATGTATTTCAGTACTAACTTCTAGAGCATCCAAAAGAGATTCTTTACGGGCTCGTTTGGTGGCACGCAAAAAAAGAGATTTTTTGGGGCCTGTTTTTATGGTAACGGAGCCATTGATATTGGCCAGTGATAGTGATTGGATTGATGCGGCGTCAAATTCTTTTTGATCAATTTTTTCTGCCGAATTGCTTTGTAAAAATGATTTTATTTTTTCGTGCAATGAGAGTTTTGCCTTACAATCGGAAGTGATTAAAGTGATTATCATAAGAAAAAGGATTGTATACGCGTTTTTATTCATAGGATATCCTTATTTTAATTCTATACTTATGCGTTGTGTAGCATACAAAAAATATTATGCCAATTCAAAGGCAAACTTATAATGTATTAAGGACTATATGAACTTATCTCAAGAAAACTATGAAAAAATACAACCAATAATCATTGCAATTGCAGAGCGTAAAGGGCGTGCATTATTGGTGGGGGGTGCAGTGCGCGATATGGTCATGAATGATAGTAAATCCCTCTTAATACGGGGTCCCCAATTTATCCCCACTTCCGCTATCGCTTCATCGGGGTCCCCATGTGAAATGAAGTGTAACATAGGGTTAAACGATATCGACATTGAGGTATACGGGTTAACAGAACAAGAGCTAGAAACCATATTAAAGCAATTTGGCCCCGTGAGTTTGGTAGGAAAAGCCTTTGGTGTATTGCGAATACATGGACTTGATATTGATTGGTCATTACCACGTGCAGATAGTTCTGGACGTAAACCAACAGTGACTATTGATCCGCACATGTCGCCTGAAGATGCTGCACAGCGCAGGGACTTAACGATGAATGCCATAGCATTCGATTTAGTTACGCAAGAACTTATCGATCCCTATGGTGGCAAAGATGATATTAAAAATAAAATATTACGTACTCCTAATGCTCGTTTTTTTATACAAGATCCATTGCGCTTTTATCGAGTAATGCAATTTATTGGACGGTTTGAGATGATGCCAGATGATGAATTGAATACCATTTGCAAAAACATGGATATTTCTCACATATCGCGCGAACGGATAGAAGAAGAATTTAAAAAATTATTATTGCATTCAAAAAGACCATCCTTAGGTATTCGTTGGTTACATGCTATTGGCCGTTTGGCAGATGTATTGCCTGAATTGGCCGATACAGTAGGCGTTATGCAGGAGCCCAAATGGCATCCTGAAGGAGATGTTTTTGAACATAGCATGCAAGCGCTTGATGCGGCGGCAAAAATTGCTAAAAAATATGATCATGAAAGCGATAGATTAGTTTTACTCTATGCAGCGCTGTGCCATGATTTGGGCAAAGTGACAACAACCAAAACAATTGATGGTGTCATCAAAAGTATTGGCCATGAAAAAGAAAGTAAAAAATTCGCGCGTACTATGTTAAAGCGTATTACGCATAATGCCGATTTGATCGAGGCAGTATCTTCATTAGTTTTATACCACATGATGCCGCTGCAATTTACCAAGAACAATGCAAAAATACCTGCGTATCAACGATTGGCAAATAAGCTATCGCCATTGGTGGATATGTCCATGCTTATTGATTTATGCATTGCAGATAAGCGAGGCAGAAATGGGGAAAGTCACGATCCGCTTGATATCGATTTTCCTGATGTAGCTCTTTTTAAAGAAAAGGTTGAGCAAGCTGGGGTTTTATACAGTGGCGTTGAACCTCTTTTAAAAGGTGCAGATGTACAGGATCTTGTTCCTGCAGGCCCGGCCATGGGTGCTTTACTCAGGCAGGCATATGAGATACAAATCGAGAAAAATGTTACAGATAAGAATATCTTGAAGGGATTGATTGCTCAGAGGGTTAAAAAATAATGTTGATATTGAGGTTTTTGCAGTAATAAGTATAATTACATTAATAATGTTGTTTATATTTTAATAAAATTACTGGGTGAAAGTATGTTTATGAATACAATCTCAAAAAAAATGAACATGATGCTTCTTGCTGCAATGGTAGCGTGTGCTCCAGTGTGTGCAGCAGAAAATCAATCTGTAACGGTTGTTGCAGAACAACAAGATGCAACAAATACTCAAGATTCAGTTGTTTGGTATAAAAAGCGTTCAACACATATTATGGCAGCTTTAGCAGCAACAGCAGTTGGCATCTATGTTCTTGCAGTACGCAAAAATAAAATTGCAGGACCAGTGGCTTTATTCACACTTTTTTGTGCAAATAAAAAAGCACCAGAAGTAAAAAATGTGGATGAGGTAAAGGATGCTCAGAATAAACAGCAAGACGCTGGCATTAAACCGCAAGGTAATGCGACTCAACAGATAGATCAAAATAATGGTAACAAGGAAAACAAGCCAGTTTCTGCTTCTCAAGAAATTGTTAAAAACAGTAATCCTGCAGATGCGGTAAATCCAGAAGATTCAAAAAAGATCGTTACGCAAGAAGAAACATCTCTTGGTGGTGAGGTAAATCCTGCTGAGAATAAAGAAAAGAATGGGCAGCCTTTACCACAGGTAGAGAAAAACGCTCAGGTTACCAGTGAAGCTCCTCTTCATATTAAAGCTCAAGGGCATCTTTCTAATGCAGTGAGTGGATTAACAAATTGGCTTAAACAAGGATTAGTAGCAGACATCGAGTAATTTCTTAAGAATGTTTAAAAATGAGCCCCTTTGATCGAAAAGATCAGCGGGGCTTTTTTATGACCACGCCACCGCTTTTTGTTGACTATTTGAATTGATTTGCTTTAGGATGCTTATTAGGTGGAGTTTTGGTCAATGGCCTAATCATCATAAATGAGGTTTCCTTATGAATTATGTAAAAAATATGCTGGTGGCCGTGCTCCTATTGCTTTCGGCAAATCTAATCCGTTCTTTTGAAAAACCTACTAATTTAGGTCGTTATAGCGAAATTATTAAGTCATTTGATGTTGACGCGAAGAAATTTGATCCAAAATTTGTTTTTTCGGGTCAAGATATTGAGGTCATCAAAACGCGTAAAGAATTACTAAAGAAAGATTTGGAAAGCAAAAAGATTACATATGCAACATCATGGATGCCTTTATTGTATAAGATACTGGGAATAGGGTTTGGTTTGGAATCTATTCGACGGCTACTTGTTGGTGGTTATATGATTATTGCGGATCGGAATGTAGTGGGGGGAGGCTTTCGCAGCAGCGGCGTGTGGGAAGCTATGGGGTCTCTACTTGGGCAATCATGGTATATAAATTATCCCATTAGCTATCCTATAGCAAAAACTGAACGTTTTGTAAGAGAGAGTGTGCTGGATAGACTTTATGTTGATGCACAGGGAAATATGGATGGGGGTAAGTATTTTGATGCGAAAATTAAGGCTATTAAGGCTTCTTCTTTTGGTATTTCTCTAGGAACTGGAATACTTGCAAAATATTTATTTAATAAAGCTGCAAGTTATAAAAACGAGATAGCAAGTATAGAACAAGAGATTGAGATAGATGATGCTATGATTGATGCACTATCGAGAAATTGATCTTTATGATATAATGATTTTATATTAAAAATCATTATATCATAACGGATTTTATGAATAGCATTGATCATATCCAACAAGCATTTATCGAGCGTCTTAAAAATTTATTTCCTACACATCAGGCGTCATCAGATCACACGCGGCTCCATATCAATACTGATGAGGCAAAGCAGACATTTGGCAATCTATCAACTACCGTGGCATTAGTATTGGCTAAAATGCTTAATCGCTCGCCGCGAGAAATTGCAACAGAAATTATGACTACCTTTACTCATCCATCGATAGAAAAGATTGAAATCGCAGGCCCTGGATTTATTAATATTTTTCTTACTCAAGAAACATTTAAATTATTAGTTCAAGAATTATTTGAACGAAAAGAACAGTTTTTTAAACCCATACAATTAGAAAAAAAGCAGAATGTTTCTATTGAATTTGTTAGTGCAAATCCAACAGGTCCTTTGCATTTTGGTCATGGCAGGGGCGGTATTATTGGTGATGTTTTGGGTAATGTTTTAAAATTCGTTGGTCATAATGTTACCAAAGAATTTTATATTAATGATGCGGGTAATCAAATACAAAAACTGGGCGAATCATTTAAAATTCGTTGCCTGCAAGCTGCTGGTGTAGATGTATCAATTCCTGAAGATGGATATCATGGCGAATATTTGCTTGAACTTGCGCAAGGATGTTTTGCCGAGTATGGACAAGCTATTTTTGAAAAAGAAGATTCCTTTTTTGCAAATTATGCAAAAGAGAATTTACTTGAAGCCTTAAAAAATACACTCCAAGACTATGGAATTCATTATGATGTGTGGTTTTCAGAAAAAACATTGCATGAATCTGATGCCATAGAAAAAGCATTGCAGGTTTTGCAAAAAAATAATCTTTTATATGAGCAAGATGGAGCGTTGTGGTTTAAGACGACTCAATTTGGTGATGATAAAGATCGTGTGGTAAAAAAATCTACCGGTGAATACACCTACATTGCTGCTGATATCGCGTATTTGCAAAATAAAGCTGCTCGTGGTTTTGATCATTTTATTTTTATTTTAGGTCATGATCATCATAGTTATGTGATGCGTCTCAATGCAGTAAAACAAGGGTTAGGTTTTAATGAAAAATCACTTGATGTTATTTTGTATCAATTGGTGAAAATTTTAAATGATGGCGCATTGGTGCGGATGTCCAAGCGTTCTGGGGCAATCATTAGCTTGCAAGATATTATTAATACTGTAGGCAAAGATGTTGCCCGCTTTTTTTATTTAAACAGAAAAGCAGATGCGCAATTGGAATTTGATCTGGGATTAGCTCTTAAAAAAACAGAAGAAAATCCGGTGTATTATGTACAATATGCATATGTGCGTACGCGCAGTATTCTAGAAAAAGCATCAACAGCATCAGAATTGCACAATATAGGTGCAGATGATGCACTCTATATTGGGCCTGAAGAAGCTATTTTGATTAAAAAAATAGTCTTTTTAGAACAATTATTATCCGATATTGCAATTAATCACCAAACACACTTGCTAGCGCACTATGTGATTGAATTGGCGCAATTGTTCCATCGATACTATAGTCATGTGCGCGTGATAGATCCAGAAAATGTGCAAAAAAGCCGCGCAAGATTGCTCATGATTCATATTTTGGGTAATACCATAGCGCTCGTTTTAGGCTTGCTCGGCGTCAGTCATCCCGATAAAATGTAACTCCAATTTTATTCTAAAACCGGGGTCCCCCATATGAAAGTATGAAATATGGGGTTAAAAAAATGTAACATAAGGGCCATTTTCTGATCTGTGATTGATAAAAAATCAATTTCTGGCACAATTAAAAATAACAATATTTTTTACTACTAACAGGAAAGTCATGTCAAAAGTAATTACCAAAGAATTATTACAAGAATTGAGAGATCATACCGGATTGGGTCTTATGGATTGCCGCAAAGCATTGGAAGAAACAGGCGGAGATTTTGATCAAGCATTAGATTTGTTGCGCAAAAAAGGTGCGTCAGTTGCTGCAAAACGCGCTGATAAAGAAACTGGCGAAGGTCTTATCAAAGCGTATATTCATCCAGGTGATCGCCTTGGTGTTCTTATTGAAATTAACTGCGAAACTGATTTTGTTGCCAACACTGAAGCTGTAAGACAATTCGCGCAAGATTTGTGTTTGCAAATTGCAGCAAATAAAGCGCTCTATGTTTCTCCTGATCAAGTAGATCAAGCGTTTTTGACTCACGAAAAAGATATTTTCAGAGAGCAGATGGCTGATTCAGGAAAACCTGAAAAAATTATCGAACAAGTTATTGAGGGCAAAATTAAGAAGCTATATAGCGATATTTGTTTGCTAGAACAATCGTTTATTAAAAATGATCAGCTTACAGTAAAAGAAGTTTTACAAGAATTAATGGCAAAAACTGGTGAGAGTATTCGTATCAGAAGATTTAGCCGTTTTGAACTTGGTAAATAAAAAGGAAAGTTATGGCAGAGATCATTTTAATAGAAAATGATATTAAAAGCTTTCAAAAACCAATGGAAGCTGAGATGGCAAACCCATTAAACCATTTTGAGCGTGAATTGGTAAAAATTCGTACAGGTAGAGCTCATACATCAATGATAGAAGATATTCCGGTAATCTGTTATGGACAAGATGCCGTGCCTTTAAAAGGTCTTGGCATGGTTACTGCTCCAGATTCTCGGTTATTGACCGTGCAGCCATGGGATGTTTCAGTGATTGCTGATATTGAAAAAGCAATTATTGCATCAGGATTTGGTGTTTCACCGGTGAATGATGGAAAGATTATCAGATTGCGCTTGCCTGAAATGAGTTCTGATCGCCGTGATGAGTTGATCAAGCAGCTTCATAAAAAGCTAGAAGAATGCAGGGTAGCAATTAGAAATGTCCGTAAGGATTTTAAAAATCTTATTACGGATGCTAAAAAAGATAAGAAAATTTCTGAAAACTTTCATAATAGATTGGCAGACGTTTTACAAGAAATTACCGATGCCTATATTGCTAAAGTTGAAGGAATGGCAAAGAAGAAAGAAGTAGAGCTTGCTACCGTTTAAAAAGTAGTTTGCCTCTATCTTTTCTTTATTTTTCTGGTACATTATAAGTAAGTTTTTTGACTAAAGCCTCTTAAGTGGGGCTATACATTTGTGCAAGAGTGGCGGAATTGGCAGACGCGCTGGACTTAGGATCCAGTGCCGAAAGGCGTGTGGGTTCAAGTCCCTCCTCTTGCACCAGCCTACGCGTAAAGCTACGGCTGGCGCGCCAGCTTTTTAAAGGGTTTGGTAATATAAAAATTAGGCGTGTTTGATATTAATAGCGTAGGCTGCCCGCCATAGCCAAAGGCGACGGAGGGCAATAAAATAAAAAGTCGATTTATTTCTTTCATCTTCTTCTTTTCCTGCACAATCTTCCCTCTCCCCAATTACTCCAAGCAAAACTTTCTTTCCTTGCAAAAAAAAATTAACTGTTGCAGTCTCAATAAAAAAGTTTGTTGCTAAAGCTTTCAACACTTTCTTGATCTGCTTGTTCTTTGTAGCTTTAGCGTAAAGAACAGCGTAAAGAAAGGCGTGTCCTATGAAGCAAAGAGTTACGTCAGATAATAGTGCACTTTTTAGTATAGAACATAATTATGAGCAACCGACGTTGTGTCGTGCTACTATTATTGTGTCTCGGTCGTTAATAAACGCATTTTTTGATGAAACAGCGGTTGGATTAAAAGATAATATTCAGGCATATGGATTTCAACAAGGAGGAGTTCCGATTGAATACATATCAAAGCAATATAAAATGAATATAACCGAACATCTTAAGGAATTTTTTTTTAAGTTTGGGATTGTGAATTTTTTATTTCAAGAAATTCGCGGACAAAAATTACTGGTGGCAGGAGATCCTCGGCTTGTTGATATACTATTAGAGCATGATAATGATGCTCGTTTTGTTTTTGAATTAAGTGTGTTTCCAACTATTGCGCTGAATGAATGGAAGTATTTTCCGTTTAAAGCTCCAAATCGTAAAAATTATAAAGATCTTGATCGGCAGGTTGAGGCATTCATTCAAGAAGAACAAAAAAATTTGGAACAGTACAATATTGATGAAGGTATTGCGATCGGTGATTGGGTAAATTTTGATGTTTCTATTGTTAACAAAGATCATCTCTATTTAGATGAAAGATTTGTGCAGAATTTTTGGTTAAAATTGGGAAATGAAGAAGTAGAAAGTCATTTGCGATTGCTTTTTATGGGGAGAAAAAAGGGAGAGCAATTTGTTGTCACTAATAAAGGATTGCAAGACTATTTCAGTGATCAGTTACGTGCTTCATATAATTTTAAAATTACTGTTATAGATGTTGTTGCTCATTCATATTTTTGTTTTGATCAATTTAAAGATCATTTTAGGGTGAAAACAAATAAAGATATGCACAAGAAATTAATTGAGGTTTTTTCCTATCGTAATGATGTTTCACAGCGGCTTGCTATGGTGGAAGAGGCGTTCAAATTACTTCTTTCTCGACATCGTTTTTTTGCTCCTCACCATCTTGTTTTGCGACAACAAAAAATAATTTTAGGTGCAATTCAAAGCAATCCCGATTATAATGTGTACAGAAAACAAAAAGATTTTAATTTTTGGATTCAGCAATTGGCTGAAAAACAAGTTAAGGAAACTTTGCTTATCGATCAGCTGATTTATCGTGAAAATATAGTCGTTACTAATGAAGACATGGTTAATTATTTAAATTTAGATAAGCGTCCACGCATGAGGGAGTTTATCTATTTTAATTTGCCGGATTTTAAACATTACGGACAAGAAGTGCCATTGGCAACGCATGAATTAAATCGTGTATGTGCTCGTGAAAAAGCAATTAATTATGTTATTCATTATCTAACAAAAAAGTAAAAGCCGATTAAGAGACTCTTCATGGAAAACAAAATCCACAAACTTATTATTATTGGTTCAGGACCTGCTGGATTAACTGCCGCTATTTATGCAGCACGGGCAAATCTTGAACCAATTATTATCGATGGCAACGATCCAGGCGGACAGTTAATGAAAACATCATACGTGGAAAACTGGCCAGGAGAAAAAAGTATTCTCGGGCCAAAGCTTATGATGAATATGCGTGATCATGCAAAGCATTTTGGTACGCAGTTTGTTGCAGGTAAAGTCACTAAAGTTGATTTTTCTAACTCGTATGTAAAAAAAATTACTATCGATGACAAAACTGAATTGCAAGCGCATGCAGTTATCATTGCAACAGGGGCAACGCCTAAAAGATTGCATGTCAGGGGTGAGGATGCGTATTGGGGAAAAGGTGTTACCACCTGTGCGGTGTGTGATGGAGCTTTTTATCCTAATAAAAAGGTGCTGGTTGTCGGTGGTGGTGATACTGCCATGGAAGATGCATCATTTTTGAAAAAATTTACCAAAGATATCACCATAGTGCATATTCTTGATAAATTTACCGCTTCTCATGCAATGCAACAGCGAGTGCTCAACGATCCTGATATCAAGGTGCATTATAATAGTACCGTCACAGAGTTTCATGGTAATGACCAGCATGTAACTACGGTAACTATTGCCAATCAACAAACAGGTGAAACAAAACGCCTTGATGTCGATGGTGTTTTTATAGCCGTTGGTTTGGATCCTAACTCAGGACCATTTAAAACCCATCTTGCCTGCAATAAGGGTGGGTGGCTTGAGACGGTTGGCGATGTTGGTACCTCTATTCCAGGGGTTTTTGTCTCAGGGGATGTGCATGATTACCGTTATCGCCAGGCAATTACTTCAGCTGGAGCTGGCTGTATGGCAGCATTGGATGCAGAAAGATATTTATCAGAACATTTTTAATGAGCATATATTTTAGGAAGGGAAAAGAGACAATGATTTTCAAATATGTAGCATTGAGTTGCCTGTTGTTGCAGGGAGTAGTGACGGTAGCCTCCGAAAACAAAAAAATTGAGTTAAACCGCTCGCAAGAGAACTTGCGTAGTCCACATAACCATATTCGGGCAAAATCCCAAGAATTGACTAAAAGAATAGTAGCGGATAATGCAAATTTACCGTATTTTGATTCGCCATCTGGTGGTGGATGGATTCAACACGGTCATCCTCGTAATCCTTTGGCGCCATGGTCATCTTATCGCTCTGATTGTCCATAAATGGCTGATAATAGGTTCTTGAAGTCATAATAATTTGAAATTAACCCAATTTTGCTTTAGAATATAACTTAATAGATAGATTTTTATATCTTTGGTCTTCTGGCCGAAGGCCCCGTTTACAGCATGGGGTTGCATGGAGAAAAGCTTATGTCATTGACCGTTTCAAAAAAAAGTAATATTAAACGCCGCAGAAAACATGGTTTTCTCAAAAGAATGAGCACCAAAGATGGTAGAAAAATCATCAACCGTCGTCGCTCTTCTGGCCGCAAACGTTTAGCGCCAAGCAAATACTAAAACCAAGTATTTTGAGTAAATTAATATGGGGAGTCCATACAACGGATTAAATCTGATGTTTTATGGGCTCCCCATAGTTAATTAAATTCTGTATTTTATATGATTATCGGGTATTTTATTCTTTTGTATTTACTTTATTCCGCTCGTCCTGAGTGTTTTCCAGAGTAAAACGATGGAAAATGTATCGAAGGATAATCAAAAAATGAAAAAATATTAAGATTTCTCCATCCTTCGATACGTTTTTGAAGACAAAAACACTCAGGACGAGCGGAGGAAGTGAAAATGGAGTATGAAATGTCCAGCATTTCTAAAAAGCTTTCAAAATTTACCCAGCGCGAAATAGATTATCTTTTTAAGCATGGTCGCAGGGTTGTGAGAAATGCTTCATGTACCATTTTGCTTGCTCCACGCCAAGCTGAGTTTGGCAGAGTTCTTATTATCACTTCGCGCAAGGTGGGCAACGCTCCTGAACGTAATCTCATTCGTCGACGTATCAAATCAATCTTTTATGAAGAAAAATTATATGAACGTAATTTTGATTGCGTGATTATTGCTCAGAAAAAAATGGTCGATCTTTCTTTTGATCAGTTGAAAGAACTTATTTTATGTTCCTTCTCAACAAAATAATCATTTTCCTTATTCTCGGCCTTAGGCCATTATTTGGCATCGCTCATTGCCGCTATCCCGTCAGTTGTACTAAATTTGCGGTGTGGCAGCTTGAAGAAAAAAGCTTGCTGAGAGCTCTTTGGGCTATCTGTAAGCGCGTTATTTCGTGCAATCCGCTATTTTAATGAAAAAATTAAATAAAAACCCTTCGATACATTCTTTATCCCCAGCTTCGTTTCTCTATGCCAGGGTCCCCGTACGAAGAATGAGGATGGGGTATAAACACTCAGGGCGAACGGAATTTGGGAATTAATTTTTTGATTACGGTATTTTTCAAGTTCAGGGATAGGTTCTAGCTATAAATTTAATAGTTAACTCATGAGGCGTGCATGATTATCTAGGCTGAAGGCTTTGCGCAAGACTAGGTATGAATTCACGCTGTAAGAGATCAAACAGGATGTTTGTATCTGGGGGTGTGGGGGGCCGGATAAGGGCCCCACCACGAAAATCAATTTTTATGAAATAAAAATTCGGGTCCCCAAGTATATTGGGGATTTATCTTTTTTCTTTGTTTGTTATTATAACAATTCTCCCGCTAGTCTACTCAATTCACTACGCTCACTAGTTGGTAGATACACAGAACCAAACATTGGTTGTCCTTTAAACCGTTCACTGGCGATCACCAAACCATTACTACTAAAATCTAAATACGGTGAATCGATCTGATATGGATCACCCGTTAAAATAATTTTACTTCCTTCACCAACGCGCGTAACTAATGTTTTAATTTCATGCGGCGTTAAATTTTGTGCTTCATCGATCAAAATTAATTGATAAGGAATCGTGCGGCCACGCATGTATGTAATCGCTTCCATAGCAATTTTTCCTTGATGCAGCAAATCCTCAAACGTAATGCCGTGGTTTTGTTTTTTATGTTTATGCGGACCTTTTTTATTTTTTTGTTTTTCTTTTGGATTTTCTTCTGATTCATCTTTTCGATTAAGACTATTTGCTTTATTAATCGTGTGCATAATATATTGCATGTTATCGTAAATAGGCATCATCCAACTGTGTAATTTTTCTTCTACCGTTCCTGGTAAAAAACCAATATCACGTCCAAGAGGAACCACCGGACGTGAAATAATCATGCGGTCATATTCTTTGGTGACAAATAATTGATGTAATCCTGCAAGCAGAGCAAGGAATGTTTTACCGGTTCCTGCAGGTCCAAATAAACAAGCAAATTGAATGGCGGGATCAAGCAGCAGGTCAAGCGCCATTGCTTGTTGCGGGTTGCGAGGTTGGATTGGCCAATTCAATGATGGTTGCGATAATGGTCTAAATTTTTCATTACCGAGATATCGAAACACACGATTGTTGTGCGGATTATGATTGCTTTCCACTAATACAAATTCATTTGGTACGATAAGGCCATCTTTGGCAAGTTGAGTAAATTGTGTAGGGAATTCACGTTTCAATTCTACTGCTGGAACGGTCAATTTTACCCATCCTTGATAAAATTCTTCTTCGCTGACATGTTCTTTGGAATAATCTTCGGTTGTGATTCCTAATGCATCAGCTTTAACGCGTGCATTGAGATCTTTAGAAATAAAGGTAACATCATATCCTTCGTGTTGCATGCTCAACGCTGTCAGTATTATTTCGTTATCCCTTACACTCGTGATGAGTGGAGTTTTTTTAAGGTTGGTATCATCATAAAAAAGAATTTGCAAGATGCCGCCATCTTCCAGCGGTACACCGTCTTTGAGTGATCCTTCTGTTCGCAATTGATCGAGATTTCTGATTACTTCCCTTGAGTTACGCCCACGTTCAGTTCCTTCTCCTTTGAACTGATCAAGCTCTTCCAAGACAACGGCAGGAATTCCCACATGAGCACCGGTAAAGCTGAATAAAGCTTTTGGATCATGTATTAAAACGTTAGTGTCCAGGACAAAGATTTTTTTGTGTGTAGGCATCTTATTCCTTTATCCTCAACTACAACCACATGCTCCACTATTCTTGCCAGGGGTCCCCATGCACAGAGAAACGGAGCATGGGGTTTCAGCATGGGGTCAAATTAAGGGACCTCATAAAATGAGGATGTGTTAATAAGTAAACTTCACTACTACTACTAATCTATTTGCAGCCTAGCATAGTGGTATGGCTGAAGCAATGGACGATGATAATGCGGGAGTAATTATTTTTATATGTGGTATAATAAACTAACCCCACGCTTTATTTCATTACGCGCGGAGATCCCTTTATTAAGACAATTTTTGATAATTTTATCGCGTTATTTAAACGGCGCATGCTACAAGAGGTTTCATATGAATGAAAAAGATTTATCAGTTTTACGGCACTCTGCTGCCCATTTACTTGCACAAGCTATCAAACAATTATTTCCAAAAACAATTTTGACAATTGGTCCAGCAACCAAAGAAGGTTTTTTTTATGATTTTTTGCCGGAAAAAAATTTTAAAGATGAAGATTTAGTAATCATTGAACAACGCATGCATGAGCTTTCTCGCCAAAATATTCCATTGACGCACAAGCAAGTATCTAAAGATGTTGCACGAGAAATATATAAAGATAATAAGTTTAAACTTGAACTCATTAATGATATTCCCGATGATACCGTTGGTATAGCAGAGCAAGGTGAATTTTATGATCTGTGCCGTGGTGGCCATGTTGCATCAACTGGTGATATTAAATATTTCAAACTATTACATATCTCCGGTTCATATTGGCGTGCAGATAAAGAAAAAGATCAATTGCAGCGTATCACTGGAACAGCATTTTTTTCACAAGAAGATTTAGATGCATTTATTAAATTACGAGAAGATGCTATACAATTTGATCATCGCAGACTAGGAAAAGAATTAGATTTATTTTCATTTCATGATGAAGGTGTTGGGTTTCCTTTTTTTCATCCACGTGGCATCATCGTACTCAATGAATTGATTGCGCATGTGCGTAAGCATTTAAAAAGAGCTCGATACCAAGAAGTATCAACACCGATCATGTTAAGTGATGAATTATGGCGCAGATCAGGCCATTACCAACATTATAAAGATAATATGTATTTTTCTATTGTTGAGGGAAAATCATACGCGCTTAAACCAATGAACTGTCCTGGTGGAACTCTTATTTATAAAGAACGTCCTAGGTCATATCGTGATTTACCATTACGATGGTCTGATTTTGGCCGTTTACATCGGCATGAACTTTCTGGTGTATTAAATGGTTTATTTAGAGTGCGAGCATTTAGCCAAGATGATGCGCATATTTTCTGTAGAAAAGATCAAATAGAGCAAGAAATTATAGATTTTATTGCAGTGCATGATGCTGTGTTAAAACCATTTGGGTTTAGCAATGTGGTTATTGGTATTTCAACACGCCCTGAAAAATCTATGGGCAGTGATGATTTATGGGAAACTGCAACCAATGCATTAAAAAACGCTTTGGATAAGGCTGGTAAATCATACGCGATTTATGAAGGCGAAGGAGCTTTTTATGGACCTAAGGTGGAATTCGGTTTGCAAGATTCATTGCAGCGTGTATGGCAATGCGGCACCATTCAAGTTGATTTCTTCTTGCCAGAAAATTTTGATTTAACGTATATTTCATCTCAAGGAACTAAAGAACGTCCAGTAATGTTGCATCGGGCAATTTACGGTTCGTTTGAACGGTTCTTTGGTATTATCCTTGAGCATTTTAAAGGTAAGTTTCCTTTTTGGTTATCACCTGTTCAAATTAAAATTTTAACGATAACTGATGATCAAAAAGCATATGCGCAAGAAATTGCTGACGTGTTGTTAGATCATGATATTCGCGTAGAAATTGATATGTCATCAGATCAAATTTCCGGGCAAATTAAACGAGCACAACTTGAACGAGTGCCGTGGATGTTTGTTTTAGGGAAAAAAGAAGTTGAAAATAAAACAATTACCTTGCGAGATTTAGACGGCAAGCAAGAGTTTGGTTTGAAGTTAGAAGATCTGCTTGCAAGAGCTCACAAAGAAATATCTGAGAAGCAATCGAAATAAAATTTTTTATTTATACATAAAGTAATTTGATAAAAAAGATCCTATTTGTATACTAATATCTCAATATATTTACTATACAAAATGAAGGGTCTTTTTTTATGCTTCACAACAAGTATATTTTATCTTTTATCGCCGTATTTTTGATACATGTTTGCGCAGATGCAAGTCAGAAACGTTCTCGTGAAAATGATTCTTTAGTAACATCAATGCCAACAAAAAGACAAAAGGTGGTATGTCCAAAAGGTATAGCAATAGAGCCGCAGAGATATAAAGGCATGTTCTATTGCGGGAAAGATAGTAATTGTAGTTATGTCACCAGCAACATCATAAAAATTAATCAACATCATGAACGTCATGGTGTTCCATCTTCTGTTGCTTGTGAAAAGTGTGATTTTTTAGCAGGAAGTCTACACGGACTGAGCAACCATAAATCCAAATGGCATGTATCAAGCAAAGCTATTCGTGAAGAGTATGTAAATCCTGTTGTTAAAAAACCAATGAGTTTTCAAACAATCAGTTCCTCTAGTGAAGATTTGGTACTGCCAATTAATGAAAAAAAAGAATGTGGATATTGTGGTAGAGAAGGAAACAACATGCAACGTCATATGGAAATATATCATACTCCAAGATTTGGCAAAAGAAGTTATTTTCAGTGTTTTTCGCTTTATAGAAATGTTCCACACGAAGCCTTACCGGTGTCGAGTGACTCCAATTTGGGGACAGAGTGGGACTAAAGGACATATAGAGCATTTAGGTGAGATGGGGACACAAATGTTTTATCCTGACCCCATGTTACATTACATTTCACATGGGGACCCCGTTAAAGAATAAGAAATGGGAAAAAATTATCTCATCGATGGTCGGGCCTGCCCTACATAGCTTTAGCGACGTAGGGTAACTCCGATTTGCGGGCAGAGTGGGACTAAAGGACATATAGAGCATTTAGGTGAGATGGGGACACAAATGTTTTGTCCCCACATCACTATTAACGAATTAAATTCAGACCAATATTTTTCAGGCAGCAGCTGTTTCAGCTGCTGTTCTGTTTCTGCAACAGTTTTGGTCTGAACAAGGCCTAAACGGTTAGAAACACGGTGAACATGTGTATCCACACAAATGGCGGGAATATCGAAACCCATGCTGAGTACCAAAGCAGATGTTTTAGGTCCAACCCCGGGCAGTTCTAGCAACTGCTGTTGGGTATTTGGTACTGAGCCATCATATTTTTCAAGTAAAACGGCGCAAAGCGCCTTAATTTGTTTAGTTTTCTGACGGTAAAACCCAGTAGGGTAGATCAATTTTTCGATTGTTTGAGAAGGTAGAGAGAGTAGTTTTTGCGGAGTTTGTGCATGAGAAAATAGCCGCTGCGATGCAGCCAAAGAAACGGCATCCTTAGTCCTCAGGCTTAAAATACAGCTGATAAGAACAAGAAATGGTTCACGGCCGTATTGTTTAATAATACTTGTTGCCGCAGGCTCAACTAAGCCCTTTGTTACAGATTGCAATATTTTTATAATTGCAAGTGCGCGTTCATTTGTATATGTGACTTTTGCCACATTACTACCCTCACTTCTTTATCAGCGCTTGGTATAGCATGAAATTTATGCTAGGATGGGAAATAGGATCAACCTCCTGGAGGCCATTCAAGTACTAAGCCCAGGGCAAGAGCAGTTATTGACAGCACATGTTTATAACTTAATGCTATAAACATTGCATGTTGGATATATTTTTTCATTGAAAACTCCAAATGGGTTTTAAAAATAATTGGATAACAAAGAAAGTATAATAAAGCCCTTTTAAAATCGCAATATAAATATGTTTTTTTTAGAATTTTTCGAATCAATATTTAGCTCTTTTTACTTTATTTTGTTTGCCACTTCATTATCATTTTTATTGAAACTAAGTTTTTTAATTGCTCTCATCAAAAAAATAGTAAAAATGGATATAGTAGTTCGTCCATTATATTTTTTACTTGCAATTCTTGTAAGTAATATGTTTTCAGATTTGGCTTGGATTACTAAATTATCTCAGTTGCTATTTTTTCCTCAGTTATCTTATAAGATTGTTTTATTTATTATACGTATAGCATGGGTATTTGTTTTGATGCAATACCAATCCATGTCAATTTTTATAGAAAATCTTGTAAATCAAAACTATGTTTTTGTTTTAAAGCAAAGAATTCTTTTTTTCATCAGTAGTTTATTTGGATTGTTTTTTGCAAGTATAGCTATTATTGATTTTGATTGTGATGAACTAGTTCATAGAAAGTTTGCATTTGAACCTACAGTACAAAATCTAGCAACATTCTATGCGTTATTCTTGATTATTGCTCCTAGCCTATTTATTGCGGTGCAAAAAATTCGTCGTTCTGCATTGCCACATTTACTTAAGAAACAATTAAAAATATTAATTCAAGGACTCATTCTACCAGTTGTGTTAGCTGATTTTATTCAGCTATTTCCTTTTAAGGTGTATGGTATTACCTGGATTGCGCACAGTTATGCAGGCGTGGGTTTTTCAACAATGCTTACTACGGTAGCCATTTATTTCTGCGCTCGCAAGATCTTTGGCCTACGCTTCTTGAATCTAAAAGATCATGTACAGCAGCCAATGAATATCAATTTTATTGATGATTTTAAAGGTGTTTTAGAGCGATTAAGTAGTGTAACCAATTTCCGTGAACTTGGTCATATTACCCAAAACTTTTTTAAAGAAACGTTTGCTATAGTATTCAATAAAACACATTTATACTTGCGCCAGAAGGATGATCAGCAATATAACTCTCAAGACTGCATCATGGAAGATAGGACAGTTTCTTTAGTTGAAACTTTTTTACTTACCCATGCGGCCGTTATGGAATCAGTAGTTAAAGAGAACAAGGTTTTAATTTATGATGAGATTGATTTTACTCATTTTTATCACGCGGATGAAAAGAGTGAAATTATTTTAAAATTTTTGAGTACCATCAATGCAGATATATTTTTACCTGTTTATGAAAAAGATAGATTGATCGCGTATATCATCATTGAACGGCATGCACGAACAGAAAAGTTTTATAGTAATGTGGAGCGGGATGAATTAATTGTTTTTGCGAGCTACTTGGGCAACATTATTAACTTGTTGCAAAACAAAAGTTTAGATCTTCTGGTTGAGCAAGAGCAGCGCTTGCGTGGCGAGATATATCAAAAGCATCAAGAAATTGAACAATATAAAGAAAGTATCAGATCATTTTTGCGCAAAAGTAAGACAAAACATATTGGAATACTTTTCTATAAAAACAGACAATTTTCTTTTGGAAATCAGGCAGCAAAAGAATTAATCGATATTAATATTAATCAGCAGCATGGTCATCCTCTTACACAAGCATTACGGCAATTGGCACAACAAGTTGAATCATTCAAGGGACCGAAAACGATATTTGTAAAAGATTCAAGTGATAACACCTTGGTTGTTTCTGCAATACCTCACTTAGAAAAAAATACTATTATTGTCACCATATCGTATCCTTCTATTTCCGATACCATTAAGCATCATGTTGATTTACTTAAAGATCCGAGTGAATGGGATTATCTTTTGTATCTGCAAACAACGCAATCTGGCAAGCTCATTAATCAATTAATTCCCGGTTCGGGAGCAGTGCTGTTGAACTTTAAGATACAGTTACTAAAAATTGCATTAAGCAAAAAGGCCATTTTGTTAGAAATGCCTGAGCAAGATTTACAACCAACAGCGGAAATTTTGCATCACATTAGCATGAGAGATCAGTTACATGTTATGACTTTGCAAGGAACGCCAAACAATTTTGATGTGGCAATATCATTATTTGGTATGAATCCTATTTTTGGTGCACAGCACAAAGGAAGTCAACCTTTGCTTGAAAAGTTAGATAATGTGGGTACGTTATTTATTAAAAATATTCACTTTCTAGATTTGGAAACACAGGAATACTTAGCGATGTTCATTAAAACTGGTTTTTATAATCAGTTTAAAAGTGATCAAAAGGTTGCAAGCAATGTGCGTATTCTTTGTTCAAGTAATCAGAACTTAGGATTGTTGGCTCAAGAAGGAAAGTTTAGTAAAGCGTTATTTCAAGAATTAAAATCTACTGTTGTTACTATGCCGGCATTGCTTACATTGCCAGAAGATGAATTGCATGCACTAACGGAAGGGTTTACGCAACAAGCGCTTATGTCAGATGCATTGCAGCATGTGCTTGCTCTTACCGATAAAGAAAAAAATCTGTTTGCTCATGACCGTCCGGTGAGTTTGCAAGAACTCAAATCACGTGTGCAGCATATTCTCGTGAAAAAATCTAAAAAGAATCAGATATATCAAGAGGTATCATTTAATCCTGCGTATGATATTACTGATCCCGATCTTGTTGAAGCCGCGCGGCTTGGCAAAAAAGCTCTGCAAGAGCCACGCATTATGGCGCTCTTGTGGAATAAGTTTAAAAATCAAAATAAGATTGCGTTTTTCTTGGGTGTTAATCGTTCTTCGGTAAATCGTCGCTGTAAAGAATATAACCTGCTATAATTGTAATCCTTTAAGGATTATATAGTGGGAGTTATATGAAGATAGAAGAATTTGAACAACACAAACAAGCTTTTTTATTACATTTAAAAGCGGAACGTAATTTTTCCGAAAACACGCTGCGCGCTTATTTTTTAGACCTACAACAATTTATCACGTTTTGGCGTGAACTTGCTGAAATGGATAAAAAAAATCTGACTTTGCGGCAGATTATTGAACGATATCTCGTAGCATTGTTTTATAAAAAAATAAGTAAGAATTCCATCGCGCGAAAATTTTCTTGTTTTACTTCATTTGAACGATTTTTAGAACATCGTGGCATTGAACTGAATCTTAATCTTAAACGCCCGCGTATTGATAAAAAACTGCCCGTTTATTTTAGTGTGGATGAACTATTTCATCTTCTCGATGAAATAAAAAATGAAGCGTTGCCAACGCGTTACCCGGTGCGTGATAAAACAATTTTTGAATTATTATATGCAACGGGAGTGCGGTGTTCTGAGCTCATTAATATTACCATTGAAGATATTGATATGCAGACTAAAACTATTCGTATTTTTGGTAAAGGCAAAAAAGAAAGAATGGTATTATTTGGTGATAAGGCTCGCGAAAAGATTCTTGAATATTATGCAACAGAACGGCCAGAAATACATAATCATACAGAACCATTGTTTTTAAACTATCGATATGAAAAACTAACACCACGTTCCATACAGCGTATCGTAAAAATGTTTAGATCATTTTTGCCCATTGAGCGTCCGTTAACGCCACACAAGTTGCGCCATTCTTTTGCAACGCATTTATTGAATGAAGGTGCTGATTTGCGTGCGGTGCAAGAATTGCTTGGGCACAAAACATTGGCTACAACAGAAAAGTATACGCATGTTTCTCTTGAGAATCTTTCAAAATTGTGTGAAGGAATTCATCCGGTGAATAAGATGGTTAAGAAATAGACTTATGATTTCTCATATAACAATCAATAAAAAGATTTTTTTTCTTCTCATTAACACAGTTTTTGCATTTATTCTTATTTTTTCGCGTCTTGTGTATTTGCAAGTATATTGTGGAGAGTATTTTGAATCACGGAGCCAGAAAAATTTTATTAGATATACATCAGTGCTTTCTGCTCGGGGAAATATTCGCGATATACATGGCAATCTTTTAGCAACCAATCGTCCTATGACCATGGTGTATTGGCAAGGAACAGGTAACAGTAGTTTTTCTGATCAGCAACTAGAGTTGCTGCAAACTATAGAAAACATGACTAATAGTTTGCTTACTTCCGGGGATATGTATAACATCATTTTATCGCATGAAAAAAGAGGAAAAAAGACTGTTTTGATCAAAGATATTGATTTTAAGATGCTCAGTACATTGGTAGAAGCTTTTCCTAATCATGAGAATATTATTATAGATACTGAGTTTAAAAGATTATATCCCTATAATGCTTGCTGCAGTCATCTTATTGGATATTTAGGAAATATTGGTGCTCTTGCAAATGGTCAATTTGGATTGGAAAAGTTATTTGATGATGATTTATCCGGAAAAAATGGATCAATCCGAAATGTAGTTAATTCGGTGGGGCAATGTATATCACAAGTTGAGTTAGAAAAAGCATTAGTTGGCAATGATATTCATACTACTATTGATATAGAGCTGCAGTTATTATGTGAAAAAGTTTTTCCCCACAACAGATCAGGAACATTTATTTTATTAAATCCTGCAGATGGAGCGATTGTTTCTTTAGTATCTCGTCCACATTTTGATCCTAATATATTTCTTGATCCTATTTCCCATGAAACATGGAAAAACTTACAAGATAATAATCCATTTCTTAATCGAGCATTTGATGCGAGTTATCCATCGGGTTCTATTTTTAAATTAGTAACTACCAGCGCTGCGCTGGAAACAGGTATTATTAATCAAGATTCCACGTGGAACTGTAAAGGATATACGTTATTTGGTAAGCGTAAATATTGGTGCGCGCGACGTTCTGGCCATGGTGAAATATCGGTAGAAAAAGCGGTAGCAGAATCTTGTAATACACTTTTTTTTGAAATTGGAAAAAAAATAGATATTGATGTTCTTGCTGATTATGCGTATAGGTTTGGTCTTGGAAAAAAAACTAATGTCCTTTTTCCTGAAAAAATAGGATTGATCCCGAGCAGAGAATGGAAGTTCAATTACAAAGGAGAGCGTTGGTGGCCCGGCGAAACATTATCAGTTACCATTGGTCAGAGCTTTTTACTCACGACACCTATTCAAATTGCGTGTATGATTGCGAGTATTTTTACGGGATATCTTGTCTCACCACGTCTTTTAGTTACTGAACCGGTAGTAACTCAACCACTTGATATCAAAGCAGAAACAATCAAATTCTTAAAAAAATCGATGAAATCAGTGGTAAAGCGTGGGACGGGAAAATCTGTACGACAAGTAAAAGATATGAAAGTATACGCTAAAACAAGTACAGCTCAGACAAGTGATTTTAGCAAACGAAAATTAGATGAAAAATATTTGGAACATGGATGGTTCGTGGGATACTTTCAATACAAAGAATATGATCCATTGGTGATTGTTATACTTGCAGAACGCGTTGGTGCTGCACAAGTTGCAACAACTATTGCTAAAAATTTTTTACTGGAATATAAAAAATATATGGATATTTGACCCCAATTAAAAAGAGAGATATTTGAGGATAAAAATAAAAAAGGATGAATGATGAAAAAATACGGTATGATTTTTGTTGCGGTACTATCTTTTGCATCAGTTCCTTATAGTTATACGCAATCTGCTCGAGCACCAATGACGCGAACTGAAAAACGGCAACGAATATTAACTTCATACATGTCAGCGCTTGCTTTAAGTGGTGGCGTTGGTATGGTGACTGGGGGTGTATTACGATATTTGGAACAAAAGCTCAATGTACCAGAAGGGCCGTTGAAACTATTTACCATGTTGTTAGGATGGGCTCTTGAATCAGAATTGCGTAATGATATTATTGTTGCTCTTCAACGAGACTTAGATCAGTATGGTATTGATCATAAAAAGAATTTGATGTTTAAAGGTGCTTGGATTGCCTCGTGGCTTTCTTATCTACAAGCGTAAAAAAAGAACGAGATAGTATGTTCTAAAAATAGGCGTTTTTAAACGCCTATTTTGTTTTTTGTTGGTTTTGGTACAATAACCATGGTTTTAATATGTATGCATTATAAAAGATAATTGAGGAGAGGTAATGTATTGTATGCCATTATGTATGAGCATATTCACTGTTTTTTGTAGTGCCATGGATTCAGTAAAGCATCCAACACAAGTAACTGAAAATCTTATGCAAGCATTATATTCATCGATTGTAAATTATAAATATGAAGAAACAAGAGATTTGATAACAAAATATCCATTACTGGTAGATACACGTGGTTCATATAAGTATCAAAACGTTTTTTGTGAAAATATAACACCGGCGCATCTTGCTGCTTGGCAGGGCAATAGTGTTGCTCTTGAGCAATTATTTGCCGTATCAAAAAATTCAGTGAATGCAGTTACAAAAGAAGGAAATATGCCATTGCATTTAGCAAGTAATGAACGTGTAGCGGATCTGCTATTAAAAAATGGTGCTCATCCAAATAAATGGAATAAACGTAAATGCACGCCACTCTATGCAGCGCTTTATGGCGTTTCTTTGTACGAACACAAACCGTATTTTGACGTTGCATATTGCTTACTTAAAAATGGAGCAGATATTAATTATGGATGCCGTTTTGGAGCAACTATCCTCCATAAAGCAACTTCAGGAAATATGAATTCTGAATTTGCTCAATTTTTATTGCATAGTGGTGCAGATGGGGATGTAAAGAATAACATGGGAGAAACCCCTTTTGATCAGGTGATAGAACAAGCGGTGCAACGAGAAACTTTTCAGCGGTTTGGTTATTGTTATTATTGGGTGCAACATCACTCCAGCGATCCATTTGAATTGTTTAAGCAAGATCCGGAAACTTTTTTTTTAGAAAAAAATACCATATGGGATATTATGCGTGATTTGTATACAACCGCTCAACAACAAGAAAAAAAACGCCAACCAATGTCAAAATCAGATGCGATTGTGATTAAAGTGAGCAAAAACGCGAAACTATATATTTTTAAAAGAGCATCATTTGCTGATCTAGAAATGTATTTTGGTAAGCAAGCGATTGACTCTCTGAGGGCATATTTTGAGAATCTTTATTTTAAAGATATGAATGGTATCAAAGAAAATGCTCGCAATCCATTGTATACTATTGATGATACTGATAACCATGGAAATTCATTGTTACATACAGCTGTTCAATGCCAAAAAAGTGAAATAATAAAATTTCTGATTGATGATAAACCAATTGATTGGGCCCTCTGCAATAATGAGAATAAATTAGCAGATGATTATCTTACTCATGATGATTGTAAGGCAGCTTTTTTCGATACACTGATAGGAGGATTCTTTGCAAGAAAGCTTGATTCCAAACACGAAGAGTTTGTGTTTAATCGTCTTTTTTATTCCGATTATATTTCAGATCTCGGGCGTCTGCATTATTTTTTAATGACGTTGCGCAACTATCCTGAAAAAAGTTGGTTTTTTTTGCATAAAGGGATTGATGTTAATGGTCAACACAAAGGAACTTCGCCGTTAGCTTATGCCGTAGGCCCTTGGTTGAAAATATCATGGCGTGCAATTCCGGCAGTCCATAAATATAATATTCGTGCATTGCTACAACGAGGTGCAAAAGTTACTAAAAATCTCATTGGGCGTTCTCATGGGTATATGAAGCGGCTATTAAGAAAGGCATATGATGAGCAAAATCAAAGACCCGCTGAAAAGTAATATCTTCAACAAAAAAGGGAACGCATGAAAAATATTTTTTTTGGCTGAGTGTCAATGCACTGAGCATGACATAAAATTGATCAGTCATTTTGGTATTCCCCACCAATTGATAACCAATAGAGTGAATATTTTGCTGAACTGAACGAATTATTTTTTTGATTCATTCATAATTCTGATTGTTTCTTCATTTCCTGTGCCGCCATATTTCATAACAATTTTGCCATATTCTGGATAATGAGGACTATCAGTATCTTTCTTAAAATAATGAATAATACGATCAAGGTATGTCATACAGTTCTTATCAACAATGTTGAGGTATTGTTTGTAATATATGATAATACATTCAAATGATTTTTTTTTCTTATGGGTCACTGCGCTATTTGCTATAAAACCACTCCAACAGAGTGTATGTGTCGGTTTATCGTACGTGGTGTATGAGGAACATTGTTGGAATAATTTTTCTAAATAAGGTGTATACCATTCACACAGGAGTGGAATAATATGTACTTTTTCCCGATCAATAGTCACATCAAGCAAATGACTCACATCAAGATCCGATAAACTGCCACGGGTTTTGTGTAGTTGATGGACTATTATTTTATCTCCCGTATAGCATGCAGCAAGAAGTTTATCTGGATTTTGCTCTAAAAAAGGATTGAAAGATATCAACGCTTCGTGCCTATTTTGATAGTGATAAAGGTTCTCTGCTTTTAGATCATAGCAAGATAATATTTTTTCTTTGATACTGAGATAAAATTCTTTTTGTTTTTCTTCAGTTGCCATTTCTGCACAGAGATGAGCTTTAATTAAAAGTTCGGGTAATTTTTCATAGCTGATAGCATTAATGCTATCAGTAACAATATTCCATATACCGGGAGTTTGGAATGTAAGTATTTGGTTGAGTGATTTACACGTTATGCTCAAATTACTCATGCTGTGTGGGGTAGCAAAACTAGCGGTACGTGTTTGGAGTTCTGGTAGCAATTGTAGAAAATTAAAAGGTGGTCTTTCTAATAAAAGTGGCATTGCATTCAGCCGTTGTTGCAAAAAAGTGGGAATATAAAATTGATTTTCTGATGGTTTTTCATGGGGTAAGAGCATTGCACAAATATGAGTGGTGTTTATGAGTAGCAAAATAAATAGGTGTAAATGAAGTAATGGTTTATGCATGTGTACTCGCTGGCTATATTAAATTGGATTATGTGGCTTGATTATTACAATATTTTGCCTCATAAATTATGAGAAGTTTATGTACTCAGGGCTGGGCGATGAGTAAGAGCATGAGTTTCGTAGGCTACTCCACCATGCTCAATGAGGCTAGGATGCATTATAATCCTGGCAAAAACAGTATCATACTCAGGGATATTTTTTTCAGTGTTTCCTTCTAAAACCTTCAATTTTATCAATGGAGGCACAATCAGGGTTTTATCGTAATCTTCTTTTTTAATGGTATAACTTATGCGTGATGCATTACAGCTTAGATCATATCGTTTGCTTGCTTTTGCATCGTTCAAGATTTTTATGCCATGTAAGCAATCTTCACTAAGAAACAATATATCCTGCAGCGACAAATTAATCATAAACATTTCACGCACAACTTTCTGGCGACTTGCCACGTATTCTCTACTCGCATATTCAATCAGTATATGACGCAGTTCTTTTGGAATATGTGCTTTCTTAAAAGTGCCTTGTGAAACGGACCACGTGATAAATACCGGATTTGTATCGCGAAATTGTTGGATGGTACCTTGTTCTGAATTCATCCCTATAGCGGGTAAAACTGAGAATAAATTAAAAAGTACGGATTTTAAATATATCATAGGGTAAATATTTTTTCATGATTGAATTATTATAAAGTATATGTATTATGAGGGCTGCAATTATAGTTTAACAGAAAGTTTTAAATCGTGAAGGTTAGTTTGATAGGGATTTTCCCAGAAAACTTTTTTCATGCCGTAGCTCCTTTTGATTATTCTGTCAAATGTAATGGAATAATAGCATAAAAAGAAGAATAATATAATAAGAAAAAGGAATCATTGTTGCAAATTGAATTTTAAAATCATTATAATAAAGGGAGTTAGGTTTATATAAAAAGGGGGTTCTATGAACAGTAAACATATGATAATGCTGGTTAGCATTATCTTTTTTTCTTGTGCGCAAACACTTTTAGGTGTACCAACAAAGATTATTTTAAAAAATGCTTCGGCATTTAATTTTGTCTATAAACCGTTGCCTGCAGAAAATGAGTTGTATAAATATGGAGAAACAACGCCGTATGGCTATGAAGAAAATCTTATTGTCGCCGGAGACAGTAAAATTGTTTCTGTTGGCGTACATAGACCGCTCAGGCTTTCAATTAGGCGTTATGGATATGGCAGTAGCATATCTGCATGGTTTGATGTACCAAATCCGGAAGATCTTGTAATTGAGCAATTGACTCCTGATCAACAAAAAGACTATAAGAAAGCTATAGATCAAGGAAAACTACCAATTATTACGATAAAATCGAGTATGTTAGGTGGGTGGAGCTTTTATATTGGCTATATAAAGTAAATAACCCCATGATATCCCATACGCATTCTTTGTATGGGGACCCCAATGAAGAGAATCTGAATTGGGGATTAAAGCTGGGGATAAGGTATTGGGCTAAAATAAGTATACCCCATTTGTAATTTCTTACAAGCGGGGTATCTTAAAATCTGATAAAAATAAAAAGAACTTTTTACGCAGTTCTTGCGGCAGCAGCAACTTTTTTAGCTAATTTGCTGATTTTGCGTGCTGCGGTATTAGGATGAAGCAAGCCTTTGCCTTTTGCGCGGGCGATTTTTGCTTCTGCTTCAATGAGTAATGCTTTAGAAGCTGCGATATCATTCATTTCAACAGCAGCAACAACTTTTTTAATAGCTGTCTTGAGAGAAGATTTTCTTGCTTGGTTGCGTAATTGGCGTTTTGCTGTTTGTAAAACGCGTTTTTTTGCTGATTTAATATTTGGCATAATCGATCAATCCTGGTCTAAAATATTAGATAACTTTTTTAATTTTGCCTGCTTTTACACATTTGGTGCAGACTTTTGCACGGTGAACATGGTTGTGCGCATCACCAGTGAGGGTGTAGCGAGTAGTATGAACGTTTGGGTATACCCAGCGTTTCACTCTGTTATTTGCGTTACTTACGAGATTTGCTACTTGTGGGCCCTTTGAGCACACTGCGCAGATTCTTGACATGTTGAGGACTCCAATAAAGAATTCATTTAATAGCTTTGTTATTATTTTAATAGTATCAAAAAGATTACTTTTTTCAATGTTTTTACCCCAATCTTCATTTAAACCATATTTTTTATCTGAATTGGGTGCCCCCATAAGCAACAAGGTGGAGTATGGGGCTTGAATCATATTACGCAACAGGAGCGCTATCAGATATTTTGCTATCCAATAAAGAATGCGTTTCTCGCGGGGTAATGCCCAGTAATTGGTAAATTTCATCAGCCAGCATTGTTTCTTTTTCAATGAGGCCAGCAGCAAGCTTTTCCAGTTTATCCCGGTTTGCCTCAAGTAATTGACGCGTTTTAACGTGATAGAGCTCCGTTAGCCGCTGTACTTCAGCATCAATTTTCTCAGCAGTTTTTTGAGAATACTCAAAATCGCCATGTTGGCTATAAATGATGGTACCTATTTCAGGAGACATGCCATATTTAGTGACCATATTACGCACAATGCGGTTTGCTGCCTGGAAATCACTATATGCGCCCGTTGTTAGAACACCAAAGATGATTTCTTCTGCAACTCGTCCACCAAGAGCCGACATTACCGTTGCTTCCATTTCTTCTTTGGTGGTAATGTATTTTTCACGTTCTGGAAGCGAATGTGTTACTCCAAGCGCAGATCCGCGAGGGATAATGGTAACTTTATGTAATGGATCAGCTGTTTCTGGCAATAAAAGGCGAACCAAAGCATGGCCAGCCTCATGATATGCAATGAGTTTTTTATCTTCATTGGTGAGCATGATGCTTTTTACTTCTTTGCCCAGAAGAATTTTATCGCGTGCTTCGTCAAATTCGAGCATCGTTATATAATCAATTTCTTTTTTGGAAGCGATAATTGCCGCTTCATTGACTAAGTTTTCAAGATCGGCACCGGAAAAACCTGGGGTTCCTTGGGCGATCTTTTTAAGATCGATGTCTGATGCAATTTGTACGTTTTTAGTGTGTACTGCCAAAATTGCTTCACGGCTTTTTAAATCTGGGTATGGAACTGTCACGCGGCGATCAAAACGACCTGGGCGCAATAATGCTTTATCAAGAACATCCACGCGGTTGGTTGCAGCAATAACGATGATAGGAGATGGAGAAACTTCAAAGCCATCCATTTCAGCAAGCAACTGATTGAGCGTCTGTTCGCGTTCATCATTTCCGCCGCCCATTCCGCTCCCGCGATGACGGCCTACGGCATCTATTTCATCAATAAAAATAATGCTTGGCGCGTGTTTGCGTGCTTGTGCGAAAAGATCCCTTACGCGGGCAGCACCCACACCCACAAAAACTTCAATAAAGTTTGAACCGCTAATACTAAAAAATGGACAATTTGCTTCGCCTGCAACGGCACGTGCAAGTAACGTTTTACCATTGCCTGGTTCACCAATCAGCAACACGCCACGGGTTATCTTTGCACCAAGACGCTGATATTTTTGAGGATTTTTCAGGAAATCAATAACATCGGCAAGCTCTTCTTTTGCCTCATCGGCTCCTGCTACTGAATTAAAATTTTCTTTAATGCTTGAAGGTAAAAACATACGAGCGCCGCTTTTGCCCATGGTAAAAATATTGCCGCCACCACCACTGCCAGCATTATTGCGAGCACGAACAAAATACCACACAGCCCATATAGCAACAAAAAGGCAGGAAAATAGAAACAGATACCAAATACCCACTTGATTGCTCGGAGAAATAACTGAAAACTCTACGCCATGCATGCGTAAACGTTCCCAATCATTTGCATTGTTGCCAATAACTGTTTCAAAACGGTTGCCATCGGCAAATACGCCTTCAACGTCTTGACCCGCAACATATACTTTTTTGACAAGATTCTGATCAACTTTTTCCAGGAATGTTGAATATGAGATAACTTGAACATTTCTTCCAAGTTCAGTGAGTTTATGCAATATAAGAAGAATTCCGGCAATCATAATGATTGCAACGAGGAAGTTTTTGATATTTTTTGGGCTGGGCATCCAGGAGTTATTGTTTTTGAATTTTTTCATAGAATTAGCATCTACTTTTTGAGGTTTAAGATCAATTTACAACATATAGACGGTTTTTTTTGATGTTTTTAGTGTAGCATAACTATCCATCTTGTCGATTGTAAATGGAAAAATACATCAAGATTCTTGTTTGCGTGCCCTCCGAAGCTTTAGCGAAGGATGGGTCGATTGTAAATGGAAAATTGTGATCTTTTATATTCTTGAGCCTTCTGTTTACGTGCCCTTTCAGCCCTATGTTCCAATTCTCTTTTAAACCCATTACTCCACTTTGTTTCGTAACGGGTGCCCATACCCCATACGCATTCTTTGTATGGGGACCCCAATGCAGAGAAGCGGAATTGGGGATAAAAATTAGATGTCTTATGTTATTTTATTATAACTAGGGGACCAGTTTGGATAACTGCAGTATTCATCTGCTTTCGTTACATAAGTGATTTTTTTGGTGAGGGTGTTAAACACTTCTATACGACTAGTATAGTTGGCGCCTTCATGGCTGTATAAAATAAATTTCCCGTCAGGTGACCAGCTTGATTCATGTTTGTTGCCGGCATTATGAGTTAATTGGGTATGCGTTTTGGTGGCGCAATCATACACCATAATTTGCATAATGCCACCAATCATTTGATGGTAGACAATTTGATTTGTTTTAGCGCAATAGGAAGGTGAAGTACAATAGCCGCCCCGAGTGATGCGCTGCAAGTGGCCGTTGACGATATTGCCGATATAAATTTGTGGGCTTCCTGTCTGGAAGTTTGAGCAAAAACACAGATGTTCGCCATCTATCAAAATAGGAGAATCATTATTGCCACTGTTTTTTGTGCATCGCTTTAACTTTTCATCTTTATAAAGATAGATCTGACAATTACCATTGCCGCAGGATGCAGAAAAAGTATAGGCATTTCCATTAGGGGCAAAATTCATAGACATATTAATCCCATCTTCAAAATGAGATACATTTTTACCTTGCACAATTGCTTTTTTTCGTTTGTTTTTTACTGACGCAGATTTCAGTTGAATGCTTGTATCAGTATATTCAGAATAAACGAGTTCGGGTTTTTGTATGTTCCACCGAGGAGCTATGGTAATATTGTTGGCATTAATGAATAGTTTTTCGTTTTCGCCATTAATATCTGCGGTATAAATTTTACGTACTTTTTTTCCTTCGGGATTCTTTGCATCTTTGCAGTAGGCGATATGAGAAGAGAAAATAGGATCATGGCCAGTTAGTATTTTTCTACTCTGATCGGCAATGTTGTGTGCTGATGAGCGAAGATTCTTGATTTTGCATCTTTTTGCACCTAATGCTGTACATTGTGTGGTGTCATAAAGGTGCCAATCGACTGCTTGAGGAGTTTGGGCGTTGATGCATAATGCAAGAGGTGTTCCTGAAGTAGCTAAATTTTTGATGCTTTTGCGTAGTTCTTGTTTTGATACCGCTCTATCATACGTGGTGATATGTGCTTGAAATTGATCAGTGAATTCTAAATCTTTTTTAATAATCTCAGCAACTGCATTAAGTTCTTTGTTTGTTTTGTCCAGAACCATAATAGCAATGGGCATTTTTGTTTGCTGCGCGCCTGATACAGTCAGTTCGATGTTGTCTTTGGCGGTGAGGGTTAATATGGTTGTTAAAAGAACGGCTATATACAATTTTTTCATCTAAGTTTTCCTATTTAATGTGTTCGTTTCCTTCGACGAGCTCAGGACGAACGGATTAGAATAATCAGTGATGTACTGAGCGTAACGTTTACTAGTGAGCTGTCAGGATGAACGGGATTTAGCCGAGTCCTTTTTGAGGTTTGTTTGTTTCCGTTCGTGCTGAGCTTGTCGAAGCATACGACGGATCTTAAAAATATTTATTTAAATATTCTTTATTGGGTTCTCAATGGCGCTACACCGCGATTGGAGATAAAAAATACTCACTGCTTAAAACTAATAATCAGTGGTTTCCCATACGTCCACTGAGGCATTTTCATCGCAAATAATGCCTGGCGAGCAGAAATATCAAACATCATAACTCCCGAGCTTTTTGCCATTTTTAAATTTTGTATTATTCCCTCTTTATTCACGAAAAAAGATATATCGCAGGTGCAATCGGGTGATACACCGATGGGTGGTTGCCATTTTTGAACCAATTCTTTTTGCAGCTGCGCTCCGCGCCTGAGTGCTTCCACCTCACGAAAATTATTTGAAACCTGGGCGTTGATGGATGGAGTTTCTTTTTTTTGCTTGTCCGCTATAGCTTCCGACTTCGCCCCTCTTACGCCAAGGCTACAGAGGACAGGCAAGGCTTCTTCGGACACGTGAGCGGAGGCGGGCTCAATCTTTTGTACCGTTTCCACTTTTTCTATAACAGCGGGCTTTTCTGGTGTTACTGATTTGATAGTTTCAGCTGGGGCAACCGTTTTTACTGGCTCTATTATTTTTTTTGTCGTGTCCTTCGTAGCTTTAGCGGAGTAGGATTCAACTTTTTTCGGTGGCGTTTCTATGTTTGTAGCTTTTGCCAGCTCATTTTTAATTGGCTTTGCTACAGTTTTGGGCTTGTCCGCTGGAGCTTTAGCGAAGGAGGATGCAGCTGGTTTAGGTGTAATAACTTTTGGAGTAATTGTTGCTGTTGGTTTTTGCTCTGCTGGGGCCGCGCCCGCCGTAGCTTTGGCGTAGGCGGGTAAAAATATTATTGGTATCGAATAATCCATTTTTTTACTAATGGAAAAAGTATACATATACTTATTTTCTCGATAGATACAAAATACCCATAACAAAACAATCAAGTGAAAGCTCAAGCATAAGCCAATAATTTTAAGCCACAGCAGGTGTTTTTTGTGAATGTTTTTGCGTTGCAAGAGCCACATATTTTATACCACCAACATATTTAATATCATCAACCAATTCAATCACTGTTCCATATGATATTGCCGTATCTGCTTTAACGTAAACGGTTTTTTCAGTATCAGCACCAATACTTTTTTTTATTTCAGCAATGAGTGCTGCTTTATCGCTATATTTTGTTTTATTAAGGTAAAATGTGCCATCTTTATCAATAAAAACAATTAATTCATCAGGTTGCTGCGCTGCAGTTTCTTGTGCATTACCTTTAGGCAGCGTTACTTTAATTGCATTATGAATTGCAGGAGTTGCAATCATAAAGACCATGAGCAGTGTTAACGCAGTATCAATGAGTGATGTCATTGAAAGGTCATTGATGACTGATCTTTGTTTGCGTGAACGTCTATACGTGCGTCGCATGGTTGGATCCTTTCGCGCAATTGTTGTGCAATGAATGTTATTCTATCTGCTAAAACTACGAGGTGATGTTCAACTGTTTGTGATTTTGCATGTAAATAATTGAACATAATCAGTGCGGGAATAGCAACGATTAATCCAGCGATAGTGGTAATAAGAGCTTCTGCAATACCCGGTGCAATGGTTGCAATATCTGCAATTTGCGCTTCGCTAATACGCATAAAGGAGTGAATTAATCCCCATATGGTGCCAAAAAGTCCCAGCAATGGTCCTACTGCTGCACATGAAGATAAAATTGAGAGGTATTTTTCGCTATGCATAAGCAGAGCATCAATAGTATTATTCATGTTTCGTTCAAATAATTCCCATTCAAAAGAATTGAGCTGAAATGATGATCTCTGAAGTTCTTTGAGAAATGACATATTTTTAGAAATAAAATAACCAGGAACTGTTTTGTGGGCTATGGTTGCAAGATCAACGAGCTCGGCAACAGTTTTTGTTTTTTGTATTTTTTTATTCATATCTTTAAGCTGACGTTCTTTGACTAAAAAGAGTGCGAGCTTGCCAATAAAAATAGTCCAGCATGCAACGGACATGCACAAAAGTAATAGTAATACACCTTTACTCACCGTATCGGCTTGTGCTACCAGTTGCCAGAGAGAGTTGCCTGAAAAAATATTCATATAAAATTCCTTAAAACATTGATAGGTAAAGTCTTTTATGGGGCTCCATGCGCAAACTATTGTGCATGGAGCTATTCGATTGTAGCAAAAAGTTTAGGTTTTTGGAAAAGAAATAGAAGATGCTATTTTTTGTCAAAAAGCCTATAATTAATAAATACTTATGTATGAGTATATTTATGATTTTGTTTCAAGTAGGTTTTATGAAAAATAAAAACTTTTTACTCGGTGATATGGTAACAATAGGATTGTTCTGTGCCATAATTGGATTCAGTACGATATGTGCTATGGATCTTGCAACTGTTGCTAATAAACCTCGCCTCATAGATCGCAAGCTTGCTATACACGGATTTTTGCACAACAATTTTAGCGGAATATCTTTTAAGGTAAATGAGTTCGGTAATTCCAGAGCAGAAAATATCAACAAAGAGATGAAAGATCGCTTTATTGATCCAAAAGATAGAAATTTGCGCATATTATTTGATTTTGCCACATTGCTACCTGAGTTACAGAAGAAAATTGTAGGCCAGTTACTGGGTGAAACGAATTCTTCAGCGATGCGTAATTTTTTGACTAAACCTATGGGTTATCAGGTCCCACGCTGTATATTTTCTCACATGATAGCAGATAAAAAAGCATTGCCGTGTTTTATAGCGCACGCTTTTGATAAAAATGATCCAAATTCGTTGCAGGTAGGCACTGTTTTTGAAGCTTTAGATGATATTATAATTGTTGATAGGTTATTGCGGAAAGTCCATGTATTTATTTGTAATCACAGAAAGTTACAAGCGTTTTCTAATGTATTAAAATCGTTTCCAGTCATTGAAAAGAAAAATGAAGATCTGCGGCTATGGTATACTTATCGTGATGCGTATACTCTCTCAAATATAATAAAAAGGATAAATGAGCCTCAGTATTTTGGATTTGTTGTCTTGGGAATTCCTTGTATTTCAGCATTTATTCAGCAAAAATTCTGTACTAAAGATTTAGTGCCACATTTGGTGGAACTAAATCGGCGTAACGGGATAAAAAATGAGGGCATAATAGCAAAGCTTCAAGAAAAGGGGGAGCAGCTATTGCCGGGAGATCTCTCTAAAATGGTAAATCCCTTGCAGCATAGTTGGCTTAATTATGCAAAAATAATTGCACCTTATACAGCAATAGGGCCGAGTCTTATCTTAACTTTAAATCTTTTTGACCGTCATAATGAAAGTGTCAGAAATGTTATTATAAGATCGTTAAAAGCGGCCAAAAATGATCCGGTTGCCGCGGTCTTTGCAGCAGCTTGGGGCATGCTGCCGTTCGGTGTTTTTCAAGCTATTTTTTATGTTTTATCATGGGCTGCATTTAGGTGGGATTTACCGGCTCTTGAATCATTGTGTGATAATCGTTTAGCGGTGCACGGGTGCCTTTTAGGGGCGTATGTGCTGGGATGTTTGCTTTATAATGCGAGATGCATGAGTAAGATACAAAGTAACAGTGTTCAGTTGAAAAATATTTCGAAGGAATTAAACAATAAAAATATTGTTATTCAGTAATTAAAAAAAATATGATCGGTTGCTATTTCAACCGTTTTTAATATATCGTAAACGAGATTGTTTTTTATATTTAAAAAGATAGGAAGTAGTATGAAAGCACCAAAATATTTTTTTAATGAAGAAATCGTTGAATTAACCCTAAAAAATACTTTTTTCAGAAAAGAAATTTTTACGGGAAATCATAGTCAAATTGTGCTCATGAGTGTGGCCCCGGGGCAAGAAATTGGCAAAGAAATACATCATGTGGATCAGATTCTCTTTTTTGTAGATGGGCAAGGCGTTGCAATTCTTAATGATGTTCAATCAGATGTATTTCCCTATCATATGGTATTTGTACCATCTGGAGTTGAGCATAATTTTAAAAATACTGGTCCACGCGATATGAAAATTTGTACGATCTATGCTCCTTCAGAGCATAAGCCAGGGCTGCAAGAAGAAAAAAAGCATTGAAATTATGATTATAAAACAAATTGGTTATGGATTAAAAATTCTATTCATTGGTATCAATCCTCATCCAGGTTCTGACAGGCGCGGTGTTCCTTTTTCTAATAATAAAATGTTTTGGTATCTTTTAAGTGATGCAGGTCTTTTGGATGAATCGCGAGAAATTTTAAAAGATGATGCAATGCTTAAACATATCTATGAAAACGACTTTAAAAATAAGTATAAATTCGGGCTTATTAATTTGGTTGATATACCCTCGGTAACAGCAGCTGAAATAGATAAAACAAAAATAATACCGGGAAGAGAGAAAATTTTGCATGCTATAAAACGATATAAACCACGAGTAGTATGTTTTATCGGTAAAATTAACTTTCAATTATTTAGCGGATCTTCTGATGTTTCTTATGGGTGGCAATCTGATATTGATCAATCAAAAATATACGTAGCACATGCTCCTCATCGCGGACTGGCCAGCGTTCGGATTAAAGAGTTTAAAGAGATTAAAAAGGCGGTATAATTTTTAATTTTCTGATTGGTTATATATTTCTGGATATTTAAGTCTTTTCAATTCTTCTTCTAATTCTACATTGTTTTCAATATCAATCGCTGGAAACCATCGGGCGATTTTTTTTTGAATTATAATATCACCTCCAAAGGCTATTGCAAGAGCACTGATAATAACAATGCCGCCAAATAAAGCTCGAATTGTATGGGTATACGGAGAGATGCTTATTATGTGATTGAGTATTTTTGAACCGCCAAAGCACAATAAAAGTATGGGTATTGCAGCACCGATTGTATAGGAGAGAGTTACTAGAATGGTTGAAAAACTTGTGTGACCTGCTGCGGCAAGTGTGGTTATGGTGGCCAAGATTGGCCCGGCACACGGAGTCCACAAAATACCAAGAGCAATTCCCAATACAAATCCGCTCATAAAATGTTCATAGATAGCTATTGAATGCTCCTGTACAAAAATTCCCGCACGCGCAATATATTGCGTAAGCGTGGTAAATCCTCGTTCAAAGGAAGGAATAATCATGGTAAGGCCAAATAGGATGACAATGCATAAAGCAATATATTTAAAAACATCAGGAGAAATGCCAGTAGCTTTAACAATGGAGCTTAAGGTCAGGGTAAAAAATGAAAAGCTGAGAATAAGACCTATCACAATGCCAAATGGCTTTTTATGGTTGCCATTACTACCAGCGGTGAATAAAATAGGTGCAATGGAGAGTATGCAGGGAGAAAAAATAGTAACAAAGCCAGCCAAGAAGGAAAAAATGATAAGTAACAACATAGTAATTTCCTTTTATTTATTTTGCCATAAGTATGACATTTTTGGCTTTGAAAACGGTATAATCTATAATTTTTTCTCAAAAATGGTATCATAAAAAAGAAATAATATCTGAAATAACGATGATGGGGTACTCATGAAGGTTGCGGTTCTTGTTTCTGGCGGGGTGGATAGCTCGGTAGCTCTCCAATTGCTCAAAAAGCAGGGACACGATGTAACAGCTTTTTACCTTAAAATTTGGCTTGAAGATGAGCTTTCTTACTTAGGTGATTGCCCATGGGAGGAAGATTTATCATATGTAAGGCAGGTATGCGAGCAACTTGAGGTTCCTCTTGAGGTAGTCTCTTTGCAAAAAGAATACAAAGATGAGGTGGTTGCTCATACCATTGCAGAAGTTAAAGCTGGCCGCACCCCCAATCCGGATATTTTATGTAATCAACGTATTAAATTTGGTCTTTTTCTTGATAAAATTGATCCAAGTTTTGAAAAAGTGGCTTCGGGGCATTATGCGCAGGTGCGTGAAAAAGATGGCAAGATTGAACTTTTTCAATCTCCTGATGCTATCAAAGACCAAACCTATTTTCTTTCTCATCTGAGCCAAAATCAACTCAAACGCGTTATGTTTCCCATTGGCCATCTGCAAAAAAGTGAACTACGTGCGCTTGCGCATGAGTTTAATCTGCCTAATAAAGATCGCAAAGATAGCCAAGGGATTTGCTTTTTAGGCAAATTTAAATTTAGTGATTTTATCAAACACCACTTGGGAACTCAGCAGGGTTTGATGATTGAAAGTGAAACAGGAAAAATCATGGGAAATCATGATGGTTTTTGGTTTTATACTATTGGCCAGCGTCAAGGTCTTGGCCTTGGTGGAGGTCCTTGGTATGTTGTTGCAAAAGATTGTGATAAAAATATTATCTATATTTCTCGTAACTACTATGATAGTGAAAAACGACGAGATACATTTTACGTTGAAGAAATTAATTGGTTATCTGGTATACCCGCAGAAAAGAGTGAACTTTTAGTAAAATTACGTCATGGCGCTCAAAAATATGGGTGTGTTATGACGTATGATGAGAAAGGTAAAACGTTAGTACATATTTCTGGGCAAGATCAGGGTATTGCTGAAGGGCAGTATGCGGTATTTTATGATGGTGATGTGTGCCTAGCAAGTGGCCCAATGAAGATGAGACATGGTGAAAAAAATTAATCTTTCCCGTTTCACTTTACGAATTTTCAATCATTTGCCAAATAAAGAGATGCGCATTACTGTTCCTACATTATTTACAATCTCACGCATTGCAGTTGTTCCTGTTGTTGTTATCGCAATGGTTAAAGCGCAGTGGGGAATCGCCTTTTTTTTCTTTGTATTTGCATGTCTAACTGATCTTATTGATGGTTTTTTAGCCCGTTTATTAAATGCACGAACATTTTTGGGTGCGTGCCTTGATCCCGTTGCAGACAAGTTATTATTAATTTCATGTTTTCTAACACTAGCATTCATAAAAACTCCCTTATTTTCAGTGTCTCAAGCATTTGTTTTTTTCGTCATAGGTAAAGAGTTATTGCAACTGGGCGGAGCTCTTATTATTTACTGGTTGCGTGGACATCTTGATGTGCATCCGACACTTTTAGGTAAGACAACTACGTGTATTCAAATGTTTTTTATTATCTGGCTTTTTGCCTGTTATTTTTTTTGTTGGGTTCCGATTAAAACCTATTACGTAATGCTTGGAATTATGGTATTGTTTATTGGCGCTTCATTTATACAATATGCACGTATTGGTTTACGTATACTTAGTAACAAAAAGCAATAAACATGAAAAAACAGTCGATTATTTTTTCCTTTATGCTCATTATCGGCATTCTCAGCGCTTACTGTGTAGCTCAAGAGCTTATTATTAAGCCAAAAACTAAAAAATCTTATGTTTCTCAGCAGCAAGATATTGAGCTTGATGGGGAGTTGGTTGTATGTGGCACTCGTGCATCGGGTATATTAATTGAATTTTCAAAGACAATATTCTTAGTTACTCAAATGGCGGTAACGGGAGTGAATGATTATGCTTGTGGAGAGAAAGATTGTCTCGGTAAGGTAGAGCGGACAGAACGATATGCCAAAAAAGCAAAAATAAAAGAAAAAATAGAAAAGTGTATTGAACAGGTTCAAGATATGCTAAAATCTCTTAACGCGTTGATTGATGCTTTGAATGAGTAGAATGCCAAGGCTTTCAGTCTGAAAATACCCCCTTGGTCGGGGTTTTTCTTTTGTGGTATACTTAAAGAAGGGTGAATAGTTCACTGAATGAGAGAAAATGTATGAATATAATCAAAATATTGCGATTATCAGGGTTTTTTATCTTATCTCTATGCGTCATGCCGGTACATGCCAATATATTTCTTGATGCAGCTCGAGTGCAAGTAGATAAGGTTATTGATAAGAAACCTGTACATAAGCCTTCTCTTGAATTTAAGCAGGCAGTAATACGGTATATAAAAAATACGGATCTTCATTATTTTCAGCATGTACAAAGAAGTTCTGATGAAAATGTAGCGTATAAAAAAGAGCTACGGTATTTATTTAAAAATTATGGTACATTGTCTGCCATTACACTTCTTTCTCGTCTTCGTTCTGCGCACCAAACAATGGTCAAACAAGATACCAATACTGAGAGTGAAACATATCACCAATACGAGCAAATATGTAGTGCCTTGCTATTGACGGTGTCCCAGGTTTTTTATAATGAAATGCGTAATCAGATTTTACACGCATTGCATGATATCGATAACCTTTTGGTCTATTGGTATTACCAACACAATCATCAGATGTATTATTTTTTCCATAAATCCCCTACAAAATGGGTCATGGGCAAGAAGCAAGAAAAAGAAATCGCTTACAATATCATAAGACTTGAGCGTAAACAAAAAGAATTATACACGTTATTGGGAGCTTTGACTGAGCATGTGCATTCTTTTGCGGCAATTGAAACAAAATATGAAGATTGTTATGTATGGATTGAGCAGTTGTTTGAAATTACATCAGACATCAAAATATCACCTCACTATAGTACCGATGAATCTCGATTTGATGAATTGGCTGCCGTATTAGGGCTTAAAATTAAACAAGTAAATACATTTAAAAAGGATTCTTTAGCATCTCTTGCTACGGCAAAAAAACCAAATCGTCTTGTTCGGAATTGGATATTATATAGTACAGTGCTTGCTGGTTTAGCATATATGGCGCATTATAATGCAAAAAATCCTCAAGTGATACCTTCAGCGTTCAAGGCCGTGCAAGATGAAGCGAGCAAATTTCTTATTTTATTATTGCATCCGGTGCAAAAAATATATGAAAGAGGGAAGTTGGCTTTTTCTAGTGAGAAAAAGGTGGAGGAATCGAAAAAGCAAACGGATGATAAGAAAAAAGAGGAGCCAATTGATAGGGAAGCGCAGTTGCTCAAATTAATTGAAGATATTGTTAAAGTGGGAAAAGAAACAGAATCATCAATATCGCAAGAACTTGCTAAAAGTACCACCGCAGTTCGTGTTGATGGGTTGAGGCAGTTGAAAGAGGCTATTAAACGAATACAAGATCCTGAATATATAGATGGATTTCGCTGGAAAACAGAATTTAAGTATGACTTTGCATCTGTTGAAAATGCTTTGATCAGAGTAGAGAGAGTGATTGAGCCTATTAAGAAGGGTGATGTTATTATAAATCAACAAGAAGTAGATCAGTATGCAAAAGATCTCTGTTGTATTTATGAGTTTATTGAAAAATCACTTGATAATAAAGTGTGTCATCTTACGGCTTCAGGACGAAGTTTATCAGGTAAATTGATAGTAGGCGGTCTAGCCCTTCGTGCAGATAGTGATTTTTTAACTCCACTGGCAAAATATACTGATATCATTGATCAAAAAATTCTCAGAATATTTCAGCTGGTTGCAGATATTGCAGAGAATATTGGATTGCAAGCAAAAGATCTGATAGCAGATACAAAACAATTGGAGAAAGATGCTGCCGAAGAATTAAAATATATTAATAAACAACTTAAGGACCACGAACTGACGCTTATGTTTACTTCACTTATTCCGTTAGGTATTACCGCATTAGCAGGAAGTAAAGCTTATCAATGGGCAACAACGCGTGATTATTCATCAATACGTATTGCACTTTCAGATGTGAATGCGCTTTTAATAGAAGCAGCACATAATTTTGATGATTATCATTATGGTAAATTGGTGTATTTGATTTGTAAGTTGCGTCATAAATCCACGTATTTAAAAGACTCTTTGGCTAATGAATTCTTAGATGATGTAGCAAAACTTGAATCAAAACAATATTCTGCTCAAACAAAACACGGTATTGTTGAGAACATGTTTAATAAATATGCATTCTTAGGCAAAATTGCCATATAATTTATAGCATATTGCAAGATTAATGCGATATGCTTACAGGCGAAATTATTTATAGCAAAGGGGCATTATGGTGAATCTATCTATTAAGCGAATATCAGGATTCTTCTTTTTGTTTTCTATAGCAACAACACTTTCTGTATTTTCTGCCTCTAGAAAACCTCAGGTTACCATTAAAACAGTTCCTCAGGGTATTCATGCTCTCAATATGATTATCAATACTGCCCCTTACCTCGATAGTGTTAACGTACCTGCGTATGAAAAAGAAAATGCGCCCACTATGATTGGATGTGCTAAAGTTTTATACGATAATGCGCGCGGCCAGATACTGGATGCTCTTTCAGAAATTGATAATCGTATTGCATATTGGCAGTATCAAAAAGATCATCCCTGGAATTATTTTGTGAGTAAAAATCCATTAAAATGGGTTACTGGTCCCAAGCAGGAAGATGAAGTGGAAAATAATCTTGATACATTAAAAAGTCATCAAGGCGAATTATATGTTCTTTTAGGGCAGCTTTCAGAATTAGGAGTTGTTTTTACCAAGGGATATAAAGATATATTTTTAACTGATTATCACAAAGGCTATGAATGGATAGATGCATTGCTCAATGCATTGGTGCGCTTAAAGACAAAAGAAATATCAGCTGATACTAGTGCATTTATTGTGCGTGCTCAGAAGTTAAGAGCGCAACTTGAGCGCGTGAATCAATTTAAAAATGATCTTATATCAGATATATCAGAAACAGAAATACCATCATATATTGCACGAAATTGGCTCAAGGCAGGGACGGCATTGTTTGGATTGAATTATGGATATCAAAATTATTCCACCCAAATGTTGAATGCTTTAACGGTTGGGCAACAAAAAGGTCAGGAATACCTTATTAATCCTGTTGCTGCGACGTTCAAAGATGTCTTGACACCAGGATGGCGTAAGTCAGCTGAAGAAGAAAAAACTATTTTACCTCATATTGATTTGTCTCTCAAAACAAAAAAAGAATTAACGCTAGAGTATGTTGATAAAATGGGTGAAAAATATAAATTGCAGGAAGATGCTCAAACTATAAGGGATTTTTTAATCAATCAAGATCAGTTTTTACAAAACGACTCTAAAATTACCAAGGAGCAGTTAACCGCACAAGCTTATTCGTTATATGAAAAATTTGTGGAGAAAGTAGGTGAAAAAGAATTAGCAGAGTTTTCATTTCTTCATCCTAATGTTTCTGTTGCGAATATCAAAGATTTTGTAAACACTATGAAAGATTATGCACAAGGGCTTATTGTTGGGGGAAAATTAGAAGCAGCACAACAATTATATGATCTTGCAAAATATGCATATGCTCAAAAAGAGCAATATGAAAAACAATATGAAGCTATAGGAAAACTTATTCTTCTGATTCCGGCAGCCCTTGCAACAGGAGGCATTTATACTGGTTACCAAAAATTAACGACAAAAAGTTATGGTCCATTGCGACGCGCCTTGGTAGATATTAATTCTTTATTTATTGATCCATCACAACCACTTAATGATGAACAATATGGCAAGATGATTTACTTGGTGCATATGCTCAAAAAACGTGCAGCAAAAGAATTGCCGGTGAAAAAGAATACGCGCGCAGATTTTATTGCTGATTTAGAAAAAATTGAATCTCCAGAGCTGAGTGTTGCATCTAAACGGGCAGTTATTGAAGATATGTTTAAAAAATATGCGTTTTTAGGTTTAATTCAAAGTAAATCTTAGCAAAAGATATTTTTCTGTTATTATCAAAAAAGGTGGTTCCACCAACATTGTGGCGCCATCTTTTTTATGTTTTTAATAATTTTACATCTTAGCATAATTGAAAGGTCAAACGTGGCAGCATTTAATCGTATTATTATGATTGGTAATTTAACCAGAGATCCTGAATATCGTAATCTTGCTTCTGGTCAAGCAGTATGTCGTCTTGGATTGGCAACAAATCGCCAATTTAGAAACAAGCAAACAGGAAGTATGGTACAAGAAGTTTGTTATATTGATGTGGATGTGTGGGGAGCGCAAGCTGAAAGCTGTCGCCAGTATTTACAAAAAGGGCGACCAGTTTTGGTTGAAGGACGTTTAAAATTAGATTCTTGGGATGATCAATCAGGACAAAAACGCAACAAACATTCAATCGTTGCAGAACGCGTTGTATTCTTATCGAATGGTGCAGGAGCTGAAACCGCAACATTTGGAGCATCATTAGAAGATGATGCTTCTGCAGGTCCTCAACTTAATCCGAATAATCCGGTGGAGCGTGATTTGCTTGCGCAATTAGAAAAAGCTCAAACGCGCGTAAAAGCAACCAAGGTTAAAAAAGAAGAAATGGGTGGCGGAGAATCTGCTCCTGCAACAGGAGAAATAGATTTCCAGGATGAGCCTCCGTTTGAAGATAATTTACCTTTTTAAAAGATATACCGTATCTTGTTAAAGCGCCTCGCTGTAAAAAGCGGGGCTTTTTATTGGCTAAAATAAATACTATCTGAATATCTATTGACTCGGGTGTTGGTATTTTGTAACAATAAAACCAAGGGAATGTGCACAAAAATTGGGGTTATAATGAGAAAATACTTATTCTTAGTTCTTTTTTTGTGTGCATCATGTATCGTTCAAGCATATCAGCTCAATACAGCATTCGATTCTCTTTTTCCCCTAACGTGGTATCAAAAAGGCCTTGAAACATCGCTTTCGGTATGGCAAAAACTTGTCCAGTCTTTCGAAAAAAATGATAATTCAAAAGTAATAGATGATAGTTTACTTGGTGTTTTAGCATACATACAATTCTGTGTTAATCACATGAAGCAGGAAAATGTGGTGAATCTGAATGAAGATAAAGATTATTTTGTTATGGTATTGCATAAAATAAAAGAACTGGTTGATATGATTATTGTTACGCAGGAAAATGAAGATTTTGTTTTGTGTGCACAAGGTATGGTTTTAGATATTCAAAAGCAGATATTTTAATAATTCCATGAAATATCAATTCCATAGGTGCCACCAAAAATATTTGTATCAAATACTCGGGACCCTGCAACTTGCAAATTATAAAAGAGACCAATCCGATTACCAACACGGCAACCTTCTCGGGCAAAATCATATTCCGCAAGAAAGTTGATAGTATGCATATTCCATCCTTTAAGGCTTTCATCGGAGTTGGCAATGTTACAATCAAAGAGCCTATCATGGGTGGTAAGTTTGCTTTTTTGTTGTGATGCAAATGAATACGCAGTAGTTACCGATACATTGTGGCCGACATGATCGGCTTTAAAATAAAATCCGGTATTAATGAGCGGTCCGCGGTGATCAGAAACGTGAGCACATGCCAATTTAATGAGCCCACTTTGTTGAACATCTGTTTTGATGCGCATAGCACGTTTTTTATCAATAAAAAACAGTGTATTTAGGTATCCACCAATGGTTACCCATTCATAAAAGCCGATTGAAGCTGCCGTGCATAGTGGAAATCCCCAATGGCCATTATAACCGGTAGGCAATGAAAATAGTTCGTCTTCATTACGTTTTTTACCGGTTGGCGCCAAAAAGCCCGCCATAAAGCTAAAATCTATAAAATCCAAAGTTTGTGTTTCTTGATAATTATGAGTCCAACCAAGCCAGGAAGAAAGATCACCCACACCAGTAGAGGTTGTTGCACATGAATTGAGGCCATAATGTGCAAGAAGCGGATGTATGTTTTGCAATATAGCCTGCCATTGAGGGGTGTTTTTATTGGGAAATATTCTATCATCAGGAGAATGATCTATAAAAGAAATATCGCTTATTTTAAGTCTTCTGATGGGTAAATGAAAGAATAAAAATAAACCTTTGGATAAATTCTGTGCTAAGGAAAGATTAGCTTCCACAATGTTAAAGTGCCCATTTATCGATACGGTGGCAAAATCAGTTCGGGTGGGCAATTGTGCTAAATTCATCAAAAATTGATCAAATGGATTCTGAGGATCATTAAACAGGGTGTTTGTATTGAGATTCTGAAACGATTGTCTGCCATAGATATCAAAAAGAGGGACAAAAGTATTATGGCATGATCGGCCGTGGGAGGTGGATCCTCCACCCAGGGTTGCATTGAATGTTGTCAGATAATTGTGTTCTAGGCGGGGTTCCAAGAACATATTGGTTGCTCGATAAAAATGGGGATTATCAAGGGCCAATAGGCACTCAACCATCATGGTTATGGCGATTATGAGATAGTGTATAGGTTTCATAACTTGAATCTTTCTCTTATTTATATTTTAAAATTGTACCATAAAAAGGATCTTTTTTTAAGATTGATTGCCGTGGTTGTAGTATTTGCTATACTAAATCTATAGATAAAATTTTAAGAATATGCTCATTAAGGGGGATTTATTATGATGAATGACAATGATAAATTTAAGAAATTTTTTGGATTCGGTGGCAATGAAGAATCAGAAAATACTACTGAAAATAATAGCGAATCGGCTGCTTCATCTGAGAAAGAAGCTTTAGAAAAAGCACAAGCAACCATTGCTGATTGGACAGATAAATATTTGACCTTAACTGCTGATTTTGAAAATTATAAAAAACGCGTAAGCTCTGAAAGGGCGGACTGGGCAAATGATGCTCAAAAACGTATTGTTTTAGATATTCTTGATGTAGTTGATAATTTTGAGCGTGCACTTGAGCAAGAAAAAAAACGTGAAGATAATGCCGGTGTTGCATGGCTTGCAGGTTTTGAAATGATTTATCAATCATTAGAAAAAGTTCTTGCAAAATATGGCGTTCAAACAATCACCGATTTTTCTGTATTTAATCCTAAATACCATGAAGCATTGATGCAAGTTGAATCTGATAAACATAAATCGGGTGAAATTGTGCAAGTATTGCAAAAAGGGTATATGATGCATGATAAAGTTATTAGGCCAGCAACAGTAAGTGTTGCGCAGTAATAAGTTATGTGCATAGGGAGGATTGAGTATGCAAAAAATGATGCTGACGATGGTGGTCTTCATGGGTACGTTGCAAATGAATGCGTGTGAATTAAGGTCAACTTCAACAACGTACCAAGTTATTATTTCGCGTGAAGTTGCCGATTTTGGTCTTGGTTTAGGGCATAATGGTATGGTAACATTTTGTGGACTAACAGAGCATGATCTAAAGCATACCGCGAAATATCTGTTATATCAGTATCGTTTGCATAAAGAAAATAACCATACACTTAGTGATGATACTGATCCACAGAAGGAATGGGATACTTATGTATACAATAAAGTGAATGGACGGGAATTGAGTGTTTTAACTCGTACGGCATTTGCATGTTTTCCTAATCAGCAACCAATTCCACATGGGTTGCTCAAGCCATGGACCACTGCCATTAAAGAAAATCAGTACGAACTTGGACATCTACTTGGATTCTTTCCATATAAGGACACTGATTACTTGCTGGGTAAAAGGATATGGGATGCCTACGCAGCGGAGCAAAAATTGCCTTCAGCTCAAGAATTAATTCAATCGTCTATGGGTTCTGCGTCTGAAATAATTAATACACAAGAACCAAACATTCCTAAAGATCAAAGTGGATTGTTTTCTAGGACATGGAGTGACTTTTGGGGATTGAGTAGTCCGCAAAATAGTAACGATATAGTGGATCTTGATTCTGATAAAGAACGAGATGATGATAATAATAAATCATCACGTTGGGAATGGAAAACAATCACATCAGCTATCTCTGGACGTTGGGCGCAAATGGAGCGCGGTGAAAAAGCTGTATGGATAGGGATACCAGCAGTTGTGTTTTTTCTTTGGTATAGGTTATCGCATCGGGGATAATTAACAAATTTTAACATTATGCCTACAATACTCATTCGTGATCAATTAAAAAAACATGCAAATCCTTTAAAAGCCGCAAATCCTTTCTTTTTTAAAACAGGGATTGGCGGCTATGCTGAGCATGATCAATTTCTTGGTGTGACGGTACCAGTAGTGCGATCAATCGCACGTCAGTTTTCAGATCTACCACTTGAAGAAATAACATTCCTTTTGCAATCCATTTATAATGAAGAGCGCTTATTGGCGCTTTTTATCTTGATTTTGCAGTATAAAAAAGGAAGCGATGCGCATAAGCGCATTATATACGATTATTATCGTGCGAACATGGCGCACATTAATAATTGGAATTTGGTAGACGCTTCAGCTCATGAGATAATTGGTGCGTATCTATTTCATTATACACAAGATAAAAATGTGCTCGTAACATTGGCACAATCGAATAATCTTTGGGAGCAGCGTATTGCTATGATAGCAACGCTTTATTTTATTAGAAAATCAGACGTATCGTGGACTTATATGATTGCTGAAATTTTATTACATGATACGCATGATCTTATTCATAAAGCAGTAGGGTGGATGTTGCGCGAGGCGGGAAAAAAAGATGAAAAGCAATTGTTATCATTTTTGGATAAGAATGCATTTCACATGCCAAGGACAATGCTGCGCTATGCAATTGAAAAGTTGCCTATCGATGTTCGTAGAGAGTATATGAAGCGATAGTTAGAGAAAAACAGTCTAACATCTTTGAGTTTATCATCGCGCTCGCCCTGAACTTGTTGAAGGGTTTCCTAGAGCGCTCGTAAAGAAACCCTTTTGTCCCCACCTTCGTTTCTCTACGGCGGGGTCCCCGTGTGAAGAGAATCGGAACATGGGGTAAAACTGGTTCAGGGCGAGCGCAAGAAATTCATGCGAAATAACATAATTAATTTTCGGATAATTTACTTATCCTTTTAAATAATTCAAGAAACCAAACATTGCTTCAACAAAAATTAATATAATAATAAGCACAGAGAAAAGATCTTCACGAGTGGTATCAATTTTTTGTTGGAATAATGTTTGTACGTCTTCAAGAATTTGCAATTTTCTATCGATGCCATCATGCCAGTTTTTTAGATCAAGTTTTTCTACCAAAAGATTATGAATTTCTGAATAATATGGTTCACCCGCAATTTTAATACTGCTTTCCAAGCGTTCAGTAATTACTGAAATATCAACTTTTAGTTTCTTGAGTTGCCCAACGGGATCGCTAAAGAAGGTACCAAAAAGAGGAAGATATGCACCCCATGATAAACGCGTTTCTTTGCGTTCATAAATAGAATTAATATGTATATCAAGCAAGCGATCAAAGAAGCGCAGCTCAAGCTGCTGAATATTGGCAAATTCAAATAAATCTATGATATCATCATAATCTTCTTCGTAGACAAATGCTGCATCAACATCAATAACAATCAAGCTGCCACGGAAATAACCAATAGCAGAATCTAAGATTTCATTTTTCTGAAACTCTGAAAGTATTTCCGTTTCAAATCTGAGTGTTGAAGCTATGGTGCTTCCATATTCTTTTTGCAGTTGGGTTAAATCGAGCGCTGTTGGTTGAGGATCAATTTGAATAATAACATATGAGGCAGCTGTTTGGAAAAACTTTGGTTGCGTAACAAATGGTTCTATTTTTTTAAAAATTGCTTTTGCATCAAACACGCTTTGTTCTTGGTATTTATTGGCTAATTGATTGCAGTTAACGCGTAAATTTTCCAGCGTATCGGTGAAGGGGATTTTATAAGTGAGCGATATTGCACCAAAGCTATGTAATTTGCTGCTAACGCAATAAGAATGAACGTGTGGATGAGGAAGCTCAACTGCAAGGGGAACATTATATTGTTTAAAATGTTTCGGCAAATGCAATGGCATTTTTATAACGTGAGGTGATTCTTCAACTTTTTGAAGATTAATATCATCTCCTACATCATATGCCCATAAAATGAGAATGTTGCCGGAAAATATATGATCAGTTTTTTCTTTAGTATGCTCAAAATTTTCTGGTGTGGACTGCATGTGCAGATCTTTCATTTTTATAGTGACTATTATCACTGAGCATACTCAAGATTAGATAATAAAAAAAGGGGTCATAGTTTTTTAAAAAGGGTGCACCAAAAGATGCACCCCTTATCTTATCGTTTTATTCTAGGTTTCCAGCGCTTGCAGCTCCTGCATCAAAGCCTTCATCATATTCTTCTGATTCTTCTGCTCGATCGGCAGCAGCTTCTGCTCGTTGAGCCGCTTCTTCTGCGCGTCGTGCATCCTCTTGTGATCTATAGTAGCGATCATCATAGTCAGAATGATATGGATAATCAGCGCTATATGCTACAGCAGACAAGATGCCCAATGTTCCTAAGAAAGCAAGATACTCCCCTGTGCCAAATCCGCCCCAATACCAGCCTGGTCCCCAATATCCGCCCCAATATCCACCACCCCATCCACGTCCACCATGTCTATAATATCCGCCTCGACCATATCCTCTACCACGGTTTCCGCGACCTCTATTTGCAGCTACGTTTCTACTTGTTCCTGCTGTGCCTGCTCTACGTGCGCTACTGGTTCTTGCAGTATTTGTTCCAGCAGTATTTGTTCCAGCAGTAGCTGTTCCAGCAGTAGATGTTCTTGCAGCAGTTGTTCCGGCAGTAGGTGTTCTTGCAGCAGTTGTTCTCGCTGTACCAGCACTAGCTCTGCCAGCACTTACACGGCCTGCACCGCCACCACTAAAACTTCTTCCACCACCGCCAAAACTTCGGCCGCCGCCACCACCACCACCACCATGAAATCCTCCGCCGCCGCTGCCATGTCCGCCTCCACCACCACCGCCACCACGAGGATAATCATTTTGAGTGCACAATAGCATACCCGTAAGTATGCTGAACGTTATTGCTTTCATTCTTTTATTCATACTGCTTCCTTTTATTTTTTATTCATTACCATATTCATATTCATAATTTTCAGCTCTATCTGCAGCTCTATCTGCTTCATAAGCCGATTCGCGTGCATCTTGCGCAGAACGATTAGCTGCTGATGAACCTGATGCCGCACTTGCTGCAGCCGCTGTTCCTACGAGTGCGGTTGTGCCCACTAAAGCTGCTGTCCCTGCGCCCCAACCACCATAACCTCCGCCATAATAGCCGCCACCATGATAGCCTCCGTGGTAACCCCCATGATATCCGCCGTGGTGTCCACCGCCACCATGACGATGACCTCCACCGCCGTGGTGTCCACCGCCACCATGACGATGACCTCCACCGCCATGATGTCCGCCGCCACCGCGTCGACCACCACCGCCACGACCACCGCGAGGGAATGTTTCTTGTGTGGTGAATAATACGTTTGCCAATATGCCGAATATGAGGATATTGATTATTTTTTTCATGAAAATTCCTTTTTAATAGCCTAATATTTTAGTGATCTAACAGAATATCCCGGTGGTGCATTACGTGTACCCTGATTTCTTGATCGTTGTAGGTTTTTTTGTCGTAATTTTCTTCTACGATTTACTTGAGCCACACGTTCTTCTGCTTGCTGGGTACGTAATGAAGCATCTTTTGCTTTTTGAGCATAATAGTTGGCATCATCCGCAGCTCTTCTGTTGTTGTAATATGGATAACCTCCCCAGTATCCGCCCCATCCCCATCCAGGATAGCCCCAGTATCCGCCCCAACCCCAACCAGGATAACCCCAGCCCAGACCGTAGCCTAAACCAAAACCATAACCTCCGCCCCATCCCCATCCGCCTCTTCCATAATAGGTTTTTGAGATGTTAGAGGTGCATGCAATTGTTATAATCATGAGATAGGTCAGCATTCTTTTTTTGTTCATAATTGTCCCTCTGGTTGTTGTTTATTCGCAACAGGGGTTGTTTGATTCTGCGCAATTACAATCATCACACTCGCAATTACAGTGGCATTTTTTGCATGCTGTATCATCGCAGTGACATTTCTCGCAATTGCACTGGCAATTTTTTTTGGTTTTGCCATCCTCATGGTGGCCATTATTGCCAAAGTAGCGGCTTTCTTCTTTATGATCGTTCATGACCATCTCCTTTTTTAAATATAATAAAAAACAGGCTTCATTTAGAATTATATTCTATTTGAAATGACCAAGGCAACACTTTGCATAAGAAAAAAGGTGGGGAAAGATTTTACATAGAGGTTTTTTGTTAAAAAGACTACCCCTGGCGATTATCCAGGGGTAGTCAGAGAGATTTAATAGAGCATATAGGCTCTATTTACATTTTTTATCAGTATTGTTACAGTTTTTGTCATTTTCGTTACAACGATCTTCCAAATTTCGAGAAGGGTTTTTTTCTGAATTATTGAAGTAGTTTTTTGATCCAGAACCGCTTCCTTTTCCTGTACTATTTTTGGTATTAGGTTGCGTATTGTGATGACCAGAAGTATTTTTTTGACTTTCGCCATACCCTTTTTTCATAGAGCTTTGCGAATTGCCACTCGTGTTTTTTTCCGTAGTGGACTTATTGCTGGTGCCCAGGTGATTTTTGTTTTTTTTTGAATCGTTCATAATGAACTCCTTCGACCTATCCTTTTACGGCCTTCTTTTGCTTTAGGCTCCGCTAAAGCTTAGGAGGCTATCAGGTAAGTCTTAAAAATAGTATTATATTACATTTTTATTCTATTTCAAAAAAAACTCAAATAGCAATAGATTTTAAAGGGAAAAGCCTGTGTTTTAAAGGGTTTTTTCATAATAACGATTGGTAGGAGTTTTTAAAAAATAGGAGGGTGGGTATGGTGGTCAATAAAAAACCGGAAAAAACCTATTGAGACCAAAAAATATCCCTCTGGGGTGTACCCAGGAGGGATAAAGCGTAAATCAAAGTTATGTATGGATGTTATTCTGCAATATCTTCTTCTTCTTCTTCCTCTTCATCCATGTCGTCCTCGTCATCTTCGTCTTCGTCGTCTTCATCCATGTCATCTTCGTCTTCGTCCATATCGTCATTATTTTCACCATCTTGGGAATGAGATCCGTTTTTTTTACCCTCACTACTTTCATGAGTTTGAAGGCATTCTGCACTATAATGGTTACTTTCCGACATTTCCAAGTGAGCGCTATATAGATTATTGATGCTTTGCAAATCGTTCATTGAAAACTCCTTTGATCTAGTGCTAATGAGTTGTTTATTCTTTATATGTTAAAGTTTGCAACCTCTCAGACTAGTCGGGTAATGTGGTTTATATAATTCTGTTATTATATTGAGAGACTGTTTGATTTGCAATAATGTAGCAAAAAAAAGCTTCGCGTTGAGCAAAGCTTTTTTTATCCCATATTTTAGCCCCAATTTACGTTAGCACTTCAATTGGGGACCCCATAACAAGAATGGGAATCATTTACTTTTTCAGCAAAGATAAAAATGCTTTATCCCCAATTTACGTTAGCACTTTAAATTGGGGACCCCATATTAAGAAAAAGACTTTATTTCTTGAGTAAAGAGAGAAAAGCTTCTTGAGGAACTTCCACAGACCCGACCTGCTTCATTTTTTTCTTACCTTCTTTTTGTTTTTCAAGAAGTTTGCGCTTACGGGAAATATCCCCGCCATAGCATTTTGCTGTTACATCTTTTCGTAGGGGCGCAACGCGTTCACGAGCAATGATTTTTGCCCCGATTGCTGCTTGAATCACCACTTCAAAGAGTTGACGATGAATTACTTTTTGCAGACGCTGAGTCAAATCTCGGCCAATATAAAATGCTCTATCGCGATGAATAATGATAGAAAGAGCATCCACTGCTTTGCCATTTAATAAAATATCCATCTTAACGAGATCGGCAGGCTGATATCCTGATACTTCATAATCAAAACTGGCATACCCAGAACTTAATCCTTTTAATTCACCATAAAATTCCATAGCGACTTCATTAAGAGGCAAGCGATATTTTAAAATGACGCGCGAATCATCAAGATAAGTTAAGTTTTGTTGTCTGCCGCGTTTTTCTTCACATAGTTTGATAACGTTACCCAAATATTGCTGAGGAACAATGATTGTTGCATCAATAACCGGTTCTAAGATTTCATCAATATAATTACGTTCAGGAAAATCGGATGGATTTTCAATGGTAATTGTTTGACCACTCGTCATCTTGAGCTGGTATAATACACTAGGCGCAGTTGCAATAACGGCCAAATTATATTCTTGCTCAAGCCTTTGTTTAAATACTTCCATATGAAGCATTCCCAAAAATCCGCATCTGAATCCAATACCCAGAGCAGCAGAACTCTTTTTTTCAACGGATATACTTGCATCATTGAGTGTTAATTTTTCAATAGCTTCTTCAAGAAGGCCAATTTCTTCACTATCTACCGGGAATACGCCGGCAAAAACCATTTGTTTTGCTGGCTTAAAACCAGGAAACAATTCAACAGGTTTTTTGTTGTGGTAAATAGTATCGCCAATTTGAGCTTCTTTAATAGTTTTCATACCCGTGATAAGATATCCAACTTGTCCAGCATAAAGTACATTGGTTGGTGTGGGTTCCGGGTACATTAATCCAACTTCCAAAACTTCATAGTTTTCACTCGCTTGTGCCAAACAAATGGTATCACCTTTTTTGATAACGCCATCATGCAAAGCAATAAGGCATACAACACCGCGATAATCATCAAACCAAGAATCAAAAAGCAGTGCGCGCAATGGTTTGCTGGTTGACACTGGCAAGCTTGGTACGCGTTCAATAACTGCCTGAAATATTTCTGCAATACCAATATTAGCTTTTGCTGAAGCCTGGATGACTTCCTCTGCTTTAAAATCAAAGAGATTTACAAACTGATTGGTAACTTTTTCTGGATCAGCATTGGGCAAATCAATTTTATTAATGATCGGAATGATTTTTAAATCTTGATCAAAGGCAAGATAAAAATTTGCCATTGTTTGTGCTTGCACGCCTTGTGCAGCATCGATTAAAAGTAATGCTCCTTGGCAGGCGTATAATGAACGGGAAACTTCATACGTAAAATCAACATGGCCGGGAGTATCAATAAGATTGAGCAGATATTTTACGCCTTTATATTCATAAAACATGGAAGCTGTTTGAGCTTTAACGGTAATGCCGCGTTCACGCTCTACTTGCAGTTTGTCTAAAAATTGTTCTTTTTTTTGGCGTTCAGTAATGGTGCCTGATACTTCAAGTAATCTATCTGATAATGTTGATTTACCATGATCGATGTGGGCAATAATGGAAAAATTTCTGATTCTATCGGGGGTAAATTCTTGTAAGTTTGGAATGCGTTGACTCATCTGTTTCTCATTTTCAATATTTAATAAGTTTTTTACCTAAAAACCTGTAATTGTAAGTATAAAGGTATAGTGATTAGTTGTAAAATTGTCATATCGAAACTCATTGACAATTTTGCATTATTTCAATTATTCTAATAATACTTAAGCAGCTTACTGTTTTCAAATAAGGATTTTGTAATGAATAAAAAATTATTGTTTGTTGTGTTTATTTTCAATTTTCTCTACTCAATGCAAGCCCCTAAATTAGGGAAATTGGCATATGGGTATTGTTTGCAAGAGAATGGAAAAGTCAGTAAAAGAGAGAAAGGTAACTCAAGCGAGTGGCGCCAAGAAGATACGGTAAGCTGTGTACAAGAAGCAAATGGTGATTTATTTGTTTCTCTATTTGATGGCCATGGTGGTGATGCCATTTCTACATTTTTAAAAAAAGAAATGTATAGTTATTTTGACCAAACAGCTTTTGCAGAAGGTAATATCAATACTAAGGATCGCTTAATATCTGCATTTCAAAAAGCGGATAGTAATACTCCGCGTAAAATGGAAGATGATTTTGATATGTATGGCATTCAGGGTTCAACAGCATTGGTTGGATATTTTAAAAAAAACGTCTTATGAATCATATGAATTTACGGTGGCATGGTTAGGCGATTCTCGGGCTGTTGTACAAGACAAGTTAAATAATACTGTTTTGTTTGAAACTATTGATCATACTCCGGGTAATGAGAACGAAAAGCAGCGTATAATAAATGAGGGAGGAGCAGATGCTCTTTCTGTATTTGAAAACATACCAAAAGTCGATGGTCTTGCGGTATCACGAGCTTTTGGTAACAGAGAATTGAATAGGAAGCTTATTATACAAAAACCTGATATTGAACAATTAACTTTAACTTCAGAAGAGGGTTTTGTGATTTTTGCATCAGATGGAATTTGGAGTAAAATTTCTAGTGAAGAAGCTATTACTATAGTTACAGATGCTATGAAAAAGTCTCAGCAAGAGTTGGATAATGAATATCCAAAGGAGACTACGGTAACATGGGGGAAATTAGTTGGTGAAAAAGATCTTGTTGAAGAAGGTGGGAATGAGTATCTCAAGCGCATAGCAAGGGTTCTGTGCTACAAGGCAAGAGAAAAAGGAAGCACAGATAATCTTTCAGTGGTTGTTGTAGATTTTGATAAAGATAGAGTTGTGTCTCAAGATTCGTTGTTAGTAGGAAATTCTTTGTCAGGAGCAAAAACGTCTATAGATAATAATGTTCCTAATCAAGCTCAACCATCATGGTGGTCATCACAATCTGCGATGAAAAAATATATTTGGGGATCGTTAGCCGCCTTAGGTCTAACGGGGTTGGGTGCTTATTTATATTCTAAGTTTTACGGGAAAAAATAAAATAGATAATTATGATATGTATATCTCAGGAGCAAAGACAATGATAAAAATCATTATCTTTGCTCCTTTTTTTGTGCTTTGATAAAAAGAAAAACATATCAAAAAGGGATGAGTAATGATGTATAAAATGATAGTAATGATTTGCTGCACAATGCTTTTTAATCTATCTGCTATGCAAAAACAGCATGAGACAGAACTTATACATATTTTACTGCAAGATTTAGTTCAGCGTGATAACACAAATAGTATTGTTATTGTTCCTTTTAAAACAAATAATTTACAAGACAAAACAGCAAAAAGAAAGGCATCAGAAACAACGTTGTGCAATATTGCTTTAAATGGAGTACGAGTATGTCTAGGATTACATATTCCGGAACCAGGAAAAGCATTTTTGCTTGTAGATAATAAAGCTGATAATTATGAAGAAAATCCTACTCATTCTCACGCATGGCTGTGCAAAAAAGAGGATGAAAAGCCGACCAAATATAGAATAGATAGCTCTTCTTCTGCAATCTATGATAGTTCTTTTATTGTGTATAACATGCCGTATTATAAGCACAATGAAGGTTGTTTTGATTGGGCATATGGTGATGATCTTTGTGATCTTATTTCTTGGAGAGATGAACCGTGTTTAGTTTTAATTGATGAAGATATCTATAACAAAAAAGAAGATACGGTAGATGAAATATATAGACGATTTTATGGTAAGAAAAAAGTTTTGCAATATGATAAAGAGTCTCAAAAATATACAGAATATGAACCGAGCTTGTTATCTGCAATTCCTTTTTCCATAAAGGTATTTTGGGCTGCGGTAGCAGGTGTGGGATTATATTATAGTATGTCATAAAAACTTACATCAAGCCTTAATATTACTTTTTGATATCTAAATGATACAAGAAAAAAGTAATGCTATCAGAATGTTCTGAATATTTTGTCTGTAATGGAACAGGAATTTTATCACTTATAAACCCATGTTTTTCATAAAAAGCTTGAACTTCATCATTTGTATGGGAAAATGTCTTAAGTTCACATGATGTAATGTTTTTATATGAATCTAACGTTGCTTTAAGCAGAGCGCTGCCAATACCTTGATGACGACAATCTTTATCTACAATAATATATCGGATATACGCTTGATCAGAGCTGGTTTGTTGAGAAAAACAAAGACCCGCAATAGTAGGTTTATTTCCCTCTTGGATTGCAACAAATAGACGTTGTCTATTATCTTGAAGTTGTTTTTCTTGAAATATACCTGCAAAAGTTGTGATTAGATTGATCAGATAGGTCTCTAATATTTCTGGGTTTTGTACGACGGGAGAAGTTGGATATCCGCAAGTAAGGACTTGCCTAAAATGTTCATTAATACCTTTTTTACTGAGCGCTTGGACAAAAGGTAAATCTTTATTTTCAGCTGGTCGTACGATAATTTCGCTTGATTGTATACCGTATAGAGAAAATAAGGCATATACGAGATATATTTTTGATATATTCATAATAAATCCTGAATGTTATTGGATTGTAAGATAATAATTTGCATGAGTTATTGGTAAGTCTGAATTGTCAGATATAATACCGGTTTGTGGATCTAAAGATGCAAATCCTACGATTTTAAATCCAAGTTTCTGGTAAAAGGCATGTGTTTCATCGTTTCGATAAGCGTGTGTTCTCAAGGTACAATGAGTGAGGTTTTCAAAGCTATGAATTGCTGCCTGGATAAGTTTTGCGCCTATACCTTGTCTTCTCAGGCTTGTATCAACGCCCACAAAATAAATGTGTACGTTTTGTGGATTTTTTTGATTGAATCTGCAATATCCAACCAATTCGGGTTGTTCATAGGGAGTTGTTTTTTCTGCGACACAAACGCCATATGGTTCTTGGTTATGTTGTTTATTGATAAATTCAAGGCAGGCGTTATGTTGTTTTTCTATATGTCTACACATAAAATTATTAAAATCATCTGCAGGAATGATATAAGAATAGAGTGGAGCAAAATGATTCCAAAACATCTGGTTGGTAAAATGCTTAATTGCATGGATATCGTTAAGAGTGGCTGGTCGTACGATAATTTCGCTTGATTGCGTAAAATATAGAGAAAACAAGGAATATGCTAGGTATAATTTTGATATATTCATTACAATCCTTTGATGGCAAAACAATTGATTCAAACAATTGTTTTTGCGATTCTTTTTATGCTTGTTTAATAACATAATTTTTAAAAAAGGAAAAATATAATGAATTCCACCAGAAAAGCACTTATGTTTGCTGTAGTGCTGTTTATTATGCTTTTTGCAGCACTTACTTTCATCAGAAACTATGAATTAAGTATTGTTCCGATGATAACATCATCAAATTAAAATCAAATTGAATTTGGGTCCCCAATTGTAATGAAATGGAGATTGGGGCTAAAGATATTGAACTTGTGATTTTTGTAGTTTTGGACTATACTAATTGTATATTATAAATGAAAATTTGATACCAATTTTTGACGTGAGAAAAGGGCTCATTATATGGAACGTCCCACTTCACTTGTGAATAATAAAAATATGCCAATAAGACCAATTTTAATCGAAAAAGAATTGAAAGATTCTTTCCTTGATTATGCTATGTCTGTTGTGGTGAGCAGGGCGCTTCCTGATATCCGCGATGGATTAAAGCCCGTGCATCGCCGTATTTTGTATACCATGCATCAGCTTGGTTTCTTCTACAATAAACCTTATCACAAATCTGTACGTGTGGTGGGTGATGTGCTTGGTAAATTCCATCCGCATGGTGATCAAGCAGTATACCAATCGATGGTTGGATTGATTCAAGATTTTTCCAAACGCTATCCCCTTCTTGATGGACAAGGTAACTGGGGTTCTGTTGACGGTGATAATGCAGCGGCAATGCGTTATACTGAAGTTCGTATGGCTAAAATTGCACAAGAGATTTTAGCAGACATCGAAAAAGAAACCGTTTCTTTTGTTCCTAACTTTGATGAATCAACGGTGGAACCGGTGGTTCTTCCGAGTAAATTACCTAACTTACTTATCAATGGTGTGGCAGGTATTGCTGTTGGTATGGCAACATCTATTCCTCCTCATAACTTAGGCGAAGTTATTAACGCGTTGCTTGCAATGGTAAAAAATGAATTTATTACCGATGAAGAATTGTTTGCCCATATTCCCGGTCCTGATTTTCCAACGGGTGGTATTATCTGTGGACGAGCAGGCATTGTAAAAGCATATAAAACGGGCAGGGGTAACCTTATATTACGTGGTGTTGCTGAATTTGAAGAAAAACAATCTAAAGGTGCAAGTATTATCATTACGCAACTGCCGTATCAGGTTAATAAAGCTGATTTAACCATTAAGATTGCTGATTTAGTAAAAAATAAAATTATTGATGGTATTTCAAATATCAAAGATGAATCAGATAAAAAAGGTATGCGTTTAGTGATTGATCTTAAACGCGGCGAAATTCCAAGCGTCGTGCTCAATCAGCTATATAAGCATACCAATTTGCAAACATCAGTTTCTATTTTAATGCTCGGGCTTCTTGATAATCAACCACTTATTTTTTCACTACGTGAATTATTGACTGAATTTTTATATCATCGCCAGCAAATTATTTATCGCCGTACACAGTATGATTTAAGTAAAGCACAAGAGCGTGAACACATTCTTGCCGGATTTGTTATTGCGCTGAGCAATATTGATGAAGTAATTGCATTGATTAAAAAATCTCCTTCCGCACATGAAGCAATTACATTGCTCAATAAACGCTTCTTGCTTTCTGAAAAACAAGGCAAAGCTATTTTAGAAATGCGTTTGCAACGTTTGACTGGTCTTGAACAAGAAAAGATTTATGCAGAGATGGAAGAAATTAAAGTAAAAATTACCTACTTTAGATCTATTATTGAAAACGAATCTATTTTAAAACAAGAAATTGTTAAAGAATTACAAGAAATTAAAGAAAATTATAATGATGCGCGTCATACCAAAATTGAAGGCGCAATAGATATCCTCACCGAAGCAGATTTAATACCTGATGAAGAAGCGGTTGTTACGCTCACTATGAAGGGTTATGTTAAACGCGTTCCGCTTGAGGCGTATGGTGTACAGCGTCGTGGTGGTAAAGGTAAGATGGGCCTTACAGCGCTTGAAGGTGATATTGTGCAAGATGTGTTTGTTGCAAAAGCGCACGATATGTTATTGTTCTTCACTAATTTGGGGCGTGTGTATAGCTTAAATACCTTTGAAGTGCCAGAAGCATCCCGTGTTGCTCGTGGTCGTGCCATTATTAATTTATTACCTCTTCAAGATGGTGAAACGGTAGTGAAACTACTTCCTTCTCGTATTATGGAAGGCAAATTTATGGTAATGGTAACGCGTGAAGGGATTATTAAGCGTACTGATGCATCTGACTTTTCTAAAATTCGTGCAACGGGTATTCGTGCAATTACACTCCGCGAAGGTGATGAACTTATATTCTGTTCATTAAGTAATGGCGATAATACCATAGTGCTTTCTACGGCAAAAGGACAAGGAATCAGGTTTAAAGAAACTGAAGTTCGTTCCATGGGCCGTCAGGCAAGTGGTGTTATGGGTATTCGTGTTAAAAAGAATGATCGTGTAATTGGCATGGAAGTTATTTCTGATCATGGCGAAATTCTTTTTGCTACTGAAAAAGGTTATGGCAAAAAAGTAAAAATTGAAGATTTTCGTATTGCTCATCGTGGTGGTATGGGGGTAAGAACAATACCAACCACTGGCCGTAACGGCGAAGTTATTGGTCTTGCTATAGTTCATGAAGATTCTAACATTCTTCTCATCGATCAGGCTGGTAAAATTATTCGTCTTGCTGCTAAAGATATTCGTGCAATGGGTCGTCAAGCAAAAGGTGTTCGTTTGATTAGGCTTGATTCTGATCAGAAATTACATAACATTGTTGCATTCGAAGGTGGCGAAGCCGCTCAAGAAGGTGATGATGAAGCTGCTGCTGGCATAGAAGTAAGAACGTTGCCGGTTGCCGAAAGCGGTGCAGAAGAAGATGAGGGTGATGAGGATGAAGAGTTAGAAGAAGAATTAGAAAATGATGAATCTTCTGATGATATTGAATATGAAGAAGATGATTCCGATGAAATCGATGAAGATGATGAGGTTGATTTTTAATTAAACCCCATGCTACGCTTCGCTCCACATGGGGACCCCAGTGAAGAACAAGATGCACATTAAAGAAATTTCATGCTAAACACACAATTCATTCTCCACCTTACATTGATCGAGGGCCTCACCCCGAGTGTTATTAAAAAGATCATACAATCAGAAAGATCTGGTGTGCAAACATCAGATCTTTACCATTTATCTGCATTTGATTGGATGAATTATTTTGGTATTTCCGAAAAATACGCACATATATTGGTGGCAGGTCTTTCTGATATGGTACTTCTTGAAAAAGAATTAGATCTCATTGAAGAACATGCCATCAAATTACTGACGATTGCTGATGAAGCATATCCTGAGTTATTAAAAGAAATACACATGCCTCCGGCCGTGTTGTATTACTTAGGGCAGGCATGGCCTGCCGCTAAGCGTTTGGCTGTTGTTGGCGCGCGCAAAGGTAATGAATATGGTCAACGCATCATAAATACTATTGTTCCTGATCTTATTACATCTGGCTACACCATCGTGAGTGGCGGAGCACTTGGTATTGACGCCATGGCGCATGAAGCTGCATTGCAATGTGGTGGAAAAACAATCGCGATTTTAGGCTCAGGTCTTTTAAAACCGTATCCAAGTGCAAACAAAAAACTATTCACACGTATTGTAGAAAATGGTGGTATTGTTGCAAGCCCATATCCTTTGATGATGGAAGGGCTTCCACACAATTTTCCCGCGCGTAATCGCATTGTTACCGGTTTATCGCAAGGTTGTTTGGTGGTACAAGCGGCTAAAAAAAGTGGCGCACTCATTTCCGCGCATTGTGCGCTTGAACAGGGTAGAGAAGTTTTTGCAGTTCCTGGTGCATTTGATGATGAATTAAGCGCTGGGTGCCATGAAATTATTCAGCAGGGTGCAAAATTAGTGATGAATAGTGCTGATATATTAAGTGAGTTTGGTGATCGGATTATGCAGCCTGATACACAACTTCTTAAGCAACAGGTTTTGTTTTTTGAAGCCCAATCCTCATTGCATTCCGATCGAGCGTCTGTTACTAAACAAAATAAAGTAACGAATATCTCAGAATCACAAAATAAAATAATAACTGCGTGCAAAAAACAACCAATATCAATCGAAGATATTGTCATCATTACGCAGTTATCATTTGAACAAATTCAATCCGAGTTGTTCAATTTACAACTTGATGGCATTGTATCACAAGATTTTACGGGGATGTGGAGTGCGTATTTATGACGCAATCATCTCCAAATGTTTTATAATCATGCTGATAAAATCTATTTCTCTGATTGCTCGAGCCTTTTTCACTGTGTTTCGTTGAGGATATTGTGTGGAACAGAATGAAGCTATCTAATATCATTTTCCATCAATAATGAATGATCAAAATTGTTCAATTTACATTTTGATAGCTGTATTACTCGGAGTTTTGCTGGCTTGTGAGCTTTTGTTTAAGGTCAGATAGTTGGTGAATGATTGAATTAATTGTATTTATTCTTTCAATTAATGCGTTGCCCTTGGTTATGTCTTCGTTTGGAGTGCTGAACATCCATGATAGTATTGGATTATAAAAATCCCTGTGCTCTTTATTGCTTTTTGTGTCAAACATGCTAAAGAAATTATATAATCGTTCAATTAGCATTTTCGTAATTGTGTTAGTGTTTCTTTTTACGGTAATGTCAGTAAAGCTCATAATATTACTCAAGCTTATTATCGAATTTATTTTTTTTTGTTTAAAAAGTTCTAGTAATTTTTCGATTGAATAATTCTGATAAGATAAAAAAAATACGTTTATATTTTGTATATTGATATTGCCATGATTATTATTATAAAAATTCATAAAGTTTTGATATATTTTTTCTTTATCAGCGTCTATATATTCAGGAAATAAGAAATCTTTTCCTTTTTCTTTTGCTTTTTTAATAGATTCTTCAATTTGTTTTGTTTTTTCGTTAATTTTATTCATCTCATTTAAAATTTGTTGTGAATTTCCGTGTGTGAATAAGCTATACAACGATGGTATTCCTTCTTGTGCCACATCAATCGCGGACAATCCACTAACAACTGTTGCTATTCCCGTAAATAAATTATGAATAATTGGCTGATATTTTTCAGGAGTTATGTATTGGTTGACATAATTTAGTGCTAAGGCTGAACCAGTTGCAGTGCCTGCAATTACTCCATTTTGGATCAATATCTTAGGTAGCATTAATTGAGTCATTCTTTTTTTAAATAAACTCGTCCATTGTTCATCCAGATCTTTTTTTTTTAATATTAAAGGATAAATATCGTTTACAATTGCAATTTTTTCATCAAGAGTTAACCACTTTTCTTCTTCTTTGTTTGTTGTCATTTTATTAAATTCGGTAAAACTTGGTGCAATCATGTTATTATAAAAAAATAAAGACAGTAAAAAGATTATTTTTTTTAACATGTTTTTCCTATTGCTTAAGTAGCCAAGGATATATATTTATATTTTCTATAATTATATAATAAAAGCATATGTGATACTCAATAATATCAGTAAAAAATATAAGTATGAAAATTTACAATAAAAAATATAGCGCACCTATCTTAATGATTTTGATCATTTCATTTTTCGTATTATTTTCACGTCAACAAGCTGGATTTATTGCCTACAAAAACAATAAATTAACCGTCGTTGCTACTACAAGCATGCTTACTGATGCTATCCGCAATATAGTAGGTGATCATATAATTGTGCATGGTCTTATGGGGTGCGGCATTGATCCACATGTATATCGTGCACGTGAAAGTGATGTCCACAAATTAGCAGCAGCAGATTTAGTGATATATAACGGTTTACATCTAGAAGGTAAAATGGGACAAGTGCTTGAAGGCATGGATCGTTTTACCACAGTTGTGAATGTGAGTGATGCAATCGATAAGCGAAATTTACGTGCTACAGAATTTGATGGGTTATATGATCCGCATATATGGTTTGATGTGCAATTGTGGATATCTGTTGTGCGTTATATCCAAGCTACGATCATGCAACTTGATCCAAAACATGCTGATATCTATAAAAAAAAAGGTGATGCATATTGTGCCCAACTTGAGCAGTTACATGAATATGTACAACAACGCATTGCAGAGTTGCAACCACAGCAAAGAATTTTGGTAACTGCGCATGATGCATTTGGATATTTTGGTGATGCATATAATTTTGAAGTTGTAGGATTACAAGGATTGAGTACTGATTCAGATATTAGTACCAGAGATATTCAGCAATTGGCTGATTATATTGTTCAGAAAAAAATTTCCACCATTTTTGTAGAATCATCAATACCAGCACGTTCACTGATGGCTGTGCAACAAGCAGTTGCAGCTCAAGGTTGGAGTGTTGCTCTGGGTGATGAGTTATATTCTGATGCTTTGGGAGATGAAGAAAGTGGTGCAGATACTTACATTGCTATGGTAAAGCATAATATTGATACGATTGTTGGTGCATTGAAAAAGTGATACACTTATATTCCTCAGTCATATAAAAATTTTTTGCTGCAGGTTTACGCATGAAAAACATATCACACATACCAGCCCTTGAACTATTTCATCTTACTGTCTCTTATGGAGATAATCTTATTGTGTCAGATTGTTCTCTTACAATTCCTCAAGGCGTAATGCTTGGTATTATTGGTCCCAATGGTGCAGGAAAAACAACATTGATGAAATCGATTTTAGGAATAATCAAAAAAAAAAGTGGTCAAGTTTTATTTCTTGGCAGAGCATTTGGGCACGTGCAGCATAAAATAGCCTACGTTGCTCAGCGCAATACTATTGATTGGGATTTTCCTGTTACCGTATTTGATATGGTATTGATGGGCTGCTATGGAAAATTGGGGTGGTGTAAGCGGCCAGGTGTTGCGGAACAAATTAAAGTATATGAAGCCCTTGCTACAGTTGGCCTTGGTGATTATGCCAATCAGCCAATTGGTATGTTATCTGGTGGTCAGCAGCAACGTGCATTTATCGCGCGTGCATTAGCGCAAGATCCAACACTTTATTTTTTGGATGAACCATTTGCAGGTGTTGATGCGCCAAGTGAAAAAATTATCGTTGAGTTATTAAAGACATTGCGCGATCAAGGCAAAACAATCATCGTGGTGCATCATGATCTTTTTACAGCCCAATCTTATTTTGATTGGGTTCTTTTGATGAACAAAAAAATAATAGGATGTGGACCGATTGAAGAAGTTTTGACTCAACAAAATTTTGCACAGGTTTATGGGGGTAATTTTGCATTTTCTGGATTAGCTTTGAATCCTCTTTTTGATAAGACGCATTTTTCCTCCTCCGTTCGTCCTGAGTGTTTTTGTCTTCAAAAATGTATCGAAGGATGTAATAAAATAAAAATACTTTTTGAATGAGCAATATAATGATCACTGTAAAATTAGCAAAAAAAACAAAGATGATATTTTTTTTCCGCATCCTTCGATACATTTTTGAGGACAAAAACACTCAGGACGAGCGGAGGAAAGATGAAGATAATTTTAAATATAATGTGTTGGTTTCGGGTGCGTTGTACATAATTTACAAGTTAAGTGATACAGCATGAACCACACCTTATTACTCGTTCTTTTCGGTGCCATTCTTCTCGGCATAACATCGGGAGTGTTAGGATGTTTTGCATTGCTACGCCAACAAAGTTTACTGGGTGATGCAATATCCCATGCAGCGCTTCCGGGTATTGTGATCATGTTTTTATGTACGTATAGCACAAATCCGTGGATATTATTATGCGGCGGTGCGCTTGCAGGTATATGTGGTGTTCTGTGTATGAATTTTGTATGTGCTCATACAAAACTGAAAAAAGATGCGATTTTAGGAATTATTTTATCGGTTTTTTTTGGATTAGGTCTTGTCCTAATGACTGTTGCACAAAAAATTCCCGTGGCAAGCCAGGCAGTTTTAAACAAGTTTTTGTTTGGTAATATTGCAACGCTTCTTATACAAGATGTTCTGCTTATTATTTTCATCTCCAGTTTTATTTTAGGCATGCTTTTTTTGTTTTGGAAAGAATGCGTGATGCATGCTTTTGATAGCACGCTTACACATATGATGGGATTTAATATACAGATTATAGAAACAATTCTAACGGTTTTATTAGTTCTTGCTATTGTAATTGGGTTGCAAACGGTAGGAGTGGTACTCATGAGTACCATGCTCATTGCACCAGCAGCTGCAGCGCGTCAGTGGACGCATCGATTATCATCTATGGTAATGTTGGCAGGTTTTTTTGGCGGGTGTTCTGCCGCTATAGGTGTATATACAAGTTCTATTGTTGATCATCTGCCCACAGGCCCCACCATCGTTATTGTTGCAAGTACGATTGTCTTTTTTTCGCTTATATATTCTCCACAGCGAGGCACTGCATGATCAATGGTTTGCATGGAGAACTTATTCTGATTGCTGTTATGACCGCAATCACCTGTTGTTTACCCGGAGTTTTTTTAGTACTTCGTGGTGTGGCTATGATGAGTGATGCAATAAGCCATGCAATATTGCTCGGGATAGCATTGATGTTTTTATTCATAAAACGGCTCAATTCACCATTGCTACTACTGGGTGCTGCGTGCGCAGGTATTCTAACGGTCGTTTGCACTGAAATGATTATAAAGAGTAAACGTCTTAAACAAGATGCAGCAATTGGTCTTATTTTTCCGCTCTTTTTTTCTATAGGGGTGGTTTTAATTTCTCTCTATGCGCGTAATGTGCACCTGGATATCGATATGGTATTATTGGGTGAAATAGGCTTTGTGCCCTTTAATCGCATGATTATTGGTACTATTGATTGTGGGCCGGCTGCTCTATGGATTGTAGGAGCCGCATTAGTGCTTAATGTTGGCTTTATGTACTTTTTTTATAAAGAACTCGTTATAACGACCTTTGATGCAACTTTGGCAACGATGGCTGGTTTTACACCGGCTTTATTTTATTATGGCCTTATGATCATAACGAGTATCACGGCAGTAGCTACCTTTGATGTTGTAGGATCCATTATGGTGGTAGCGCTG
>Ga0207645_10000088_pt1 | contig 65894 bp, 53 predicted proteins | sample KBSM53metaG_FD_184331 | JGI IMG/M metagenome (GOLD analysis project Ga0207645, IMG submission 184331) | Miscanthus rhizosphere microbial communities from Kellogg Biological Station, Michigan, USA - KBS M5-3 metaG (SPAdes) (version 2) | ecosystem: Host-associated > Plants > Roots > Rhizosphere >...
TAACAGCAGTATGGGATGGTAAAGGATCGGTCATTTCGTGATGACCCGTGTTTATATAAATATACGTCTTTTTATACTGCGGTTTTATTATGTCAGGCCAGGTAGTAAATCGGGTATACAAAAGCCGTAAGACGAAAAAAAGATTGGGGAAAGTTACTCCTTGCCAACTTTATAACTTACCGGCGATCTTCAAACGAAGCGAGGCCGGAAATACCCCGGGCGGCTTTGACAAATATTTTTTCGGCGCAAATTTCCTCCCGTACTTTGCCGCATTCTTCACAAAAAGCAATCATATGTCGCCGTTCACAAAAAATCTCGCATTTCTTGTCGCCTGTTTTTCTTTTCTACGTATCGCGGCGCAGGATAAGCCTGCAGATACTACTGTTGGCAAACCGCAGAAATCGGTTACCCATCACAGTATTAAAATTGATGGAAAGATTATTAATTATACTGCAACTGCCGGAACTTTACTTTTAAAAAATGAAAAGGACGAGTCCATTGCATTATTTGGCTATACTGCCTATACCAAAGAAGGAGAGACCGATCTTGCAAAACGACCGGTAACATTTTCGTATAACGGAGGTCCCGGTTCAGCTTCCATGTGGTTGCATATGGGTGTAGTCGGGCCAAGACGAATTGTTGTAAACGATCCCAACTTCAATGCACCACCTCCGTACAAATTAGAAGATAATAATTATTCCATTCTTGATGTTACCGATATCGTGATGATTGATCCGGTCGGTACCGGTTTTTCACAGGCAACAGGTAAGGCAAAGAATAAAGATTTCTGGGGCGTGGACCAGGATTGCAAAAGTGTAAGCCAGTTTATCAAACAGTACATAACGGACAATGATCGATGGAATTCACCGAAATATTTGTTGGGGGAAAGTTATGGTACGATGCGCTCGGCCGCTGTTGTCAATTACCTGCAACAGAATATGGGTATGGCGATGAATGGCGTTGTACTTGTTTCAAATGTGCTTGATCTTCGTTCTTTGACCTTCAAACAGGGAGATGATATTTCCTACATGTTCTATATCCCATCTTTCGCTGCTGTGGCCTGGTACCATAATAAATTGCCCAATAAGCCGGCAAATCTCGAATCATTTTTGAAAGAAGTAAGACAATTTGCATCAGGCGAATATGCGGCGGCGTTAGTGAAGGGCGATTTGCTATCTGCCGCGGACAAAGATCACATCATTGAAAAATTATACAACTACACCGGCATCAGTAAAGAATATTGGAAGAAAGCGGATTTGCGGGTGAATTTGTTTCAGTTTAACCAGGAGTTATTACGAAGCGACCACCAGACAGTAGGCCGGCTCGATAGCCGTTACAAAGGATATACGCAGGATTTGCTGGGTGAATTTGCAGCCTACGATCCGCAGGATGCGGCGATCAGTCCACCCTTTGTTGCAGCGTTTATGAATTACTATTTTACAGAATTAAAGTTTCCGAAGAATTCCAATTACAAGGTATCTGCGGGAGAAAATGAAGGATTCGATTGGGACTGGAACCATGCGAAGAACAAGGGATGGGGGCCGTCGCCTACCAATACTGCTGTTGATTTAGCGGAAGCAATGACACAAAATCCAAATTTAAAGATACTGGTACTTAATGGATACTTTGACCTGGCCACACCGTTTTTTGCTACTGAGTATACTTTTGATCATATGGGATTGGAGCCTGCATTGAAAGCGAACATAAAACTTACGTATTATGAGGCAGGGCATATGATGTATGTACATGAACCTTCTGCAAAAGCATTTAAAAAAGATGTCGGGGAGTTTATAAGCAGTACGAGCAAGTGATTGTAGACACTTTTTGTTTCCCACAAAGACACGGAGTACACAAAGAATAACCCATGTTCTCTTTGTAATCTCAGTGGCTCTGTGGGAAATCTATTTCCAGGCCTTTCTCAAAAATCGCAACCAATTATCGTGCATCAGGTTATTTACATCTTCATCCGAATAACCTCTTTGTTTAAAGAGCGCAGGAATTTTTTGTAAGTCAGCGATTGTTTCCAGATCATAAGGACATTGTTCTCTGCCAAATGCGCCATCCAGGTCAGAACCTATACCGACATGCAATGAATTGCCGGCAAGCTGGCAAATATGATCGATGTTGTCAACAACCTTATTGAGATCACAATGAGTATTCTGCGGTGTAGATTGTCCGCGAACCCAACCTGGCACCAGCATCCACGCATCGAAAGCTCCACCGATTACAGCGCCTCTTTCAATCAACACTTTTATTTGCTCATCGCTGTATTGACGATTATGATCGACAAACGCTCTGCAGTTATTATGACTCGCCCATACATGTCCGTGAAAATGATCCATCGCCTGCCAGAATGCATCATCACAAAGATGCGTAGCATCGAGAATAATATTCAATCGTTCCATTTCTTTCAGCAATGCCAAACCATCGGAATTCATTTGCCCCGTAGCGTTAGTACCGTTTGCATATCGTCCCGGTCCATAGTGTGCCGGTCCAACCGCACGCAATCCGTATTCATAGGCTCGTTCAAGATGCTGAAACGAGACTATTGAATCTGCTCCTTCAAGACTTAATATGTAGCCAACCGGTTTATGATCGTTGGGATCGCCATCATTCCAATATGCAAGATGAATGTTTAAGGAGCGAAGATTATTGATCTGCACCATTTCACCCTGTTCCTCCATAGCCTGGTACCAGGCAAGCTGGCCCTGTGTTTGCGCCCATGCCTGCTCCGGCGAATGCCAACCCGGTAGTTTGCTATCGGGTGCAACATAACGGCCGATTTGTGTGGCAACAACCAAACCGATATTGCCATTTCGCAACTCGGGCAGCGAAACCGTTGCTTTTTCCCGATCAGGCTTGTCCGTTAGTCCCCTTTCTCTTTCGTTTATTTCCTGAACCGGTTTTTGCAAATCGCGATTCCATTCCATCGCATTCATGCTCAAATCGAGATGCGCATCTATAATAAACATAGTAAGTTAAAAGTTGAATGTTGAACGTTCGGGAAGCGCCTGGCTACACCGTTATTTTTCTGTCACGGGCAATTGTTTTCCATTCACCGCTTACTTTCCCGTTTTCAATGGTGTAAGCTCTTTCATATAAAGCGATCGTTGGGCACACATGATAAGGAATCCCGTAAAGGATGTCACCAACCTTATAAGAATGACCGGCAGGAACCTCGAGTACGAGATGCTCTTCACTCTGGCCGACCGGTGTTACGTTATCGGCATTTAAAAAATAAACACGCCTGGTAATTTCATTTTCTGCTGCTACCGACTTATGGCCAAGATCCGTTGTAATTCTGGTTGCAGAAGGCAAAGAAATAATTCTCGTAACAAGTACAGCAGCAGTGAGAAAGGGTTGTTCAGGGCATAAATCAGTATAGCCTTTGTCCCAATAAACAAAAGTGCCCGGGCTGCACTCTACGTTTTTCCTGTTTGCATGTATAGGAAATGCAGGAGAACCACCTGCAATAACTACCGGCACAGGATATCCTGAATTTACCAATTCTTCTTTCATTTTTTCAACTGGTGCAAAGCCTTCATTGCATTCTTTTGTTCGGGCATCAATGTCGGCATTGCGCAAATGACCATCATAGGCATGTAACCCATTTATTTTTACCCCTTTTAAACCGGAAATATATTTGTATAAGTCAACGGCCTCATTGCCGGGAGCTATTCCCGTTCTGTTCATACCAATATTCAGATCAATGTATACGGGTATTGTTAATCCTGCTGCTAAAAAAATTTCCGATTGCTCTTTGACAGCATCCTTATTATCTGTCAAACAGGAATAGGCTGTACGCGGATATTTTTTTATGACGTCGATAAATCGTTTCAGCTTTGGACCGAGTGGCTGATAAGCCAATACAACATCTTTTGCGCCGCATTGCCCAAGCATTTCAGCCTCGGCAATTGTTGCACATTTGAATTTTGTAATACCGGCATCTATCATCAGCCTGGCTGCATCAGGCGATTTATGTGTTTTGATATGCGGGCGTAAACGATTTATATCACCCACAATATTTATCGCCGTCTGAATATTTTGTTTTACCCTTTCCGGAAAAATAACAAGAGCCGGTGAATCCAGCTCCTGCACATTCTCTATTTGATACCAGTTACTCATTACTGAATTGATTATTTTTTGCTTCTCACATCGGCGATCGTTCCCAATAACCACTTAATTCTTTCGGTGAGCAACGTAAAGTTTCGATCCTGCATAATTTCTTTACTAAACAGCAGACTGCCGATCGCTACGCACTCCACATCCGTAGCAAACCATTGCCGCAGATTGTCTTCTTCCAGCGTTACACCTCCGGACGGCATTACCTTTACCCACGGACAAGGTCCTTTCAACGCTTTTACAAATGCAGGTCCTAAAACTTCTGCCGGAAAAATTTTTACAAGATCAGCTCCCCATTCATGTGCCTGCACGATTTCCGTAGGCGTGGCTGCACCGGGTACCCAAAGAACTTCATTCTTTACGCAAAACTCACCTACTTCTTTTGTCAACACAGGCGCAACAATAAATTGTGCACCGGCTTTATAAAATTGTTTTGCCTGCTTTGCACTCATGATCGTGCCAATACCGACTATCAGCCCCGGCAGATTTTTTTCAGCATGTTTTACCAACGACTTAAAAACAGGCAATGCGTTCTCAGAACGGTTGGTAAACTCAATGATACGCAAACCACCTGCATAGATCGCATCGAGTATTTTTTTTGCAATACTCTCATCGGTGTGATTGAATGGAGGTAGCAACCCCTGTGACCGTGCAACTTCAAGTATATGTCTTTTTGATAGTCGTTTCATGATTATCGGATAACGCGGTTAACCGCGCCGTTTTTAATGAACTGTTCTATTTCTTCTTTTGAGAGAAAAGCAAAGTCGCCCTCTATACTATGTTTTATTGCGCCTGAAGCGATCGCAAAGTTAATGATATCCTGCCCGGGCATAGAATTAATAAGTCCATATAATAATCCGCCCTCAAAGGCATCGCCGCTGCCGATCCTGTCTACGATCTGCGGCAAAGAATAAACGGGTGAAAAATAAAAAGCATCATTCATCATTAATGCTCCGCAATATGTTGACTGATTGAATTGATCTGTGCCGCGAAAACTCATAGAGAATGTTTTCATTGCCGGTAGCTTCTTCTTCAATTCCGTTGCGCAGTAACGAAACTTGTCTTCATTGGTTCCTTTCCCTTCTTTTATACCAAAATAAACATCGATCGTATCTATATCGCCGGTTATGATATCGCATTGCGACAAAAGTTCCGGCATTACTTCCGAGGGGTGTTTGCCATAATCCCATAGTGTCCGGCGATAGTTCATATCCGCGATGATGGTTAACCCTTTGCTTTTTGCAGTGTTAATTGCTTCTTTGCATACATCCGCAGCGTTTTGAGTAAGCGCTGCCGATATACCTGACCAAAAAAAATAACGGGCACCATCAAATGCTTTTTCCCAATTAATAGTACCGGGAGACAGCGTCGAAAAGGAAGAGTTTTTGCGGTCATAAATCACTTTTGAGGCGCGGATATTGTTTCCATGTTCCGTGAAATAAATTCCTACTCGTTCTCCGCTGCGATAAACATGTGACGTATCAACACCACAACTGCGAAGCGAATCGATAGCAGACTGGCCGATGTCGTTTTTTGGTAGTGCTGTAATATACCTAACGGGTACATCCAACGATGAAAGTACTGCGCTGACATTTGCCTCGGCACCACCAAAAAATTTCCTGAAATATTCATTCCGGTAAAATCGTTGGGTTGGCGGGCAATCCAGCCTAAGCATAATTTCGCCGAAGGAAACAAGTTGCGGGCTATTGATCTTTTCTTTTTGCATCGGAATTAAATATAGGGAATGATACGAAGAGTGAATTTAATGCAATTCAAAAATGGCTTCAATCTCTACGGCTACATTTAATGGCAAAGAACCCATTCCTATCGCACTGCGCGTGCCGATGCCGTTGTCTTCGCCCCAAAGCGATGCAAATAATTCGCTGCAACCATTGATAATAACCGGGTGTTTTTCGTATTCAGGAATGGCGTTTACCATACCGAAAACTTTTATCACTCTTTTGATAGTATCGAGCGTACCGAAATGTTTTTTAACAGAAGTAAGAATAGCCAGGCCGCATTGTTTCGCTGCTCTCCTGCCTTCTTCATCCGATATATCCTTTCCCAGTTTGCCCGTAATATAGGAGCCATCCGTATTTAACGAAACGTGACCGGAAACATACAATTTATTTCCGTCCACGAGGCAGGACTTATAAATTCCCTTCGATCCCGGGAGAGTTGGTAATGTTAATCCCAATTCTTCCAATTTTTGTTCAATTGAATTCATCTGTATTTATTTATTTTATTTTTATTGCGGCTCTTCCAGGGCAGGTTAAATGGGGTACAAAAATAGACTCCCCCGTTTAATTAATTATAATTTCGTCGATCATCAATAAGGATTTATTTCCTGCGCCATATTCACCATCCGGAATGATACCTTTATTAATGCCGGTTACCCTGATATATTTTGCTTTCACTGCCGGCATCTTTGCATGTACAGCATTGATACCGTTCACAGGAAACTGGTTTTGCGCATACACTTTTGTAAAATGAATAGAATCGGAAGATATCGATATTTCCAATGAGACAGGCGCCCACATCCTTTGCCAATGATAGTTCAGGAAATGCATACCAATGGATTGGATTGTTTGTTCCGTACCCAGGTTAATCACTGCTTCCAGGTTATCTCCGTTAAAGCCGATCCATTGTCCGTTGTTGTACCGGTTGTTGCCATCTACACCATTTACCAGCGCTTCGGGATTAGTATTGAACCGCGTAACTGGTTTGTTTGTAAGCGTAACAATTGCACCGGTTGCTTTATGAACCGTGAATTGTTGTTGAAATACTCTGCCAGTAGGCTGATGTTTGATATATAATTGCGCCTTCAACATGCAGCTTTTGCTGATTGATACGGCCGCGGTATAGACCGGGCTTTTTAACGAAGGCAAATCTCCATTGATCGTATAATGTATCTCTGCATCGGGTAAACTGCTTTGTAATGAAACAACAATATTCTTTTCAATTGTGGAAGACGTGAATCGTATTTCGTCGAAGTTGTTTGCGGCGTTCACCCCTAACTTTTTTAACAGCTGCTGTTGCAAGCGCAACCGGTCTAAAAAATCAGCATAATTGCGCGATGAAGCGGGTGTCCATGCCAGTTCTGCAAGGGCAATAGCCCTTGGAAATATCATATATTCTGCTTTTGCGTCGCTTGTATAATATTCACTCCAGGCCTGTCCTTCTACACCTTTGACATATTGTTTTGTTTCGGAACTCAATTTATCGCCGGCCGGCTCATAACTGTACACCTTACTTAACGGTGTGTATCCACCGCTTGCCAACGGTTCTTCGGGATATAATGATTGGTAATAGTCGAAATACACGTGGCTTTCCGGTGTCATTATTACATCGTGTTTTTGTGATGCAGCTGCAATGCCGCCTTCTTCGCCACGCCAGCTCATCACGGTGGCATTTGGTGCGAGACCACCTTCCAATATTTCATCCCAGCCAATAATGCTTCTTCCTTTGCTGTTTATATATTTTTCTACCCGTTGTATAAAATAGCTTTGTAAGCTATGTTCATCTTTTAAGCTTAACTCTTTTATGCGTCGCTGGCATTTTGGACAAACTTTCCATCTTGTTTTAGGACATTCATCGCCGCCCACATGTATATACTTGGAAGGAAACAGCTCCATTACTTCATCAAGCACATTTTGCAAAAAAATAAACGTACTGTCATTACCTGCACAATAAACATCGTCGAATATTCCCCAGAACGTTGCAGCTTTATAAGGTCCGCCTGTACAGCCAAGTGATGGATAGGCAGACAATGCAGCCTGTGCATGGCCCGGCATTTCTATTTCCGGAATGATCGTGATATTTCTTTGTGCGGCATATTTGACAATCTCTTTTATTTCTGTTTGCTTATAATATCCACCATATTTTTTTCCATCAAAACGATGGGGCAATTCTTTTTTATGACCAATTAATGTTTCGTCCCTCCGGGCGGCAACTGTCTGCAATTTTGGATATTTCTTTATTTCAATGCGCCATCCCTGGTCTTCTGTGAGGTGCCAATGAAATGTATTGAACTTATAAAGAGCAAGCAGGTCAATATATTTTTTTATAAACGATACAGGAAAAAGGTGGCGACCCACATCGAGTGCCATACTACGATAACCAAATCGCGGGTAATCGTTGATATAGTAACCGGGAACAGATAAAGAATTGTTTTTGTTCAGCGTCCATAACTGACGCAATGTTTGAATACCATATATTATTCCGCCGGTGTCGTGCCCGGTTATTTCAATGTGACCGTCATTTATCTTTAAAGTATAGCCTTCTTTGTTGGCAACTTCTGACGAATCTATTTGTATGAGTATATAATTGGTTTCAGGTTGTGTTTTTGTAGCACGGAGTTTTTTGATTTTATTCACTTCAAGGTACAAGTTGAGCAGCTGTGTCACGCTAACCAATGAATCGTTCTTATACACGATTGTTGTTAACGGACCTATATGAAACTGCCCGGGATTTTGTTTTATTTCAACAGGAAGCGGGATAAGCCCGGGCATATTTTCCGTTCCGTTTTGCGAAAAGGTCTTTATGGATAAAGCCAGGAAAAAGATAAGGAAAAGACGTTTCTGTGTATAAAGCTCTTTAAGTAAAATCATAGATCTTTTATTACTATCCTCTAGTGTATCAATTCTGTGCATGAAGCTACTATCCGGCAGCCATAATTGCTGCATCTTTTACCCCTATAACAAAAAAAGAAGGGCATAGACATGCCCCGCTTTAGATTTAAGATTGCTTTGGTCTTAAATTATTCTGTTAAGAAAAATCCCATATTCTATTGCTTATCCCACCACACTCTCGTCAGTAAATCATCGGCTCCCTGTCTTGCGATGGCTGCATTATAAGCGTCTTTATTCAGCGTTTGTTCAGTTGTTGGATATAAAAACCGCCGGGGAATTTTACCACCAGTTGCATTACCCGGGTAGTTGTTTGGCACCAATGCAGGATAGCCCGTTCTGCGATAATTGGAATACACCTCCTGCGCGTCAGGGAAAATACCCACCCAAAATTGGTTATAGATTTGCTCCAGTTGCTGATCAAAAGAGCCGCCTGTATTGAGCGCATGTGCTGCAACGTAAGAATCAATTCTTCCGGCATCTATTGCACCCGTTGTACCGCTGATCAAATCCCATTGCTGCATTGCCGCTCTTATGCCATTTTCGTATAAAACGTCTGCTGGTTGCCCTGAATACCAATTTCTCAGTGCGGCTTCGGCTAATAAGAAATTGGATTCTGCCGTGGTAAACAGTAATATAGGAGATGCTAAACGTAATAACGTATTTTGGTTGGGTTCTGAATAGGTTATAAAATCGGCGGGTCTTACACCGTTGATATTTGAAGCCATTCCTTTTTGAATACTTTCATCGGAACTTGCTACTCCATTTACATATACAACTGCAAAGACACCTAACCTCGGATCATTGTTCGCCTTGAGCGAATCGATAAATACCTGCTGAAATTTTCCGCCTTCGGTATTGCTGATCCCATCGGCTTTAATGTAGTTATCGTTCAGCATTTGTAAGGCAATCGGGTTCTTGTTAATATCCTGGCCTGACCCCACATAAGTTACTTTAGCGATATCGCCATAGTCGGTGATTACACCGCCGGCGATCGCTTTAGTCACCCAGGTCTGAGCGCTGGCAATATCTACTTTAGTCATTCGCATACCCAAACGCAACATTAACGAATAAGCGAATTTTTTCCATTGAGCTACATTACCACCATAAACCAGGTCGGAAGAACCAAATGTGGTTGTATTGGATGCGTCCAAACCGGTTGCAGCTTCATCCAATTCTTTCAATATATCTGCGTATATATCTTTTTGTGCATCATACACCGGTTGGTAGTTGGATTCATTATATCCCTGTGCGGCTTCTGTATATGGAATATCCCCATACAGATCGGTGAGGCGGCTGAAACAAAAGGCCTTCCATATCCGGGCTACATTATACAGGTTTACTTTAGTTGGATCATCTTTAACGGCTTTTATCACTTCGCCGATTTCATTGATCTGATCAGGGAAAGAATTGCTGAAAACGCCCATACACAGATCAAGCCGCGCAGCTACATATTTGGAACCCCAACCTTCCACATCATTATAGCTCGTCGTGTATTGCATGGTGCCCAACAGCAGCGTTTCAGTATTACCATTGTTCGCGGCGCCGTCGTATAATGCTTTACTGAAAATAAACGCAGCCGTTGGTGTTGAAACTGCGTCCGGGTTTGTATTGACATCTTTGAAATCTTTATCGCACGATGATAACACGCTTAATCCAAATGCTGCTAAAAAGATGCCTGTGTATTTTTGATTGAATAGTTTCATTGTAATAAGCTTTAAGAAATTAAAATTTTATTACCAGGTTTACGCCGTAAGAGCGGGTGCGTGGCAATCCGATTGACTCAATACCTTGTGCGGCACCGTTAGTTAAACTTTGTTCCGGGTCAAAATTGTCTGTGTTTTTGTAAATGGTCAAGAGGTTGCGTGCCACAAGAGCGATGCTGGCCGACTGAATATTCTTATTAAGAATGCTGATTTTAGATACCGGCAACCGGTAGGATAAAATAACCTGGCGCAACTTTACAAAACTTGCATCATGCACGAACAATTCAGTGTACCGGTTCTGGGCATTATACCATGCGGAACGCAGATTTGCAACAGGTACCGTATAGGTATATGCAGCGCCATCTTTTGTTACACCTTCCAGGGCAAGCCCGTTTTCCCTGCCGGCCAACGTGCTCTTCAATAAACCAAGGCGTGTCGCATACACTTCCATTACTGAAAACATGCTGTTACCGAATTTGCCATCGACCAGGATATCCAATGAAAAATTCCGGTAACGGAATTCATTGCTGAAACCCATTGTAAGTGGTGGTACACCTTTTCCCAACTCCTGGTTATTATCTGTCTGCATCGGAAGGTTGGAATTAGTATCGTAAATGATATTGCCCTTTGCATCTTTCAGCTTCCGGAAACCGTAGATAGCTCCGTAGGTGTGCCCCACAACATTATTGATATAGGCATTCCCGTTAGTTGAATTTCCCAACGTGGATGAACTGATGCCATCTGCCAGTTTTAATACCTCTCCTTTATTGTAAGCAAAATTGTAGCTTGCCGTCCAGCTAAACTGTTTATTTTGTACAGGTATTGCAGTCAGCAACACTTCTATTCCTTTATTGTCCAACTCACCGGAGTTCAGGTAAGCACTCGTGTAACCGGATGTGCTGGAAATAGGAACATTAACGATATCATCGGTTGTTTTACGGTCGTAGACCGCAACATCTAATACTATCCGGTTTCTCAGCATTTGTATATTGAAGCCTGCTTCTGTTGTTGTGGACGTAAATGGTTTCAGCTTCGAATTGGTAATAGCGGCCGATGTTACATTCTGCAACGGAACGGAGCTGGCACTGGGAACACTGCTGTACGTCAGGTTAATCGCATAAGGATCAGGGCCACCGCCACCGACCTGCGCCCACGATGCTCTTAATCTTACAAGATTGAAAAGATCGGGCAGTTTAACAGCATCGGATAAAACAAAGCTTGCACCAAAGCTTGGATAGAAAATTTTATTGCTTTCCGGGCTCAGTGTTGAAAACCAATCCTGCCGGCCCGTTGCCGTTAAAAAGAATATGTTTTTATAATCCAGGTCTATAGACCCGAATACTGAGTTGGTGACGATATTGCTGGTTTTTGGTGTAGTGGAAGCGGTTGCAAGATTCGAAAAACTATAGAAGTAAGGAGTGGTGTAAGTTTCTCCGTACAAATCAAGTTCGTTGTTTTTAAACTTGCGGCCATTGGCACCAGCTAATACAGTAAGCCCTATTTTATCAATAAATCTTGTTTTATAGGTGGCCGTCAACATGCTATTCGTTTCAGATACGTCAGATTTGAACCCTGCATATTGTCCGTTGGGTACGTATTGAGTACCGGTTGGCATAATGCTGGTGAAGTTATAATTGTAAAAATCTCTCGTGACGGTACCCTTTACCGTTAGATTTTTTAGCACGTCATATGAAATTGACGCCTGGCCGATAAACCGGTTCTTCGCATCATTCTCTTTGAATTTGTTGATGATGAAATAGCTGTTAGTGACAATGTTGGCATCATTCCAGAGAATTTCATTACCATTGGCATCATAACCGGGACTAAGCCAGCGTATATCAACAGTATTGGCCACTTCATAAGGCGTCCAGTTTGGATTTCCCAATGCATCACCGGCTATCGGGCGGTTATTACCTTTCTCTAAATTATACTGAGCGACAGCTTCAAACCGTAAGCGGTTACTCAGTTTACCGCTGATATTGAGGTTTGCCGTTTTGCGGTCATATTTATTGGTTGGTAAAATACTGTTCGCATTAAGATCAGATAAAGAGAGGCGGTAAACGATCGCTTCATTTCCCCCGGAAAGAGCAATTGTATTAGTGAATGTTTTACCCGTCTGGTAAAAATGTTTCAGGTTATCTTTCTGCGCGGAGTAAGGATGATTAAGACCATCAGCTGCTACATAATTTGTAGAGCCATCAATCTTTGCTCCAAATGAGCGGCGCCCGGTTGACTGTGCCTGTTGAATTGTTGTTGGCATTACACCACCATCGCCCTGCCCATATTCATATTGATAATTCGGAAACTGTGCTACGTTCTCCATGGTATAGGTAGAATTATATTCCACACCTATTCCCTTCTGTGCCCTTCCTTTCTTTGTTGTTATTAATATTACACCGTTTGCACCTCTTGATCCATATAAAGCTGCTGCAGTTCCTCCTTTCAACACGGTTATGGATTCAATATCATCCGGGTTAATTGCTGCGATACCATCACCGCGGTCAGTAGCATCAGTTAGTCCAAGTCCATTTGGTTTTGAACCGCCACCTGGTGTGCTATTATCAATCGGCATACCATTAATAACATATAAAGGTTGACTATTGCCGGTCAATGAACCATTACCCCTGATAATAACCCTGCTTGAACCGCCCGGCCCTGTGGATAAACCTGTTGCATTTACACCCGCTATTTTACCTGTTAATGCATTCGCCACATTGTTTTCCCTGGCTTGTGTAAACTCTTCACCTTTTACTTCAGTAACAGAATAAGTGAGCGATTTATTGGTTTTTTTAATTCCCAAAGCTGTTACAACTACTTCGTCCAGTTCCCGCGTAGCTTCATCCAACCGGATCACCAAACCTTGCTGCTGCTCCGTAACGGAAATTTCTTTAGAGCCGTAACCCACTGACGTAACTACCAGCACGATCGTTTTACCTTTGTAATCATCCGGCACAGTAAGGGAGAAATTTCCACCTTCATCGGATGTAGTGGCAATACCGGGATTTCCTTTTACCGATACCGTCGCCAATGGCAATGCTGAGCCATCTTTGGAGGAAGTTATTTTTCCGGAAACCGGTATTACATACACGATGGCCTCGGTGGCCTTGTTTTCAACAGCAACGGTTTCGTACAATGAAAACTGGTTACTACTCGTTCTTTTGAAACCAAGCTGGAAATTGGTTAATAATAATTTCAAAGCGGAATCAACAGTATAGTCCTTGATGTCATTTAAGAGTGAGGCCGGTACCGTCTTTCCTTCCAATAATCCTTCGCGGTAAGCAATTTTTATTTTATAAATTTTTTTTACCTGGTTTATTGCGTCTTTTAAGGAAACGGAATTATTCAATTGCTGTTCAGGCGGCGAATCTTTGTCAAAGTTTTTTAAGGTCAATCGCGCAGCCGTTTGAGCCTGGCCGAAACAATTTATACTGATACAGGCAGCAGTGAAAAAAGGAACAAGAAATCCTCTTCGGGCGATCTTTCTCATTTTTTACAGTTTGTGTGGTGTGTTAAGCAGTTTTATTTAGAAATTGTTATATGCTTATTAGCTGATTGTTCTATTTTGACATTTAAGGTTGTTGTCACGACATCGAGCAGTTCTGCAACATCAGTTACAGATATTTCACCTTCAATTTTCAGTTTAAGAAGCGTTGAGTCGTCTGTATTCACTGTATAACCAAACCGGTCCTGCAGTGTTTCCGTTATTTCTCCAAGCGATGCATCCGTAAATGAAATTTCATTTGATGTCCATGCCCTGGCTTGTTCCGGCTTAGTCAATTTTTTATTTGCAACTATTTTTTTAGCAGCATATTCAACATAGTCGCCCGGCGCCATGATCATTGTTTTGCTTCGTTTGGATTCATCGTTATAGTCAATCCTGATTTTACCTGTAATCAGGGCAACGTCGGTTTTGCCGTGGCGTGCTTTCACATTAAATGTTGTTCCTAATACTTCTATATTGATATCATTGCAGTGCACGATAAATCTTTCCGACGGTGCAATGTTTGATGTATCCTTATTGAGATGTTTGACAGAAAAATAAGCTTCCCCCTGCACCCAAACTTCTCTTGGAGAATTTTCTTCGGGATGGGGATTATAGGTAATAGATGAGTTGGCATTGAGTGTAACCTCCGATTGATCGGGAAGAGTTATCGTTTTCTTTTCACCAAAGCCGGTAATATATACTACCTGTTTGTTGTCGTTACTATTGTATTTGTAAATAAAAAGAAAAGAAGAAGCGACAACGATAAGAATGGCTGCAGCCACTTTTGCGTATGTTGGTAACCGGAAGACTTTTTTCACCGCAACATCACTTACTGATTCCTGTATTCTCATCCACACTTTATTTTTCTGCTCATCATCTTTTATAACATCCTGTTCCCGGTACGTACGTATAATAAGTGCAGCTTTTTGAACCACGTCCTTTTTATCGGGATACGTTTCGACAAAGGATTTCCAGAACGAATTGGAATCATCGCCGGGGTTGATTACCCATTGAACAAAAAAATCATCGTCAAGGAAGTCCTGCAATTGAAATGGTAGATACTTCGAATGCTTCATGTAAACAGGTATTGTTGATTATACTACCTATTATACACGGCACACTGAAAATTATCCCTCTTAAACCGAAAAAATTTTTTGAAATGACTTGAGGCAAAAAAAGATTGTCAGCAGGGAGGAAGACAGGATTGTGTTTTGAAGATTGTTTAAAGCCTTGTAAAACAGTTTATATGTTGAGCTGATGCTGATACTCATGATGTCTGCAATTTCCTCGTAAGAAAGACCTTCATAAAACCGGAGAAATATTATTTCCTGCTGCCGTGGCGGCAACGTTTTGATAATGGCTTTTACCTTTTCAGCAGTTTCCTGGTCTTCGATTTTCGTCAATGTTTCACTGTTATACGCTACATCAAATCCAAACGGATATTCTTCAGCTGAAATACCAGTAAACTTTCCTTCATTTTTCAGTTTCCGGAATAAAATATTCCGGAACGATTTGAACATATAATTCTTTATTGAAACCGGGTTGCTTAATTTCTCTTTTGTTGTCCATAACCGCACGAAGAGATCATGTATAGTGTCTTCAATAAGATCTTTATCGCGGCAGAACTTATATCCGTAATTATTTAGTGCATGAAAGTAAGTATTGTATAAAAGGGTATAGGCCTCCCAATCTCCATGCTTAAAGTCTTGCCAGACGCTTACATGATTTATCTCTCCCATTAAAGATGTATCATTTTGACGCGTATAAATTTTCGATAACAGGAATTACCCCTGGCAATGTATTATCAGGCGCTTTCAACGCTTTATAATCTGGTGTGGTAAAGGTTATCGAAGGAACAATATAAAAGAAATTTTATAAACCGGGTAAAGATTTGTGTTATTACAGTGGCGTGGTTAATTATCAGGACACATCGAAAAGATTTTTGGTTGATATCCGCTCCGTGTTCTTTGTGTTTTTGCGGGAAACGTTTTAGATAAACGATAGCAAGATAGATTCTATTTAAACAAATAAGTTTAGAATTAATACACCGAAGAGCCCGATTACAGCAATAATTGACTCCATTAATGACCAGGAACGAATGGTATCTTTTATAGAGATGTTGAAATATTCTTTAAACATCCAGAAACCGGAATCGTTGACATGCGAAAACATAAGACTGCCGGCCCCGATGGACAATACCATCAGGTTTGGATTTACATTTGCCTGACTCATCACGGGAAGTATTATACTAGCCGCTGTTAAACCAGCCACCGTAGCTGATCCAAGACAAACACGAATAATCGCTGCGATGAGCCAACCCAATACCAGGGGATTTATAGACAATCCCTGCAAAAGGTTTCCTATTTCATTACTCACCCCACTGTCAATAAACACTTGCTTTAAGGCACCTGCGCCGGCTACGATCAGCAATATCAAGGCTACATCTTTAACAGCATCGCCATATGAATTCATAATATTTTTCAATGTACTTCCATTGGAAATACCCAACGTATAGGTGATGATCAATAGAGAGATCAGCATGACAATAACAGGATCTGAAAAAAATGCAATGATATTTTGTAATGCTCCTCTTGTTTCAATAATGAACGGAAGCACAGTAGTAATGATGAGAAGAATGACAGGAAGCAACGATGAAATAAAACTATTAAATGTGCCGGGCAGTTGTTCATCCGGAATGTCTTTAGGTTGAAATGTCTGCAGTGGTTTTGCCTCAATTTTTTTCAGCGTTTGCGCAAAAACCGGCCCGGCTACAATGATGGCCGGTATGGCAATAGCAATACCATATAATAATGTGAGACCAAGATTGGCATGGAACTGCGCGACAAGTGCGGTAGGAGAAGGATGTGGCGGCAAAAATCCATGCGTGACTGATAAAGCACTCAGCATCGGAACGCCTACATATACCGCAGGCAACTTTGTTTGATACACAACAGAAAAAATAAGCGGGATCAGTAATGCAAAACCCACATTGTAAAACAGCGGTATGCCAACAACAAAACCTGTAATCATCATTGCCCACGCGAAATATTTTCTCCCGAAAATCTTCATCATCACGTTCGATATCTTTTGTGCAGCGCCGCTTTCAGCTACCATTTTTCCCAGCATTGCACCGACGCAAATAATAATGACCAGCTCGCCAAGCATATCACCGATTCCTTTCTTTACAGATCTTGTAATATCGGTAACGGGTATGCCTAAGGCAAGTCCGGCTGCGATTGAAATAATAAGGAAAGCAAGAAAGGGGTTGAACTTCGCCCAGGTGATCAGCAATACAAGCAGCAGGATGGCAAACACAATAATTGTAATAGTCATTTCGGTTGTTTTAGCATTGCGTTTATCTGCCGAATATAGTTAAAGGTTGACTTGTTAACAAGTTAACCGTTTACCAGGTGATTATCGTTTATATATTCCACCAGTAATTAAACTTGAGCACAATAGCTCTGTTCCTTACTGAAAATGGAGCAGGAAGATAGTTATCGGTATATACCAGGAATAAATCAGAAGCCGGGCTATAGCGCCATTGAAATCTTGTGTTGAGATTCATATTTTTCAATTGCTCATTATATTGCCAATACGCTGTAAAGAATAATTTATTCGTCATCGTTACATCAACTCGCGGGCCTACCAGCCAGAAGGAAGTTTTTCCCCAGGGTTGTGGCAGATCGAGATAATTATAAGTTGTGCTTACCAGTATGCTTATAATAGGTTGAATGCGATAACCAAGATCAGAAGAGATCGTCACCTTATGCCCGTTTGCATAATAACCACCATAGTTAGCCGAAAATGTATAAGTGAATAATTGCTGGGGACGGGATAAATAATCTGCGCCAATTGCCGTCCAGCGATGAACAGAGCCGGCAGGCAAGGAATCTTTTTTTGAATTAGTCGGGTCAAAGGGATTTAATAATTCCACATAGTCATGCTGCACGTAAGCATCTGCTATACTTTGATCGCGGAAATTGAAAAGGTAACTGAAAATTGTTTCGTTATCCGTTCTGTGCATCGAAGGTTTGAAGTAATATGATGAAGTTATTTTGGGTCCATGGCTCACAAGCGGCCCACCTTTTGGAAAAAATAAACGGCTTGCCTGCGGGAATATGCGTATATAATTATTGCGTGGCACATAACCTGCTTCAGCTAAATAATTTTTACCGACATATTCATGCTGCCAGTTTATTAGCCATTTGCGGCTAAAGTATTGCAGGTTGGCGGCATGTACCCAGTCGTTGCCCGATCTGTCAGGACTAAATGCCTTCAAGAACAAAATCTTTCCTGTCAACACGTTGTTGGCAGAAGCAAGATTGTATTCAATGCCGGCGTTGCGGTTGTATAATGAGTAAACCGGTTTTGTGCTGTCTTTACCAGGCGTGTAAGCAACAGATTGTTTGTTTATAAAAATAAAATTGACATTCGATCTTGAAAATACACGACGTTGTAATGCCAGTACGCCAAAATTCTGTGCCGGTAATCCTGTTGCATTTACTTTGCCGGTTTCCATATCCATAAGGCCGATGCGCCAATCTTTATTCAGCTTACCGCTAAGCCGTGCACCGGCGCGGATAGGCGCATCCAGCCCGATACGTCGCGAAAAAAACGGGCGAATTGTCGTGTAACCAAAGTTTGCAAAATGGTCTGCATTCTCCAGGAAGAATTGTCTTTTCTCCGGGAAGAATAATTCAAACCTGTCGAGATTGGTTACCTGCTTATCTACATCAACCTGGGAAAAATCGGGATTCACGGTAAGATCTAGATTCAGTGAAGACGTAACAGCAATTTTTGCATCGCCACCAATTTCTTTTCTGTACGTAGTTGCTGTTTTATTTTCATAATCCTTGGAGATGCCGCCGAGTACATACGGTATGATCGAAATATTTGAACCGGTTTCCGGCGGAGCTTCGTCCCAAACTAACGTGCCCGTGTATGCGAGGGAAGCCGTGGGGAACTGCCGCGGTACAGGCGCCCAGGAAGATTTTTCTGCTTCGCGGATATCCAGCCTGCTGAAATTAATGCCCCATTCTTTAATACCTTTCTTGTACCGGATCGTTTTAAATGGTATAGAAGCTTCGAAGACCCACTTATCCGGGTAATTTTTTACAACCGAATTCCATTTGTTATCCCAACTCAGATCTACCTTTCCGCCATCATACATGGTACCATCCCATTGCGCCCCGGCTGCATTGGCACCAAATGAAAAACCGTACGTACGGTCATCAAACGGGTCCATAAAGAAGAGGAAGTTATCATTTTTGCCAAATGCAAAATCTCTTTTCAACGACTCTACCATATACCGCCTTTGCGGACGATAACAGATGGCAATCAGGTAAAGATTGTTTTTATCGTAGGTCATTTTAACATCTGTTCTTACCCGCGCATGACTCGTATCCATCGGAAGTACCATGAAAAAGTCATGAGCTGTCTCCGACTGCTGCCAGGCTGCATCGTCACCACTGCCATCAACGGTGATTGCTGCGGCAGCACGACGGATATGTAACTGGTAACCACTGTTTTTTTTCTGGGCAAAGGACGCAGTGCAACAGAACAGCGAAAGAAATAATACAATTCTTCTCAAGACAATCAGTAGTTTGGGATGCTGTAAAGGCTACAAGATAAAGATTGTTGAAGATAACTGAACGGTTGAGGAATAAAAAAATCCCTGCAACAAAATGAACGCAAATAATAATCGTACGTTAGTCTTTTGTCGCAGGGCGTTTGAGAGGTATTCGCTGAATTATTTTTTGAGCAGCTTTAAAATCGTTTGCTGATTTTTTAAAATCAATGCAAGTATTTTTTGATTCTGAAGTATGGTTTTCTGATTTTTCATTATCGACTGTTGATTGGAGATAATTATTTTCTGGTTCCCCTTTATGCCTTTCTGGTTATCAACAATAACTTTTTGATTGTCCTTGATGACGCCCTGGTTCTTTATGATCGTTCCCTGGTTTCCTTTGATAACACCCTGGTTTCCTTTTATCGCTTCCTGGTTTTTGGTAATAGTCCCCTGGTTGCTTTGAATAGTTCCCTGGTTACTCTGAATGGTTTCCTGGTTTTTTACAATCGTGCCCTGATTACTTTTAATCGTTTCCTGGTTGGCTACAACCAGCTCATTGTTTTCAATCGTATCCATTTTTTAAAGTTTAATTGTTAATGAAATTCTTTGCTATAGCTGAACGATGACCTGAAATTATATATTCATCAGCGATACGGAGAAAATAATCAATTGATAGACGTCACCCACTCAAAGCCAGGAAGAATAAAATTAAGGCACATTAAAATGCCCGGTATTATTTCTTATTCACACAAGGGGAAATAATCTTTAACAGGAAACATTTTCATTTTTTGGGTTCCGGTATCCTGGAGACATCGATAGGTGCGGGAGTTATAACAGCGGGCACAAAATCCTGGTCAATCAGGTCGGTCATTGCAATATTCTTTGTAAGCAGACCAAGTTTTATACCCATATCCTGGATTTGTTGCAAATCTGTTTCGGATGGTGTCAGCTGCACATAACTTACGCGTCGCGGAACAGATGTAAGTACATAGTCAAGCACCTTCTGATCCTGCCGATAATAGGGTGCCACCAATTTCGCTGCTTCGGCACGGTGAGTTTCGGCCCATGCGCCTGATTGCGCAATACCTCTCACGAGATCTTTTACAATTTCCGGATGTCCTTTTATAAGATCTTCATGCACTACCAATGCGCAGGAGATAAAATTGGGCCATATATCCCGTGCATAGTATAAGATGCGGCCATGTCCATCCAGTTCTGCTTTTGCACAAAAAGGTTCGCCAACAAAATAACCATCAATCGCGCCGGATGCAAGCGAAGTGGGCATATCCGGCGGAGGCAATACAACAAAATTGATATCATCCGGCTGCAGCCCGTAATATTCCATCAGTTTGTGAATAACAAAATTCTGATTGCTGAACAGGCTGGGTATTGCAATCGTTTTTCCTTTGAGATCGCTCAAACTTCTTGCGGAACTTTTTTTAGCGACAACAATTTCCGAACCATCGCGATGACCGAGGTAACAAATCTTTACAGGCACTCCCTGTTCACGCAGTTTCATGGCTAATGGTACGATCATAAATGTGGCTTGCACCTGTTTTGCTTCCAATGCACTCACCACTGTCGGAAAATCTGTAAACACGCGGGAATTAAAATTGGTGTTTGTTTCTGTTGTTTTTGATGCAAAATCAGTGACCGGGCAAGTCAGATGACAGGTTACAGGAAGATAGCCAACAGTCAGTTCCCGTTTTGCCGCATTGTTAGGACCTTCATGTACAACATCTCTTACATTTGTTGAGCCACTGTTGCTCCATGGTTTATAACGAAGCAGGCCGAGTACAATAATGATGAGAACAACCCCGGTGATAAGCTTGCCAGCAGATAGCTTCATGTTATTGTTTTATTAGAACTTGCTTTATCAAATTTACTGTTTTCATACCCGGAAAACGGTTTATTCCGATCGCCGTTAGATCTTTTGCTCCCGATTATACCTTAAATTCAATGAACAACCTACCAGGCTTACATTGAATGTAATCCCAATTCCTTTAAAATGGCTTTCATTGCATTTATTACTGAATCATCTGTAAGATGGCGCGGTCTTGGCGAATCAATATATAACTCACGGCAAATAGTGGCCGGACGATTCGATAAAACAAGAACCCGGTTGGCCAATTGCGCTGCTTCCTCAATATCATGCGTTACAAAAACAACTGTGCGTGGCCGTTGTTCAAGCAGGCGGATCAATTCATTCCGCATACGGAGACGCGTTTGATAATCCAGTGCGGAAAATGGTTCATCCATTAATAAAATGTCCGACTCACCGGCAAGCACACGGGCGAGCTCAGCCCGCTGACGCATACCTCCGGACAATTCATGCGGATAGTGATGTTTGAAGCCATCGAGATGGATCAATTCGAAAAGTTCCTGCAATTCTTTTTCACGCAGCGCTGTATTTGTAACGGAGCGAAGGCCCATGCTTATGTTTTCTGAAACAGTAAGCCAGGGAAAAAGTCCGTCGTACTGGTACACGGTACGAATAATGCCTTCACGTTCTATTGTTCCGGATGTGGGTTGAATATGACCTGATAAGAGATTCAGTAAGGTGGTTTTTCCGCAACCGGATGGGCCAACCAACACAACAAACTCGCCGGGATGAATAGCGAAATCCAGGTTATGCAATACCGGTAGCTCACCATAACCATGAGATACTTTATTCAATAAAAGACGACTTGAAGAACGGTTACCGTTCATAACCCCAGCGGACATTTGATAATTTTGTTAATTGCGAAAGTAACCTGTCTATCCCCATTCCCAGCACACCGATCACAATCATATAGCAAACAGCTGCATCGAGCCGAAGGCCATTGCGGGCTTCCCATATGCCATAGCCGAGTCCATCCTGGCAGCCAACCATTTCTGCAGCTACAATAACCACCCACGCTATGCCGTAACTGACGCGCAACGCCGTAATGATCTGCGGCATCACAGCAGGGAAAGTTACTTTCGTCAATAATTCAATGCCTTTATAATCGTAATCTTTTGCGACGCGAAAATAAATTTTAGGAATCGTGGCAACTGCCGACATGGTGGCGAGCACCAGCGGAAAAAATGTAGCCATGAAAATCAGGAAGACAGCAGGCTTATCGCCGATATGAAACCACAATATGGCAAACGGTATCCAGGCCAGCGGGGAGAGAAATCGAAAAAAGTTAAGCATTGGCACAAATGCATTTCTCGCTGCTGCATGCTGACCCAGCCACAATCCTAACGGAATACCAAGTATTACCGATGCCGTAAATCCGATCGCCACTCTCCAAAGTGAAGCAATGATATCATTCAATAAACGGCCTGAAATAATTTCTTCTTTAAAGCTCCTGGCAACATCAGCAGGAGAGGGCAATGCATAGGCAGGAAATAAATGAAAATATGAAATAAGAAACCAGACCAATAAAACACCGAGCAGTACAACAAATGGTAAAATAAACCGGGAAGCCTTAGTGCCTTTGTTTATCGGGATGGTCGTTGGTTTTTTAATGGTTTCAGGCATGATGCAGGTTTTTCAAAACGAAAATTAAACTTTTTATCATCGAAAATAGACCGAAACACCGGGATAAAAAAAGAAGAGCTTCCGTTTAAGAAAGCTCTTCTGCGAAAAAATAAATCTGTAAAATTATTTAGTTGCCTTTAATGCGATGCCAAGATTGATGTCGTTACGAATAAGATCATCTGGTTTTCCGGGATAAACGATATTCCATTGTGTGCGGTCAATATTGAATTTGGCTACAGCATCTATTGAATTACCGGTAACCGTTATGCGGGCCGGGAATGAAATATTTTTAGTAATGCCTTTGATCGTCAGATTACCGCTTACAGTATTTGTCGGGTTAGTTACTTTATACTGGCTGATCGATTCCTGGCGCGGATCGGTTGTGTCTTTCACAGTACCGGTAAAAGGTTTTATATCTGTAATTACAAATGTTGCTTCCGGGTTTTTCTCTACATCAAAGAAATCCGGTGATTTGAGGTGCCCATTTAATTTTGCATTCATGCCGGCATCAGATCCTGCAGGACCAGAAACGAGGATAGTGGTCATGTCCAATACAAAATTACCTCCGGTCAATGTATTGTCGGCAACTTTAAGGTCTCCGCTTTTGACGTTGATCGTTCCGGTATGATAAGCCGTCACTTTAGTTGCCACCCAATTTATTTTGCTGGCGTTAGTATCTACTTTGAAATCGGTGCCTGCTGTTTCTTTTACTTCTTTGGCATCTGTTGCTATAGCTTTATCTGAATCGGGTGCATCATTGCATGCCGCAAATAAAATAACTGCTGCTGAAAAAACAGGAATAAAACGTTTCTTGATCATGATTGGTATTTATGTGTTATAAATAGGGTAATGAAACAAATCAAGAATTCGGTGGATTTATAAAATGATTCATTTCATCGCTCTTGTTGACGGGCACAAAGTTGCCTTGAACTGCTACAGCAGCAAATGATACAGGATAAGAAAAACAATTGATGTATGTTAAGAGCGTTGTTTTCTTTTGTATATCAAATGAAAAAGTCGTTTCGGACGTGAAACGACTTTTTGATAATAACGTTTAGTTAACAGTTTAATAACTCAAACCAAAACCAAACTTATACAATGGATCCTTACTGTCATAAGGAACATCTTCTTTTTGATTCCGCACAGCTTCCATCGACGAAGGAAGTTCAAACGGAAGATGCCCACCCGGTTTATATTTCCCAAAAATAACATCGAGCACAGCGGCATCACTTGCACCGAAATCACCAAATAAACCTTTTGCCGCCGCACTTATTTCCGGAATAACAGCCGGGCGATCTAAATAAATATCTACAATTGTCGGAACTGTTTTTAGTAGTTGCAGTATTGAATCTTTCTTCGGATTTTTAAAATCAAGGTCGCCATGATGAAATGATTTAGCCAGGAAATTATCATAGTCAACAGGAATCCACGGTGTATTTAAACGAATTATGGCAATATCAGCATCAGTGGGTTTATCAACTACTGTTGCATACTGTGCCGCCACTTTTTTATCAATGTTTTCTACATAGATCTTTAAATTACCTTTTAGCGGCAATACCTTTTTATCATTCTTCAATAAGGTCATTGCGCGGCGTTGTGATTCATCGGCTATCTTTTGAAATCCGGGATTACCTAATACGTTCGAAACATTGGCTTCGTCTACAAATGGATTATCAAACAATCCCAATTGAAATTTTTGCCGCAATAACCTTTTTACACTTTCATCGATGCGTGCTTCTGTCAGTTTCCCGGTTTTTACAAGGTTAATAACATGTTCAGTACAATTTTCACCACCAAACTGGTCAACGCCTGCGTCGATTATTTTTTTCACTCTCTCTTCTTCCGATAATTTTTCTGCACCCCATGCGCGGGCAGGCCATACAGTTGGTCCCATGTGCGCATCGGTTACCAATCCCCAATCAGTACATACGACGCCATCGTAATGATATTTATTTCTCAATAAACCGGTAATGATATCCTTGTTAAATGAAAAGCCGACATCCTCACTCGTTTGCCCAACCGGTACACCGTAATACGGCATGATCGCAGCGGTATGTGCTTCAAATGCTGCTTCAAAGGGAATGAGATGATAATTGAAATTTTTACCCGGATATACCTGCCCTTTCTGAAATGGAAAATGCGGATCGAGGCCCTCTTTCTGCGGTCCGCCACCACTGAAGTGTTTTGTCATGGTGGCAACACTTGCAGGGCCGAGTTTTTCCCCCTGGTAACCGAGTATATAAGCTTTCGCCATTTTCGCAGAAAGCTGTGCATCTTCACCGAATGTACCGCTGATGCGCGGCCATCTTGGCTCGGTTGCAAGATCGATCTGCGGATGCAGCGCCTCACGGATACCAACAGCCGTATATTCCTGCCGGGATATATCTGCGAAAGTTCTTGTCAGCTTTTCATCACCGATGGCAGCAAAGCCAAGCGGTTCGCACCATTGAGAAAAGCTTTTAGCGGCCATAGCGAATATGGTATTGCTGAAATGGTTTCGCGGATCGGATGCGATTGTAATCGGGATACCCAATCGTGTAGAATCTTCAATATATTTCTGCATCGCGTTGTACCATTTTGCCATGGCATCACCCGCCGGAACAGTCCACAGGTTGAAATGATTCATTTTCTTTTCCCTAATCAGTTTCAATCCATTTGGAGCAAAGGCAAACGGTCCTTTGCCGGGTTTATCTTCAATGGAGCCATCATCATTAATGCGGGCGCCATTAATAAACAGCATACCCGCTTTTTCTTCCAGGTTCATTTGCGAAAGCAGGTCGTTTATCCGGGCTTCGATCGGTTGTTTTGCATCTTCATACACATCCATTTTACCGTTTTTATTCAGGTCGCGGTAAGCAAGATTATTTTCTGTTTTAATCAGCGAAGAATATTTGTAAACCGTTTCCGGGAGATTGTGTGTTGGTTTGTTCCAGGAAATAAATAAAAAAAGAAAAACCCCTGTTGCTGCAGCAGCAAACAGAATTTTTTTAGCAGGCATTTTTAGAGATTTAAAATTATAAATGGTCAACAACTACAGGCATCGTTTATCTCCCACAAAGGCAAAAAGAACACCAGGTGCGGTACTTCTTGGACTTAGTGGCTTTGCGGGAAACAATTATAAAATGGATCTACACAGTTTTCTTCAGGTAAGCGAGACTGTTAGCTATATTTTCAAATGGCTTTGGCGCACCATCCTGTTCTATAAAGAAATGACGCATGCCCGCGGTTGAGGCGTTATCGAAAATCCGTTTGAAATCAATAAAGCCGGCACCCAGTTCAACCGGTTTGCCGCTTTGTTTATCTATATCTTTTACATGCCACAATGGGAAGCGGCCCGGGTATTTTTTAAATAATTCAACAGGATCATTGCCTGAATGTGACGCCCAGCCCAGGTCTAATTCCATGGAAAGAATATCCGGTTTTAATTGGGTAAGCAGAACATTATACGGAACCTGGCCATCTATATTTTTAAATTCTGCTTCGTGATTATGATAGGCTAAAGTGATCTCGGCTTTCTTGCAGGCTTCACCGGTTTTACCAAGAATATCCACGGCTTCTTTTATTTCGTCCGCCGTATTCAATGGAATGTTTGCACACACGAGATAATTCACACCACCTTCAGCCACGCCGTCTACCAGCTCCTGCATATTTTCCTTGAGATTTTTCATTGGCGGAATGGTAATGGGTTTACCATCTGCACCTGCGGGAGGTTTTGCCCCGGCCGGCATTTTAAAAGGAGCACCCAATACGTGATGCGATTTCCAGGAAAGACCATTGTCTTTTAAAAGAGAAGCAAAATCTTTTGCGGACATTCCGTAAAAACCACCCTTCATGCTGAAGGCCGATTCAATTTCTTTATAGCCCACTTCGGCTATTTTCTTTATACCGCCGGGTACGTCCTTATCCAATACCCCAAACAATGTAAACAATTGCAAACCGGCCGGTTGATTAAGCGGAGTATGTAATAACGAAGAGAAACTTTTTGCAGTCAATAAACCGCCAAGACTTAATGCGGCAGATTGCTGTATGAATTGTCGTCTTTTGAGCATCGTCGTTAGTTTAAGATGTTAATGAATGATATGTAAATAAAAAATGTTGCAGTGAGATTTATTCAGGAAGTATTATATAAAGAGAGAAGCAACCGAAGGTTGCTTCCCAAGACTAACTGTGACCAAACAAACATTCACGCCGTAGAACAGACAGTAAACACTGTATTCTGCGACTGTTAGCCCTCATCTTTAACCTTCCGGTTGTAATTCTTTTTACCCTATTTTAATGAACTGAGTGCGATTGCTTATTCGGATACGGGCTAATGGTTTTTGGGGCTATACTTAATTTATAATGAAACCGGTTTAATTTATTGCTGCATTCCCTGCATTCCATTCGACATACCTTCCTGCTGGCTCTTCATATTCTGCCGCTTAAAGAGCGACATATCAATTTTGCCAAAACGATACGTAAAGTTAAGACGGATCATCTGCGGATTATTCAACCTGTAATAATCCTGTACAAAACCTATGCCTTCAGAATGCTGATCATTTTTGCGGGTTCTGAAAATGTCATTAAAACTCAGTGTCACGGCCGCCGCCTGGTTCTTCAGGAATGTTTTTTTAATCGCAATATCTACGCCATAAAACGGACGGATATATCCCTGCGATGAGCTTTGTGCCTGCGACATGGGCGGGCCAAAGCCCTGGCTATTGTTAATAGGAAGGTTCGTTTTGCTTTGATAATCCAGTGATGCCTGGATGGTGAAATTCTTTGGCAGTTTGAAGTTGTTATTCAATTTACCGAACACACTCCACAACGCATCCTGCGACGTACCGCTGATATTGTCGGTATTTATTTTAGAATTATAGAAGTTGATATTCGTTGTTACATCCCACCATTTTTTCAGCGTGTTGATGGATGTTATTTCAAGACCATACGAGTAGCTGGAGTTAGCATTTACAAACGTGTTTATATAATCTGTTTTTCCGGCCACAGCATTAAAGCTTGTATCGAGATACCTTGTAATCAGGTGATTGGTATGCTTATAATAGACAGACGCAAGAAAGGTATTGCTCTTGTTATACGTTTTATTGTAAGAAAACTCAACTGAATTGGTAAACTCCGGAACAAGGTTCGGGTTGCCCCTCGTGATGTTCAAACTGTCCGTATAATCTGTATACGGGATCAACTGGAAAAAGTTGGGGCGGTTAATACGCCTTGTAGCACTAAGCTGCAGTTCCTGGTTGTTTTTCAATTTCTGGCTGAAAAACACGGAAGGGAACAAGCTGATTGGGTAATCGTTGCTGAACTTTTCACCTGTATTCACCAGTTTGCCTTCATAGCTGGAACTTTCTGCACGCAACCCAAACTTAAAACCGAAATTCTTTTTTATTGTTCCGGAGTAAGAAGCATAAGCGGCATAAACGTTATTGGTATTGTTATAATTCGTCGTTGCAGATTGTATTTGCTTTAAGGTGGCGGTTCCCGGATATTGAATAAAGTTTTCGTTGTTATTTTCAATTTTGGAGATCTGTGCACGAAGACCTGTCTCCAGTTTGCTTACATCCGAAAATGGTTTTACATAATCAGTCTGGATCGTTACAAACTGGTTGGTACCATTGCCAAGAGTTTGCTGCAATTGTGTGCCGGCAATGTTGCCGGATTTATCATAATAATTGGTAGTGTATAAAGCGTTACTCTCGTTTTTGCCCTTAAAGACGTTCATGTCTGCTGTCCATTCTTCGCCTGCTTTTGCAAAATTGTGTTTCATGCCCAATTGAAAACCGGTCGCATTGAATTCTCTTGTTGACCTGGATAAACGGTTACTGTAATTATTGGTAGTACCCGACGTAAGAATGCTGTCCGTATTGATATCTATGCTTTCGTTAGGTCTGAATTTACCATGCACTTTAATAACGCCGGCTGAAATGGTTGTCCGGTTCGTTATAAAATAATCCAATCCTACTTTGCCGAATAAAAATCCGCCTTTCGTTTTATTAAGATTATCCTGCCGGATATTCACCGCGGTATCACCATAATCATAACGGTTAGTACTACCTGTAGTCCGGTTTCTCATCTGGTTGGACATTAACGCGGCCGAAAAGTTGAATTTTTCCTGGCGAAGGTTGAAATTACCACCACCATTCCATCCGCCTCTTCTGTCAATACCCGCCATCAGGTTTCCGTTGTACCCGGTCTTTTTATTTTTCTTCAATACGATGTTCAGTATACCTGCATTACCGCCCGATGCATCATATTTTGCAGAAGGATTTGTAATTACTTCTACACTTTCAATAGCATCAGCGGGAATCTGGTCAAGCGACAGGGTAGTAGGTCTTCCATCAATGTAGATCTGCGGAGCGGCATTGCGGAGTTTTACATTCCCGTCAATATCTACCTGCACCGAAGGCACATTGCGCATAACATCTACAGCCGTACCGCCGGCAGTAACGATATTTTTATCAACGTTAAATGTTTTTTTATCAATATCAAGCGTCATCAAAGGTTTGCTGGCGGTTACAACAACACCCTGCAATTGCTTCACGTCTGCCTGAAGTTTTATATTTCCAAGATCCTTGTCAATAGCATTCAGTGCTTTTGACAGGTTACCCATTTGCTGCGAAGCATCACCGCCTGGTTTTGCTCCACCGCCACCGCCCATATTCATTTGAAAAGAAACTTCCTGTTCGTACGGCACATACCCCGTTGCTGTTATTTTCAATTTTAATTTTCCAAACATCGGCAACCCATCCAGGCTGAATTCACCATTGTTCTTTGTCGTCATCCCTTTCAGCAACACTTCTTTATTCTTTTTCAGTTTTGCATCATATTTATTCTGGAGAAGAATAACCGATACATCACCAATTGCTTTATCCGTACTGTCTATCACCTTTCCGTAGATGTGGCCAATATTCGCCTGTTGCCCTCCTGCCCCCGGCATTTGAGAAAAACCACATAGAATCATCAGCATCGAAAAGGTTAAGAGTGCAATTTTTTTCATAAATAATTTGTTTTGCAGCACAAAAGTATCAGCGGGGGGTGATTTTCAACGGCAAATGAGACGAGTGGCAAAAAAAACGCGACGAAAAGTAGACGGGTTAACCAACACGTATGATTGTTAGTTTTTGTGAAAAAAAAATCTGCGCCGGGTCACGACGCAGATTATCTGAAGAAATGCAATTAAAGCTTACTTGGGCATTTCAAATATTTTCGGGTCAACCGGTGGATTTATTTCAACCTTCTTTGTGGCCATTGTCATAGAGAACATACTGCCGAAATCCAACTGTGTTGAGTACGGGATCGTATAACCGTAATCAGTTTTTTTGTAGTCGGAAAAAGTGATTGCTATTTCAACCTGTTGTCCCATCACCTCACCGGTTCTTGTCAACTTGGTTATATAATAAGTTGCAGGGTCAATGAAATAAGTGGATTCTGTGCTGTCTTTTGTTGTCAGTTTAATTTTATAAAGATTACCATCCTTGCCTTGCAATTCAACTTTGCTTCCCTTTGCAGCGTAATCAAATAATTCACCGCCTACCTGCAGTTGTGCCTTTCCCGCTTTGTATTGTTGATCGGGCATGGCTTCAGGTGTATTACCGCCCATCGGGTTGGTAGCCCAGCCGCCTTTATCAGTATAGCATTGGATCATTTTTGAACCGTTAAATTCAGTTTCTGATTTAAAGCCTTTCCCATTCAGGATGGTAACATTGCCCGGTGCATCATTGCCCATGATCTGCGAACTTGTTTCCATATGGATGGATTTAATAGCCGCGATCTTATCTTTTCCGCCGATTGCTTCTATATGTTTTGCGATGATTTCATCAGCCGTTTGTGCGAAAGAATTGATTCCGCATAAGAGTGTTGCAGAAGCGAGCAAACCAAGTTTGAGTAATTTCATGCGATCGTGTTTAAAAAATTAAAGGTTGTTTTTTATTAAGAAAGAGATTCAAATTTAAGAGCAAAAGTTGCTTTACCGGCGAAAACATTTTTTCCCGCTTCAGGCGATTCGCTGCAGGCTTCAAGACGTACGATCACGCGGGGATTATTGGTCTTGAGGCATATAGCTTGTGGCTTGCAACACCTATTGAATACGGTTTCAATCAACGATCAATTCATTTTTCCCGTAATAGCCGTTATCGCTTCCCGGTAGTTATCACTTACCGGCAACTCTATTGCCTCCAAAAAAACACTGTTCTTACGCACGGCAGTTATGTGTTGTTTTGAAATAATATACGATTTATGGATACGGATAAATTGTGAAGCCGGCAACTGATCTTCAATCGCTTTCATGCCCATTCTCGTGATCACCGGTTTGGATGTGCTTTTCAAATGTATCCGGATATAATCTTTTAATCCTTCGATCCACATAATATCTGATAGTACCACTTTCAGCAAACTGTAATCTACATTTACAAAAATGTAATCCGGCTTTGCGTCGCTTGCAGCAGTTGATTTGTGGCGAAGTTGATATAATTCCCATGCTTTGTTGCACGCTTTAATAAAACGGTCAAGGGATACCGGTTTTACGAGATAATCCACAACATCGAGGTTGAATCCTTCCAAAGCATATTTTTCATAAGCGGTGATAAGAATAGCCATTGGTTTCTGAGTCAGGCTTTGCAGAAACTGCAGGCCTGTAAGTCCGGGCATCTGGATGTCGAGAAAGATCAGGTCGATAGTTTGTTCCTGCAATATTTTCATTGCCTCTACCGCATTGCTGCAACTGGCAACCAATTGCAGGTAAGGCACTTTGCTGATATTATCTTCCAGCAATTCCAGCGCAAGCGGTTCATCATCTATAGCAATACAGCGAAGCATGTGATAATTTAATCTTTATTTTTTTTGTAGCCGGCAGCAGTATTTCATGGCATCTTTGGTTGTGTCACTCCCTTCATCGTTCTGTTTTCATGGCAGCTATTAAAACCACAAACAAGCATTCCGCTAACCTTCAACTTTAAACCATTAAACTTACCATCAATGCATCGTTAACTGCAGCGATACAGTAAACCAACCATCCTTTTTTTCAATAAGCAACGTATGGTTTTTGTTATACAATAAGTTTAAGCGTCTTTTTACATTACTTAGTCCCACGCCCGATGTTTTATCTTTTGGTTCAGTTGAATCTTCGTTGTAGCGGTTTTGAACAGAAAATTTTAAAATACTTTTTTCTACGGTCAGCTTTATGTTTATCTCGGCAATATTATATAACACCAGGTCCGACCCTTCCACCTTATTTATACTAACGAAGCCCGTGCCATGTTTAAATGCATTTTCCACAAAAGGAATAAGCAGCATAGGCTCAATAGCGTGGCCGTTTTCTATATTTTCGAAGCAGGTGCTGATCTTTACATTTTTCCCTACCCGTTGTTGTTGCAGATCAATATAACTCTGCAGGTATTCAACTTCTTTTTCCAGCGAAACCGTGTCTTCATCCGCTTCATACACCATATAGCGCATCAGCGACGACAGTTTGATCAGTGACGGTTCCAGCTGGTCGGATTTTTTACGTGCCAGCGCCACCATATTATTAAGCACGTTGAACATAAAATGCGGGCTTGCCTGTGAACGTAAAAGAGATAATTCCGTTTTCAGGTTTTCGTTTTCTTTTTCTTTGGCAATTCTATCTGCCTTTGTTTTATCGCTGATCAACCGGTACGCAATGCTGGAGGCGAGAAAGAAAAGAAATAAGAAAAGATTGAACAGGATATGATTGGAGATGCCGAAATGAGGCGGGTTTCTGAAGTATATAAACAATGCGGCCTGGATAAATACGATAATTGTATAAATGCTCAGCAGGGAAGATACATATTGCCAGTATTTATTTTTATTAAGCAGCCGGGGCACCAGCAATAGTGCATTCAGATAAAAGAAACCGATCCAGAAAGCATTCGTGCAAACATACATCAGCGCAGCTCTTGCAGCACTTATTTCCTCGTGGTTTTGCTCCGGTTTATCGTTATATGATCTTCTTAAAAGAAACGGTAAAGAAAAAAGAGTGATCCATGCCGCAGCGTGCAACAATACAATAACCCATTTTTTTGAATACCAGGCTGGTTTCATCAGGGGCAAAATAAAGATTAAATATGCTATTATGAAGCAGCGAGTGAAAATGTTGCGACGAAGGTTGCTTTTTCAGATACGAAAAAATTAAGCAGCATACCGCTATTGCAGGAGGCGTATGATTTTAATTTCAGAAATACATGTTTTTAGTCATGTAGTTGGCCAGGCTATCTGGGTAAATTTGAGTCTTTAATAAACAAAATTTCAGATGGAGCGACAGGAGAACTTATTTCGTTCCCTATTAAACGAACAAGTTTATCAAACAGGCCAAATCAAATCATTTCCGGCAGGTTCTGTTATTTTAAATATCAATGCGTATATAAAATCAATTCCTATTGTTCTTTCGGGAAGTATAAAGGTTATAAAAACGAATGAGGAAGGGCTTGAAATTTTGCTATATTATATAAAGCCCGGCGAAAGTTGTATTATGTCATTTCTTGCCGGTATCCATCATGATATCAGCAAAGTAAAAGCTATCGTGGAAGAAGATGCTGAAATACTTTTAATACCGGTCGATAAGGCTGGTAAATGGATCACAGAATTTCCTGAATGGACCGACTTTATATTTAGCCTCTATCAAAAAAGATTTGAAGAGCTGCTCGAAGTTGTAAATGCAATTGCGTTCCAAAAGCTGGATTCAAGACTGTTGCAGTTACTGAAGCAAAAATCGGAGTTATTTCAGTCAAAAAGAATTTCCGTCACACACCAGCAACTGGCCGATGAGCTGGCCACTTCCCGCGAAGCAGTAAGCAGGGTGCTAAAGCAAATGGAAAAATCGAAATTAATATCCCTCTCCAGAAACATGATTTCGCTGATTTAACATTAATCACTTTCGTATGTGATATAGATCACTGTCTGCGTATACACTGCAATGTAGTTTTACACCTGTAAATATAACCTGATTGTTTAATCACTTAATTGTTAATTATGAAAAAGAATATGGGCATTGCCGATATAGCTATCAGGCTGTTTCTTGCAGCCGTAATTTCTATTCTGTATATCACAAATGCAATTAATGGAACTTTTGGAGTAATTGCGCTTGTCATTGCCGGGCTCTTTATTATTACAAGCTTTATTGGCGTTTGCCCGCTCTATTCAATTCTTGGATTAACAACCCGAAAGAAAAAAACGATTTAGCTATGGCACAACATGTAATCGAAACCCAATGGATGGGAAAAATGCAATTCAATACACTTGTAAATGGTCATACTATAATTATGGATGCGCCTGAAAGGGTTGGTGGAGAAGATACAGGTACCATTCCAAAGCCACTTGTCCTTACTGCACTTTCTGGTTGTACCGGTATGGATATAGTGGCTATACTTCGCAATGCAGGCAAAGAAGTCAGGGAATTAAATATCAGGGTAACCGGCGAATTGAGTAAGCAAAAACCGATTGAATACCTTGCTATGCATATTGTTTACGAGTTCCGCGGCGATGAGTCTTGTCAAGAGGCTGCGATACATGCTGTAATGATGTCGCAGGAAAAGTATTGCGGCGTAAGTCACATGCTGCGCAAAGCATTGCCTGTAACCTGGGAGGTAAATTACAATGGGCACCAGTTGTTCAGTAACAGGATATCAGAAAATTTAGTTCATGTACATTGAGGCACAGTAGATGATTTTCAAACACAATTTGATTTAAAAAATTTTAAATGTTCGAAACAATAAAGAATCTTTTTAAGGCCAAGGCGAAAACAGATTTTGCTCAATTGATAAGAAGCGGAGCAGTTATACTCGACGTTCGCAGCAAAACTGAATTTGAAAGTGGTCATGTAGCCGGAGCTGTTAATATTCCTGTTGACCAGTTACCGCGCAACCTCAATAAACTCAAAGATAAAAATAAGCCGATTATTACCTGCTGTGCATCCGGTATGAGAAGTTCTTCCGCCAGGAAAATCCTTTTATCAAACGGCTATACTGAGGTATATAACGGTGGGGGATGGATGGGCCTGCAGGGTATACTGCACTGATTCGTAAACAAAGTCAGCCTTGACAGGCAAAATAGGATGCAGCAAAAAGGCCCCTTAGGAATAAGGGGCCGCCAAACTTACACGTGAGTTTAGGGTATATATCCAAACGAAGGTTAAAACCTTCGAACTTGGCTCGTTTAGGTTCCACCCGGCAGCGCTGTCTCACTCCGGTGGATTCCTTAAAATGACTCTCTTATTTCATCGTTTGCATTTACTATAACGGTATCGCCAGGTTGCAAATCGCCGTATATTTCAGTTTCGCTTGCTGATGAATTACCGGTGCTGACTCCAATCCTTTTTATTTTGTTGTCCTTTATTTTAAATACAAATTTTCCTTCTGTAGAAGTAACGACTGTAGATTTGGGTACTAATAGCACATTGGTATTTCCTTTAGGATGCAATACGAGATCGGCATACATACCTCCCGCGAGAACGCCCTCTCTATTGGGAACGTCTATTTCCATTCTTTCAGACCGGTAAGCAGGATTTACATTTCCTGATTTTCGGTTGATGATTCCCGTCAGTTTTATGCCTTGCAATGCACTTACATAAAAGGATACCGTATCCCGATCACGCAGATTTACAGATAATCCTTCCGGTATATCCGCCTGCAGGCGCAAATGATCCAATTCTTTTAATTCAAGCATCGGCTTATCTTTTTCGGCCGCACTTACCAGTGCGCCGGGATGAATATTTCTTTCAGTGATAATACCATCGAAAGGTGCAGTTACACGCAGATATGCGAGCATCGTTTCCTGTATTTGCCAGTTTGTTTTTTCAGCATTGCATAGTGCGCTGTCCGCTTCCATCTTGGTACGTATAGTTGAAAGATCGAGCGGCGATACAGCGCCTTCCGTTTTTGCAGCTTCTAGCAGACGATTATATTTTTCTTTATCCAGTGAGAGATCAGCTATGGTGCGGGAATATTTTTCCTTTGCCTGCATCGATGCCTGCAGTAGTTCCGGTGCCTCGAGTGTCATCAGCAAAGTTCCTTTGGAAACTTTTGAACCGATATCGACAAATACCGTTTTTACATACCCGTTAACTTTTGGAAAGATGCTTACTTCCTGGTAGGCGGACAGTTGTGCCGGAAGTTTTACAGTTGTTGATACAGTACCTTTCTGCACAACGGCTTTTTGATAGGTAGAACCGGTTGGTACTGCGGATGATTTTTTTTCTTCCGCTTTATTCTCTGTACAGCCCGTTATAAACAAGGCCCCGGAAATGATCAGTACAATATACTTCATGATGCTAACGATTTGATGTTTACGTCTTCAGGTAAAAGGGATACAGATCCAAATGATGATTTTTGTCTTACCCAACCATAGACCAATGGTACAATGAACAGGGCAGCGAAGGTGGAAGCAATCAGCCCGCCAATCACGGCTCGACCTAACGGTGCCGATTGATCGCCAGCCTCACCTAAGCCGCTTGCCATCGGTATCATTCCGGCGATCATTGCCAGGCTAGTCATTAATATGGGTCGAAGCCGGATGCTGGCGGCAACAGTAGCCGCTTTCAATGGATCCTGATATTCCAGCCGCAACGACTCGGCATTGGTAACAATTAATATTGCATTGGCCACCGAAACACCTGTGCTCATGATGATGCCCATGTACGATTGGAGATTCAATGTTGAACCGGTGAATAATAACAGTAGCATTGCACCGGTCAATACCATCGGCACGGTTGACAAAACGGATAATGCAACACCAACCGATTGATAATTTGCCGTCAGTAATAAAAGGATCACGATGATCGCCGCTATTAAGCCATTTTGAAGTGAGCTTAATGTTTCGGTGAGCAGGGAAGACATCCCTTTTACCTCTGCAATCAATCCCTTTGGCGGAATCCCTAAATCTTTAATCGCTTTTTGAACGGCAGCGGTAGCGGTTCCTAGATCTTTCTTAAAAATAGTTGCGCTTACAGTCAAAAACCGCCGCGGCCCTGAACGATCATACTCACCGGGCAATGTGTCTAAAGATATTTGTGCGACATCCGAAAGTATCGGTCTCATTTTCCCTTTTACCAATGAAATGGATTGTAATTGCTCCATCGAGTTCATCACGTATTCGGGTACCTGCACCTGCACCTGGTAAGTATAAGCTGCTTTGGGATCGAGCCACAGCACCTTTTCTGTAAATCGGCTTGATGATGTGGCGTCGGTGATGCTTCTTGCCACTTCATTCAGGCTGAGTCCCATTTGTGCAAGCCTGAACCGGTCGATGTTTATTTTAAGTGTAGGAAATTTTAACGGCTGCACAATCTGTACGTCACGCAGGTATGCGATCGTCTGCAATCGTTGCTTCAGCCGTTGTGAATATTCAATTATTTCATCAAAATTCTTTCCGGCCACCCTCACTTCGATTGGTGTAGACGCTCCTTGTGCCATAATTTTTTCTGTTAGCTCAATGGGTTCAAATGAAATATGGATAGCCGGATATTTTTCTTTGATAGCTGCACGCAGTTTTTCCTTTAGTTTATCCGGGTCGGGACGATAATTATCGTCAAGGGTCACCTGTATGACTGCCTCATGTGTGCCACTGTTAAATATGTAAAGGTTGCTCGAACCGTAGCTGCTGGGTATTAGCCCTGCATACGCAGAACTGATGTCAACGTGGTTATTGGTCACAGTAGCTATCGACTGTAATATTCCTTTTACATCCCGTTCTGTTATTTCTAACCGTGTACCTTCGGGTTCTTTTATTCTCATTTGCAGCTGACCATTATTAGTTTTTGGCAGAAGATCTTTGCCGATTAGGACAAAACAGATTCCCGCTGCTGAAAATGCCGAGATGAGGTAAAGGCGCACAATCATTTTCCTTTTAGGCATCCATTTGTCAATCCTTCTGGCAAGTGCTATTTTCAGCCGCTGGAAAAAATTATTTTCTTCAGGATGTTTTTTATCCTGCCGGTTGTGTTCTTCTATTTCACCGACTTCGGCATCATTTAATGCCATGCCTGCATGTGCGTGTAGTTGCCCATGATGATACGCGAACATCTCTGCCTTTAAAAGCCAGTTGCTTATAACGGGAACGAGCATTTGCGCAGCAATAAATGAAATAATCATAGAAAAGCCGATTGATAACGATAGCGGAAGAAACATTGCCTTCGGTACGCCTGTCATAATAAAGGAGGGGGCAAAGACAGCAAGAATGCAAAACAATATCAGTAATAACGGAAATGAAATTTCTTCACATGCGTCCAGTATTGCCCTGCGCTTTGTCTTTCCCATTTCCAGGTGCTGGTGAATATTTTCAATGGTAACTGTCGCCTGGTCCACCAATACACCAATGGCAAGAGCGAGTCCGCTTAATGTCATCAGGTTAATAGTTTGACCCGCCAGTTTCAACATCAGTACAGCGCTCAGAATAGATACAGGAATAGTTATTATAACGACGAGACTGCTTCGCCAATCTTTCAGAAATAAAAGTACCATCAGGCCTGTGAGTATAGCACCCAAGGCTCCTTCTGTCAATAAACTTTTGACAGCGTTTATTACAAATACAGATTGATCGAACTCATAACTCACATTTACATCATCGGGTAACAGGCTTTTCATCTCGGGCAATTTTCCCTTCAACGACTGAACAACGTCCCACGTGGAGGCATCAGCGGTTTTGACTACAGGAATGTATACCGATCGTTTACCATTGACAAGCGCATAATCTACAGTTACGTCTGCTGCATCCGCAACAGTGGCCACATCATGTATAAAAACAGTTGATATACCATTGCTCGCAATGGGGATATCGTCAAAATGCTGAACTTTTTCTTCCAGTGAATTCACCGTAGTTACATACATTATGCTGTCAATACGGATATTTCCTGAAGGGGTCATTGCATTATTTTTTGAGATCGCCTCAACAACCTGTTCGGGAGAAACATTGAAACGCCTCAGTTTTTCGGGGTCAACACTCACGACAACAGACCTTGCATTCGACCCAAAGGGTGGTGGCGCAGAAAGCCCGGCCACGGTTGCAAACATGGGACGTATTCTCGTCATCGCGAGATCATAAACTTCTTTCAGCGATTTTGTCCTGCTGCTGAAAACCAATTGGCCAACGGGTAATGAAGAAGCATCAAAGCGAATTACCTGCGGTGGCAACGCGCCGGGCGGAAAAAATTTTGTTGAGCGGCTTACCTGTAAGGCTACCTGGGCTGATGCTTCTGCCATATCCGTGTTTTCATAGAAACTAAGTTTGATCAGGGTAAGACCCTGTATATTTTTACTTTCAATATTTTTTACACCATTTATATAGAGAAATTGATCCTGCATCCCGGTAGAGAAAAAACCTTCCATCTGTTGTGGCGACATGCCACCATATGACTCAATGACGTAAATGACCGGGAGATTTAGCCTGGGAAAAATATCAATGGGCATCGTGCGGATGGCAAGTATTGAGAAAAGAAGAAGACCAGCGAAAAGAACAAGTGTCGTGACGGGTCTTCGTAAAGCTGTTCTTACCATTATAATTATTTTATAGAGTTAATAAATTGTACAAGGTTACCCGTTGCTTCTGCTTTATCCATTTCCGCGAGATACCAATCACTAATGGTTTCGATATAATCAGTTTGTGAACGGTAAAGCACAAACGAAGCATTGGTGAGGTCCACCAGTGAGATAATACCTGCCCTGTATTGAGCCAGCTTTTGGCTGTACGTGGCTTCAGCAGCTGATAATTGCACCGGCAACTCGGCTAAGTTTGCACGGATAGTTTGTAATGCCTGGTCGGCCTGGTTGGAAGAAGAAGTGAGCACCAATTTTTCCTGTTGCAATCGTGCCTCGGCTGCCTGTAATTCGAAATGGTTGATCCTTAGTTTATCCTTTCGGTAAAATCCATTAAAAAGATCATACGTCAGCGCAATACCGGCGACATAATTGAAACGCTGGTAGCCGAGACCGGAAGAAAGGGATTTATACTGATCGCTGAATTGAATACTCGACCCTCTTACCCATACACTGCTGCTTAATAAAATTTTCGGCAGGTATGTTTTACGTATCACTTTGTCGGTAGTTATAAATATATCCTGGTACCGGGTAAAATAATTAATTACAGGATTATTGACAGTGTCCATGAGATATGGAACAGCCTGCGGTATAACATGGCTAAAGTCCCGACCCGATGTATCAACCGCAAGCGATGTCGATGGGATGCCGGTGTAAAAAGATATTTGTTCTTTAAGCTGATTTATCCGGCCAAGCGTTTGGTTGTAATTGATTACCGCTTTTGACAATTCGGCCTTTGCCAACGATGAGTCAACTCCGGGATTAATACCGCTTGATGTGAGCGCTTTTATGATTAAATATAATTCCCTGTACCGTTCTGTATTCTGCTGGTCTGCGGCAAGTCGGTATTCATTTTTCAAAACGGAAAAATAAAGTCGTGCTACAGATGATTCCAATAAATATTCTTCACGCTCCAGGTCGGTCTTTTGCAATGCCGAATAGGCCTCTGCATTTTTTAACCGTGCATTATTTAAACCGAAATTGAAAAGTTCATATTCGCTATATAAAACACCAATGTTGCCTGTAGCCGGTTGCAGGTTATTTTCATCGCGTACACCTGCTGAGGTGGATGGCGTGATGCCATATGTGAAATAGCTTCCTGCAAGTGAATTGTCTGAACCTACATTTACCTGTTCGCTTAATTTTAACCGTGGTAAAAAACTGTGCTTTGTATCTGTTACTGTTGCATTGGCGGCTTGTAGCAAAGCCTGCTTTTCTATAAGTAAAGGCAAGTGCTTTTTTGCACTATCCGCTAATGCCGCTAAAGAATAATTTTTATACTGTGCTGAAACGGATACTGAAGTTAGTACTGGTATTATAATTGATACGAAGCACAACTTCCATTTATAGAAAGTTGTCATTTTAGTTGATTAAATACTGAAAATTGTTGTGGGTCCTATGTATCAGCTAAGTGAAGGCGGACCCCGGAGCGAAGTAGCAAGAATGAACGAGAAAAGTAAATATTCTTCCGGTTTTACAGGGTTGTTTGAACAGATATATTTTACAGGGGTATCCGTATTTGTATTTGAGATGCCATCAACGATGCCGGGTTGAAATCGTTTGTTCAACCGGATATTGCTTTTTTTGGTATGATCTTTTTTATTGACACAGGATTTTTCTTTCGCACGATCCGTTTTATTATAGCTAACACTTGCTGCTATAAATGTATTGCCGGGCCCCGAAATGCATGAAAACTGAACAAGAAAGAAAACAAAATATAACCCGATCAATGTAGTTCGATGAGACCAGAAAAATAGTTTGTTTGCCTGGAAATACATGGCTGACGAAGTTATGGGGAAATTATATGTAAACAGTATTTTTTCGATAAACCTGTATTTTTAAACTTAAATAATCAGGTGAATGGGCTAAATCTATAGACGAGTTCAGTAACGCCATTTGAATAACCATAGGGTTTCCGTCGTTAGCTATAGGCCTTGAGATATGTAAAGCAATTGCGAACTTAAGTTTGGCAGCGTACACCTTAGAGCTTCCCGAATTGTCGTATTTTGCTGTTCTTCATGTCTGATAGATGAGTACACAAAACGAAACCGAAAAGAAACCAATCAAACAAAGATTAACAGAGGATGGTTCCGCGATATTTATCGGCGGGTTGATCATTGCCGGCATTTTGATCACAGCTTTTTTAACACCATCCTTTACCTTTTCACTACCTGTATATCAATGGGCAAATGGTGATGATCTTTTTTTAAAAGTCTTTTCTGCAAATAATTTATTGCTGCTTGCCGGTATAGGAATTGTATTTGCTGTTTTATCAGCTATTGCTGTACAATTATCAGGCGGTTCCGTTGGCAATTATCTAAAAGGTTTCGGGGTGGTTTATATTCTTGCGTTGATTGCATTGGTGATAGCAGGTAATAAAACAATAGCGTATTACGGTATCGAGTATGTTGTTTTTGGTTTAATAATCGGTTTGCTGTTGAGCAATCTTGCTGTTTTGCCTGCATGGCTCAGGGAAGCAGCGCGATCGGAATTTTTTATTAAAACAGGATTGGTTATTCTCGGCAGCAGCGTATTGTTTACGGATATTATAAAGGCAGGTCTGCCGGGAATTCTGCAAGCTGTGCTGGTCGTAGCTGTTGTATGGTTTTTCTCTATGTGGCTATCGAGGAAATTAAAAGTAGATGATGAATTCGGCGTGATACTGGCATCAGCTGTTTCTATATGCGGCGTATCAGCAGCAATAGTGGCAGCAGGAGCAATACAGGGTGATAAGAAAAAATTGTCCTACGTTACAACATTGGTTTTGCTCGTAGCAATACCGATGTTGATACTTCAGCCATGGCTGATCAGGAAATTCCATATACCTGAAATTGTCGGTGGTGCATGGCTGGGAGGAACATTGGATACAACGGCGTCGGTAACAGCTGCGGCGCAGCTTGTAGGACCCGTTGCGCTAAAGGCAGGTGTGATTATTAAGTTTTCTCAAAACGTATTGATCGGTGTCGCTGCATTTTTTATTGCCGGATGGTGGGCACTAAAAAAAGACGGAGGAAAAAAAGAGAAGAATGAAAAGCCGGGTTTAGCAATCGTGTGGGAACGTTTTCCAAAGTTTGTGGTTGGCTTTATTATCGTGTCGTTGATCTTTTCTTTTTTAATTCCTTCCGGTACAACCAAACAGGTGAGCGGCATATTGAATAGTTTACGCACTGTATGGTTTGCGTTGGCATTCGTGTCTATCGGTTTGGAAGCAAAATTTTCCGACTTAATAAAAATACAGGGAGGCAGACCGGGCATTGCATTCATAGGAGCGCAGTTGTTTAATATTCTCTGGACATTATTGTGGGCGTACTTACTCTTTGGTGGCGTGTTGTTTGATGCGCCGGATATCTCATAGTTGTATCTTTAGAGAGGATATAGCATTTGACACATACAAGTCAATCAGGCACACAATAATAGTACACAGAATAATGTTTTTGTATTCTTGTATTCCTTGTACTTCTTGTATGGTTCAAAAAAGACCTGACTAAACCTCATCGCCATTTCAAAGTCTTAGCAACCAAACTACGTTTTATGAAAAAATTCTACCGCATTGTTTTACCTGCTTTTTTCATTTTTGTCACACAATTATCAGGAGCACAGGATGTCGCGGATTCAACCGGTCTTCCCGGTGATAATTTCAGCCTGGAAGGCGCATTGGAAATGTTTAAAAAAGCGTCATCTCCAGAAGAGTTTGAAAAACTGATCAATACAGAAAATAATGGCGTAAATAATCTCGACCTCGATAACGACGGGAATATTGATTATGTAAAAGTGATCGACAAAAAAGAAGGCGATGTACATGCTTTTGTTTTACAGGATCCGGTTTCGGAGACAGAAAGCCAGGATATAGCCGTGATTGAATTGGAGAAAAAAGGAAAAGACAATGCAGTATTGCAGATAATAGGAGACGAAGATATTTATGGAGAAGAAACAATAGTAGAGCCAGCTGACGATGCGACTGGTTTTTTACATGCGGCTTCTTTTATGTCGCCGGATGAAAATAGCGGGGATTATAATTATGATGCAGGTGGAATTGTCGTGAATGTATGGATGTGGCCCGCGGTAAGATTTGTATATGCCCCCGCCTATGTGGTATGGGTATCGCCGTGGAGGTGGAGAGCTTACCCAGCGTGGTGGCATCCCTGGCGGCCGGTTCGGTGGCACGTGTTTTATCCGAGAAGGGTCGCTTATGTTTCGCATTATACAATTGTCGCCAGTCATCGTATCATTCGTGCTCATCGTATATACCGTCCTGTTAGAGTAACGTCGGTCAGCGTAAGAACGCGAAACAATGTAACGCTTTCACGATATCGTACCACGAAGCGGACAACCGTTATACAGGGACCCCGCAGAAAGTATAAGTTAACCAGGTCGAGGACCGTTAGGAGAGGCAGATATTAAGCAGGATAAATAAGAGTTGTTAAAAAGCAGCGGCAACAACCGCTGCTTTTTATTTAACAAGGCATGCATCACTTTGTTTCTGGTAAATAAAATAAATTGCGACACGAAACCAGGCTATGAACCCAAAAGAAATTATAATACAACGGTTATATAATCAGCAGATAGCGGATACAAATTGCAAAAAGCCGGAAGAGATTGTGAGTACACTGGTCGCGATGCAATCGCAGGTATGGGATATGGGTAAATGGGCAATTGGTTTGCGTTTGCCCGGCTCTGCAAATGAAGATATAGAAAATGCGTACAACAGGGGAGATATACTCCGTACGCATGTGATGCGTCCAACCTGGCATTTTGTAACGCCGGCGGACATACGCTGGTTGCTTAAACTGACCTCTCCGCGGGTTCATGCGTTCAATGCGCCTTATTACCGTAAAATGGAACTGGATGCAACGGTTTTCAAAAAGGCGAATGCTGTTTTTGTCAAAATGCTGCAGGGCGGCAGGCAATTGAACCGGCTTATTTTAAAAGATGCATTGGAGAAAAGTAAAATAAAAACAAACGATATCCGGCTTATTTGTTTGTTGATGCAGGCCGAGCTGGATGGACTCATCTGCAGTGGCGCAAGAGAAGGAAAACAATTCACCTATGCTTTATTGGATGAAAGATCGCCCGGCAACGACAGGTTTCAAAGGGACGAAGCCTTGGGTGAATTAGTAAGACGTTATTTTATTACCCGTGGACCGGCAACTGTGCAGGACTTTGCATGGTGGTCGGGGCTGACGGTAAAAGATGCGAAGGATGGATTGGCAATGAGTAAATCAATCTTTGCATCAGAAAAAGTGAACGGCACAGAATATTTTTTTAAACCAGGCTCATTTGATTATAAAAAGAAAATTCATTCTACTTTTTTGCTGCCGGATTATGATGAGTATGGAATTAGTTACAAGGACCGCAGTTTGTTTATGGACGAGCTGACCAAGATAAAGAGTAAGAAAAAGTATCCGCATACTGTTATTATAAATGGAGTGGCGGGTGGTACGTGGAGGTGGAAGAGGACAAACAAGCGAGTGCAGATTGAAACTTTACTATTCACTTCAATCAATAAAACAAAACAGCAAGCGTTGGCGAGGGCTGAAAAAATGTATACATCGTTTTTTACTTAATTCTTCACATCACCATATGTTCTGCCAATTATATATAAGGGTCGCTTGCGGCTTTCATTATAAACCCTGTATAAGTATTCGCCCAGTATTCTAACGGTAATCAACTGCACACCGCCAAAAAAGAGAATGACAATAATCAGTGTAGTAAAGCCTTCAGGTACTTCATGTAGAACCAGTCGCTTGAAAAGTATATACACTGAATATATAAAGCTCGATATGATGATGAATAGCCCCAGTCTTCCTAAAAACCGAATGGGAAAATCGCTGAAGCTAAACATTCCGTCATACGCCAATTGCATTAATTTTTTGAATGAGTATTTTGATTTGCCTTTATACCGTTCATTTCTTTCGCAGGATATACCTGTTTGGTTGAAGCCTACCCACGAGCGGATTCCCCTTATGTATAAACTATGCTCTGGCATGGAGAGAATTTTTTCAACAACTTTTTTCCTCATAAGGCAAAGATCACCGGTATCCAATGGAGTTTTTAGTCCGAATATATTTTTTACCAGGCGATAGAATGTAAAATAAGCGGCCCTTTTGAAATAGTTTTCTTTCCTGTTCACTCTTATTCCGTATACAACATCCAGTTCGGGTGTAAAAGCAGCCAGAAATTTTGCGAAGCAGGCAGGGTCGTCCTGCAAATCGCCGTCCATGATACCTATATAATTGCCCTGCGCATGATTCAATCCCGCCCAGATGGCTGGCTGATGTCCGAAATTCCTGGAAAGGCTTATTATTTTCCAGCGGCGGTCTTTTTCATAGTTAGATATCATTTTTGAAAGCGTATTATCAGAAGAGCCGTCATTGACACAGATAACTTCCCAATCGTCTGTTATCCCGTTCAAAGCAGTGGATACCTGGCGATATAGTTCATCAATTACGTCTTCTTCATTGTATACCGGTATGATAATGCTTATAATCATGAGCGATCTTCAGGTTTGTTGAAATAAAAATATCATTTTTACAATTATTATCTTAATTAGTTTGCATGCAAATCGGGTGTGAGCGAATCGCCACCAAATTAATATAAACCACGCGGGTTTCCTTATGAAGAATGTTCGACTGGATAAATCGCTTATTTACGCTGCTTATATCTATATCACCATTCCTTTCATTGTCTTTTTGACTGGTTGGATAAAATGGTACTATTCCATTCCTTTATGTGTTATAATTTGCGCCTCCCTTTTCTTTTGCCTTAACGAGTATAAGAATTCGTTTATTAGTATTTATGTCAAACCACATAGAAGAAAAATAATTATCGCGCTGTGCTTTATTTTGATTTGGGTCTTTTTTTCGGGTATTGGTGGTTTCAGTTACCAGACATGGGATCATAATTTCAGGAATGCAATTTTCAGGGACCTGGTTACACATGACTGGCCGGTACTTTACCAGGTGAAAGGGTTTGGATCCAATCATCCGCTGGAAGGACAAACCTGTATGATGGCTTATTATATAGGTTACTGGCTACCTTCGGCAATCATTGGTAAAGTATTTGGCTGGCATGCTGCAAATGTGTTCCTTTTTCTGTGGACCGTTGCCGGTATATTATTGGTATTCTATTTTATTTGCCGCCTGTTCAAATTGTTCTCTATAAAATTTTTGTTGTTATTTATTTTTTGGGGAACAGCTTATGTAATTGGCCTGTTTATAAAATATCCTGTCACGACGCTTATTAAAAGCGAAGCCGTATTGTGGGCAGGAAACATGTTTTATGCAGATAACAATACAGGTTTATTGTACTGGGTGTTCAATCAATCACTCACACCGTGGCTGATAATTATTCTCGTGTTGAATCACATTCCACATAAGAATATTTTCTTCCTGTCGGGCTTATGTTTTTTCCAGGGTCCGTTAGCGTTTCTTGGCTTGCTCCCATTTGCAGGTTATATACTGTTCAAAGAATATTTTAAAAAACAAATAAGTTTTCGACGTCTGATCTCCGCATTGTCATCGTTTCAAAACATAGCAGGCGCATTCAGTATATTACTCGTCAGTATCCTGTTTTTTTCATCCAATTCAGCTGCGCAACGTTTTGCATTTGTTCCCCGAAACGTTTGGGTCTATCTTCTGTTTATATTTTTGTCATTTGGAATTATTGCCTTTCTGCTCTTTCACAGAAACCGGAAGGAGCCGCTGTTTTATATTTCAATTCTCCTGTTACTGCCATTGCCTTTTTTTCAACTCGGTTACGGTCTTGACTTTTGTGCCAGGGTTTCAATAGCGCCTATGTTCATATTGATGCTTCTTGTGATGAAAAATTTGCTGGAAGAGCGAACGGTTTTCAGAAAGAATATTTTAATCGCCTATTTATCTATTTGTTCAATTTTACCGTCGTTGCAGATATTACGATCTGTGACACTCACGAGTCTACAATATTTAAGTGATTCCAATACTAGTCTCTCCGCTCTGTCTCATAGCAATAATTTCATTGCAAAAAAGATAACGTCGAAAGTATCCGAAGCAAGAGATCATAATCTCTTGATCAAAGATGATTTTTACACCCTGGATAACCCGCTAAACTATTCTGTCGGTAATTTTATGGGGCCGGTGAACCAGTCATTCTTTTATAAATACCTTGCGAAAAGAACTGATTAAGTTGCTCATGTGCTAAGATCAAACGACGAATCCCATTTATCGTCCTGTTAAAATTTGCCGGAAAAGAAGATTTAATTTTGAAAACAATACCGATCGGTATAATTTTACACCCACGTCTCCAACCATGTCAAAAGCGGAAGAAACAAAAGCATTCATCATCGAAAAGATAGCGCCTGTGTTCAACAAGAAAGGGTATGCAGGTACTTCGCTCACAGACATGACAGAAGCAACGGGGCTCACCAAAGGAAGTATTTATGGAAATTTCGCCAATAAGGACGAAGTAGCGGTAGCGGCGTTTGACTTTAATCTGAAAAAGATAAATGCGATACTGAAAGGAGAGATGGCTAAGGAGACGTCTGCAAGAGAAAAATTGCTGGTGCATGTGCGGGTGTATGAAAATTTCTCCAAGTATGCATTCCCCTCCGGTGGTTGCCCGGTGCTAAATACGTCAACAGAAGCAGATGATACACACCCCGCATTAAAACAAAGAGCATGTGATGCAATAATGAGCTGGAAGAAAAACCTGGCGGGCATTATAAAAGAGGGTATTGCCAATAAAGAGTTTGGAAAGACTACGGATCCCGAACAAATCGCTGTAACGATAATTGCTATGCTGGAAGGCGCCATCATGATTGCCGGTGTTACCGGTAAAGCACAATACAGGAGCCACGTGGCAAAGTCGCTTGCAAAGCTGATTAAGGCCCTGTAAATTTTTTTAACTAAAAATATACCGATCGGTATAAAACATAAACTAAAAGGCAACAAAAATGAAAACAACAAACAATACGATCCTGGTAACGGGCGGTAGTGCAGGAATCGGACTGGAAATAGCCCGTGTGTTCTCTGAAAAGAATCATGTGATCATACTCGGCAGAAATAAAGAACGGCTGAATGCTGCGGCAGCACAGTTAAAGAATGTGACGGCCATTGCCGGTGATGTATCCAATGAAGAAGAAGTGGATGACCTGGTAAAGCGGATTAAAAAGGAATTTCCCAATCTCAACGTTGTCATCAATAATGCGGGCCGCGCCATTTTGTATGATCTGAATAAAGACAAAATAAATGCCTTTGATAAAGCTGCGGATGAAATGCTGACGAACTATCTTTCCGTCATCCGGCTGAATGAAAGACTTCTCCCGCAACTGAAAACACAACCGGAAGCTGCGATTGTTAATGTTTCGTCGATAGTGGCTATTGTTCCCGGTACAATTCCTACGTATTCGGCAAGCAAGGCAGCCTTGCATTCCTACACGCAATCACTGCGCATCAGCCTTGAAGAAACATCCGTGAAAGTGTTTGAACTGATGCCGCCGCTCGTAGATACGGAATTTTCAGAAATGATAGGCGGAAGCAAGGGTATTAAACCGTCTGTTGTTGCAATGGACCTGTTGAAGGCGTTTGCGAATGATGAGTACGAGATCCATACGGGTAATACAGCGAATATTTATAAACTGTTTCTTTCTTCGCCTGCTGAGGCTTTAAAAGCAATGAATGCGAACAGGAAAGAGATACTGAGTGCAGTACAATGAAAAGAGTAGTTATAACCGGCCTCGGCGCCGTTACGCCATTGGGTAATTCGGTAAATGAGTTTTGGCAAAATATCCTGGCTGGTAAAAGCGGTGCCGGGCCTATAACAAAGTTTGATGCATCCAAATTCAAAACACGGTTTGCCTGCGAAGTGAAAAACTTTTCGCCGGAACAATTTATAGAAAAGAAGGAAATAAGAAAGTATGACCTGTTTACACAGTATGCAATCGCTGCAAGTGATGAAGCTATAATAGATGCCGGTCTTGACTTTCCTGCAATGGATGACCAACAGCGGGCAGCCATCGGTGTTATATGGGCATCGGGCAACGGTGGTATCGGCACTTTTGAGGAGCAATTAACGGAATTCCACTCCGGGGATGGTACACCACGGTTCAATCCATTTTTTATTCCGAAGATGATTGTGGATATAGCGGCGGGTGTTATTTCTATCCGGAATAAATTGTATGGACCGAATTATTGTACCGTGTCCGCCTGTGCTTCGTCAAATACGGCGATCATTAATGCCTTTGACACAATCCGGTTAGGCAAGGCTGTTATAATGATTGCCGGAGGATCGGAAGCGGCCATTACGCCTTCATCGATCGGCGGGTTTAATGCTTCGCAGGCATTATCCAAACGTAATGATGATCCAATGACCGCATCAAGACCATTTGATAAAGACAGGGATGGCTTTGTAATCGGTGAAGGTGCCGGTGCATTGATACTGGAAGAGCATGATCACGCAGTGAGCAGGGGAGCGACCATCTATGCTGAGATGGTGGGAGGGGGAATGGCCGCCGATGCATATCACCTTACGGGAACGCCGCCGGATGGACACGGAGCAGCATTTGGGATGCGGAATGCATTGAAAGATGCGGGCATTACTCCAATTGACATTGATTACGTCAACGCACATGCGACATCGACCGGTTTGGGTGATATGAGTGAGTTGCAAGGGATAAAAGGAATCTTTGCCGACCACCCGGTTGTCATCAGTGCCACGAAATCCATGACGGGTCATTTACTCGGCGCTGCGGGAGCGGTTGAAAGTATTATCAGTGTACTTGCTGTAAAAAATGATATAATACCGTCTACGATCAATACAATGAGTCTTGATGAAGAAGTACCAGGCGGTTTAAATATAATAGTTGACAAACCTGTTCACCGATCCGTTAACTATGTATTGAATAATACATTTGGATTCGGCGGTCATACGGCGAGTTCTGTTTTTAAAAAGTATAGTCGATAGTCAAAAACGGACGGTCCTTTTACCGGATATCATTCATGATCTTTCTTCGACCAAACTTTCAACCCCTCAAAATCATAAACCGATCGACCGACTGCTCAGCCATGAATTTTCAAATTCAAAAACGGGCAGCTTACCAGGACAGCATATTGCGATATATCAGAAACCCGAAATATTTGTCCAGGTGTTCAGAGCATTTTCACAATAATGCATACGAACAGCTGATGATAAATATTCACGATCTTGTTAGGATCTCATTTGCTTCGGTTTACAACCGTCCTTTTCTTTTTTCTTTTTGTTAATTGCTTTTTTTCAGTTCCTTCTTTTTCTTTATTCGAAAAATACTCACGTGCCTGCTTCAACCCCGTCGCAATAGCGATTCCTTCAGGTGTTCCGTCTTCCAGCAGGGCATTGGCAATTTCTACTGCCTTTTCACGAAGCTTTTCCGGCTGATTTTTATAAGAAGGCGGATAATCACCGTTGTACCATGGCATAAAAAATGTTTTCTTTAAGGGATGCAAATTGTGAGCCACGGGATGTTTCCTGGTGTGTCCACCCGTTCGTTGAGAGAAGGGATACAAATTGTTAATTGACTGGTGAACTGACAGATTCATTATGCCGGAAATAATGAATAATAAGAGTTAATGAAACGGATCGGATATTGCTTCCTAAACTTTCAGCCCGTCAGCATTACTCTATATAGTTGTTCCAGCGTAATAAGGAGATGTCGCTTGACAAACAAAAATGGATAGACCAAACAAGTCCGGCATTCCCTTCACATAGATCGAGGATGCTTACTCGCTTATAGATGAAGGCCATGTATTATGAATCGGGAGACGACGTCGGCAAAGTATTTACCGACCTGCTTAAAGATCGGACATTTCATGAAAAGCAACATAAGTCTGCCAGCTTAAGTCGCAGTTATTTGATATGATCCCTTAAAAATTATATTGCAAGCCCGCTCCTATAAAAGATTGTTTTACTTTTCCTACGGTGTGTAAAGGCCATGCCCCGGTATAAGAAAGAATAACGTCCAGCCGTTTGCTGACAGTATAGCCAAACACTCCTGAAATAGCCGGCGCCCAGGTACGCAGTTTTGATGCAACGATAGGCTGGCCTTCTTCAGCAAGTTGTTCCATATAGTAATCCCTGATATGATGCACATAACTGAATCCGGCACTTAATTCTATGAAAGCGCCACCAATGGCATCGATATCTTTACTGTATGGCACAGGAACTCCGAAATTCATCCTGTAACCTGCTAATAAAGATAAGGAGCTTATATTGTCATACTTTCCTTTGTCAAATGCCGAAAAAATGTCTCCCGCATTATTAGAAATAGCATGTGCTGCTTTACCGGTTATGACGAACTCGTTATAGACATCTTTATGCGCATTACCTCTCAGCATCAGTTTTCCGTCTAAACTTGCACCTAACCGGTTAGGGTAGGCGACGAAACCCTGTGCTGCAACGCCAAACCTCATTTTTTTTGGATACATCCTGGGGTTATCCTGCGCAAGAACAGGTATTGCGAAAGCTGCAAAGAAAAAAATGATGCAACAACTTTTAAGTATACGATTATTATTCATATTGGGGTAAGATTGATTAAATTAATTATATAACAGTCTGCGAATAATTTACTATTTACCTCTATTGTTTTTCGCTTTGTAAAAACTCAGGAATAAACAATAAACCTGGTCCATCGGTTTATCAACGGTTGCAGACGGAGAAAAGCCATTTGCCGTCATTACAAAACAAGATATTGTGGTATTTACCTGTGAGGGTATTGGAGGAATATATTACAGCACTTGAATAGAATAAAAGCTGTATTGATAAACGTAAAAGTAATATCGGTAACTAATAAATGCAAGTTTTTAAGAAGGAAATCGATTAATTTTTAATCGATCCCTATACCGTTTTTTGAATCTCAGAACATAATCGCAGTAATAGCTTGATTTTGTGATTGATTGGTGTGGCAATTATGAGATCTCTTACAGCGATGGTATTGGTGTTTTTACCAACAAAGCTTACCTGTACACTACAGCACCGGCGTGCTTCTTTCTTGAGAAGACCGGCAACGGAAAAAAAGTGTCCCGCCCTGAAAGGACGAGACACAACGCTAATACCGGCGTTCTTTATGCTTGAGAAGTCCGGCCATGGTAAAATCAATCAAGAGATCAACGTTTCATTAGCAGGCAGTCTTTATAGTTATCATCTTTCAGCCGTATCGCTGAATGAATCTTCGTGATTAACTTTTTGTGAATACTCTTTTACTATTTCCATCTCACCTTCATCCACGACCCTGATCATTTTGAAGAAAATTGTATCGGTTGAACGTCGATCTTCAATACTTATGAGGTAAACTAATTTGTCGTCCCATTTCACTTCTGATACATGACGGATAGTGAAATCATAATACGTGCTTTTTACCCGGTGCCGGATGTAACGATCTAATTTTTCCTCTTCGTAATGGCTCACCTTGCCCAGGTTATATCCATTTGCGGTGTAGAATACCCAGTTTTTTATATCCTCATTGATAAAATAAGCAACAAAACCAATGTCAGACTTAGACCATCTTGGATCCGGAACATTTTTATATCCTCTCGCAAAATGTCTAACCGCTTTTGCATTAAGCTCATTAAGACGGACAGCATTAGAATACCCGGTTTTATCTATTTCGCCAAATGAAGAAATGAATTTTACAATAGACGGCTGGCCGCTAAATTCTACGGTACTTTGCAGACTTTGGGCGAACGAAGTGCTCATCAATGTTCGTATCACCAAGACGCCCTTTAAAAAGATGAGGGATGTCTTTCTCATACCAGTAAATTTCCAGGATGAATAATTTATAGTTGAATGCCCGAACAAAACTATATCCGGGCAATGACGGATACCAGCGGGATTGATAGGTCTGCGGGAAATATCGGATAAATGAACGGTGTGATTGAGAATTCGGGGAATTGATCTTACATTTTCCTGGAGCGTAACTTATTCAACAGTATTTCTTTTTTGCTGCGGGAAACATCAATGGCAGACCCGTCGCTCATCACCAGGTAGCCCCCTTCACCCTTGATATACTTATCAATTTGATTCAGGTTAACGACGTAAGAATTATGTACACGGAGAAAAGAGTATTCTTCCAGCATTTCTGCTATCTCTTTAAGCGGGCGGGATACAACCACTTTTTGTTTATTCTTCAGAAAGAAGACTGTATAATTGCTTTCCGATCCACAACTGATAATAGAGTCCACTGCCACCAATTGTAATCCTTCCATAGTAGCCAATGCAATTTTTTGTATAGAGGAAGCGGGCTGATCGAGCTTTTGAAATAGAATCTCCAGTTGCTGGGCAAGAGGATACTGCAATCGTTGTGACACTTTTTGAACGGCGCTTTGTAACTCTTCCCTGTCAACAGGTTTTAACAGGTAATCTAATGCGCTTACCCGGAAAGCTTTGATGGCATATTGATCATAGCTGGTAGTAAAGATGATTTCAAAAAATACGTTGGGAAGTTTTTCCAGCATTTCAAAACCATTCATTCTTGGCATCTCCACGTCAAGAAAAACGATTTGCGGCTGTTGTTGCTCTATAGCAGACAGGGCCTCTTCGCCGGAATGACAAATGGCCGCAACGTTCACATTGGGGCAATAACGCTCCAGCAGGGTCGCCAATGTTTCGCAACAGTGAATCTCATCGTCAACAATAATCGCTTTTATCATAATTGGACTGTAAAAAGTTAAATTCCGCAACGATGCAATTATTGTATCAACGGAATTTTGAAAAAGACTTCAGTACCACCCGCTGTTCCGTCAGGCAACATAAGATCCGTTATTTTTATCATTTCCGATTGTTTGTGTTGATTAAGTATGGCAATACGATCTGCGGTGATCTTCAGGCCCATGGATTTGTACGTTGCGCTTGTTTTCAATTCTGCCGCTTTCTTTCTACCCACACCATCATCGGTTATTTTACAACATAGTTCTCCATTGTGGCGGAACAGCTCAATGTCGAGTCTCCCTTTTTTCTTCGCCTGCATCAAACCGTGCCAGATAGCATTTTCAACAAAAGGTTGTATGATGAGTGGAGGAACCCTGATCTCACTCGTGTCGAGATCATCGGCAATACTGATTGTATAGTCAAAATGATTATTGAACCTTAAAACTTCCAGGGCCATATATAGTTGCAATGATTCAAGTTCACTGTCCAATGGAATAAAGGCAGCCTGTGAGTTTTGTAATATTAACCGGATCAGTCTTGAAAACTTGGTAATGTATTCCGAAGCGATCTCTGATTCATTTTTTAAGATGTAACGATTAATCGAACTGAGGCAATTAAAAATAAAATGAGGATTCATCTGTGCGCGAAGCGCCTGCATCTCCAATTCTGCTGCTTTATGTTGTTGTAAAACCATCTTATGCTGCAGGCGAATTTTATTCAGGCGATACCGGAACAGTGCATAGATAATTCCGGCAAACACAACAGCAAACAGTGCATATGCCCACCAGGTGTGCCACCACGGCGGACGGATGGTGAAGGAGTAATTCACTTCATTACTCCAGTAACCATCACCATTAACCGCTTTTACTTTAAACGTGTATTGACCATGCGGCAGATTGCCAAAAGATGCTTCCGTGCGATTGGTTAGCGCACTCCAGTTTTTGTCAAGACCCTCCAGTTTGTATTGGTATTTTACCTTTAATGGGGAGTTGATGGTTATTCCCGAGAATTGGAATGTCAGGTAGTTATTGTTATATGACAGGCTTAAGTGCTGCGGCATGCCATACCACTTGCTCACACTGTCGAAATGAAAGTCGTGAAGCCTCACTCCGTTACCCAACACGATAGCGGTATCAAATTTCTTTTCCGCCTGTGCGGCCATTAAATATTGCCAGGTAACATTTTCATTATAAAGTGCAAGACCTGTTAGTTGTATGTTTGGTGGAATTGTATCGGGCGTTTCTTCACCTGGATTAAAGGCGGTTAACCTGTCCAATGCGCCTATCCAAATTATTCCATCGTTAGCTTCGTAGATCGTTGTACCGGTATTCACACTAATCCCGGAAAAACCGTCTTCATCAGTATATGTTTTAAATATAGATGCTGAATGAGTGGAACCTGGCTGCAATTTATTTTTTTCCAATTTGCTAAGTCCCCCACGTGTGCCGAACCATAGGTTGCCGGCTTTGTCTTCCATTATACTGGTTACGGAATTATTGGCTAACCCTTCGTTTTGTGTAAAGTGAGTAATGTTTTTGCCGTCGTATTTATTTAATCCGCCGGCTAAAGTTCCCGCCCAGATATTCCCATATTTATCTTTCGCTATGCTGTAAACATTATTGTCACTCAGGCCTTCCTTTTCTGTAAAATGAGTAAAATTTTTGCCATCATATTTACTCAGGCCCCGTTCTGTCCCAAACCAAAGGTCGCCGTTTTCAGCCTGCAGGATACCAGATATAACTCCACCGCTCAGGCCTTCTTTTTCTGTAAAATGAGTAAAACTTTTGCCATCATATTTAAATACTCCTCCACCATAAGAGCCGAACCAAATATGGCCGTCTTTATCCTGCAGGATGGGAGCAGCCATATCTGCCGCCGTTTCGAACCGGACAAAATTTTTGCCATCAAATCTGCTCAGCCCGCCCCAATCACTAAACCAAATGTTACCGCTTTTATCTTCCAGCATACTGCGCACAACATTGATGCGCATACCTTCCTTTTCGGTGAAATGAGTAAACGTCCTGCCATCGTATTTATTCACTCCTCCGCCAAAAGTGCCAAACCAAAGATTCCCTTTTTTGTCTTGCAGAATGCTCCGTACCCTACTATTACTCATGCCTTCTTCTTCAGTAAAATGGGTGAACCGTTTACCACCGTATTTATTCACACCGCCTCTTTCAGTGCCGAACCACAGACTGCCTCTTTTGTCTTTCAGGATACAATTTATTTCATCATCACTCAGGCCCTCTTTCCTGGTAAAGAGGGTAAAAGTTTTGTGATCGTATTTTGTGATCCCACCACTGGTTCCAAACCAAAGATTGCCTTGATTATCTTCCTGCATGCTGCGAACTGCGCCGCTGCTAAGGCCTTCTTTTTCGGTAAAAGGTGTAAATGTTTTGTAGTCGTATCTTGTTGCTCCGGCATCAGTACCGAACCAAATGTCCCCGTTCTTATCCTCTAGGATACTTGAAACAGCATTATTGCCAAGGCCCTCTTTTTCTGTAAAATGAGTAAAAAATTTGAAGTCGTATCTTGTTGCTCCCGCATTAAAAGTGCCGAACCAAATGTTGCCGCTTTTATCTTCCAGCATACTCAACACCAGGTTGCTGCTTAGACCTTGCTTTACGGTAAATTGAGTAAAATCTTTATGGTCATATTTGGTCACCCCACCCCATGTACCAAACCAGAGATTGCCGTTTTTGTCCTCCAATATACTTCTGACATTATTATGAGTAAGGCCCTCCTTCACACCAAAATTGGTAAAACGTTTGCCATCGTATTTGCTGACCCCTGCGTCAAATGTGCCGAACCATATGTTTCCGCTTTTGTCTTCCCGCATACTCGAAACCCAATTGCTGCATAAACCTTCTTTTATCGTAAAGTGGGTAAGTCTTTTGCCGTCGTACTTACTCACCCCCCAATTTGTACCGATCCAGAGGTTGCCGGTTCTATCTTCTACCAGGCAAGTGATTGTGACACTTTTTAATCCCTGTAGTTTGCTGAAGGAGCTAAAGCTATGGGGATTTTGCTCCTTGGTATAAGCATCTTTGGCCATTTCTACCTCGGGTACCCGGGCAAGAAACGGTCTGTCAACAGCCGGGACGATTTTGGGAAGAGAAAAACTATCTTGTCCCGGTATAGACACTCCCGGTGTGGTGACTTTTACAACTTTCGGCTTTCCTGCCGCATGCACATTGGTACCGGCAAGTACCACTTCAGGCTTTCCTGCGCGCACAATCATAGTTTCTTTTGCTGGTATGATTTCAGGTTCGGCCAGCTTTTCTTGCGGTACTTTATAGCCGTCAGCTTTCACGATTTTTGGCGAAGATGAGGTTGGACTTTTTTCCTGCTTTGAATTGCAGGAGAAAAGGATCAGCAGCGCAGTTATGGTTAAGGTCAATCGCATTTCGCGCCATTGGTTTCAATGATAAATTCAAAACAATTTTACGCTGAGCTTTCTTTCTGAGTTCCAAATGTCCAAACTGTTCAATCCATGTTAGATGTTTAAATTATAGGTAATAAGATAAGAAAAAATCTACAATTGTGTTGTATAAGGTTTAGTACAAAATTTTGAGGCGACTGGCTAAATCCTGACAGGAACAATAATCTTTCGAACGCAATTTGATCTTTATTATGAGGATCAAAATATTATTAAAGACATAAACTAAAAAACAATCAGATGATAGATGCAGAACCGGCACGAAACACTTTAGCAGTTGTATCCGTGCAACGATCTTTCACATCGTGTTGTCAATGCAGAAAACCGAAAATGAACATGTGTATTGCGGGCTTCTTATTGACCCCTGTGTTATAGCTCTGCCTTTCCTTCCACAAAAAAGAATACGACCTGGATAATTCCCTGAGCCTCCTACATCATATGTGATTTATTCAGCCGGATAATCAAAATGATCATCCGCCGTTCTTTTATAATATACTTCACCGATCGAAACTATATGTATTTAAGAATTGTTTTACAAAAAGCAAGGCAACCGAAAATTGATTATTTCCGTTTTCGGTTGTTCGAAACCGTTAAATTGTTTATTTAAAATTACTGAATGGATCATGATGCCATGCCATAAGCTATCTGTATTCATTCATTGGCCTTAATCATAAACCAAGATATATGCGTCCCGGATTATTATTGCCGATTATAACGTTGTCTATACTGGTTTCCTGCAAAAAAGAAACTGCCATCATAACAACGGACCCGCCACCACCTGCAGTTGCATTGTTAAAAGACATTGTAGTATCTCACCTGCCTTCGCCCTATTATCACTTTGAATATTCAACAACGGGCAGGATCGTATTTGCATCTTTTGCATCGGATTTCACCCGGTATGAATTTGTATACCAGGGAGACAGGCTTACCGAAATGAGAAATAATATCCTGGTAAATAAGGACAGGCTCGAATATAACTACGACAATGCAGGCAGGGTACAATTCATTCAATACAAAGATTCAACCGGTGAGTTTTTTGCGGAGAGTTTTTTCAGTTACGACGGATCGAAACTGGTAAAAGTCGAGCGGTTTCATAAACGGCAGGGACCGGGAACTGTTACAGACCGGGTAATGACATTGACATACGATGCCAATGGCAACCTGTATGAACTCACCGATCATCGTCCGGCTACCGACGACGGACAAGTTGAATCCACCACGGTCGATCGTTTCGAACAATACGATGACAAAGTAAATGTGGATGCATTCAGCCTGCTGCACCCGGATTTTTTTGAACACCTGTATTTGCTACCGGTTGTACAGTTACAAAAAAACAATCCCGGAAAAGAGACCCGTACGGGCGACGGCATCAACTACCAGGTTGATTACACATATACCTATAGCGCGAAGAATGTTCCTTTGACGAAAACCGGAGATGCAGTATTTACAAATGGCAACGATGTGGGGAAACAGTTCCAGACAAGTACAGTGTATTCTTATTATTAATGAATGGTTGACATCGCAAACAGTAGTCTCTTCAGTTGACGGTCATGTTCATCAGGAGCCGGCAACGGCAGAAATTTTCTTCCGTCAGAGACCGGTACCAGATCCGTTGCTGTTGAAAAACACCTGACACGTAAATAAAAATTTCGTTTCTTTATTGTCTTAACCGGCCTGGCCGAAGAGACTATAATCCCAACTGGCGCATATCCATCGGCGTTGTGTGAATCGCGATCGAAATCACCCAATAATTAAATTCAATGGAAGACAATAAAGAACCCTCTTGACTAAAAAGTTGTTCTTAACCATAAAATCAAACACGACACTTCTTAATATTTTATATGAACGTAAAAGATCAGATCAAAATAAATATTGACAGCCAACCTCAAGCAAAACGTAGTGACATGCAGGAGCTTCACCGGCGTATGCTACAAATATTACCGGGATGTAAATTATGGTTCGACGAAGGGAAAAACAGTGAAAATAAAACTGTCAGCAATCCGACTATCGGGTATGGACATTTCATAATAAAATACGCTGATGGCAAAACCAGGGATTTTTTTCAAATTGGCATGAGCGCAAACACAACCGGCATCTCTGTCTATATTCTTGGTATAAAAGATAAATCTTACCTGGCACAAACCTTTGCAAAAAAACTGGGAAAGGCGAAAGTAACGGGATATTGCATCAAGTTCAAAGCGCTAAAAGACATAGACGTTAATACGCTTGAAGAAGCAATACGGTTTGGAGTGGAGGACTCGCTCAAAGGTTAGCACGACAGCCGTTAAACACTATAAATTATTTCATCCGTATTGGTATGGGGGACGCTTCATAAATGAACACCCGTTGTAATGAAACCGTACAGTATTTCACTCACGCGAGCGTACAAAAACCTGATTGTGATGCAACTAATCGATTGGTACGCTATTGGCGTATCGATTTGAACTGATACGGGTCAGCAACTGATGAACAATTTATAGCCATAAACATTCCTTATGTTAAAGAACTACTTTACAATCGCGCTGCGCAGCCTGCGTACCAACACCACTTATTCTTTTATCAATATTACGGGTCTTGCTGTAAGCCTGGCAGTAAGCATATTGTTGCTGCTCTGGTCGAAAGACGAGTTGAGTTACGATCGCTTTAATGTAAATGCCGCTAACATTTACCAACTGGCACCGAAATTTGGGGGTGGGAATGTCTGGGCCAGTACGCCTGCGCCCAGTGCCATTTTTGCGAAAAAGGAACTGCCGGAAGTGGCAGATGCGTGTCGTGTAACCGAAAACTGGAGGGCCTCGATATTTGAGTACAAAGGCAAAAAGATGCGCGAATGGCACAATTGTCTTGCCGATGCTTCGCTGTTTACCATGTTTACCTACCCGCTGGTGAGAGGCAATCCGCAAAAACCTTTCGTTGATGCACACTCGATAGTTTTAAATGAAACAACAGCCAAACGGTTTTTTGGGAATGAGGATCCATTGGGTAAAGTATTGAAAGCAGACGATAAGAAATTGTATACTGTGACCGGTGTGATGAAAGATATGCCTGAAAACTCATCGATAAAATTTAATATCGTTTTTAATTTTCAGCAGCTGGAACAGGAGTTTGATACGTCCGGTTACTATAAATCCCTGAACAGTAACTGGGACCAGTATAACTACTTTACTTATGTGTTGTTGAAACCCAATGCCGACCCTGTTGCAGCGGGCAATAAACTGGGCGTCATACACCGCACCAATTATGATATTCCGCCCAATAAAAATCTTACTTACCTGCTCACCCCGATTACTAAAATTCACCTGTATACCATTGAAGGCAAAGAGCAGGGCATGATGGTGGTGCGCATATTTTTAATCGTTGCGGTGATTGTATTACTGATTGCCTGTATAAATTATGTAAACCTGATTACTGCAAGGGCCATGAAGCGCAGCAAAGAAATCAGCCTGCGTAAAATTGCAGGTGCTGGCAAGGTGGAACTGTTTGTTCAGTTTTTAAGTGAATCACTCCTCACATTTATCATAGCGCTCTTCCTTGCAACAAGCATTATATACCTGGTAATGCCTTTATACAATACGATTTCAGGCAAAGACATTGTTTTCAAACCGTGGCACCGTGATGTGCTGGCGGTATATGGTCTCACCTTGCTTACCACAGTATTGCTTGCAGGTATCTACCCGGCTATCACGTTGTCATCGTTTAAACCGCTCGAGGCTATGAAAGGGAAACTAAGCGGTATCGGCAGCAAAGGAAACTTTCGTAAAGTGCTGGTAGTGGTACAGTTTAGTTTTACAATTATACTGATCACGAGCACGATCATCATCGGCAAACAACTAAAGTATATCCGTGAAAAGAACCTGGGTTATGACAAGGAGAATGTGTTTACTTTCTGGATGCATAATATGAACGACCACTATGATGCTGCAGTGGCCGAACTGCAGAAAGTACCGGGCATTACCGGCATTACAGAATGCGGTGTTGATATCACCAATACAGGTTCAGGCAGTACCGACATAGATTGGGATGGAAAGAGGGCCGATCAGTTATCATTCTCGATTCTCCAGTTGCCCGTAGAGAGAAATTTTTTGCAGGTAATGGGCGTACAACTGGTGCAGGGAACTGGTTTCACGGGTTCACCCGCCGACAGCGCGAATTTTATAGTGAATGAAACGGCGATTAAAGAAATGGGAATCCAAGAGCCGGTCATTGGCAAACGGCTCTCGTTTCATGGTATCAAAGGAGTGATTGCAGGTGTAGCAAAAGATTTTCATGTGCAGGATATGCACAATAAGATCTGGCCCCTGTTGATGCAATATGATACGCACTGGCGGGGAAAAATGTATGTACGCACAACCGGTAAAGATGCGGCGCGTGCATTGGCTGCGGTAGAAAATCAATTTAAAAAATATAACCCGGAGTATCCTTTTGAATACAATTTTTTAGATAGCCTGTTTGACGACTTATACAAACAGGATGTGCATGTAGGTCAGTTGTTTAATTGTTTTGCTATAATAGCTATATTAATATCCTGCCTTGGATTGTTTGGGCTGGTCACCTTTACTGCTGAAAGCAGGGTGAAAGAGATCGGCGTACGGAAAGTGCTTGGGGCAAGTGTGCCACATATTGTTACGTTGCTGTCAAAAGATTTTTTTGTGCTGGTGTTGATAGCGGCTGCTATTGCTATTCCTGTGGCGTGGTGGGGATTAACCAATTATTTGCAGGGGTACGCTTATCGTACCGCAATAAGTTGGTGGGTATTTGCACTGGCAGGTGTCGTTACTTTATTGATCGCGATGATTACTGTAAGCGTTAAATGCATAAAGGCAGCGCTTGCTAATCCGGTTGTAGCGCTGAAGAATGAGTGAGGTATTGTCAGAGCCCTCACTCATTCTTTGGTTTGCTTTACTATTGAGCTGTCTTGTACCTCCGGGATCTTGCTATAGGGAAACTACCGTTATCGATATGTTGCGGCAGAACCCGGAGCTTTAAAAAAACTTGTCTGCAATTTAATTTATACCGTATGCCATTCATTTGTACTTTCCGGCTTAATAATGGAGCAATAAAGAGAACAGATGAAGTAATATTTGAAGAATTCATTGATTCATCCTTTGGCGAATACCACGAAGAAAATATAAGAATAGCTAAAGTGAACTTTAACGGCAAGCCGGCATTTGTCTACAGCAACAGCCCATGTTTCCCTTCTACAAAAGGCAGTTTAACTTACGGAGACAAATTATCAGAGGAAACAGAGATCGGCTATTTTGCTGCTGACGGTGAAAATATCCCGTACAACAGGCCTTATGCTATTATTAAATTTGAATAGGCGATTAACCATCCCTTGCTGTGCTCTTATTCCCAAACATCGACCAAAGGCAATCCCTTTTCTGTTCTTGCGCTATCAACTACTTTTTGGATAAAGCCGGTTTTTCCTTTTGTATACTCTTCAATATCACTTGTCCCGGCCCCCAATGTTTTTTTAAGAAGGGAGTATTCATGGATCAAGTCCTTCCTGTTTTTTATATAATCGCGAAACAGGATCTCGTTAAGCTGGTGAAACTCCGGCGTGTATTTTATTATGTGTACGTTGTGTGTCCACCTGTCTTTGTTGTATTTATTAAAAAGGTATCGTTGCTTCATACCGGTTTCAACATACTTATAGATGTTTTCATCGAGACGCGCCTGGTAGTAGTTGAGATCTTCAAAAGGATCTACAGCGATCAACATATCAATTACAGGTTTGGAAAGATCAACCGGGATAGATGTGCTGCCAATATGTTCAATGACTTTTACATCGGTCCCTAACGAGATATTCAATAGATCCCGTTCAGCAGCAAATTCTTTTTGCCACGATTCATCAAAGCTGGTCAATTCAATTTTCATCGGCCATTTATTTTGTAAAACTGTCCCACGTCAAAAAATACCTTCTTGGTTGCCCAGGGCATGTATTCATAGTATCGTTTTCCGGTATGTCGTATAGATCTCACGATTCCATGCGAAGCCATATCAAGATCATAAGCGGGCTCTTCGCTGGAAAAATAATTGCAAAAATAAATGTAAACACAAAAGCCCCATCAATATTTTCATTTTTGAAAATTTCAAGAAGTTCGGTGAGATAGGTGGATTGAACGGCTTCGTTTCTTTCAGGATTAACCTTGAGCACAGCCGGATGTTTTTCGCTATCCGCCAAACAGTAGAACCTATATTAGAAGTAGTGGCGATCAACCCGAACAAAAGTGGACTTTTTTTATGCCGATATTGTTGTGTTACCGGGCTCAGCGCCATTCAACTGTCCATTTGTTTTCGGCTGATTAACGCCTGTAACGTACAGGAGAAAATTTAAGTAAATAATTATTTTAATTTTCCGCCCCGGCCCGTATCACCATTGTCCGTATCAACAGGCTTTCTATAACCTTACCGGGTCCGCATGTTGTATAACTACCGAATTTATCGGTCTTGCAGGCGAGGGTGCTGCTGGTCGATTACACTGCCCCAACGCCCAATAAATTACCAGGAATATTAAAATTGTGCTTACACAGCCACCACCTAACTTTTTTGCTCCATAAGCAGCGAACAGTGCTCTTAACCATCTTGGCATATTGATTAGTTTTTATGATTGATCAAATAATTGTGCCACGAGCTTCCGCGGTCTTGCCATAAGCCGAAACAAATATAAATTTCGATCTTTTTTTCGTTACAGAATCCCATGATCTGCCCTGATGAATTCGCTCATAATTTGCAAAAGATCGATTAGCACGACCCGGGCCCGACACTGAATTTTGAGTTCATTACGCAAATCTTTATGTGCTTTGTGGTAGATCACCAAGACCTTAAACAAAAAGAGCATGAAGGAAATAGGTTGAAAACTTTGTGGTCCTTTGCGTAAATCTTTGTGTATGCTTTGTGGTTCTTTGCGTAAATCTTTACGTGCTTTGTGGTAAATCACCAAGACCTTAAACAAAAAGAGCATGAAGGATAAAGGTTAAAAACTTTGTGGTTCTTTGCGTAAATCTTTGTGCGCTTTGTGGTAAATCACCAAAACACCTTCACCTCATACCTTCCACCATCATTAACGAGCGTAATTGCATTACTCTTTTGTTCACCAGAACCCGCCTTGACGAGTTCAATGATATATTCTGTGTCCATATACCTGTAATTAACCTTCACCGATTTCCACATATCAGGTATGCAGGGCGTAAAACAAAGTTTATCACCCCTGCGCTGTAAGCCGATAAATGAACCGATCAGCAATTGGTACATCCATCCCGCAGAGCCTGTGTACCACGACCATCCGCCACGGCCCATATTATTTTTCAATGCATACACATCGGCGGCAATCACATATGGTTCCACTTTATATTGACTGACGGTTGATTCATTGTTACCGTGATTGATAGGATTGATCATTTGCAATAACTCCCATGTTTTTTCTTTTTCACCAGATACTGCAAAAGCCATCGTAAGCCAGATAGCCGCATGTGTATACTGTCCGCCGTTTTCTCTGACACCCGGCACATATCCTTTTATGTATCCCGGGTTTAAAACAGATTTATTAAATGGCGGCGTAAATAATTGAATGATCTGTTCGTCACGACGCACAAGTTTGCTATAAGCCGAACTCATTGCTTTTTTAATTTTTTCCTGGTCACCGCCGCGGGACAGCACAGACCAGCTTTGTGCAATGGAATCTATTTTGCATTCATCGTTAGCAGAAGTGCCGAGAGGAGTACCGTCATCAAAATAGGCACGGCGGTACCATTCGCCATCCCATGCATGCAGGTCGATGTTCTTGCTTAATTGTTCAGCCTGTTCGCGACAGGTCTTCACAAACACGATATCTTTTTTTAGCGTCGCTATTTCTGAAAAACTGTTTAGCACATCGTACAGGAAAAAAGCCAGCCATACACTTTCTCCTTTGCCATGTGTACCTACTTTATCCATACCATCATTCCAGTCGCCTGAACCGATAAGGGGCAATCCATTTGCACCAAAGCGTAACCCGTTTTGTATGGCCTTTACACAATGTTCATACAAAGTGGCAGTTTGTTCGGATAGTATCGGCAGATCATAATATGATTCTTCACCTGCATTCAATAATCTTCCATCGAGGAAGTTGGCCGTTTCATCCAGTATAGCTACGTCGCCCGTTGTGTTCACATAACGGGCAACAACATACGGCAACCAGAGATAATCGTCCGAACAGGTGGTGCGCACGCCCCGGCCTGCCGGCGGGTGCCACCAGTGTTGTACATCACCTTCTTTA
>Ga0207645_10000089_pt1 | contig 65587 bp, 70 predicted proteins | sample KBSM53metaG_FD_184331 | JGI IMG/M metagenome (GOLD analysis project Ga0207645, IMG submission 184331) | Miscanthus rhizosphere microbial communities from Kellogg Biological Station, Michigan, USA - KBS M5-3 metaG (SPAdes) (version 2) | ecosystem: Host-associated > Plants > Roots > Rhizosphere >...
CTCGCGGAGCGGCTCGCGCGGACGTTCTCGCCGCGCTACCAGGTGCTGCTTCGCCACCGCGAGCTGGCACAGAAATGATGGCGGCGATTCGCCGGTCGCCCTGCCGATGAGCGCGGCGACGATCACGCTCGCTTTCACGGGCGCCTCGGGCATCCCGTTCGGACTGCGGCTCCTCGAATGCCTGCTCCGCGCCGGCACGCAGGTCCACCTGCTCTACTCGCCGGCGGCGCAGGTGGTCGCGAAGGAGGAATGCGACCTGACGCTGCCGGCGCAGCCGCGCGAGGCAGTACGCGTGCTCGGTGAGCGCTATGGCGCGCGTGCCGGCCAGCTGCACGTGTGGGCGCGGGAGGACTGGCGCGCGCCGGTGGCGTCGGGCTCCAACCCCGCCGACGCGATGGCCGTGTGCCCGTGCAGCATGGGCACGCTCGGCGCGATCGCCGGCGGACTCGCGGACAACCTGATCGAGCGCGCCGCCGACGTCATGCTGAAGGAGCGGCGTCCGCTGGTGCTCGTGCCGCGGGAAACCCCGCTGTCCGCGATACACCTCGAGAACATGCTGAAGCTCGCGCGCGCCGGCGCCGTGATCCTGCCGCCCGCGCCCGCGTTCTACACCCGGCCGCAAACCGTCGCCGACGTCGTCGACTTCGTCGTCGCGCGCGTGCTCGACCATCTGCGCGTCCCGCACGACCTCGTGCCGCGGTGGGGCGACGACCGGACGGGCGGGCCGCCGCCGGGCGCCTCGGCGTAGGCCCGCCCGATGGCGCCGTCGAAGACCGATCCGCCGTCGCGGCAGCCGTTCGCCATCCCGCTCTTTCCGCTGCGCACGGTGCTGTTCCCCGGCGGCGTGCTGCCGCTCAAGATCTTCGAGCAGCGCTACATCGACATGGCGAAGTCGTGCCTGTCGGGGGAGCTGCCGTTCGGCATCTGCCTCATCACGCGCGGCGAGGAAGTCGCCACGCCGGACGCCCCCCCGCCGGAATTCGCGCCGATCGGCACGCTGGCGCGGATCGCGACCTGGGAGATGCCGCAGCTCGGGATCCTGCACGTGGCCACCCACGGCGACACCCGCTTCAAGGTGCAGAAGTACGCGGTCGGCGCGTCGGGGCTCGTGGTCGCCGACGTCACGGCCCTCGCGCCCGAGGCCGCGACGCCCCTGCCCGACAAGCACGCGCCGCTTGCGAAGCTGCTGGAGCTGATCGCCGCGCGCATCGGCCCGCAGAATTTTCCCGCGGTCGCGCGCTACGACGACGCGTCGTGGGTCGGCTACCGGCTGGCGGAGCTCCTGCCGCTGCCGCTCGCGATCAAGCAGACCATGCTCGAGATCAACGATCCCGGCGTGCGCCTCGACGTGCTCGCGCAGTTCCTGGCGAAGCAGGGTCTCCTCTGACGCCGCGGGACCCGCGGCATCCGGCCTTATAATTTCACTTCCTCAACGACGACGAAGCACGCCATGGCCGGCCACAGCAAGTGGGCTAACATCAAGCACAAGAAAGCCGCGACCGATGCGAAGCGCGGCAAGATCTTCACGCGCCTCATCAAGGAGATCACGGTCGCCGCGCGCCTCGGCGGCGGCGACGCCTCGGCCAATCCGCGGCTCCGCCTCGCCATCGACAAGGCGCGCGAGCAGAACATGCCGAAGGACACGATCGACAACGCGATCAAGCGCGGCTCGGGGCAGCTCGAGGGCGTCAGCTACGAGGAGATCCGCTATGAGGGTTACGGCATCAACGGCGCCGCCGTGATCGTCGACTGCATGACCGACAACCGCACCCGCACCGTCGCCGACGTCCGCCATGCGTTCTCCAAGTACGGCGGCAACCTCGGCACCGACGGCTCGGTGGCGTTCCTGTTCAAGCATTGCGGGCAGCTCGTGTTCGCGCCCGGCACGAGCGAGGACAAGGTGATGGAAGCCGCGATCGACGCCGGCGCCGACGACGTCGTGAGCCATGACGACGGCAGCATCGAGGTGCTGACGGGACCCTACGACTTCGTAGCGGTGAAGGACGCGCTCGCGAAGGCCGGCCTCAGGCCCGAATACGCCGAGGTGATCATGAAGCCGTTCACCGAAGTCGAGATGAAGGGCGACGACGGCCCGAAGATGCAGAAGCTGATCGATGCGCTCGAAAGCCTGGACGACGTCCAGGAGGTGTACACGTCGGCGGTTATTACGGAATGACCGGCCCCCTGCCCGTCGTGCGGCGCATCCTCGGCATCGACCCCGGCTTGCGCGTGACGGGCTTCGGCGTGCTGGAGCTCCGCGGCACGGTGCTCGTCTACGTCACGAGCGGCTGCATCCGGGCGAGCGGCACCAGCCTTCCCGTGCGACTCGGCATCATCGCCCGCGACCTGGCGTACGTCATCGCCGAGATGCAGCCCGCCGAGGTCGCGGTGGAAAAGGTCTTCGTCAACGTCAACCCGAACACCACGCTGCTGCTCGGCCAGGCACGCGGCGCAGCCATCGCCGCCGCCGTGCTCGCCGGCCTGCCCGTCACCGAATACACGGCGGGCCAGGTCAAGCAGTCCGTCGTGGGCGGCGGCCGCGCGCTGAAGCCCCAGGTGCAGGAGATGGTGCGCCGGCTGCTGTCGCTCCCGGGCACGCCGCAGCCCGACGCCGCCGACGCGCTCGCCACCGCCATCTGCCATGCGCACGCGTCCACCGGCACCGGCGGCCTCGCGCGCCGCGGCTACCGGATGCGCGGTGGCCGCATGCTGGCGATCTGATCGCGGGGATGCCCGCGCTCGCTCGCCTGCCGCAGGCGGTCCTGTTCGACATGGACGGCCTGATGCTCGACACCGAGCCGCTGGCCGCGCGGGCCTGGGACGAGGCCGCGGCGGCGGAGGGCGTCGCGTTCGACGGCGCGATCTCGCGGCGGATGATCGGCCGCAACTTCCACGACTGCACGGCGCTGCTGCACGCGGAATCGCCGCCGGGCTATCCGGTCGCGGCGGTGCTCGCGCGCTGGCACGACACCTACGACGCGATCGTGCGGCGCGACGGCCTGGCGCTCAAGTCCGGCGTGTTCGAGCTCCTCGATCGCCTCGACGCGTACGGCATCCCGCGCGCCGTCGCCACGTCCACCCGGCGCGAACGCGCCGAGGCGAAGCTGCGGCAAAGCGCGCTGCTCCCGCGATTCGCAGCACTCGTGGGCGGCGACGAGGTCGCGCGCGGCAAGCCCGCGCCCGACATCTACCTCGAAGCGGCGCGACGGCTCGGCGTGCCGGCATCGGCGTGCGTCGTGCTGGAGGACTCGGACCCCGGCGTGCGCGGCGCGCTCGCCGCCGGCATGACGCCGATCATGGTCCCCGATCTGCTGCCGCCCGCGGCCGACCTCCTGGCGCAAGGCGTGATCGTGCATGCGTCGCTGCACGACGTCGCCGCGCGACTGGCCGCGCTCGCCTCGCCGGGCGGCGCCGGGCCCATGCGATAATCGATGCGTCCGTCGAAGCCCCGCCCATGATCGGCCGCCTCTCTGGCGTTCTGCTCGAAAAGAACCCGCCGCAGCTCCTGCTCGACGTCACCGGCGTCGCGTACGAGGTCGACGTGCCGATGAGCACGTTCTACAACCTGCCGGCCACCGGCCAGAAGATCACGCTCTATACGCACATGGTGGTGCGCGAGGACGCGCATCTGCTCTACGGCTTCGGCACGCTGGGCGAGCGCACCGCGTTCCGCCAGCTCCTCAAGGTGAACGGCATCGGCGCCAAGATCGGCCTGGCAGTGTTGTCCGGACTCTCGGTCGCCGAGCTCGCCAGCACGATCACGCTGCAGGAGACGGGGCGGCTGACCAAGATCCCCGGCATCGGCAAGAAGACCGCGGAGCGCATCCTGCTCGAGATGAAGGACAAGCTCGGCGCCGATCTCACGCAGGCGGTGGGCATCCATCGCGCCGCGCCCGTGTCGTCCGACGTGCTGAACGCGCTGCTGTCGCTCGGCTACAGCGATCGCGAGGCCGTCGCAGCCGTCAAGCAGATTCCCGACGGGCTCGCGGTGGCCGACGGCATCCGCCACGCGCTGAAGCTCCTCGCCAAGGCATAGAATCCGGCATGGCGATCGAGAGCGACGAGCTGAACCGCGTGGTCGCGGGCAAGGTGGCCGGCCCGCAGGAAGAGGCGTTCGAGCGCGCGCTGCGGCCGCGCGGGCTCGCCGAGTACATCGGCCAGGAGAAGATCCGCGACCAGCTCGGCATCTTCATCGAGGCCACGCGCAAGCGCGAGGAAGCGCTCGATCACGTGCTGCTGTTCGGGCCACCCGGCCTCGGCAAGACGACGCTGTCGCACATCATCGCGCACGAGCTCGGCGTGAACCTCCGCCAGACGTCCGGCCCGGTGCTCGAGCGTCCCGGCGACCTCGCCGCCCTGCTCACCAACCTCGAGCCGCGCGACGTGCTCTTCATCGACGAGATCCACCGGCTGTCGCCGATCGTCGAGGAGATCCTGTATCCGGCGCTCGAGGATTTCCAGATCGACATCATGATCGGCGAGGGCCCGGCCGCGCGCAGCGTCAAGCTCGACCTGCCGCCGTTCACGCTGGTGGGCGCCACGACGCGCGCCGGCATGCTGACCAATCCGCTGCGCGACCGCTTCGGCATCGTCGCCCGCCTCGAGTTCTACACGGCCGAGGAGCTGACGCGCATCGTCGCGCGCTCCGCGCAGCTGCTGAAGATCGTCGTCGACAAGGACGGCGCGATGGAGATCGCGCGGCGCGCGCGCGGCACCCCGCGCATCGCCAACCGCCTGCTCCGCCGCGTGCGCGACTACGCCGAGGTCCGCGCCGGCGGCGAGGTGACGCGCAAGGTCGCCGACGCCGCGCTGTCGATGCTCGACGTCGACGCGTCCGGCCTCGACGTGATGGACCGCAAGCTGATCCAGACCGTGCTGTCGAAGTTCGACGGCGGACCCGTGGGCGTCGACAATCTGGCCGCCGCCATCGGCGAGGAGCGCGACACGATCGAGGACGTTATCGAGCCGTACCTGATCCAGCAGGGCTTCCTGCAGCGCACGTCGCGCGGGCGCATCGCCACCGCGCTGTCGTACCGCCACTTCGGGCTCGCGCCGCCCGCGCCCGGCGCCGCCGCGGACCTCTTCCCCGGCGAATGACGGGCCGGATGAGCGCCGAATTCTCGTTTCCCGTGCGTGTCTACTATGAGGACACCGACGCCGCCGGCGTCGTCTACTACGCCAATTACCTGAAGTTCATGGAGCGGGCGCGCACCGAGTGGCTGGCGACGCTCGGCTTTCCGCTGGCGGCGTTCGAGCGCGAGCACGGCGTCGCGTTCGTCGTCCACCGCGTCGAGATCGATTTCGTGGCCCCCGCGCGGCTGAACGATCGGCTCGACGTCACGGTCGAACCCGTGGACCGGGGCGCCTCGCGGCTGGTCGCGCTGCAGGAAGTCCGCCGCGACGGCGCCACGCTCACCCGGGCGCGCGTCGCCCTCGCCTGCATCGACGCCGCCCGCTGGAAGCCCGCCCGCATGCCACCGCCCCTGCTCGCCGCATTGGAGACCGCGCCTTGAATGTCCATCCGGACCTGTCGTTCGTCACGCTGATCCTCCACGCGTCGGTGATCGTACAGGCCGTCATCGTGCTGCTCGCCGTGCTGTCGCTGTGGTCGTGGTGGCAGATCTTCCTCAAGATGTTCCAGCTGAAGCGCGCGATCAACGAGGCCACCACGTTCGAGGACGAGTTCTGGAAGGGCGGCGACCTGGCCGAGCTCTTCAAGCGCGCCAGCGAGACGCGCGTCGGCGGCGGCCTAGAGCACATCTTCACCGCGGGCTTTCGCGAGTTCTCCAAGCATCGCCGCCAGGGCAGCGCGTCGGCAGTGACGCTCGACGCCGCGCGGCGCGCGATGCGCGCGGCCTACCAGCGCGAGATCGACGCCATCGAGGCGCATCTCGCGGGACTCGCCACCGTCGGCTCGGTGTCGCCTTACATCGGACTCTTCGGGACGGTGTGGGGAATCATGAACGCGTTCCGCGGCCTCGCCAACGTGAGCCAGGCGACGCTCGCGAACGTCGCGCCCGGCATCGCCGAGGCGCTGATCGCCACGGCGATCGGCCTCTTCGCGGCAATCCCCGCCGTGGTCGCGTACAACCGCTACACGCACGACGTCGACCGCCTCGCGGTCCGCTACGAGTCGTTCATCGAGGAGTTCTCCAACATCCTCCAGCGGCAGGGCTGAGGCTCGTGGTGACCACGCCATGACGCGACGCGTTCGCAAGCCGATCAACCAGATCAACGTCGTGCCCTACATCGACGTGATGCTGGTCCTGCTCGTGATCTTCATGGTGACGGCGCCGCTGGTCACGCCGGGCGCGATCGAGCTGCCGTCGGTGGGGAGCAAGCTGGTCGCGCCGGTGCTGCCGCTCGAAGTGTCGCTGGGGCCGAACAAGTCGCTCGCGCTGCTCGACCAGGCCACCAAGGTGTCGCAGACGCGGCTCACCAAGGAGCAGCTCGTCGCGCGCGTCCTCGAGAAGCAGCAGGGCGGCCAGGAGCAGGCGGTGGTGATCAAGGCGGACAAGAACGCGCGCTACGAGGACGTGATCGAGATCCTCGACCTCCTGCAGCGCAACGGCGTGCGCAAGGTCGGACTGCTCGCGCGTCCGGCGAGCTGATGGCCCCGAGCGAGCGTCCTCAGCGGCCGCGGCGGCCGCGCGGCCAGTGGCTGGCGCTGGCGCTCGCGATCGTCGTCAACCTCGTCTTTCTCGGCGTGCTGATCTTCTCGGTGTCGTGGACGAACCGCGCGCCGGTGCCGGTGATCGCGGAACTCTACGCGCCGCCGTCGAAGGCGCCCGTCGCCGACACGCCGCCGCCCGCGCCGCCGAAGGCCGAGCCGCCGCCACCGCCTGCGCCCGAACCCAAGCCCGAGCCGAAGCCGGAACCGAAGCCGGAACCGAAGCCGGAGCCGAAGCCGGAGCCCAAGCCCGTGCCCAGGCCGCCGCCGGTAGAGAAGCCCGATACGCGCGCCGCCGACATCGCGCAACAAAAGGCGAAGGCCGAGGCGCTGCACAAGGAACAGCTGAAGCAGGAGCAGCAGAAGGCGGACGCGAAGCGTCTGGAGGAGAAGAAAGCGGCCGAGCAGCGCGAGCGCCAGGAGAGCGCGACCGCGGCGCTGCGGCGCGAAGCCGAGCGCGAGACGCAGCTTCGGGCGCAGGCGCAGCGCGAGTCGCAACTGCGCGACCAGGCGAACCGCGAGTCGCAGGACCGGCAGCGCGCCGCCGCGCAGCAGGCGTCCGACGCCGCGAGCCGGCGCGCGCAGGCGGAATGGGTCGACCGCATCCGCGCGAAGGTGAAGAGCAACGTGATCGAGCCGCCGGACCTCGCGGGCAATCCCGAGTGCGTGTTCGAGGTGATCCTGCTGCCGACCTACGAGGTGCTGGAAGTCCGGCTCAAGAAATCGAGCGGCGTGCGCGCGTACGACGACGCGGTGCAGCGCGCGATCCTGAAGGCGTCTCCGCTGCCGCGCGCGCCGCAGCAGGATCTCTTCCAGCGCACGCTCGAGTTGCGCGTCCGTCCGCGCGACTGACCGCCCAGTGCGTTGCGGTGGCTGCGCGGCTCAGCTGCGCGACTTCTTCTCCGAGATCTGGATGGCGCACCAGCTCCATTCGGCGCGCTGCTCGATGAGGTGGCGGAGCACGATCGTGTAGACCGAGCGACCCGTCGTGAGGGTCACGTTGCGGCCGTCGGCGTACTCCGCCGTGGGAACGATGATCGACTTCACCATCAGCGGCTTGTCCGGCCGCGACGGCGGGGGAAGGTACAGAGCCTCGAAGCGCGCGCCGATCGTCGAGACGTCGACGCCGTCGACGACGAAGCCCATGTCCTCCTTGGACTCGCGCTTGGTGTAGAGCGTGACAGGGACCACGTTGTCGGCGATGATCGACAGGCCGCCTTCGACTTCGTCCGGCGAGATCTTGTTCAGGCGGCGCACGACGCCGAGCAGCCATTCCGAGACGTCCGATTGCCGCACGGCCACCAGCGCGCCGAGCGCCAGCGCCTGCCCGACGCCGCCCATCGCGCCGATGCGAAGGCCCGCGATGCTGCGGTCCTTCACGTGCCACATCGGATCGGTGAACGACGACAGCGACGCCGCGATCGAATCGTGCTCGTCGCGCACGCGGCGGCGGACGGGCGCGACGTCGGCGATCGTGTAGACCTCGATCTGCTCGGGATTGGCCGCCGACTCCTCCGGCGCCATGGTGCGCGTCTTGGCCGAGGCGAGCTCGTGCGAAATGCGCGACAGCCCGATGCGCACGCGCGCGGTGGCGACGCAGGCGTTGCGCGGATCGCGGCGGAGGTTGTTGTTGACGTTGGGCGCCACCGCGGGGCGCACCTTTTCGAGGATCGACACGCGCCGCTGGTTCACCGAAGGCACCGACGCGCGATCGGGCGTCTCGGCGTGGCGCAGCGAGGCGATCGCGCGGTCGAGCTGCTCGGCCAGCGACGTGGTGTCGAGGTAGCGGAGCATCAGCCCGGAATCGTTGCCGGCCGGGCGCACGAGGCCGGTCTTGCCGCTCACGTCGACGATGAAGCCTTCCATCGAGCGGGCCATGGCGTCGAGCGAGAGGCGGCGGCTCCAGCCGCGAAGCTGCGCGTACGCCCAGTCGAGCTCGGCGGGCGACATGTTGCCCGTGTTGAGCTGGTGGATCAGCAGCGCGTAGACGTATTCCTGCTCGACCGTCCACTGCGTGGTGTTGGGGCCGTGGCCGAGCGCGGTGGGAACGCGATCCTGCTCGAGCTCGACCGCGCGCATGTAGATGGTGTGGAATTCAACCCATTTTTGCGGAATCCACCGCTCGAAGCGGAAGACGCGAAGCTTGGCGTCGGTGCCGAAATAGTGGACCAGCCGGGCGAAGAGGACGGGCACCAGCGGCTTCCACCGCGGGTTCGTGGGTTGCGCGAGCGCGTGCTCGAGCGCCACCTGGTAGACCGAGATGTAGCCTTGCGACAGGTCGAACGCCGCCTGCCAGATGCGCTGGGACAGCTGCGTGCCGCTGTCGGCGTTCTCGACGTACTGCTTGACGAGCTGGCGGCGATCGGCGCCAAGGGCGGCGTCGAGGAACAGCAGCGCCTGGACGCGCGACGGGTCGATGGGCTTGCGCGACTGGCGCAGGGCGTCGAAGGCGCCGAGGACGAGCTGCTGGCGGCCGATGACGTCCTGGGCCGGCAGCGCCCGCAGCCATTGCGTGACGGCGCGAACCGACGCCAGGGGGTCGACGATTTCCTTGGTGCCTGAGGACAAGAATCCGAACATGCGCTCTCGTGTGCTTGGCTTGCTGCGCCGCCATGGGTCGCGATCCCGGGGCGTCGGCTACAATTCGCTTATCTCCTGCGCGCGGCCCGCTGTTTGCTTGCTGGACCGGTGCGCATCCCGCCTATCCGTTTCGATCGAGGAACTCCATGCCATCGACCTTCGACCTCCCGGGGACCGTGCGCTCTGCGCGTGCCGCGATCCTCGTTGCCGCCGTGGCGGCCGCCTGTGCGGGCGCCAATGCAACCCTGGCGCAGACGCCGGCCGCGCCTACTACCCAAGAAGGAGGTAGCAAGTTGAATGCCATGCCGAAGGAGCTGCAGAAAGTCGATGTAAAACAGGGCGCTGGTGCGGAAGCGGTGAGTGGAAAGCCGGTGCTTGTGCATTACACAGGGTGGATTTATGACGAATCCAAGCCCGACAAGAAGGGTGCCAAATTCGACAGCTCGCGCGATCGCGGCGTGCCCTTCGGGTTCTTCCTCGGCGGCGGCAAAGTGATCAAGGGCTGGGACGAAGGCGTCGTGGGCATGAAGACGGGCGGACAACGGACGCTGATCATTCCGCCGCAATGGGGCTACGGCGAGCGTGGCGCGGGCGGCGTGATTCCGCCGAACGCCACGCTCATCTTCGATGTCGAGCTGATCGAAGTTAAGTAGCCGTTCGGCCGATGCTTCCGCGCGACATCCGCATGGCGGTCCACCGGCGGGTCGACTATCGGCCGCCGGCGTTCCTCATCGACACCGTCGCGCTGGAGCTCGACCTCGACCCGGGCGCCACGCTCGTCACCGCCAGGCTCGCGTTCCGCCGCAATCCCGCGGCCGCGGCCGCGGACCGCGCGGCGCCGCTGATGCTCGACGGCGAGCAGCAGTCCGACGTGAGCGTCGAGCTCGACGGCGCGCCGCTGCCGCCCGAGCGCTGGACGGTCGACGCCGCGCGTCTCACCGTCGCCGCGCCGCCGGACGCCGGCACGCTCGTCGTGCGGTCGCGGATCGCGCCGCTTCGCAACGTGTCGCTCGAGGGCCTCTACGTCTCGTCGAACGTCTTCTGCACGCAGTGCGAATCCGAAGGCTTCCGGCGGATCACGTACTTCCCGGATCGGCCGGACGTCCTCGCCCGCTACGAGGTCACGCTGCGGGCCGACCGGCGCGCGTATCCGGTGCTGCTGTCGAACGGCGAGCGCGTCGACGCCGGGGCGTTGCCCGACGGCCGTCACTTCGCCACCTGGCGCGACCCCCACCCCAAGCCCTCATACCTGTTCGCGCTGGTCGCGGGCGACCTGGCCGCGCTCGAGGACAAGTTCACCACGGCCTCGGGCCGCGCCGTGGCCCTGCGCATCTACTCGACGCGCGAGAACCTGCCGCGCTGCCGTCACGCGATGGCTTCGCTGAAGCGCGCGATGCGCTGGGACGAGGAGCGCTACGGCCGCGAGTACGACCTCGACACGTTCATGATCTTCTGCGCCGACGACTTCAACATGGGCGCGATGGAGAACAAGGGCCTCAACATCTTCAACAGCCGCCTCGTGCTGGCCGACCCCGAGGTCGCGACCGACGCCGACTACAACGCGATCCAGGCCGTCATCGGGCACGAGTACTTCCACAACTGGACCGGCAACCGCGTGACCTGCCGCGACTGGTTCCAGCTGTCGCTGAAGGAAGGCCTCACGGTGTTCCGCGACCAGGAGTTCTCGAGCGAGATGGGCTCGCGGGCGGTGGAGCGCATCGCCGCCGTCGAGTACCTGCGGCGCGAGCAGTTCGCCGAGGACGCGGGACCGATGGCGCATCCGGTGCGGCCGGACGAGTACGAGGAGATCAACAACTTCTACACGGCGACCGTGTACGAGAAGGGCGCCGAGGTGATCCGGATGCAGCACACGCTGCTCGGCGCGGATGCGTTTCGCCGCGGCGCGGACCTCTATTTCGAGCGGCACGACGGGCAGGCCGTCACGTGCGACGATTTCGTCCAGGCGATGCAGGACGCGTCGCAGGTCGACCTGACGCAGTTCCGCCGCTGGTACGCGCAGTCGGGAACGCCGGTGGTGAGCGTCGCCGGCACCTACGACGCCGCCGCGCGCGCGTTCACGCTCGACGTGGCGCAGCGGACGCCGGCCACGCCCGGTCAGCCGGAGAAGCTGCCGTTCCACATCCCGTTCGCGGTCGGGCTGGTGGGCCGCGACGGCCGCGATCTGCCGCTCACCCTGGAAGGCGAGACGGCGCCGGGCCCGACGACGCGCGTGCTGGACGTGCGCGAAAAGCGCCAGTCGTTCCGCTTCGTGGGCGTGGACGCGCCGCCGGTGCCGTCGCTGCTGCGCGGCTTCTCCGCGCCCGTGCGCGTCTCCTACGATTACCGCGACGACGAGATCGTCTTCCTCGCGGCGCACGACGCCGATCCGGTCAACCGCTGGGACGCCGCGCAGCGCGCGTTCGCCGATGCGCTGCTGCGGCTCGCGCGCGATCGCCGCGAAGACCGGCCGCTCGCGCTGCCGGCCGGCCTCGCCGCGCTGGCCGGCCATCTCGTCGCCGATCGCGACAGCGATCCGGCGGAGCTCGCGCTCGCGCTGACGCTCCCCGATCCCGGCTACGCCGCCGCGCTCGAGCCCATTCTGGACGCCGATGGCGTGACCGCCGCGCACGCGTTCCTGCTCCGCGAGCTCGCCCGCCGCCATCGCGGCGGCCTCGAGGACGCGCATGCGCGCATGCGCCCGCGCGAGGCGTACGCGCCCACGCCGGCCCAGGCCGCGGCGCGCAGCTTCGCCAACGTGTGCCTCCGCTTCCTCGGCGCGATCGACGACCGCGCGGCGCGCGCCGCCGTGGCGGCGCATTACGAGCGCGCCGACAACATGACGGACGCGATCGCGGCGCTGAACGCGCTGCGCGATTCGACCTCGCCGGAGCGCGAGCGCCTGTTCACGCACTTCGAGGCGCGCTGGCGCGACGAGCCGCTGGTGCTCGACAAGTGGTTCGCGCTCGAGGCGCGAAGCGCGCGCCCGGACACTCTGGCGCGCGTGAAGGCGCTGCTCGCGCACCCGCGCTTCAACGCCCGCAACCCGAACCGCGTTCGCGCGCTGGTCGGCGCCTTCGTGCTCGGCAACTTCGCGCGCTTCCACAGCGCGGACGGCGCCGGCTACGCGTTCGCCGCCGACCAGGTGCTGGCGCTCGACGCGACGAATCCGCAGCTCGCGTCCATGATCGCCAGCGCGTTCAGCCTGTGGAAGCGCTTTCCCGCCGCGCGCCGCGCCCGCATGGAGGCGGCGCTCGTCCGCATCGCCAAGGCGCCGGGCCTGTCGCCTGACGTCGTCGAAGTGGTCACACGCACGCTCGACCGCTGACGCGCGCGGCCGCCGGTCTTCAGTTGGCCTTCGGCGTCACCTGGCAACCCGGGATCTTTTCCTCGTAGTCGATGAAGGGCCGCCACGACGTGCTGGTCGAGGCCGCGAAGCGCGCGTTGATGTAGTAACGGACGCAGGGCTTGAAGTCGACTTCGGTCGCTTCCATGTTGAGCTGCCCGGCCCCGGCGATCGCGCCCGGCGCAATGGCCTGCAGCACGAGCTTGTGCTGGCCGGGCGTCAACTTGATGGCCTCGCGCGGGGCCGTGCCCGGCGACGCGCCGTCGACGAGATTGACGACGACCGGCCCGTCCGTCATCGACGTGATGTCGTTGTACCGGACGCCGATAAGCTCGCTCCATGACGGTCCCCAGGTCTGGCATCCGGAGAACAAGAGCACGGCGGCGCAAGCGGCAAGACGTTTCATGGCGTATCCCTGTTTATGGGTGATGGGCGCAGCGTGCGGGCGGCGGTTTTCCGCCGGCCGGACACCGGCAAGGCGAAGTATCGCCTCGTCCGCCGGGATTGGGCAAAAATCGTGGGCGAACCGGCGCGCGGACCTGCCGGCCTACCAGTAGGACTCGAGGGTGATGTGCCCGGGCTCGCGGCGGCGGTGGCGGCGCATGCCGCGCGCGGCCAGCGCGAGCTGCGCGTCGTCGATCATCGCCGGATTGCCGCACAGCATCGCGTGCGCGTTCGCGGCAGTGAGCGGCACGCCGGCGCGCGCCTCGAGCCGCCCGTCCGCGATCGCCGCCGGAATGCGGCCGGTCAGCGCGCCCGGCGCCGCCTCCCGGCTCGTCATCGGAACGTAGCTGAAGACACCGGGCCGCGCGTGGCCGATCGCCGCGATCTCGTCGCGATAGGTGAGCTCGTCGGCATGGCGCGCCGCATGGACGAGCACCACTCGCGCGAACTTCTGCCACGGCTCGTCGGTGCGCAGGATCGAGAGGAACGGACCGATGCCGGTCCCCGTGGCGATGCACCACAGCGCGTCGGCCTCCGGCACTTCGGAAATGCTGAAGAAGCCGTTCGCCCGCGGCAGCATCCACACCGGATCGCCGGGGGCGAGCGCCGCCAGGCGGGGCGACAGCGGCCCGTCGGGCAGCACGATGTAGTAGAACTCGTGGGGCGCCGCGTGCGGGGGATTCACGAACGAGTACGGCCGTCCGATCATCGGCTCCCTGGCGCCGGGCGGCGCCGGCAGCGCCAGCCGCGCGAACTGTCCCGCGACGAACGTCACCTCCGGCGCGGCGACCAGCAGCGAGAACAGGCTTCCCGTCCATTGCCGCCGGCCGGCCACCCTGCCCTCTATCCATGCCGTCATTGCGGTGCGCCTCGCTTGCTAGAATCGGCATTATGCCAACGCGGCCCCGACCGCCCTCCGCCAGCGGCCCCCGCGTTCACCTGCGTCCCCCGCGACTCGCCGACGCCGCCGCCTTCCTGCGCTCGGCGCGGATGAGCCTGCGGCTGCACGGGCCGTGGGCACGGGCGCCCCGCACCGCCGCGCAGTTCGCGCATTTCGTCACCCGCTACGACGGCCGCGTCCCCACGCACGCGGCCTTCCTCGTCGTGCGCAGCGACGACGGCGCGATCGCGGGCGTCTTCAGCTTTTCGGAGATCGTCCGGGGCGCGTTCAACAGCGCCTACCTCGGCTACTACGCGTTCGCCCCGCTCGCGGGCGGCGGCTTCATGACGGAAGGTCTGGCGCTGGCGCTCGACGTCGCCTACCGGCGGCTGAAGCTCCATCGCGTCGAAGTGAACGTGCAGCCCACCAACCGGCGCTCGCTCGCGCTCGTCACCCGGCTCGGCTTCACGCGCGAAGGCTTCTCCCGCCGCTACGTGAAGATCGGCGGCCGCTGGCGCGACCACGTCCGCTATGCGATGCTCGCCGAGGACTGGGCGATCCTGCGCCGCGCGCACGGCGCGAAGCGCGCGGCGGCGAAACGATGAAGCGATGAAGCTCATACCCTCCCCGACGATCGCCGCGGCTGCCGCGGCCGCGCTCGTCGCCGCCTGCGCGGGCAAGCCGGTCGTGCCCAACGAGCCGCGGATCGTGCCGAAGGTTTCGATCGCGCCCTACGCGGTCCACGAAGACTGCATGGAGCTCCGTCCCGGCGACCGCCTGGATTTCCGGTTCGAGACCATTGAACCGGTCAAGTTCAACCTGCACTATCACGACGGCAAGCTGCTCGTGATGCCCCTCACGCGGGACTGGGTCACGGCGGATTCCGGCGTCTACGCGCCACAGATCCGCCAGGGTTATTGCCTGATGTGGGAGGCGGGCCTGGACGGCGCGACGCTCGCGTACCGCTACGTCGTCCGGCGCGTGCCGCCATGAACGCAGTGACTCCGGCGCGCACGCTGCTGTTCGACCTCGATGGGACGCTTACCGACAACTACGCCGGCATCGCCGCGTCGATCCGGCACGCGCTCGCGCGGCTGGCCGCGCCGGAGCCCACGGACGCCGAGCTTCGCGCATGCGTGGGCCCCCCGCTGCGGGGCTCGTTCGCGCGACTGCTGGCCACACGGGACGATGCGGTGGTCGAGCAGGCGGTGGCGCACTATCGCGAGCGCTTCTCCGACGTCGGCTGGAAGGAGAACGTCCCGTATCCGGGCGTCGCGGAGGCGCTGGCGGCGCTCGCCGACGACGGCACGCCGATGTTCCTCTGCACCGCGAAGCCGGAGACGTTCGCGCGCCGCATCGTCGAGCACTTCGGATTCGCGCCGCATTTTCGCGGGATCTACGGCGCCGATTTCGCCGGCCGTTTCGACGACAAGGCGACGCTGATGGCGCACCTGCTCGCGACCGAGCGCGTTGCGCCGTCGGGCGCGGTGATGATCGGCGATCGCCACCACGACATCACCGCCGCGCGCGCGAACGGCACGGGCGCCGTCGGCGTGCTGTGGGGCTACGGGTCGCGCGAGGAGCTGGCGGGCGCCGACGCGCTGCTCGAGACGCCCGAGCGCCTCGCCGACCTTCGAAGCGCGCGCGGCTAGCCAGTCGCGCCGAGCTCGGCGTACGTGTACGTCCGGCCCTGCTCCAGCGGCGCTTCCAGCAGGCGGGAGGCGATGGTCGCCGCGGCGACGTCGGGCGCCACGAGCTGTCCCTGCGCGTGAAAATCCCGGAACATCTGCGCCATCGGCAGCCTGTCGTCGGGCTGTGAGCGCATCAGCACCTGCATGTCGGTGGCGATGATCCCGGGCCGCAGCGACACGGCCCGAATGCCGTCCGCCCCCTGCTCCGCGGCGATCGCCGCCGTCAGCATCTCGAGGCCCGCCTTCGCGATCGAATAGTGGCCGCTGCCGGTCAGCGGGCGCACCGCGGCGCCCGACGAGACGTTGACGATGCGCCGGTCGCCGCGCTTCGCGGCGAACGCTCGGCAGAAGAGATTGGCGAGCGCCATCGGCGCGGCGAGGTTCACCGTGAGGGCGCGCAGGATGTCGGCGGGAGCGAGCGTTCCGACGACGCCAATCGGCTCGGCGACCGCCGCGTTGTTGACGAGGCACGCGACCGCCGGATCCGTGCTGGCGACGGTGGCGAAGGGCGTCGCCAGGACCGCCTCCATGCCGGCGACGTCCCCGACGTCGCAGCGGACGAACGCGTAGCGATCGCCGCCGAGTCGCGCGCCGCTCCTCCGGCCCACGCCCGTGACCGACCAGCCGCGCGCAAGGAGTGCGACAGCCAGCGCCTCGCCGAGACCGCGCGAGACGCCGGTCACGATGGCCGCGCGCATGGACGTGCGGCCTAGCGCGGCGTGGGGCCGGGCGGGGCGCTCGTCGGCGGCGCGCCGGGCTTGGGCATCGGCATCGGCTTGGTGTGCGGCGGCGGCGGGGGCCGCCCTCCGCCCGGCGGGGGCGGCGGCCTTCCTCCGCCCGGCGGCCGTCCCCCGCCGGGTGGCGGAGGCGGCGGGCGCCCTCCGTGCGGCGGCGGATGGTACGACGGCGGCCGGTAGCCCGGCGGCGGCGGGGGGCGGTAATACGGCGGCGGCCGCTGGTACCAGTAGCTCCGCTGGTTCCACCACGGCCGGTTGCGGTAGTAGTTGTCCCAGTACGGGCCGATGGTGAACGTGACGATCGGCAGGCCGATCGTCGGGCCGTAGCCGTAGATCGGCACGCGCTGGCCCTGGTACGGGTACGACAGGTATTGCGCGAACACCCAGCCGCGATCCAGCCCGACGCCGACGTCGCACCAGCTCCAGTTGTCGAGGCAGCCGAACACGTTGACCTGCGTGCCGGGGTACACGCGCAGCACCAGCGGATAGGTCGGATCCGGACCGGCCCGCATGTTGACCGTGGTCGTCGTGTAGGCGACCTGGCCGAGCGCGGCGGTGGGCACGCCGAGCGCGAGGCAGCCGGCGAGGATGAGGCGGCGAAGCGGCGTCATGACGATCCTCCGTGAACCCCCATGCTAACGCGGCGCGGCGTCCCGCGGACGACAGCGCGGGTCACCGGTGTCCCGACATGGACATGACGATGATGATGCCGACCATGACGGCGAGCACCAGCAGCGCGATCTTCCACGGGCTCTTCGGATACTCGCCGGCGATGGCGCCCGTCACGCCGTTCATCGCGCACTGGAAGCTCCGCGCCCCGAACGTGTAGGTGAGGAGCCAGGCCGGCGCGAGGATGTGCTTGAACGTCTGGCGCGAGTAGTCGGCATGCACGACGAGATTGCGGAACGTGTCGCCCGGCACCGCCTGCGCACACAGCCCCTGCAGCTTCGCGTCCATCAGCTCGCGGGCGCGCTGCGCGGCGCCGACCAAGTCGATCTGGTAGCGCTCGACGATCCAGCCCGACACGTAGCCGGCGTCGTACGGCTTCAGCTCCTGCGTCGGGAAAGGCTCGATGCCGCGCAGGATGTTGGGATGCACGCCGACCGACGCGCAGACGAGGTCGTCGTCGAAGAAATGCGAGAGCTGGCCGGCCGCGGGCTCCCAGCGCACCTGCCGGACCTGGCGCGTGCGCGTCTCGCCGTTCTCGACGTAGCTTTCCGTCGTGTAGTAGTAGTGGCCCGCTTCGGCGGTCCACGTGGCGTCGACCGCCGCGTCGAACGTCCAATACGGCAGGTAGATGCCGCGCACCGTGTCGGTGAGCGCGCGCCGCTTGAGCGCGGACGGCGCGAGCCACAGCTTGCCGTACCACGCGCGGATACGATCGCGCGCGCTGCCCTCGCTCACCTTGAACGGCAGGACGCTCTCCGGCCGGAAGGCTGCCTTCGTCTCCGCGTAAGGCACGAGCTGCGCGGAGCCGCAGAATTCGCAGTTCTGGGCCTGCCGCGCCGGGTTCAGCACCGAGATGGCGTTGCAGCTCTGGCAGCGCACCTGCCGCGTGTCCGCCTGCCAGCCGCGGGCCTCGTCGGTGAGGCCGCGCAGCGCCGCGACGAGATCGTGCTCGACGATCGTGCCGGCGGCGTCGAGCTTCGCCGGCGATTCGGTGCCGCAGAACGGGCACACGAGCTTCTGCTTCGCCGGATTCCACACGGCCTCGCCGCCGCAGGCGGGGCAGGCGAATTTCTGCTGCGCGTCGAGCTCGGCCATGGCGTGCGCGTCGCGGTGCTCAGCGCGCCGCCCGGACGCTCACGCATCCGCCAGCGCGCGCCACGCGACCGCGGCGAGCAGCGCGAGCAGCGCCGCGGCCACCACCGCGATCCTCGTGACCGACGCGGGCACGCGTCCGCTCACGCGGCCCGTCGTGCCGTTGATGGCGATCCGATGGCTGCGGCCGAGATGGACGCAGTCGAGCGCCCATACGGGAAGCAGCGCCAGCGCCGCCGTCTCGCGCGGGTACTCGACGCCGAGGAGCCGCAGCTTGTCGCGCTGCTTCGCGGGCTGGCTGGCTCGCGCGGTCGCGATCAGGTCGCGCTCCATCCGCTGATGGGCGAGCGTGGCGGCATCGGCGACGTCGCGCGTCGCGCGGCCTCGCGGCCGGTCGTCCGCCTGCGGCACGTCGCCGTCGACGGCGCGCAGCGTGTGCGCGGGCCACGGGGCGAGCGACTCCGGCAGCGTGTCCGCCGCGGGGTCCGCGCTGACCGGGAGGCCGCCGAAATCCATTTCGACGATGCCGCGCAGGCCGGGGCCCTCCCAGTGCGCGACGGCGTGGGCCGAGAACATCCAGCTCGGGACGTAGCTCGCCGCGAGCGGATCGCGCCGCGCCTGCCGGACGAAGGTCCACGGCGTGAGCCACCGCGCGCCCAGCCATGCGAGCGCCGCGGCGCGCGCATCGCTTTCGGTGAGCACGAACGGCGCCATCAGCCGCGGCGCGGGCGGCGGCGAAGCTTCGGCGATCTGCGTTTCGGCGTCGGCGCTCATCGGCGTTCGGGCCGGCCGCGCGGTCATTGCCGCGCGCCGGGCGCCCTTCCCACGTCATGCGCCGGTCATTGGAGCTTGTAGCCGACGACGCGCCAGCGGCCGTCGGCCTCGCGCTGCAGCGTCACCGTCTCGCGGGCGTCGGCCTTTTGCGCGAACTCGGTCCGGAACCGCACCAGCGCGAAATCCGCGGCGGGCGCACCGGGCGCGGACGTGCGGAAGGTGGTGGCGGCCATCGTGCGCCGCTGCATCGCGCCGAGCGGCTTGCGCACCGACGCGAGCGCTTCGCTCCACCCGACGCGCGTCATCGCCGCGCGGAACTGCTCGCCCGCGGCGTCGTACGTCGCGGTGGTGTCGCCCTTGTCGGCCTGCGCCAGCCAATCGCGCGCGGCCGCCTGGACGATGGTCGTCGTCGCGTCCTGCGCCTGCGCGCCGGTCGCGCCCAGGCAGAGAGCGCTGGCGAGCGCCGCCAGCACGCGGAGGACGCGCCTCACGCTTTGCATCGCTAAGATTTCAGGAAGGTGTTGACGGCGTCACGCGTGACGCGCCACTGCGTGCCGATCTTCTTGCCCTTGAGGTCGCCGGCCTCGAGGCTCGCCAGCACGTCGGCCTCGCCGACGCCGAGCATCTCGCCCACCTGCGCCGGATTCATGAGATCGGCGACGGCGCCTCCGGCGGCGGGCGGCGGGGGCGGTGACGGGATCCCGGGCGTCTGCTGCGCCATGATCCCGCCCGTCTGGTTCATCATCTGTTGCGCCATCGCCATGCCGACGGCCACCTGCGCGCCGAGACCGCCGACGCCGCCGTCCCCGCCCTGCCCCATACCCTGCGCCATCTGGTACTTGACGTAGTCGTTGAGGTTGCCGACGGCGGCCATGCTGGAGCGCTTGTCGATCGCCGCCTCGACTTCCGGCGGCACCGACACGTTCTCGACGATGAACGTCGTCATCTCGAGGCCGTACTTCTCGCCGATCGCGGGATTGATGAGCGGCAGCAGCGCGCCGCCGAGCTCGCCGTAGCGCGACGCGACGTCGAGCGCCGGGATCTTCGCGCTCGCCAGGGCGTCCGTGAACACGCTGACGATGCGGGAGCGCATCGTGTCGTTGAATTCGTCGAGGCGGAAGTGATCGTCGGTGCCGGCGACCTCCTTCAGGAACTTCTTCACGTCGACGACGCGGAAATCGTACGTGCCGTAGGCGCGCAGCCGCACGATGCCGAAATCGGCGTCGCGCATCATCACCGGGTTGGCGGTGCCCCACTTGTTGCCGGTGAAGAGCCGCGTGACGACGTAGTAGACGTCGGCCTTGAACGGGCTCTCGAAGCCATATTTCCATCCCTTGAGATCGGTGAGGACCGGGATGTTGTCGGTGGTCAGCGCGTACTTGCCGGGCGGGAACGTGTCGCCGAACTGGCCGAGGTAGACGAACTGTGCCACCTGCGACTCGCGCACGATGAGCTGCGCGCCGTTCTTGATCTCCTTGTCCTCGTCCGGGAACCGGAACGAAAGCGTGTCGCGCGAATCATCGGTCCACTCGATGATGTCGATGAACTGCTTCTTGATGAAATCGAGGATCGCCATCTTCGTTGCGCCGGTCCGGAATTGACGGGGAACTACGACTTGGGAGCCGTGGAGACTTTCTTCAACTCGGCCTGCGCATCGTTCAGGCCCTTCTCGATTTGCGCGAGCGGCAGCGCGCCCGGCATCATCGTGCCGTCGCCGAAGATCAGCGTTGGCGTGGCGTTGATCTTCAGCGAGTTGCCGAGCGCCTGCGTCTTCTCGACCGGGTCGCCGCAGTCGCCAGCGTTGTCGGGCACCTTGCCGGACGCGAAGAAATCGTCCCACGCCTTCACCTTGTCCGGCGCGCACCAGATCCTCTTGGACTTGCGCGCGGCATCCGGGTGGAGCTGGTCGATCGGGAACAGGAACGTGTAGATCGTGACGTTGTCGAGGCCCTTGATCTCGTTCTCGAGCCGATGGCAGAACGGGCAGTCGGCGTCCGAGAACACGATCAGCTTGCGCGAGCCGTTGCCCTTAACCTTCACGAACGCGAGGTCCATCGGCAGCTTGTCGATGGCAACACGGTTCAGCCGCCGCGTCTTGGCCTCCGTGAGGTTGGTCTTCGTGGCAGTGTCGTAGATCGACCCGACGATGATCTGGTTGGCCTTGTTGTCCGTGTAGATCATCTGGTCGCCCAGCATCGCTTCGTAGAGGCCGAAATAAGGGCTCTTGGCGATGTAGGCGATCTCGGCACCGGGAAACTTCTGCTCGAGGACCTTCTTGACGGCGGCGGCGTCGGGCGTGGGCGGCGGCGTGGCGGCCGTCTGGGCGAATGCGACCGGCATCGCCAGCGCGGCGCCGAAGGCGAGCGCCGCGGCGCGTTGGCGAAGCAGGAACAGCGGGAAGGGGGACATCGTGGTTCTCCGTAAGCGGTCGCAGTTCGACATTCTATCGAAGCGCAGGTTGCGCCAAGGCGCGTTTCAGGCGGGGCAATCGGTCCACGGCGGACATGCCGGCATTGCGCAGCGCCCGCATCCAGGGCGCCGGCGGGCCGAAAAGGCGGACCAGCCCGTCGGTCACCGCCTGCATCGCCCGCACCGGTTCGGCGCGGCGGCGCGCGTAGCGCTCGAGCAGCAGCGCCGCGCCGGCGTCGGCCACAGGACCACGTTCGGCCAGCACGGCCGCGAGCACCTGCGCGTCGCCGAAGCCGAGGTTAACACCCTGACCGGCCAGGGGATGCACTCCGTGTGCCGCGTCTCCGACGAGCGCGAGCCGCTGGGCGACAGACGTCGGCACGCGCAGGAATTGAAGGGGAAACCCACCGGCAGGCGTGAGCGGGACCAGCGTGCCGAGGGCATGCCCGCCCGCTGCCGCCACGCGCCTGGCCAGCTCGGCGACCGGCAGCGCCAGCAGCTCGGCCGCGAGCGCGTCGGGGGCCGACCACACGATCGAGATCCGCCGGCCGGGCAGCGGGAGCCAGGCGAGCACGCCGCCATCGCCGCGGAACCATTGCGTGGCGCGGCCGTGATGCGGAAGCTCGCACTCGAAGTTGGCCACGACCGCCGTCTGGCCGTAGCCGCGCGGCACGGCGGCGATGCCCGCGGCATTGCGCACCCACGACTGCGCGCCGTCGGCCCCGACGATGAGACGCCCGGCGATCGCGCGGCCGTCCGCGAAGTGCAGCGTCGCGGCTTCCGGCAACCACGCCAGCGCCTCGAACGCGACGCCGCCGAAGACGTCGACGCCGGCCGCGTGCACCGCGGGCAGAAGCGCCGCCTTGAGGGCACGCTCCTCGACGATCCACGCCAGCGCGCGCTCGCCCATTTCGTACGCGGAGAACGCGAGCGTGGCGCCGGCGTCGCCCTCGACGCGCATCGATTCGATTGCGCACACGCGATCGCAGGGCAGCGCCTGCCAGGCGCCGGCCGCCCGCAGGAACGCGGCGCTGCCGGGGCTGATCGCATAGATGCGGGCGTCCCACGTCGCGGGATCGGCGGGCGGCGCCACGACCGGCGCGCGATCGGCGAGCGCGACGCGAAGGCCCGCGCGCGCGAGCGTCGGCGCCAGCGCCAGGCCGACGAGCCCCGCCCCCGCGATCACCACGTCGTAGGCGGCCGTCGCGGCCGGGGCCGCCGGCATCATGGGGCCAGCGTCTCGATGACGTGGTTCTGGTTCGTGTAGATGCAGAGGTCGCCGGCGATCGACAGCGACTTCGCGACGATCTCCTGCGCGGACATCGTCGTGCTGTCGAGGAGCGCACGCGCGGCGGCCTGCGCGTAGGCGCCGCCGGAGCCGATCGCGACGATGCCGTACTCCGGCTCGAGGACGTCGCCGGTGCCGGTGATGATCAGCGACGCGCTGTGGTCGGCGATGGCGAGCATCGCCTCGAGCCGGCGCAGCACGCGGTCGGAGCGCCAGTCCTTGGCGAGCTCCACGGCGGCGCGCGTCAGGTGCCCCTGGTGCTTCTCGAGCTTCGACTCGAAGCGCTCGAACAGCGTGAAGGCGTCGGCGGTGGCGCCCGCGAAGCCCGCCAGCACCTTGTCGTGATAGAGCCGCCGCACCTTGCGCGCCGTCGCCTTGACCACGACGTTGCCGAGCGTGACCTGGCCGTCGCCGCCGAGCGCGACGGTGCCGTCGCGGCGGACGGAGAGAATGGTGGTGCCGTGGAAGATTTCCATCGGAGCGTGATGCCTTCGGTGAAGCCGGCGTGGTGCGCCGGAACGGCCGACCCTGGTCGCGCGGTGCGCGGGTCAGGCCGCCTTCTTGACGAAATGTCGGGGCGAAACGCCGATCAGCAACAGCAGCGCGCGGATGATCGGCGACGCGCCGAAGATCTGCACCGTCTTGCGCTGCGCCTCGACGCGGCCGATCGCGTTGAGAAACGCGCCCGCGCAGACGAAGTCCATGCGGTCGACCGCGGACATGTCCACCGCCACGATGTCGTGGCGATGCGCGAAATCGCTGAATGCGCCGATCTGGGGCACGTTCGAGCCGGTGAGCACCCCCGCGAACGCGATGGCCTCGGCGTCGGGAGCCGGCCGCACCATCGCGGCCGCCGCCGGTGCCGCCTTCGCCTCCCTGGCCGCGGCTACGGGCGGGGGCTCCCACGACGGCGGCGAGACTTCGAACGTCACGGCAAAGTCCACCGCGCGGTCGTCGAACGTGGCCTGGTCGTGCTGCCACTGCAGAAGCTCCAGCGACAGGAGCCAGGCGCCCTGCCCGCCGTCCTTGCCTTTCTTCACGGTGGCGTCGAGCGCGGCGACGAGCTTTTCCGCGCGCTCGATGGCGATCGCCTGCCGGTTGCGGCGCGCCACGCCGAGGAGATCGGCAAGGGCGTGCGCGCCTGCGTCGTCGAACCCCAGCACCGACGACAGGTCGAGCCTTGCGCCGGGCACCCGCTTGTCGACCGCGCGCTTGAGGCCGGCGAGCTGGGTGCTCGTGGCGCCCGACAGCTTGCCCGACAGCGCGACGTACCCGCCCGCCCCGATCGCGCCTTCGGCGGCGACCGCGTTCGCAGTCTCCTCCCATCCCGGCGCCGAGCGCTCGAACTGCACGACGTACTGGAGCGCGTACTGGTCGAACTCGGTCCGGAGGTCGGCGCGTTGCAGCAGATCGAAGAGCGCGAGCCAGGCGAGCGGCGAGATCTTCGCGTCGGCGTCGTTCTGGACGCCTTCGGTCAGCTGGCCGCGCGCGAGATCGGGCTGTCCGGCGGCGTAGAGGAGCGCCGCGTTCTCCAGCACGGAGCAGAGGCCGGGGTTGGTTTCCGCCACCTCGATGGACGCATACGCATGCGTCCAGTCGATCATGCTGGCGCCGGCCTGGGTGTTGGCGCCCTGCGGCTCGGCGGGACGCGGTGGGGCGCCCTTGCGACCCGCCGACTGGGCGATGTCCCGCGCAGGGGTGGCGACGCGTGCGCTGGGCGGGGCCGCGGGCTTCTTGGCCGGCGGCTTGGAGAACAGTGCCATCGATGGGGCGCGCGACGATTCCGCCGCGCGGGGCAAGAGCAGTTCCCGATTATGGTCGCAAAGCGCTCGCTGTCACAAGCCGCGCACCGCGAGCGCGGCCCGGCTCAGGCCTTCGCGAGGTTCTCGGCGGCAAAGTCCCAGTTGAGGAGCTTGTCGATGACGGCGTTGACGTAGTCGGGGCGGCGATTCTGGAAGTCGAGGTAGTAGGCGTGCTCCCAGACGTCGACGGTGAGGAGCGGCGTCTGGCCCTTGGTGAAAGGCACCTCGGCGTTGCCGGTCTTGACGATCTTGAGCTTGCCGCCCTCGGCGACCAGCCAGCCCCAGCCCGAGCCGAACTGCGAGACCGCGTTGGCCGCGAAATCCTTCTTGAACGTATCGTAGCCGCCGAGATCGGCGTCGATCATCTGCGCCAGCTTGCCGCTCGGCTTGCCGCCGCCGTTGCCGCGCATGCTGTGCCAGTAGAACGTGTGGTTCCAGATCTGCGCGGCGTTGTTGAAGATGCCGGCCTTGTCCGCCTTGCCCGCCGTTTCCTTGATGATCTTCTCGAGCGGCGCCGCCTCGTACTCGGTGCCGGCGACGAGCTTGTTCAGGTTGTCGACGTAGGCCTTGTGATGCTTGCCGTAATGGAACGACAGCGTGTTCGCCGTGATGACGGGTTCGAGCGCGTTTTCGGCGTACGGAAGCGGCGGAAGCGTGAACATGGGTACCCCCTGGTCAGTCGACTCGTGAATGGCGGATGTTCGCAGGCACCCGCCATTCTACGGCGCGCGCCGCGGACGCGTCGGTAGGACGAAACCCGACACTGCCGGACCCGCGGCGCGGCGTGTGCCGCGCGCGCCGGTCAGTCCCCGTACAGCTTCTGGACGCGCTCGCGGCGCTCCTGCGCCTCGATCGACAGCGTGGTCATCGGGCGGGCGATGAGGCGCGGCACGCCGATGGGCTCGCCGGTCTCCTCGCAGTAGCCGTAGGTGCCGTCGTCGATCATGCGCAGCGACTTCTCGACCTTCTTCAGCAGCTTGCGCTCGCGGTCGCGCGTGCGAAGCTCGAGCGTGTACTCCTCTTCCAGCGTCGCGCGGTCCGAGGGATCGGTCGTGATCTCGTTCTCGCGCAGGTGCTCGCCGGTGTCGTCGGCGTTGCGGAGGATCTGGTCGCGGACTTCCATCAGGCGCTTCTTGAAGAAAGCGAGCTGCGCCTCGTTCATGTAGTCCTTCTCGGGAGCCTTGAGAATGTCCTCCTCGGAAAGCTCACGCGGTTTCTTCACTGCGGTTGCTGTTTTTGCGGCCATGCGTCGTTCGTCCCTGGGGCGGCTACCGTGTCGGCTGCCCGTTCCGGCGGGCCCGCCTTGGGTTTCATGCGGCCCGCGCTAAATTGCCTATTATAGCCCGCCTTGCGCGTCACAAGCGACTGGCCGGCCCCTCGCGCCGGAGCTGCCGCCGGCCCGCGCGGCACCCTGCCCTGCGCCCGTATACTTGCGGAAAAACAAGGATTTCGGATGACCGCCGCCCCCCGCAAGCTGACGCTCGCGCGCCCTGACGACTGGCACCTGCACCTCCGGGACGGCGCCGCGCTCGAAGCGGTCGCCGGCGCCTCGGCGCGCGTGTTCGGAAGAGCAATCGTCATGCCCAACCTGCGCCCGCCGGTGCTGACGACCTCCGACGCCGCGGCGTACCGCGCGCGCATCCTTTCGGCGCTGCCGGAAGGCACCGGATTCACGCCGCTGATGACGCTTTACCTGACGGACCGGACGGCGCCGGACGAGATCGTGCGCGCGCGCGATTCGGGCTTCGTCCACGCGGTGAAGTACTACCCCGCCGGCGCGACGACCAACTCCGACTCCGGCGTGACCGCGCTCGCCAACGCCTATCCCGCGCTGGCCGCGATGGAGCGTGCGGGCATGGTGCTGTCGCTGCACGGCGAGGTCACGGATCCCGGCGTCGACGTGTTCGACCGCGAGCGCGTGTTCGTCGAGCGCCACCTCGCGACGCTCGTCCGCGATTTCCCCGCGCTCCGCATCGTCGTCGAGCACGCGACCACGCGCGAGGCGGCGGAATTCGTCCGCGACGCGCCGGCGACGGTCGCGGCGACGATCACGCCGCAGCACCTGCGCTATTCGCGCAACGCGCTCTTCACCGGGGGATTGCGCCCGCACAACTATTGCCTGCCGGTGCTGAAGCGCGAGTCGCACAGGATGGCGCTCATCACCGCTGCCACCTCGGGCAGCCCGAAGTTCTTCCTCGGCACCGACTCCGCGCCGCACGCCCGCCACGTCAAGGAAAGCGCCTGCTGCGGCGCCGGCTGCTACACGGCGCCGCTCGCGCTGCCGCTCTACGCGGAAGCGTTCGAGGATGCCGGCGCGCTCGACCGCCTGGAAGGATTCGCGAGCTTGCACGGCGCTGCGTTCTACGGCCTGCCGCGCAACGCGGAGACGGTCACGCTCGAGCGCGCGCCGTGGACGGTGCCGGCGGACTACGCGTTCGGCGCCGACCGGCTCGTGCCGCTGTGCGCCGGGGAGACGCTGCGCTGGCGCGTCGCGGCCGCCGCGCCCGGCGCAGCGGCCTGAAGCGCGCCGCACATCGCCGGGACGCGGTGCTATCCTAGCGGCGCGAAGCCAGCCAGACCGTCGCTGCCCCGCCGCGCAAGCGATCCGGGGGAGAGGAAAGTCCGGGCTCCACAGAGCAGGATGCCGGGTAACGCCCGGCCGCCATAAATCGCCGCTCGCGCGGTGGATGAAAGCGAGGAACAGGGCCACAGAGACGAGTCGCCCCGGTACGGGTCAAACCGTGGCCGGAGCGGGTGAAACGCGGCAACCTCCATCCGGAGCAACACCAAGTAAGCGGACATCGACGCTGCTCGCGTAACGTCCGCGGGTAGGTGGCTCGAGCGCGCCGGCAACGACGCGCCTAGATGAATGACGGTCATAGCGGACTCTACGGACTCCGCCGTAACAGAACCCGGCTTATCGGCTGGCTTTGCCTTTACACGATGGACCCGGAGCCCGAGCCTGACCGCAAACTTCGCGATCAGGCCGATCTCCGATTTCGGGCTGTCAGCGCCTGCGTTCGATGTCGCGCAGGATCTCCCGCGCGGCGTTGCGTCCCGGCAAGCCGGTGACGCCGCCGCCGGGATGCGCGCCCGCGCCGCACAGGTACAGGCCCTTCACCGGCATGCGGTAATCGGCGTTGCCGAGCACGGGCCGCGCGGAGAACAGCTGGTCGAGCGACAGCGCGCCGTGGAAGATGTCGCCGCCGATCAAGCCGAACTCGCGCTCGAGATCGAGCGGCGTCAGCGCGCGCCGGCCGAGCACCGCCGCCTTGAAGTTCGGCGCGACCGCGTCGACGGTGTCGATCATCAGGTCGGCGACGCGCTCGCGATGGTCGTCCCACGTCGTGCCGGGCCGCACCGCCGCGACGTCCGGGTTGACGTGCTGGCAGAAGAGGCTCGCCACGTGCCGCCCTGCCGGGGCGAGCGAAGGGTCGACGGTGGAGGGGATCAGGACCTCGACGATTGGCGCTTTCGACCATCCCTCCGTGCGTGCGTCGAAATACGCGCGCTCCATGTAGGCGAGCGACGGCGCGACGATGATGCCGCTCGAGTGATGCGGCGCCGGGCTGCGCCCGGGCAGCGCGCGAAAATCCGGCAGCTCGGACAGCGCGACGTTCATCCGGAACGTCCCGGAGCCGCATTTGTAGGCGCCGATGCGCGCGCGGAAATCGGCGTCGACGTCCTCGGGCGCGACGAGACGCTCGAACAGCAGCCGCGGATTGACGTTGGCGACCACGCGCCGCCCCCGCACCTCATCGCCGTTCGCGAGCGCCACGCCCGTGGCGCGCCCGCCCTCGACGATAACTCGCGCCACCGCGGCGCCGGTGCGAAGCTCGACGCCGCGGGCGCGGCACGTCGCGGCCATCGCCTGCGTGATCGCGCCCATTCCGCCCAGCGCATGGCCCCACTGCCCGCGCCGGCCGTTCACCTCGCCGAACACGTGATGCAGCAGCACGTACGCCGACCCTGCCGAATAGGGGCTCGCGAAATTGCCGACGACCGCGTCGAAGCCGAACGCCGCCTTGATCGGCGCCGACTCGAACCAGCGGTCGAGGAGATCGCCGGCGCTCTTGGTGAACAGATCCAGCAGATCGCGGCGCTCGGCCAGCGAGAGCGTGCGAAACCCCCGCGACATCTTCCACGCCGCGAGCACCGCCCCGACGTCGCGCCGGCCGCCGCCGCGCACGTTCGGCGGCGTCTGCCGCAGCACCACGCGGAGCACGTCCGCGACGCGGTCGAGCATCGCGTAGTACGCCGGCAGCCGCTCGGCGTCGCGCGGCGAGAATCTGGCGACCTCCGCCTGCGTGGCCGCGAGGCCGCCACCCACCTTGAGGAAGGCGTCGCCCGGCAGCGGCAGGAAATTAGCGAACGGGCGCAGGACGATCGTGAGGCCATGCGCGGCGAGCCCGAGATCCGCGATGACCTGCGGATCGAGCAGGCTCACGGTATAGCTCGCCGTGGAGTTGCGGAAGCCGGGGTGGAATTCCTCGGTGACCGCCGCGCCGCCCAGCACGTCGCGCCGCTCGAGGACGCACACCGAGCGTCCCTTCGCCGCGAGATAGGCGGCGCAGACGAGCCCGTTGTGGCCGCCGCCGATGACGACGGCGTCGTAGCCGCGCGCGCGCGTCACGAGGCGGCGCTACTCGTCGCCGAAGCCCGCGGCGACGTTCGAAAAGCCGCAGTCGGCGTACGTGACCTCGCCGGTGATCGCCGACGACATCGGCGAGAAATAGAACGCGGCGACGTTGCCGATCTCCTCGATCGTCACGTTGCGCCGCAGCGGCGCGTTCTTCTCCACGAACGCGAGGATCTTGGAGAAGCCGCCGATGCCGGCGGCGGCGAGCGTCTTGATGGGTCCGGCGGAGATGGCGTTGACGCGCGTGCCTTCGGGACCGAGCGCGGCGGCGAGGTAGCGGACGTTGGCCTCGAGGCTCGCTTTCGCGAGGCCCATCACGTTGTAGTTGGCGAGCGCGCGTGCCGCGCCGAGATAGGTCAGCGTGAGCAGCGACGCGTTGCGGCCGGCCAGCAGCGGCCGCGCCGCCTTCGCCAGCGCCGCGAAGCTGTAGCTCGAGATCTCGTGCGCGGTGGTGAACGCCTGGCGGCTCATTCCGGCGAGGAAATCGCCGGACAGCGCCTCGCGCGGCGCGAACGCGATCGAATGCAGCAGTCCGTCGAGCGCGCCCCATTCCGCCTTCAGCTCGGCGAACAGCGCTTCGATGTCGGCGTCGGACGCGACGTCGCAGCGGAGCACCGGGCACGCTCCGAACTCGGCGGCGATCTTCGCCACGCGATCCTTGAGGTCGTCGTTGACGTAGGTGAAAGCGAGCGTCGCGCCCTCGCGCTGGCAGGCCTTCGCCACGCCGTAGGCGATCGAGCGCGTCGACAGCACGCCGGTGACGAGGATCCTGCGGTCGGTGAGGAGCGCCATCGCTAGAACAGCAGCGGCTGCGCCTGCTCGAATATGCCGCAGGCTGCGCGATTGTTGGGAACGTCCATTTCAGCGTCGGTCACTTTGCTGCCCCAGTAGATGATGACGCTGCGCCCGAGCACGCCGTTCTCGCCGGTCGTGTGCACGCCGCGCACGAAGGCCTCGCCCTCGGAGTTTCCGTCGGTGTTGTAGAACAGCGGGATGAGCTCGTACGGATTCATGCCCGGCGGTGCCCATGGCGGACCTGCCGAGAAGCCGTTCGGCGACGAGCAGTTGCCGTTCACGTTGAACGACACGCGGTACTGGTTCGGCGGCAGATTGGACGCCGACACCAGGACCGTCACGCCGTCGTTGCGATCGATGACGCGGACCTTGCCGCGCGTCGCCGAGCCGATGCCGCGGAGCTCGGCAACGACGCCGTAGTTCGTCCCCGCCGGCCTCTTGCCGTCCATCGGCTCGAACATCGACTGGAACGACGAGCCGGTGGAGCCGCACCCGGCCAGCGCCAGGGCGGTCAGCGTGATGAACGACGGGATTCGTCGTGCGGCCAAGCGTTCTCCGATGATTCGGTGCCGCGCGGCAGGCGCGCACGCGACGGCGGGCGCCCATGATAGGGGAATCGCGCCGGCGCTGCCAACCGGTCACGCCGCCGGAGGGCACGCACGCTGCCCGCGAAAAGGGGTTACGTGTTGCGCCGCCGGCGGCGCCAGCCAAAAAAAACCCCGCCAGGAAGGCGGGGTCGGTTGCAGCGCTGGGCAAGCCGAACCGTCAGGTCACGGCTCCAGCAGGTTCACGCAGTTTCCGGGCTGGGCCGGCGCAGCGGAGATCGCGCCTCCCCGCGGAATGCATTGGTCCGGCGGGAGCGTGCCGCGATGCTCCACGCTCTCGACGATGAGATCGAACGCTCGCTGGGCGTGCGGCAGGATGTATTCGAGCGCCGGATAGAACGTCTTGTAGTTCTCGATATGGTTGCCGTTCTGGACCTCGTAGAGCCGATAGGCCGGCATCGGCCGATGGGGATAGCCCGGCTGCTGCTCGAAGCCCGCCTGCACCGCACGTGCGTAAGCGCGCGCATGATGATCGATCGGGAGCAGCGCATCCATCGTGCCCGCAACGGTGATCAGCGGCGCCTGGATCCGTCCGGTAGTGGCGAACGACGCGAGGTTGTCGCCGACGTCGGAGAACGGCAGGCGGCCGATGTAGTTGTAGGTCGACAGGCCGCTACCGTACGTGTCGTAGCTCGGATCGTTGCGCTTCTGCCACTGGCACATCGTCACTTCCCAATAGGAGAAGTAGTAACGGCTCCACAGCGACGCGGGTGCCAGCGCGGTGTTGACGATATCCGGAGGATAGCCGGCGCCGCGGATGTTCTTGGCGGCGGTGCTGTTGGCGTCGTAGGCCGACGTCACGTAGTCCGGGTAATTGAGGACTGCGGGAGGAAGGTCCGTCATGATGTTCGGCGCGTGCTCGTCCACATACGTGCCTTCCCAGTCGACGCCGCCGTCGAACAGCTGTGGCGCGAGCTCCAATGCACGGCGCACCTGGTAGCCGCCGTTCGACGTTCCCACGGCGTAGGTGAATCGCGGCGGGCCGCCGTAGGCGGCCTTGGTGCCGGTGCGCGCGAGTACGGCCGCGTCGAGCATGTAACCGGCCCAGCTGGAGAACTGCTTGCCCGGATCGTTCGCATAGAAGTGCACGTACGTGCCCGACCCCGGGAATAGCCGGCAGCCCAGCGGGTCCGCAGCGGTCGTCAGCGTGGCATTCAGGATGCCCTTGTTCTGCGAAGCGAACGCGTACCCCTTCTGGACGACGTAGTCACTCCAGCCGTAGTCGTTGGTGAATTCGCTGCGCTGACTGGGCGCTCCGCCGACGACGAGCCGGCCGTTCCAGTTGTTCGGGAGACGAAGGAGGAACCGCGCCTGGCCCGTCGGATCCGAGGCAATCCTGGCATTGATCTGCAGACCCGGCACAGCGCTGGTGATCGGCGTCTTGTCCGACGGCGGGTTGGTGAGCGCGTTGATCAGGATCGCGCGGTCGGTTCTCGGGGTGAAGGCGAGCAACGGCAAAGGCAGCGGCAGTCCCGGCACCCATTCGTTGTCCTTGGGCGTGGTGGGATGCGTCTCGCTGTCGCCGTTCGTGGTCAGATCCGACTTCTCGTAGCAAGTCGCATCCGCGAGCTGGTTTCCGAAGGCTTTCAGCACCTGGTCGCAGCGCGTGGCTGCGCCGGCGGAGACAGGGAGGAGCAGCGCGAGCGCTGCAGCGATTAGCGTACGTGACATCAGGGGATCCCTCCGGGTTGATTCACACGTTCATGCGCCCGACTGGGCAGCGTGTTGCCGAGCGCCGCATCTTCGGCGCTTCGGCGGCGGACTGTAGCAAATCGCCGCTGAAAAGGGGAAGAATTCCGGCGGCGAGAAAACTTGCGCGTCGCCGCGCGTGATGTATGCCACAGCCGACGAGGCATGGTCCGCACGCTAGAATCCGCCGACACCCTCCCGTTTCGCCCAAGGCCCGCCGCCGCCCATGTCCGCGCAGATGACCCCGGAAGAAATCGTCCACGAGCTCGACAAGCACATCGTCGGGCAGGACGCCGCCAAGCGTGCCGTCGCCATCGCCCTGCGCAACCGCTGGCGGCGCCAGCAGGTGCCCGAGCCGCTGCGACAGGAGATCACGCCGAAGAACATCCTGCTGATCGGGCCCACGGGCGTGGGGAAGACGGAGATCGCCCGCCGGCTCGCGCGCCTGGCCGACGCGCCGTTCGTGAAGGTCGAGGCCACCAAGTTCACCGAAGTGGGCTACGTCGGCCGCGACGTCGACACGATCATCCGCGATCTCGTCGAGGTGGCCGTGAAGCAGACGCGCGAGGCCGAGTCGCGCAAGGTGCGCGACCGCGCGGCCGATGCCGCCGAGGAGCGCGTGCTGGACGTGCTGCTGCCGCCGGTGCGGGAAGTGAACTTCGACGACATGCGTCCGGTGGATTCGACGACGCGCCAGACCCTGCGCAAGCGTCTGCGCGAAGGCGCGCTCGATGACAAGGAGATCGAGGTCGAGGTCGCCGCGCAGTCGCAGCAGATGGAGATCATGGCGCCGCCGGGAATGGAGGACCTCACGAGCCAGATCCAGGGCATGTTCGCGCAGATGGGCGGCGGCCGGCGCAAGCAGAAGAAGATGCCGGTCGCCGAGGCGCTGCGCCAGCTCACCGAGGAGGAGGCCGCGAAGCTCGTCAACGACGACGACATCAAGGCGAAGGCGCTCGCCTCCGCCGAGCAGAACGGCATCGTCTTCATCGACGAGATCGACAAGATCGCGACGCGCTCGGAGATGCAGGGCGCGGATGTCTCGCGCCAGGGCGTGCAGCGCGACCTCCTGCCGCTCGTCGAGGGCACGACGGTGACGACGAAGTACGGGATGATCAAGACCGACCACATTCTGTTCATCGCCTCCGGCGCGTTCCACCTGTCGAAGCCGTCGGACCTCATTCCCGAGCTGCAGGGGCGCCTGCCGATCCGCGTCGAGCTCAACCCCCTGTCTGTCGACGACTTCGTGCGGATCCTCACGTCCACCGATGCCTGCCTCACGCGGCAGTACGAGGCGCTGCTCGGCACCGAGCAGGTGCACCTGGAGTTCCGGCCCGACGGCATCCGCCGCCTGGCCGAGATCGCGCACGCGGTCAATGAAAAGCAGGAGAACATCGGCGCGCGGCGGCTTTACACCGTGATGGAGCGCCTGCTCGAGGAAGTGTCGTTCCATGCGGCGCGGCGCACCGGCGAGACGATCGCCGTCGACGGCACGTTCGTCGACGCGCGCCTCGCCGGCATTGCCGGCGACGACAATCTCTCACGCTACATCCTGTGAGCGCCTGATGGCACCGTCAGGCTGCCGCCTGACCTGCAGCGATCCAAGATGGTAGAGCGCATCCTCGGCATCATCCTCCCGGTCTTCGTCATCATCCTGGTGGGCTACCTGTACGCGCGCCGGGTGAAGCCCGACATGGCGATGGTGAACCGGATCAGCATGAACGTGCTGGCACCGGCGCTGATCTTCTCGGTGCTCGCCAGCAAGGACTTCGACATCGCGGCGCACTGGAAGCTGATGCTGGGAAGCGTCGGCGTCGTCGTGGGCTCCGGCGTGATCGCCTGGGCACTCGCGCGCTTGATGAAAGTCGACCCGCGCACGCTCGTCCCGCCGGTGATGTTCAACAACTGCGGCAACATGGGGCTGCCGCTCGCCGCGCTCGCGTACGGCGCCGCGGGCTTCGGTCCGATGGTCGCGCTGTTCGTGATCTCCAACCTGCTGCATTTCACGCTCGGCGTATGGATCATCAATCACCGCGCCAAGTTCGGGAACCTGCTGCGCAATCCGATGGTGGTATCGACGATCGCCGGCTTCGGGTTCGCCATCGCGCATCCGACACTGCCGGAGTGGCTGACCGTGGCCGTCAAGCTGGTCGGCGACGCGCTGATTCCGATGATGCTGCTGTCGCTGGGTGCGCGCCTCGCCGACGTGCAGTGGGACGCCGTGCGGCTCGGCATCGTCGGCGGCATCGCTTGCCCGGCGACGGGCCTCGCGATGGCGCTGCTGCTCGCCCCCGCGCTCGGGCTCGACCCCACGCAGCGCGGCCTCCTGATCCTGTTCGGCGTGCTGCCGCCGGCGGTGCTCAATTTCATGGTGGCCGAAGCCTTTCGCCAGGAGCCGCACAAGGTGGCGTCGATCGTGCTGATCGGCAACGTGCTGTCGGTGCTGTTCGTGCCGCTGGGCCTCCTGATTGCGCTCTAGATGAACGGCCCGACAACGTCCGCGCCGACGCCGCCGATCGACACGATCCTGTTCGACCTCGGCGGCGTGCTGATCGAGCTCGCGGGCGTCGAGCAGATGCTGGCGTGGTCGCCGGGGCTCGGCGACACGCACGAGCTCTGGCGGCGCTGGCTGCACTCGCCGGCCGTGCGCCGCTTCGAGACGGGCGGCGCGACGGAGGAAGAGTTCGCCGCGGCGATCGTCGGGGAGTTCGACCTGCCGGTTTCCGCGGACGAGTTCATCGCGGCCTTCACGCACTGGCCGCGCGCGCTGTTCCCCGGCGCCACCGCGCTCCTCACCGAGCTGAAGCCGCGCTTTCGCCTCGCCAGCGTCTCCAACACCAACACGCTCCACTGGCGGCGCTTTCGCGACGAATGGGCGCTCGACGGGCATTTCCATCACAATTTTCCGTCGCATCGCGTCGGCCGCCTGAAGCCCGACGCCGAATACTTCCATCACGTGCTGGACGCGCTCGATGCGGCGCCACACACGGTGCTTTTCGTCGACGACAACGCGATCAACGTCGATGCCGCCGCACGCGCCGGTCTCACTGCGCGGCGCGTCGCCGGTCCGCAGGGCGTGCGCGAGGAGCTCGCGCTGCTCGGCCTTCACCCGGGAGCCCCGACATGAGTCTCCACCAGCTGTTGCAGGCGCGCGCTGCCGCGGGCAAGCCGCTTCGCGTCGCGCTGATCGGCGCGGGCAAGTTCGGCGCGATGTATCTCGCGCAGGCGAAGCACACGCCGGGAATCCACATCGTGGGCATCGCGGACCTGGCGCCCGAGCGCGCACGCTCCGCGCTCGCGCGCACCGGCTGGCAGACCGAGCGCTACGCTGCCCGTTCGATCGCGGAGGCCGGGCGCGCCGGCACGACGTGGATCGGCGACGACGCCCTCGCGCTGATCGCGGCGCCCGAAGTCGAGATCGTCATCGACGCCACCGGCAACCCCGCCGCGGGCATCGCCCACGCGCTCGCGTGCTGCACGCACGGCAAGCACGTCGTGATGGTCAACGTCGAGGCCGACGCGCTGGCCGGACCGCTGCTCGCGCAGCGCGCCCGCGCAGCCGGCATCGTCTATTCGCTGGCGTACGGCGACCAACCGGCGTTGATCTGCGAAATGGTCGACTGGGGCCGCGCCGCCGGCTTCGAGATCGTCGCGGCCGGCAAGGGCACCAAGTACCTGCCCGCGTATCACGCGTCGACGCCGGACACCGTGTGGCCGCACTACGGTTTTTCCGCGGCGACCGTCGCCGCCGGCGATTTCAACGCGCAGATGTTCAACTCCTTCCTCGACGGCACGAAGAGCGCGATCGAGATGGCCGCAGTGGCCAACGCCACGGGGCTGACGCCCGCGCCCGCCGGCCTCGGCTTCCCGGCGTGCGGCGTCGACGATCTGCCGCGGCTGCTGAAGCCGCGCGCGGAAGGCGGCCTCCTCCATCACGCCGGCCAGGTCGAAGTGATCTCCAGCCTGGAGCGCGACGGCCGCCCGGTGTTCCGCGATCTGCGCTGGGGCGTGTACGTGACGTTTCGCGCCGGCGACGCGACCGGCGAAGACTACGTCCGCCGCTGCTTCGGCGAATACGGCTTCTCCACCGACCCGTCGGGGCGCTACGCCGCGATGTACAAGCCCTATCACGCGATCGGACTCGAGCTCGGCATCAGCGTGGCCTCGGCGGGCCTGCGGCGCGAGCCGACCGGCCAGGCGATCGGCTGGCATGCCGACGTGGTCGCCACCGCAAAGCGAGACCTCGGCGCCGGCGAGACGCTGGACGGCGAAGGCGGCTACACGGTGTACGGCACGCTGACGCCGGCCGCCGATGCGCTGCGCCTCGGCGGGGTGCCGCTGGGACTCACCCATGGCGTCGTGCTGACGCAGGCGGTCGCCGCCGGGCAGCCGGTGCGCTGGGCCGGGGTCCGCGCGCCGGCGCGAAGCCTCGCCCTCGACTTCCGCCGCGAAATGGAGCGCGTGCTCGCGCCCGCCTGACCGTTCGGCGCCGTCCAACCCCTGGCGGCATCCGTCGCGTCCGCTTTGGCGTACGCTAGGTCGTATCAACCAGGGAGGGATCGTCATGCGTTCCATTGTTCCGGGCGTGCTCGCCGCGCTCGCCGCCGCAGGCGTGGTCGCCGCGTGCACCACGGCGCCGCCCAAGCCCACCGCCAATCTCAACGACGGGGAGCTCGCGATACCCGCCGATTACAAGTCGTGGCCAAAATTCCTGTCCGCCGTCCAGCGGCCGGACGCGAAGCAGGTCAGGGAAATCTACATCGTCCCGGGCGCGGATCGCACGAAGGCCGGCGACGCATTTCCCGAAGGCACGGTGTTCGTGATGGAGAACTTCGCAGCGAAGGCGAATGCCGACGGCACGCTCGCCACCGGTGCGGACGGCAAGCTCGTGAAGGGCGACCTGCTGCGCATCTTCGTGATGGGCAAGGGCGACGGCTGGGGCGACAAGACGATCCCCGAGCTGCGCAACGGCACCTGGATCTACGCCGCCTACGAAGGCGGCGGCAAAGCGGCGGCGGATCCGACCACCACATGCCGCGCCTGCCATCTGCCGCTCACCAGCAAGGACTTCGTCCACCGCTACGACGAGTATTTCGCGTCGCGGCCGAAATCCGCGGCAGGCTATTGAGCCCTGGTCCTCGACGAAGCGATCAGTACTTGAGCGAGCACCCGTAAGGCGGCGCGCTGGCCTTCGCCACCGCCGCCCCGCTCTTCGCCTGCGAGAGCGCCGCCTGGACGTAGTTGTGCGCGGACAGCGGGTCTTCGCGCGCCGTGGGGCGATCGTCGATCGCGCCGGCATAGATCACCTTGCCGGCAGGATCGATCACGTACATCTCCGGCGTGGTCTTGATGCCGTACTTCCGCGCGACCGCGCTCTGCCCGTCGATCAGCACGGCGACCGGCGACGCATGCTGCGCCTCGACCCAAGCGCTCATCTGCGCGGGCGTCTTGAACTCGCGGTGCGTCTGGCTGGTCGAGTTGATCGACAGCCAGACGACGCCGTCCTTCGTCCAGTTCTTCTGCTGCCCCTGCATGCTGCCGCTGCGGTAGTGGTTGCGCACGAAAGGACAGTCCGGGTTGGTCCATTCGAGCACGACGTACCTGCCCCGATAGTCGGATAACCGTACGGCCTTGCCCGAGGTGTCGGTCAGCGTGAAGTCGGGCGCCGCCTGCCCGGGAACCTGCGCCAGCGCCAGCGTGGCTGTCATCGCCGCCACGGCCGACAGTGCACGAACGAATGGGGCAATCGTCATCGTCACCTCCCGAGGAACCCAAAAAATGTGCGCCCGCGAGCGGCGCCTACAGCGTGGCGAGCGCGTCTTCCACCAGCCGCTTCTGGAGGACCTCCGGCAGCAGCAAAGGTTCGCGGCCCGGCCGGTAAAGCACGTAGACCGGCACGCCGTTGCGGCCGAGGGACGCCAGCGCCCGGGTGATCGCGGGATCGCGGCGCGTCCAGTCGGCGCGGACGAGCGTGACGTTGCGGCGCGCGAACGCATCGCGCATGCCGGCGTCGTTCAGCACGAGCTGCTTGTTCACCTGGCACGTGACGCACCAGGCCGCGGTGAAGTCGACGAACACCGGCCGCCCGTCCTGCGTGAGCTCCGCCACGCGCTGCGGCGACCACGGCTGCCACGCCGTGTCGACGGCGGTCGCGCGGGACGCCGTCGCGCTCGCGATCGCATCGCCGCGGAGCAAGGGCCACGCGATGACGGCGGCGCCGACCAGCGCGGCCGCCGCCACGGCGCGAAACGCGCGGCTCGCGCCGCCGCGGAACGCGCGCCACGCCCACAGCGCGAATGCGACGACCACGAGCGTCACGAGCAGGCGCATGACGGCGTCGTTGTCGACCTGCGCGCCGAGTACCCACGCGAGCCACGCGACGGTCGCGTACAGCGGAAAGGCCAGCAGCTGCTTCATCCGCACCATCCACGCGCCCGGCCGCGGCAGCACGCGCCGCCAACCGGGGAACCACGACAGCAGCGCGAACGGCGCTGCCATGCCGAGGCCGAGCGCCACGAATACGGCGAGCGTCGCGGCGGCCGGCGCCGTCAGCGCGTAACCGAGCGCGGCGCCCATGAACGGCGCCGTGCACGGCGACGCCACGACGACCGCGAGCACGCCGGACAGGAAGGCGTCGGCATGCCGGTTGGCGAGCGAGCGGCCGCTGGCGCCGGCGAAGAGCGTGCCGAACTCGAACACGCCCGAAAGGTTGAGGGCGAGCACGAAGAACAGCAGCGCGAGCGCCGTGACCATCGCCGGCGACTGGAGCTGGAAGCCCCATCCCACTTGCTCGCCGGCGGAGCGCAGCGCCAGCAGCAGGCCCGCGAGCGCGACGAACGCGAGCACCACGCCCGCGGCGAATGCGACGCCGGCGATGCGCATCGACCGCGCGTCGCCGTGGCCGGGCGCCGCGAGCGACAGCGCCTTCAGCGAAAGGATCGGGAACACGCAGGGCATCAGGTTGAGGATGAGGCCGCCCACGAACGCGAGGGCGACGGCCGCGGCGAACGTCGTGCTCGCCGCCGCCGGCGCGGCGTCGACGTTCAGCACCGGCGCGGCCGCCAGCCTGGGCTTCGGTCCCGCGACGACGGCGCCCGCGAGCGGAACGTCGATCGACGCGGCGCGCGACGTGTCGCCCGCCACGCCGAAACCTTCGCTCGCAACGAGCACGCCGGTGAGGCGGCGGAATTCGCCGCTCTGCTGGCTCGACACGGGGAGCGTCAGCACCTGGACGCCGGCGTCGCCGCGCGCGAGTCGCTGCGGCGCCGACGGCTCGATGCGCGCATCGTCCAGCGCAAAGAAGTGCAGCGTGCCGGGGTCGCGCGCGCCCGGCGGCGGCGCGAGCGCGAGACGGATCGTCGCGCCCTCGCCGGTCGCGTCGACCTTCCAGCCGTCGAGGGGCCGCGGCAGCGCGGCGCGCGTAGCGGCGATGCGCGGCCCCCACGCGGCGTCGATCGCGGCGGAGGCCGCGACCGGCAGCGACAGCGTGAGGTCGGCGCCGTCGGGGATGCACGTCTCCTTGCACACCAGCCAGTCGGCGCGCGCCTTCAGCGTGGCCGTCGTTCCCGGCGCGAGATCGGCGGGCGGCGTCACCGTCACCAGTTGCAGCACCTCGCCTTCGTAGCCGTGGTTGACGAGCGGCCCCACCGGCAGCGCATGCGGCGCCGGCCATTCGATCTCGCTCGCCACGAAGCCCGCCGGCAGCGTCCAGGCGAGCGTGGTGGGAAGGCCGGAATCACCGGGATTGCGCCAGTACGTGTGCCAGCCGTCCTCGATCTTCATCCGCAGCGCCACAGCGAGCGGCTGGCCGGGGACGAGCGCCGTGCGCTCCGCGACGAGCTCGGCCTCGACGTGATCGGTCTTCACCGCCGCCGCGGTGGCGGTCACAGACGCGATCGGCGCGCACGCGAGGAACGCGGCGCACGCGGCGCCGAGGCGAAGGAGGCCGCGCACTGACGGCCGGTGGGAGGCGGTTCGCATGGGTGTGTACGACAGCCGAACATTATCCCACCCTGCGCCATTCCCTGGCGGCGCCCGCCCGGGGCGGCGGCGGCCGGGGACCGATGGACGGCGGCGCGCGGCGGGACCAGTCAGGGCGCACGGCTAGAATGGCCGGCCCCATGGAAGCCTTCCTCGTCTCGGTGGCGGTCGTCGCGCTCGGTGAAATGGGCGACAAGACGCAGCTCCTGGCGCTCATGCTCGCCGTGCGCTACCGGCGGCCGTGGCCCATCGTCGCGGGCATCCTCGTCGCGACGCTGTTCAACCACACGCTGGCGGGGCTCGTCGGAAGCTGGATCCGCACCGTCGTGCCGCCGGACGTGCTGCGGTGGCTGCTCGCGCTGTCGCTCTTCGCGGTCGCCGCGTGGGCGCTGAAGCCCGACACGCTGGACGATGCCGCACCGGCCACCACGCGCCTCGGCGTGTTCGGCATCACGGCGGTCTCGTTCTTCCTGGCCGAGATGGGCGACAAGACGCAGATCGCCACGGCGATCCTCGCCGCACGCTTCGACGCGCTGCCGGCGGTGGTCGCCGGCACCACCGTGGGCATGCTGCTCGCGGACGTGCCGGCCGTGTTCGTCGGCAAGCTCGCGGCGGACCGCATCCCGTTCCGGACCGTGCGCATCATCGCCGCGCTGCTGTTCGCGGCGCTCGGCGTCTGGGTGCTCGTGGCGGCGCCGGTATAATCGGCGGCCGCGCAATGCGCGCGGATCCACCAGCATCGAATCCCCGATGACGCCCTACCAGCACCGCGAGATCGAGGCCGCCGCCCAGCAGGCGTGGCAGGACGGCGACGCGTATCGCGCGGACGAGCGCACCGACAAGCCGAAGTACTACTGCGTGTCGATGCTGCCGTATCCGTCCGGCAAGCTGCACATGGGGCACGTGCGCAACTACACGATCAACGACGTGATGTACCGGCACCTGCGGATGAAGGGCTTCAACGTCCTGATGCCGATGGGCTGGGACGCCTTTGGCCTGCCCGCCGAGAACGCCGCGATGAAGAGCCGCGAGGCGCCGGCGAAGTGGACGCACGACAACATCGCCTACATGAAGACGCAGTGCGAGGCGATGGGCTGGGCGATCGACTGGTCGCGCGAATTCGCCACCTGCGATCCCGGGTACTACAAGTGGAACCAGTGGTTCTTCCTGAAGATGCTCGCGAAGGGCATCGCCTACAAGAAGACCGGCGTCGTCAACTGGGACCCCGTCGACCAGACGGTGCTCGCCAACGAGCAGGTGATCGACGGCCGCGGCTGGCGCTCCGGCGCGCCGGTGGAAAAGCGCGAGATCCCGATGTACTACCTGCGGATCACCGACTACGCGCAGGAGCTCCTCGACTTCCTCGAGAAGATGCCCGGCTGGCCGGAGCGCGTGAAGGTGATGCAGGCCAACTGGATCGGCCGCAGCGAGGGCGTGCGCTTCGCCTTTCCCCACGACCTCCGCGGCGCGGACGGCACGCCCGTCGGCGACGGCAGGCTGTACGTGTTCACCACGCGCGCCGACACCATCATGGGCGTCACGTTCTGTGCGGTCGCCGCCGAGCATCCGCTGGCGGAACTCGCCGCCCGCGCGGATCCGCGGCTCGCCGCATTCATCGACGAGTGCAAGCGCGGCAGCGTCATCGAAGCCGACATGGCGACGATGGACAAGAAGGGCATGCCCACGGGCCTCACCGTCACCCATCCGCTGACCGGCGAGAAGGTGCCGGTCTGGGTCGGCAACTACGTGCTGATGAGCTACGGCGACGGCGCCGTGATGGGCGTGCCGGCGCACGACGAGCGCGACTTCGCGTTCGCGAAGAAGTATTCGCTGCCGATCGAGCAGGTGATCGCCGTCGACGGCGAGACGTTCTCCACCGACGCCTGGCAGCCGTGGTACGAGGACAAGCTCCGCGGCCGCTGCGTGAACTCGGGGAAGTACGACGGCCTCGCCTATCAGCCGGCCGTCGACGCGATCGCCGCCGACCTCGCCGCGAAGGCCCTCGGCGAGAAGAAGGTGACGTTCCGCCTGCGCGACTGGGGCATCTCGCGCCAGCGCTACTGGGGCACGCCGATCCCGCTCATCCACTGTCCCGCATGCGGCGACGTGCCGGTGCCCGAGCAGGACCTGCCGGTGATCCTGCCCGAGGACTGCGTCCCGGACGGCAGCGGCAACCCGCTCGCGAAGCGGGCCGATTTCGTCAACACGCCGTGCCCGGCGTGCGGCGGACCGGCGAAGCGCGAGACGGACACGATGGACACGTTCGTCGATTCGTCGTGGTACTTCATGCGCTACGCGTGTCCGGACGCGCCCGCGATGGTCGACGGCCGCAACGATTTCTGGAATCCGATGGACCAGTACATCGGGGGCATCTCGCACGCCATCCTCCATCTCCTCTACGCGCGGTTCTGGACGAAGGTGATGCGCGACATGGGCCTCGTGAAGATGGACGAGCCCTTCACCAACCTGCTGACGCAGGGGATGGTGCTGAACCACAGCTACTTCCGCCGCACTGCGAAGGGCGGCATCGACTATTACGCGCCGTCCGACGTGGAGGCCGTGCACGACGCCGACGGCCGCGTCACCGGCGCAAGGCTCAAGTCCGACGGAGCGCCCGTCGAGTACGGCGGCCTCGGCACGATGTCGAAGTCGAAGCTCAACGGCGTCGATCCGCAGGACATCGTCGACCGCTACGGCGCCGATGCCGCGCGTCTCTTCGTCATGTTCGCCGCGCACCCGGAAGCGACGCTCGAGTGGTCGGACGCCGGCGTCGAAGGCGCGACGCGGTTCCTGAAGCGGCTGTGGACGTTCGCGCAGGCGCACGCCGGCGGCGCGGCAGACGTGACGCCCGCGGACCTGTCGGCCGAAGCGCGCACGACCCGCCGCGAGATCCACCTCACGCTGAAGCAGGCCAACTACGACTACGAGCGCATCCAGTACAACACGGTGGTCTCGGCCGGCATGAAGATGCTGAACGCGCTGGAAGCGCTGCCGCCCGACGCGAAGGGCGCGAAAGCGGTGGTGCGCGAAGGCCTGTCGATCATGCTGCGCGTGCTGTACCCCGTCGTCCCCCATACCGCGTGGGTGCTGTGGCGCGACCTCGGCTTCGACCGCGCTCACGGCGCGCTCCTCGACGCGCCGTGGCCGAACGTCGATCCGCAGGCGCTCGTGCAGGACGAGATCGAGCTGGTGCTGCAGGTCAACGGCAAGCATCGCGGCAAGCTGGTCGTGCCGGCCGCCGCCGACAACGCGCAGGTCGAAGCGGCGGCAAGGGCGTCGCCCGAGGTCGTGAAGCACGCCAGCGGCGCCCCGATCCGCAAGGTGGTCATCGTCCCCGGCAGGCTCGTCAATGTCGTGGTCTAGTGCCGCGCGCACGCTCGCGGTCGCGATTCTCGCGGCGGTGGCGCTGTCCGCGTGCGGATTCCACCTGCGCGGCCAGGCCACGTACACGTTCTCGTCGATCTACGTGAACGGCGCCAAGTCCGTGTTCGAGGCCGAGCTGAAGCGCTCCCTCGAAGGCGGCGGCAACGCCACCGTGGTCGCCACGCCGACGGCCGCGCAGGTGATCCTCGACGTGCCCGTGGTGGTCGAGGAGAAGGACGTGCTGTCGCTGTCCTCCGCCGGCAGCGTGCGCGAATACCAGCTCGAGATGCGCGTGTCGTTCCGCCTGCACGACGCCGACGGACTCGACTGGCTGCCGGCCGGCGAGATCACGCTGCGCCGCTCGTATACGTTCAACGAGACGGAAGTGCTCGCGCGCGACGCCGAGGAGCAGCGGCTGCTGCGCGAGATGCAGAGCGACGCCGTGGCGCAGCTCGTGCGGCGGCTGCAGGCGGCGAAGAAGCCGGCCTGACGGCAGCGACGGCGATGCAGGTCCGCCCCGACGACCTTGCCGCGCACCTCGCGCGCAAGCTGGCGCCGATGTACGTCGTCCACGGCGACGAGCCGCTCGCGGCGCTCGAGGCCGGCGACGCCATCCGCGCCGCGGCGCGGGCCGCAGGCTGCGACGAGCGCGAGGTGCTGGTCGTCGAGCCGGGCTTTCGCTGGGACGCCTTCATTGGCGCCAACGCCAACATGGGCCTCTTCGGCAGCCGCAAGCTCGTCGACCTGCGGATTCCGTCCGGCAAGCCGGGCACCGAAGGCGGCAAGGCGCTCGAGGCCTACGCGGCCAACCCGAATCCGGACAACGTCACGCTGGTGACGCTGCCGCGGCTCGACCGCGCCGCGCAGTCGTCGGCATGGTTCACGGCGCTGACCGAGGCCGCCGTCACCGTGGCCGTGCAGCCGCTCGAGCGCGAGGCCCTTCCGCGCTGGATCGCCGCGCGGCTCGCGCGCCAGAACCAGAAGGCCGGCCGCGAAGTGCTGCAGTACCTGGCGGAGCAGTGCGAAGGCAACCTGCTCGCCGCGCGGCAGGAGATCGAGAAGCTCGCGCTGCTGCTGCCCGAAGGCGAGCTCGCGCTGGAGGCGGTCGAGGCCGCCACCGCGGACGTGGCCCGCTACGACGTGTTCCAGCTCTCCGAGGCGTGGCTCGCCGGCGATGCCGCCCGCGCGCTGCGGATCCTCACGGTGCTGCGCGCGGAAGGCGAGCCGGCGACGCTCGCCGTATGGCAGATCGCCGAGGACCTGAACGCGCTGGCGCGAATCGCCGCGGAAACGCGCACCGGCATGTCGACGCAGACGGCGCTGCGCAACGCGCGGGTGTGGGGCCGCCGGCAGAACGCGATGGAGCGCGCGGCACGGCGCGTCGGCGGCGCCGAGCTCGCCGCGATGACGACCGCCGCCGCGCGGCTCGACGCGCTGTCGAAGGGCATCGGCCGCGGCGACGCGTGGGACGACCTCGCGGCGCTGGCGCTCGCGCTGTGCGGCAAGGCGGCGCGACCGCTGGGGGAGCCCGTCGGCTGAAACGGCCGCCGCGCACCGCCCGGCCGCTTTCCGCCAGTGCTTCGCGCTGGTGACGGTGGCGTTCGCCGTGGCTATCATGCCGGCTTGGCGCATACGCCACACGGGGAGCTAGCCATGTACCGCAAGATCCTGGTCGCTTACGACGGCTCGCCGGAGTCGAAGCTCGCCGTCGACGAATGCGTGCACCTGCTGCCGCAGGCGGACCGGATGGTCCACCTCGCCTGCGTGCTGCACGACCCGTCGCCCTACCTCCTGGCCGGGGAGTTCGTCCCCGCCCCTACGCTCGAGATCGACCGTACCCGCAGCGAGAGCGAGCTCCGCGACGCTGCCGCGCGCCTGGCCGATCGCGGCTTCTCCGTGACCACGCACCTGCTCGACGGCGAGCCGGTGGACGTGATCACCCGGCTGGTCGAGACGCTCGGCATCGATCTGCTGATCCTCGGCCACAAGCGCAGCAAGAAATTAGCGCTGCGCTGGTGGCGCGGCTCGGTGGACACGCTGCTGATCGAGCGCGTGCGCTGCAGCATCCTGCTCGCGGGCGAGCCGCTCGCCCGCTGATGCGGCGGGCGCTGCCGGTCCCCGCGCCGCCGCTTTGACCCGGCTCGCGTTCCGGCTCGGCGAGCCCGTCGCGTGGCTGGCGGCCGCCTCGTACTGAATCAGCCCGCCGGCCCCAGCCGCACGCAGGCGGCGGCGCGGCCGCGCAGCGTGCAGGTGGTCATGGGCGCCCCCGTGACGCCGTAGGCGCGCAGCGTCCAGCCGCCGGGCATGCGGTCGAGCGTCGCGAAGCCGAAGCGGTTGGTGTAGACGAGCTCGGCCACCACGGCACCGGCGGACGGCGTGAGCCCGGCGGGAAACGGATCCGGCAGCGGCGAGTCGGCCGCGGTGCCGCCGTCGCCGAAGATGAATTGCGGCGGCTGGCCGGAGACGAACGTCACTGCCTCGAACGCGTGGATGTGGCCCGAGACGACCGCTCCCACCGCGGGCGGGAACAGCGCGTCGCCGTACATCGGCGACAGCGTGGCCTGCAGCGCGGCGTTGCCGCGATACGGGCTGGCGGGCCGGTCGTTGTTGGCGGCGAACGCGAGCGGCGGGTGATGGACGGCGAAGAGCGTGGCGCCAGCCACTCCGTCGCCAGCGAGGGCCTCCGCAAGTTGCGCCTTGTAGATCCGGTACGTGGGCCCGTCGACCGGGATTGGGTTGTTGCCCGCGTTCGACGAATCGAACACGAGCACGCGCGCGTCACCGCCGAGCGGCACCGCGTACGGCGCGCTGTAGTTGCCGGTGCCGTCGTCGGCCGCGTCGATGCAGTCCTGCGCCGCCGCCAGCGGCCGCGGATCGAGGAGCCGCCACCAGCCTTGTCCCGCGCGGCTGCAGCTCTCGTGGTTGCCGCGCACCACGATCCACGGCGCCTGCTCCAGCAGCGGGCGCGCCGGGGCAAAGAAATCGGCTTCCCAGGCGTCGAAGCCGTAGCCCCACGGACTGCCCGCGCAGCCCGCCTGCGACGGGGGACACGCGCTCTCGCGATAGTGGTAGTCGCCGACGTGGATCACGAGATCCGGATTCGCGACCGCCGCCGACGCCGCGACCGCGGCGAACGGCCACTGCGCGGGATCGTTGCAGCGCTGGTACGCAGGCTCGAACGCGAAGAGCCGGCAGCCGGTGTCTCCGATGACGACGATGCGCTGCGGGGCGGCCCTGGGCAGCGGCAGCGCCTTGTCGCCGAGCCGCGCGCGCTGCGCGCCGGGCGGCAGCATCGCTTCGCACACGCCCACCGGGAACGCCGACGCCTTGAGCTGCCCGGGACGCAGGGGCAGCGTAGCCGGCTCGGCGCGCACGCTCATCGGCACGCTGCGGCCGTCGACGTCGAGCGACGGGCAGGCCATGGCCGACGTCACGACGCGCGCGACGGCGTGGCCGTCGGGTCCGAGCAGCACGTAGGCGTAGACGGACGCGGCCGGCGGCGCCGGCGGCGGCGTCGCGCATCCGGCGAGCGCCAGCACGAGCAGCGTCGAGACGCCGGCCGCGCGGGTCACCGGAAATCGCCCCACAGCGTCTGCATCGCCGCCAGCGCCGCCGGTCCGGCGGTCTCCGTGCGCAGGACGCGCGGACCCATGCGGACAGCCAGCATGCCCGCCCGCGTGGCGGCGGCGACCTCTTCGACGGTGAAGCCGCCTTCGGGCCCCACGAGAAGGTCTACCGCAGCGGCCGGCGGGCGCATGCCGCCGAGCGGCACGGCGCCCTGCGGCGCGAGCACGATCCCCGTGCCGGCGGCGCCGCGGCCCGCCAGCCACTGCGCGAGCGCGACCGGCGCGGCCACGCCCGGCACCCGATTGCGGCCCGATTGCTCGCACGCGGCGATCGCCACGTTCTGCCAGCGCTCGCGTTTCTGGGCCGCGCGGGTTCCTTCGCCCAGCGGCGCGCTGCGCGCGGTGATCAGCGGCTGCACGGCGGCGGCGCCGAGCTCCACCGACTTCCGGATCGCATAGTCCATCGCGTCGCCGGCGGCCACGGCCTGGACGAGCGTGACGGCCAGCGCCGATTCGCGGCCGGCGTCGACGAACGCGTCGACGCGCACGATCACTTCGCGGCGGTCGATCCGCTCGATCGTCGCCGCGAACTCGCCGCCTTCGCCGGTGAAGAGCGTGACGGCGTCGCGGGTGCGGAGCCGGAGCACGTTGGCAGCGTGATGCGCCGCAGCGGCGGGCAGCGCGACCTCGCCGCCGGGCACCAGCACGCCGGCGAGGTCGGCCGCGTAGAGTCGCGGGGCGGTCACGCCGCCACGAAATCGAAGTGGTAGAAGTCGGACAGCGGCCGGAAGCCGATGCGCGCGTAGATCGCGTTCGACGTCGGATTGGCGACGTCGGTGGTGAGGAAGACGCGGCGGCCGCCGTTGGACTTGATCTCGCTCGCCAGCGCCGCGACGAGCGCGGTCGCGTAGCCGCGATGCCGCCGCTCGACCGGCGTGTAGACCGGACCGATGCGCGCGTCGCCGTCGCCCGCATCCGACCAGCCGGCGAACGCGGCGATGCCGTCGTCCTCCCAGATCCGGTAGCGCCGCTGCGCCAGCACCACCGGCACGTTGCGGCGCACCTGCGACGGCGTGTCGGGCATGCCGGCCTCGACGACGAAGGCGAGCGAGGCCTCGAGGATCCAGGCGGCGTCGGCGTCGTCCGCCAGCCGCATGCGTCCCGGCGCGGCCGGCACCGGCGCGACGTCGGTCAGCACATGATGACGAAGATGCGCACGCAGCACCGTCGCGCGCGTCGTGCGCTGGCGCCAGCGGCGCGCGAACGATTCGCACGCGTCGAGCCCGCCGGTCACGCCCTGCAGCGACGGATGCTCGACCGCGAGGTCGTCGGCGAATGCCGCCGCCGGCGCGGCGTCGGGAGCCTCGACGAAGAGCGCGTGCTCGCCGCGCAGGACGGCGACGGCGTGCCGGCCCTCGGCGCTCCACGTGGCGAGGTAGAGCCGCTCGTCGTCCGCCGGCGGACGACGCTTCACGCCGAGCGCGAACGAGCGCAGCAGCGACGCGGCGGCGGGATTGCGGCCGAACGCCGGTGCGGCGGCCGCGAGGAAGGCGTCGGGGTCGGTGTGTCGGACGAGGGCCATGGCAGGGCGCGGCCGCATTTCCGCCCGCGAGGGAGTGCTACGATTCTGCCACACCCCGTGCAACGGCCTTTTGCGGCCAAGGAGACGAGCGATGGTCAGCACCGCAACGCCCGCCGGCGCGCTCGGCATGGTCGCGCCCGCCTTCGACCTGCCCGGCGTTGACGGCCGCCGCCACACGCTCGCGTCGGCGCGCGGACCGTCCGGCCTCGTCGTGATGTTCATCTGCAATCACTGCCCGTACGTCAAGGCGGTGATCGACAAGATCGTGCGCGACACGTCGGAGCTCGCCGCGCTTGGCGTCGGCAGCATCGCGATCTCGAGCAACGATCCTGCCGACTATCCCGAAGATTCGTTCGACCACATGGCGCGGTTCGCCGAGCGGCATCGAATGACCATTCCCTACGTGTTCGACGAGACGCAGGACGTCGCCCGCGCGTACGGCGCCGTCTGTACGCCGGACTTCTTCGGCTTCGATCGCGAGTTGCGGCTCGCCTACCGCGGCCGGCTCGACAGCTCGGGTCGCTCCGCGGACGCCGCGGCGCCGCGCGAGCTCCTTCCTGCGATGGCGGCCATCGCGCAGGGGAACGCCGCCCCGGCCGTCCAGCATCCGTCGATCGGCTGCTCGATCAAGTGGCGGCGCCAGGCTTAAGTCGGCCGCAGGTCAGGCTCCGGCCTGACTCACGGGGAGGAACGCGCGCAGCGCGTCGAGCACCGCGTCGGGCGCCTCGGACATCATCGCGTGCCCGCAGTCGGGCAACATGACGCTGCGCACGTCGTGCAATGCCGCGGCGAGCGCGCGCGCGTTCGCCGGCGGCGCCATGATGTCGCGCGCGCCCTGCACGAGAAGCACCGGACAGCGGATGCCGCCGGCGGCCGCCAGTCCGCCCGCGTAGTCGTTGCACGCGGCGAGATCCGCGTACAGCACGCCGGGCGCCGTGCGCTCCATCAGGCGCATCGCGTTGCCGGTCATCCACACGCCGGGCTGGCGGTTGCCGCGGAGCTTGGCGCCCGCGGAGAACGACCAGCCGTTGATGAGCTCGAACGCCACATGGTCGTCGGCGCGCGCCGCGTCGAGCAGCGCCTCGCTGACGGGCATCGGCACCGCCGTGCCGAGGAGCGCCAGCGCGGCGACCCGGTCCGGCGCCCGCGCGGCCGCCGCGAGCGCGGCAAGCGACCCGAGCGAATGACCGACGAGCGTCGCGCGCCCGATGCCGGCCGCCGCCATGAAATCGGCGAGCCAGCCCGCAAGCGCGTCGACCGAGGTGACGGCCGGCCCGGCAGAGCGGCCATGACCGGGCAGGTCGACCGCGTACGCGTTGCGGCCGTGATGCGCGACGTAGCGCGACTGCAGCGACCACACGCTGTGGTCGTTCGCCGCGCCGTGCACGAGCACGACGTCCGGCTGGCCGGCGCGCGGCGCCCGCGCACCGGTGTACGCGTAGACGACGCGGCCGCCGACGTCGACCCGCATCACGCCTTGCCGGCCGCGTGCAGCGCCCGGCTCAGGTCTTCGATGAGGTCGTCGGGATCCTCGAGCCCGATCGACAGGCGGATCGTGCCTTCGCGGATGCCGGCGCGCGCGAGATCGTCCGCGGTCATGCGGAAATGCGTCGTCGACGCCGGGTGGATCACCAGCGACTTGGCGTCGCCGACGTTCGCCAGGTGCGAGAACAGCGTCAGCCCCTCGATGAAGCGCCGGCCCTGCGCGCGCGTGCCGGCGAGATCGAAGCTGAACACCGCCCCGCACCCGCGCGGCAGCAGGCGCTGCGCCAGCGCGTGGTCCGGGTGGTCGGGCAGCTCGGGATAGCCGACGCTCGCCACCAGCGGATGCTCGCGCAGGAACGCGACGATCCGCCGCGCGTTCGCGACGTGCCTCGCCATCCGCAGCGGCAGCGTCTCGATGCCCTGCAGCACCTGGAACGCGGTGAACGGCGCCATGCACGCGCCGAAATCGCGCAGGCCTTCGCGGCGCGCGCGCAGCAGAAAAGCCGCGGTGGTCGACTCCTCGGAGAACACCATGTCGTGAAAGCCGGCATACGGCTCCGTCAGCGTGGCGAACTTGCCGCGCGCGGCGCCGCCGTCCCAATCGAAGCAGCCGCCGTCGACCACGACGCCGCCGATCACCACACCATGGCCCGACAGGAACTTGGTCGCGGAATGGACGACGATGTCGGCGCCGTGGTCGAACGGCCGCATGAGCCAGGGCGTGGTGAACGTGGAGTCGACGACGAGCGGCAGCCCGTGCTCGTGCGCGAGCGCCGCCACGGCCGGGACGTCGAGCACGTCGAGGCCGGGATTGCCGAGCGTCTCGCCGAAGAACATCCGCGTTTGCGGCCGGATCGCCGCGCGCCAGGCGTCGAGGTCGCGGGGATCGACGAACGTCGTCTCGATCCCGAAGCGCGGCAGCGTGTACGCCATCAGGTTGTGCGATCCGCCGTAGAGCGCGCGCGACGCGACGATGTGCGTGCCGGCGCCCTGCAGCGTGGCGATCGCGAGGTGCAGCGCCGCCTGGCCGCTCGCGGTGGCGATGGCGCCGACGCCGCCTTCGAGCGCGGCGACGCGCTCCTCGAGCGCGGCGCACGTCGGATTGGAGATGCGCGAATAGACGTGGCCGCCGCGCTCCATGTTGAACAGCGCGGCCGCGTGGTCGGAATCGGGAAACACGAACGACGCGCTCTGGTAGATGGGCGTCGCGCGCGCGCCGGTCGCAGGATCGGGCGCGCTGCCCGCATGCAGCGTCAGCGTGTCGAACTGGTGCGTCCTGGGCTTGGTCATCGCGGATCCGTCCGGCGTTCGGCGGCATGGTAACGCACGGTCGCTGTCGCAGGCAGCGGCGGGGCCCGCTTCGTGACGCGGGACTTCGCGACCAGCCTGCGGCCAATCTCGCGCGATGTCGACTTCCGCGACACGATGCGGCGGACGGCTCCGTGGCTTCAATAGCAAGCGAAGACGATGCGCCGAGCCACGCAGGCCACGGGGGGAACCCTGTCCGGGGGCGAGCCCGCCGCCGAAATGACGCCCCCGCCGGGTCCTCGGGAGCCGATCGCCTAGAATGCGGGAATGAAACTGATCTGGAGCGCTGCATGAAACGCAACGCCAACGCCCGCTGGCAGGGATCCGCCCACGACGGTAGCGGCGCGCTGACCGTCGACAGCGCAACGCTGAAGGACACGCCGTATTCGTTCAAGTCGCGCTTTGGCGACGGCCGCGGCACCAACCCCGAAGAGCTGCTCGCCGCCGCGCACGCCGGCTGCTTCACGATGGCGCTCTCGCTCGCGCTCGTCAACCGCGGGTGCCATCCCGAGATGATCGAGACCAAGGCGCGCCTCACGATGGACCAGTCCAACGCCTCGTGGATCATCACGACGATACATCTTGAAACACAGGCGCGGGTCCCCGGCCTCGACGGCGAGACGTTCGCGCGCGTCGCGGAAGAGACCAAGGTCAGCTGTCCCATCTCCAAGGTCCTGAACGCCACCGTCACGCTCGACGCCGAGCTGCTCGTCTAGGCCGGCGCCCCGTCGCGGTGCGGCGGCGCGGGTATTGCACGGATCGTCAAACCGCATAGACTTCGCAGTTCAATCCCGCAGGAGCCCACGATGAAACGCAAGGCAAGCGCCCGATGGCAGGGCACGGGCAAGGAAGGCGGCGGCACGCTTTCGACGCAAAGCGGCGTCCTCAACGACACGCCGTACTCGTTCGTCGCGCGCTTCGGTGACGGCAAGGGCACGAATCCCGAAGAGCTCATCGCCGCCGGTCACGCCGGCTGCTTCACGATGGCGCTCTCGTTCATGCTGAACGGCGCCGGCTTCACCGCGGATGCGCTCGACACCGAAGCCACGCTGACGCTCGACCAGGTCAACGGCAACTGGACCGTCACCGGCATCCACCTGATGACGCGCGCGCGCGTTCCGGGCATCGACGCCGCGAAGTTCGCGGAGCTCGCCAGCAACGCGAAGGCGAACTGTCCCATCTCGCGGCTCCTGAACGCCAGCATCACGCTCGACGCCGCGCTGGCGGGCTGAACCCGAAGGCGGCAGGGCATGACGGCCGAGCGCGCGCCGCCGGTGAAGGGCCGCGGCGCCACGTTCAATCCGGGCAATCGCTATCGTCGCGAGGATCGCGAGGCGTTCGACGACGGCTGGAGCGTGCCTCCGGCCGCGGACGACGACGACGACGCGCCGCCGCCGCCGCGCACCACCGTCGCCATCCAGCCCGCGCGCACGATCATCTCGCGCAACGCCTCGCCCGACATTCCGTTCACGCAGTCGATCAACCCGTACCAGGGATGCGAGCACGGCTGCGTCTATTGCTACGCCCGTCCCACGCACGCGTACCTCGATCTCTCGCCCGGCATCGACTTCGAGACGAAGCTCTTCGCCAAGCCGAACGCGGCGGAGCTGCTGACGCGCGAGCTGGCGAAACCCGGCTACGTCTGCGATCCGATCGCGCTCGGCACGAACACCGACCCCTACCAGCCGATCGAGCGCGAGTGGAAGGTCACGCGCTCGATCCTCGAAGTGCTCGCCGCGTGCGAGCACCCCTTCTCCATCGTGACCAAGTCGGCGCTGGTCGAACGGGACCTCGACCTCATCGCGCCGATGGCGGCGAAGAACATGGCGCGCGTGTACGTGTCGATCACGACGCTCGACCGTGAGCTCGCGCGCACGCTCGAGCCCCGCGCGGCGGCGCCGCACCGCCGGCTCCAGGCGGTGAAAGCGCTCGCCGACGCCGGCGTGCCGGTGGGCGTGCTCGCGGCGCCCGTGATCCCGCAGCTCAACGACCGCGACCTCGAGGCCATCCTCGAAGCCGCGGCCGCCAACGGCGCCACGGCGGCAGGGTGGATCCTGCTGCGGCTGCCGCTCGAGGTCGCGCCGCTGTTCCGCGCGTGGCTCGACGCGCACCGGCCGCTGCGGGCCGCCCACGTGATGAGCCTCATCCAGCAGCTTCGCGGCGGCCGCGACAACGATCCGGAGTTCGGCTCCCGCATGCGCGGCAGCGGGCAGGTCGCCGCGCTGATCGAGCATCGCTTCGCGCTCGCGGTAAAGCGGCTCGGCCTCAACCAGGCCCGCGGACCAATGGATCGATCGCGGTTCCGCCCGCCGCAGGCGCCGGCAAGGGCGACCGCGCGCCCCCGCGACGAGCGCCAGGCCGATCTCTTCGACTAGCGCTGGCGCGCAAAAAAAACGGGGACGCGAGTTCCCCGTCGAAGCGATGATGCGCTGTCAGGTTACTTGAACGTGTACTTGATCGAGCCGTAGACGAACCGCGCGCGCGGGTCGTAGTACGAAGGATCGTAACCGCTCTGGAACGTCAGGTTCGAGTTCGTCATCGGCGGGTTCTGGTCCATCAGGTTCTTGACGCCGAGCGTCAGCGTCAGGTTCTTGAAGCCCGAGTACGTCCCTTGCAGGTCCCACAGGCTCAACTCGCCGACCCGTCGCAGGTTGCCATCGGGGTCGGTCGCGACGTCGATGTACGAGCTCTGGTACGTGTTGCCGAGCGTCGCCGACCACGGGCCGTAGTCCCAGTTGAGGGCGATGTAGCTCTTCCACCGCGGCGTGATGCCGGTGTTCGGCGCGTTGTAGGCGTTGGAGATGAAGCCCGCGAACGAGCCGTCCGGCTGCTGGACGTCGTACTTGATGTAGTACGTGCCCGTCAGCGTGGCGCTGAAGCGGCCGAAGTCCGTCGGCGCCAGCTTGACCCGCGCGTCGACGTCGATGCCCTCGATCTTGGTCCGTCCGACGTTGACGAAGCGCTGGTCGATCGCCGTGATCGGGCACGGCGCGCCGGGCACGAACGGCGACGGCGCGCACGCGGCCGCGCGCGTCACGAGATTGCTGTACGTCGAATAGAGATCCGGCGCCAGGATCGTGTTGACGCTGACGCCGTTGGCGACGATGTCCTTCACGTCGAGGTAGAACCAGTCGGCGGAGAGCGAGATCCCGCTCATCGGCTCCCACACTGCACCGATGGTCGTCTGGTTCGCCTTCTCCGGCCTGAGGTCCGGATTGCCGCCGAAGGTCACGACGAACTGCGTGTTGCAGTCCGGGTTGTTGGCGTCGTTCGGATCCGGGCAGCGCAGCGGGTCGGAAACGCCCGGCTGGGTGAGGCCCGGAATCGCCGGGTTCCACAGCTGGTACAGCGACGGGGCGCGGAACGCCGTGCCCCACGATCCGCGCACCAGCAGCGACTGCACCGGCTGCCAGCGCAGGCTCACCTTGGGGTTGGTCGTGCTGCCGAAGTCGCTGTAGTGGTCGTAGCGGACCGCCGCGTTCATCTCGAGGTTCTTGACGATGGGGACGCTGAACTCGAGGAAGCCGGCGTACGTCGTGCGCGAGTGGTCGATGTCGAGGAAGTTGCCGCCGTAACCCGACACGTCGCCGGTCTGCAGCGCAGGGTTCGGATTCTGGGTCAGCGTGTACTTCGCCGTCTGGATACCCGCGGCCATCGCCAGCGGGCCGGCCGGCAGCTTGTAGATGTCGCCGGAACCCTTGAAGTCGAAGACGTAGCCGTACAGCTTGCTGTCGAACGTCTGCTCGTTGAAGTTCGTCGCCTGCACCATCTGCGTCACTTCGGGCGTGTTGGGCCCGAACAGGTTGACGACGCCGCTGTTCAGCAGCGGGAGGATGCGCGAGAACAGCGGGAAGCCGCCGTTGAGCTTTTCCTTGCCGGTGTTCTCGCCGTACGTGAACGACGTGTCGAAGTCCCAGTCCTTCCACGAGCCCTTGACGCCGCCGACCACCTGCCACGCGTCGTTGGTGTCGGTCGTGCTGCGGTTGCCGCACTCGACGCAGCGATAGCGCACGTTGAGCGGCTGGCCGTCGACGCCCGCCTGCTGCGCGGCGGCATGCGGATAGAACGGGCTCGTCGGCGGGAGCAGGATCTCGGACGCGCCGCTCGGCGTCGACGTCGTGAAGATCTGGTCGGAGAAGGGATTCGGCTGGATGTTGAACGTCGTTTCCTGGCTCGAATAGAGGCCGGTCAGGTAGGCCTGCCAGTCCGCGTTGATCTGGAACCGGCCGGAGCCGAAGACGTTGAGCTGCTTGGTCTCTGGCAGCGCGTCGACGCCGGCGTAGCGCGCCGGATCGAAACGGCAGCGGCCGCCGATCGAGATGGACGGCGCGCAGTTCGGGTCGGTCGGATTGCCGATGTTGCCGGTCGAGATGAAGCCCGGGAACGACTGGCCGGACGTCGTGTTCAGGTTGATCTCGGGCCGGTAGTTGGTCGAGGAGAAATCGCGGTCCTTCTGGAACAGCTCCTTCTGCTCCTGGTAGTTCACCGAGAAGAACGCGTTCCACTTGTCCTTGGACAGGTCGCCCCAGCCCGCCGTGGCGGTCACCTGGTACTGGTCGCCGCCGCCGTTCCGCGTGGGCGTGCCGCCCCACAGCATCACTTCCGCGCCCTGGTAATCCTGCCGCATGATGAAGTTGATGACGCCGCCGATCGCGTCGCTGCCGTACACGGCCGACGCCCCGTCCTTCAGCACTTCGACGCGCTCGATGGCGGCGAACGGAATCGCCGACAGGTTCACGCCTTCCGCGCCGTTCACCGCGCCCGAGAACGTGCCCATGCGCTTGCCGTTCACCAGGACGAGCGTCGAGTTGCCGCCGAGGCCGCGCAGCGACGCGGTCTGATTGGAGAACGTCGTCGCGCCGATCACGTTGCCGAGCGTCACGTTGCCGGCGCTGTTGTTCGCGGAGATCAGGTTCATGATCTCCATCGCGTTGGTCGCACCGCTCTTGTCGATTTCGTCGCGTCCGATCACCTGCACGGGCAACGCGCCTTCGCCTTCGATGCGCTTGATGTTGGAGCCCGTCACGTCGACCTTGATGTCGGCTGCCTGCGCGACCACGGCCGGCACGGCGTACAGCGCAGCGACCGCGGCGGCGACGAGCATCCGCGGATGCGACACGTGCTTTTGTTTCATTTGAAGAATCCCCCAACGGTGGAAAGTGAGTCGCGGCCTTCGTGAGGCCGAACCGGTTTTGGCACGACCAAGCCTAAGATCCCGCAACAAGCGGCCGCAATGACTGGTTGGCAAACGGGGGCGAACGTTGGGCGAAGCGCGGACTCGCGGTGGCGAAGCGTCGCCGCGAGGTATCGCGCGATGTGCGCTTTTTGCTTCTCTTGCAGACGCTTCGTACCGGTGCGCGGGCGGCGTGATTCGGGGGCTTCGCGACTAGCCTGCGGCGCGCATTGCGCTGGTGCGCATACCGCTCGACATTTGGGCGCCGGGCGAACGCGAAATAACGCGATGCGAAGCGGCGCGCTCCGTGGGCGAACAGGAGACGGCACGACGCCAACGCGAGGAAGCAAGCGATGACGAAGCGACGCATCTTGAAGCCCGCGCGGGCCAACCGCCACCGCCCTGCGACACCGCTCAACTCGGAATAGGAAAAGGGCGCATGCGGTTAAGCGCATGCGCCCTTTTGGTACAGGTACCGGAGTGGCGCAGCTTCGAGGCGACTGGGGGTCCCCGCCGAAGGTGTGCCCGCGCCACTTCGGGGTGAGCGAACGATACGGCGGCCGCGCACCGTGTCTTCGGCGATTGGCCAATGGTACGTTCGCGGGGGCGAAGCGTCGTGATCGCGATGCCGGCCGCGCCGGGGCCGCGCCGAACGCGGCAGCCCCTTGACGGCGTAACTTGCAAATCGTAAGTTAGCCGTTATGCCTGCGGGTCCCTACCCTGCCCTCATCCCCGTGCGCAGCGTGGGGCGCGTCACCATCGTCCGTCTGCGCGACGTGGTGCGCATCGAGGCCGCCGACAATTACGTCCGCCTCTGGGCCGATCGACCCTACCTCGTGAAGCAGACGTTTTCGCGCGTCGTCGCGCGGCTCGATCCGGCGCTGTTCCTGCGCGTGCATCGCTCGCACGCCGTCAACCTGGAACGGGTCCGCGAGCTCCGGCCGCGCCATCACGGCGAATACACGTTGCGGCTTACCGATGGCAGCGAGATCGTCACCGGCCGGACCTATCGCGCGCCCGTCCAGGCCCGCTTCGGCCTGGCGTGACGGCGAGCGGAGGTCCCGCCGGCGCCAACCGGTGTCCCCTTGTGGCCAATGCGCGAAGCAGGTATCGTGGGCCCGATACTTGCATATACAAGCATTCCGCGGCCGCCCGCGATACCGCCCTCGATACGCCCCACCGTCACGTCTGCCGAAGATGCCGCCCCGCGCACAAATCGACGCCACCGTCCGCGACTACGCGTCGCGCGGCCGCGAATGCGCGTACGGCAACCTGCGGCTGATGACGCGCGTCATCGGCTCGCTGTACGACGAGGCGCTGCGCGACGTCGGCCTGCATGCGGCCCAGCTCCAGCTGCTGTGGGCCATCGTGGCCGTCGAGCCGGTGGAGCTCGGGGAGTTGTCGAGCGTCACCCACACCGACCCCACCACGCTGTCCCGCACGGTCGAGAAGCTCCGCAAGGCGCGTCTGGTGGACGTCCGGGCCGGTGCCGCCGACGGCCGCCGCAAGGAAGTGCGGATGACGGCGCTCGGGCGCCAGCGGTTCGCCGCAGCGATGCCCCGGTGGGAAGCGGCGCAGCAAAAGGCGGCCGCGCTGCTTCCGCTCGCCGACGTGCGCGCGCTTGCGCGCGAGGTTCGCCGCGGCGCGAGGAACGCATCGTGACCGTCCCTGCCGCATCTTGCGCCGCCTGGCTGCGCTTCGTCGCGCGCCGATTGCGGCGCCCATCCGCCGCCGCTAGCGTTCGACGGGTTGGAGATCAGGCAATCTTCGTCGCGCGCCGCTCGCAAGGCGGCCGCCTTCACGCAGTCGTGTCGTGAGGTAACCCGCATGCGTACGCCCTGGGAAGGATTCACCAACGACGACGTGCTCCAGGCACGCGACCCGCGCTATCCCGTCGAGGTCGGCGGCCCGGGCAGCCTGCTCCCGTCGCGGCCGCTCTCCCGCATCGCGGTGAAGTCGGTCAACCGCATCGTCATAGTCCAGGTGACGGACATCATGCGGATCGAGGCCGAGGACAACTACGTCCGGCTGTGGGCCGACCGTCCCTACCTGCACAAGGAAACGCTCACGGGCCTGATCGCCCGGCTCGATCCCGCGCTGTTCCTGCGCGTGCATCGGTCGCATGCGGTCAACATCAGCGCCGTGCGCGAGCTGCGGCCGCTGCTGCACGGCGAGTACCTGATGGTGCTCGGTAACGGCACCGAGATCACGTCCGGACGCAGCTATCGCACGGCGATCCAGGACGCGTTCGGCCTCGGGCGCGGCGCGAACTCGCTCTAGCCCCGGCGTCCGGCGGCGGCGCCCCGCTAGGCCGCGCGCGCGGCGGCGCCGTCCGGCACGCCCGCCGCGATGCGCCGCGGATCGAACGTCAGGTCGGGGTGATCGTGCAACTGCTCATAGAGGAAATCGACGACCACCCGCACGCGGGCCGGCGTGAGCGGCCGCGCCGGATAGTGGAGCATCACCTGCGCGGGCGTCGACGCGAGCTCGCAGAGCACCGGGGCGAGCAGGCCCGCGCGTAGCGGCGGCGTGGCGATGTAGGTCGGCAGCTGGACCAGGCCGTGGCCGGCGATGGCGGCTTCGCCCACCGCGACCATGTCGTTCAGCGTCAGTGCCGCCTGCGCCTCGTGCGCCGACGGCAGGGCGCCGTCGATCTCCCATTTCACGATGCGGCCGCTCGACGGCGACCGGTACGCGATGCAGTCGTGCTCGGGCAGATCGGCCAGCGACCGCGGCGTGCCGCGGCGCGCGAGGTATTCGGGCGACGCGCAGATCACCCGCGGCACGTCGGCCAGCTTGCGGACGACCACGCTGCCGTCCTGCACCGTGCCGATGCGCAGCCCCACGTCGAAGCCCTCCTCGACCATGTCGACGACGCGATCGGAGGCCTGCAGCTCGAGCTTGAGGCGCGGATACCGCGACCGCAGCGCCGACAGCAGCGGCAGAACGTGGAGCCGTGCGAAGCCCGTCATCGACAGGATGCGCACGAGCCCGGACGGCTCGCTGCGGCGCTCGGCGATGGCTTCGTGGGCGGTCTCCAGAGCGGAAAGCGCGTGACGCGTCGCTTCGAAGAGGCGGCGGCCTTCCTCCGTCATGCCAAGGCTGCGGGTGGTACGGCGCAGCAGCCGGACGCCGAGTTGTCGCTCGAGCCGCTGGACGTTGCGGCTGACCGCCACGGTGGTCACGCCAAGCTGGCGCGCCGCGCCCGAGAAGCTGCCGGCCGAAACCGTGCGGACGAACGCGACGATGCCGCGAAGGCTTTCCATCGTTACTCCATTGTTGACCGGAGGTTAACGGTGCTTGGATGTGCCTCGCCGCAACCGGGAGGCCCGCCACCGGGTCCGAGCATTACGGGCAAACCTTGCGGTATTCGCTTAGGGCCCGACTTTTCATAGATCGCGCATTCGCGAAGGAGTTCGACGATGGGCAAGCACAATCGTAGTCTGATGGTCGCCGGGTTGCTGGCGGCGGCGGTGGCCGGCACGGCCTGCGCGGGGGGCGGAGACAACGGCATGAATCCCTTCTACGGCGATTCCTGGGCCGCGCTCGAAGGCAACGGCGTCAATCTGGGCGGCGACCTGTCGATGCCAGGCGCCAACGTCGCCCACGCCGACACGGTCACGCACTTTCCATGGCACGTGACCGAAAGTGCGCAACGGAGCGAAGCGGCGATGGCGGCGAATCTGCAACGCGCGCAAGCCGCGGCGGCGGAAAACGCGGCACGGATGCGCGCCACGCTGGCTGCGCACGCCCCGCCGGCGCCGTCGCCCTCGGTGCACCAGATCGATCCGTTCGAGGATCACGCAGGCAGCTAGCAAGCCCCCCCTGCGCCGGCGCCGGCGGCCGCGCAAAACGGCCTCGCCGGCGCGCGGCCGCCCCGGGGCGCCGTCAGCGCGCGCCGGCGTGCGCGGCGTCGTGCGTCGCGTCCTCGCTCGGGCGATGGCGCCGCCGGAACGCCACCTGGCGCGCCCGGTTGCCGCATTCGTTCGAGAAGCAGAAGCGGCGCGATCCGTTGCGCGTCGTGTCGACGAACAGCCAGCCGCAGCCCCGGTCGTCGGCGCATTCCTTGACCTTCGCGCCCTGCGGTGACGTGAACAGCGCCACCGCGGACAGCGACGCATGCACGCGCAGCGCCTCGAGGCCGCCGTCGGCGCGTCGGGGCCGCGGTGCGAGCTTGCCGTCCTCAAGTGACAGCTCGAGCTGTCCGACCGCGTCGTTGAACCCCGCGCCGAAGAGCGCCAGATCGTCTCGTGGCGGCGCGCGGCCGTGCGCGCGCGCCGAGAACACGCGATAGACCGCCTCGCGCAGCGCCACCGTGGCGGCGAGCTCGGCGCGCGCCTGGCGCGGGCGCGAGGCGGCGAGCGCCGTGAGCCGCAACGCCTCGCCGGCGTCCAGCAGCTGCTGCCGCTCGCCCCAGCGCAGCAGGTCCGGGTACGCGTTGAGGTGCTCGAGCGGCGCGGCGGCGTTGCGCCAGTTTCGCGTGTTGGCGAGCGACAGGCACAGCGGCCCGCGCGGCGCCGTTTCCGTCACGGCGACGTGCCAGCGCGACCACGGCGTGGGCGGCGGCGAAGGCGAAGGCGGGCGCGGCATGCGGACAGCGGTCTTTCGGCTGGGCGGTGCGCGATGGTAGCGGCATCCGCGCGCCCCTGCCAGCGCCTTGCCCGGGGCGCGGCTTCCCGGCAGACTGCAAGCCGGCAAGGCGAAGGGCGAACCGGATGGGCGAGCAGAGGACAGGCAAGGCGGCGGGCGGCGCGGCGGCGACCACCGGCGGGACGCTGACCGAGCGGCTCGCCCGGTGTTATACGGGCGCGGTCCACGACGTGCTGCGGATGATGGGCCGCGACGACATCGTGCTGCCGCCCGCGATCAAGGCGATTGCGCCCGGCACGCGCCTCGCCGGTCCCGTCTGGACGGTCGCGGGCCACATCGACCGCACCCGGTCGCGCCACGAATGCCTGCTCGGCTGGTGCACGCTCCTGGCGCGTGCGCCCGCCGGCCACGTGGTCGTCTGCCAGCCGAACAACCACGAGGTCGCGCTGATGGGCGAGCTGTCGGCGCAGACGCTGCAGGCGCGGGGCGTGCTGGGCTACGTGGTGGACGGCGGCTCGCGCGACACCGATCTCGTGCTCGAGCAGGGCTTCCCCGTGTTCTGCTCGTTCCTGACGCCATCTGACATCGTCGAGCGCTGGGTGCCGGACCGCTACGGCGAGCCGGTGACCATCGGCAGCGTCACGATCTCGACCGGCGACTACCTGCTAGGCGACCGCGACGGCGTGGTGATCATCCCGCAGGCGCTCGCCGCGGAGGTCGTCGCGAAGACCGAGGAAGTCGTCGCGACCGAGAGCGACATGCGGCGCGCGCTGGTCGGGGGCATGGACCCGGTCGAGGCCTACGAAAAGTATGGCAAGTTCTAGCGCGGCGATGACGCTCGCGCCGGGCGACAACGTCGCCGTGGCGCTGCGGCGGCTCGGCGCCGGCGAGACGGTGCTGCTGAACGGCGCGCGGCTGACGCTCGAGCGCGACGTCGCGGTCGGTCACAAGTTCGCCGCGCGGGCCATCGCCGCCGGCGAGGCCATCGTCAAGTACAACTGCCCGATCGGACGCGCCACGCGAGCCATCGCGGCCGGCGCCTACGTCCACACGCACAACGTCGAGAGCGCGTACCTGCCCACCTACACACTGCCGGCCGCATGAGCGACGAGCTGCCGCCGCTCAGGGGGTATCCGCGCGCCGACGGCCGCAAGGGCATACGCAACGTCGTCGTCGTCGCGTATCTCGTCGAATGCGCCCATCACGTGGCGCGCGAGATCGTCGCCCCGCTGCGCGAGCGCGGCGTCCACCTCATCGGCTTCCCCGGCTGCTATCCCAACGCCTATGCGCTGACGATGATGGAGAAGCTCTGCACCCATCCCAACGTAGGCGGCGCGCTGCTCGTCTCGCTGGGCTGCGAAGGCTTCGACCGCCGCCAGCTGGAGCGCGCGATCGCCGCCTCGGGCCGGCCCGTGCACACGCTCGGGATCCAGGCCACGGGCGGCACGAAGAAGACGATCGCCGAAGGCCGCGCGTGGCTCGAGCAAACGCTGCCCGCGATCGAGGCGCAGGCTGCCGTGCCGATGCGCGTCGACGAGCTCACCGTCGGCACGATCTGCGGCGGCTCCGACGCCACGTCGGGACTCACCGCGAACCCGGCGATGGGCGTCGCGTTCGACCTCCTCGTGGCGGCGGGCGCGAAAACGGTGTTCGAGGAAACCGGCGAGCTGATCGGCATGGAGCACCTGATGGCCGAGCGCGCGGCCACGCCGGCGCTCGGCGCCGCGCTGAAGGAAACCGTCGCGAAAGCGGCGCAGTACTACGCCACGCTCGGCTACGCGAGCTTCGCCCCCGGCAACGCCGACGGCGGCCTCACGACGATCGAGGAAAAATCGCTGGGCGCGTACGCCAAGTCGGGTCAGTCGCGCATCGACGGCATCGTGAAGCCGGGCATCGCGCCGCCGCGCGGCGGCCTCTACCTGCTCGACGTCGTCCCGGACGGCGAGGTGCGCTTCGGCTTTCCCAATATCAACGACAACGCCGAGATCGCCGAGCTCATCGCGTGCGGCGCGCAGGTCATCCTGTTCTCGACGGGCCGCGGCTCGGTGGTGGGCTCGGCGATCGCGCCGGTGATCAAGGTGTGCGCGAATCCGGACACCTACAAGCGGATGGAGGAGGACATGGACGTCGACGCCGGGCGCATCCTGGAAGGCCGCGCGACCCTGCCTGACGTCGGCCGCGAGATCTTCGAGCTCATCGCGCGCGTGGGTGGGGGTGCGGCGACCAAGTCGGAGGCGCTCGGCCACCAGGAATTCATCCTCACCTACAAGTCCTTCGAGCCCCTGGGTCCCGCGTGCCTGCCGGTGTGACGGCGCGGCCGCGCCGCGCGCTATCCTCTTCCCGCCCTTCCACGGAGAACGCCATGAGTTTCGCCTTCGCACGATTCACCGTCGCGGCGCTCGCCGGTCTCGCCGTGCTCGCCACGCAGCCGGGCGCCGCGCATGCCGCCGCCACCGCAGGATCGGTCGACTGCGCCTCGTCGACCGGCGGCATCGACGCCGTGATCTGCGGCGATCCCGCATTGGCGGCGCTCGATCGCAAGCTCGTCGACGTGTACGCCGCCGCGTCGAAGGCCGCGTCGAGCGAGCAGAAGAACCGCCTCTTCGCCGAGCAGCAAAGCTGGCTCGTCGAGCGCAACCGGTGCACGGGGGCGCAGGATCGCGCGGTGTGCGCGCGCGACCAGTACACGAGGCGGATCGCCGACCTGCAGGCACAGTTCAAGCTCGTGGCGTCGCGCGGCCCGTTCCGTCTTTCCTGCGGCAGCGATCCGGCGAACATCCTGACCGCGCAGTATTTCCAGACCGACCCTCCGACGGCGCGCTTCTTCCACGACGGCCGCACCGTGACGGCGTTCGCGATGCCGGCCGCGAGCGGCGCGCGCTACGACAACGCCAGCGTCAGCTACTGGGAGCACCAGGGCGAAGCGTCGGTGGTGTGGTACGGCCGCAAGCTGACCTGCAACACGCGCGCCGGCAAGTAGGTCACCGCAGCCAGCGCTCCATCGCGGCGACCGGTCGCGCCGTTCGCCGTCCCCCCGGCGGCCACGCCGGGCCCTGCGGCTTCAGAACGTTTAAGGTCCGGATTCAGGCGGCTCAAGGACTGAAGGCGCGGGTGGCGCGCATCGTTCGATCCCCGTTCCACTCACACGGAAGGAGATCACGATGAACCGCACGCCCAACGCCGGATTCGAGCCGTCTTCACCGCTGCTGCGCAAGGCCTTCGCCGTCATCGCCGTCGCCGCCACGTTCGCCACCGCCCACTTCATCGACGCCCTCGCGCACGGATACGGCACGGCGGCGCCCGCGGTCGTCGCGGCCGCGCCGGTCACGGTGGCGCAGCGCTGAGGGTTTAGGATAGAGGACGCCGGGCTGCGGGCGTCGTCCCATGGCGCAGCCAGCGCGCGGACCGGCCCGGCCGGACCGGCGCATCGAAAGGAGCTCGACGATGAGACACACGACGCTTTTCAAGGCCGCAACGCTCGCACTGGTGACAGGCGCGGCGATCCCTTCTTCTCCGGCGTTCGCCGCCTACCGCTGCGATAACCCCACCGCACCGTTCGACCTGCGCGCCTGCGCGATCGCGGCGCAGGGACCCGACGCGTTGCGCCGCTACATCGAGCGGACGCGCGGAATCTACTCGCTGTATTTCTTCGACTACGCGCGAGTGGGCGCACCCGCGGTCGCGGCGACCGAGCCGGTCCGCATGGCCGCCGCGCCGGCGCCCGCCGCACGCTAGCGTCGACCGAACTACCGCGGCGGGCGGCCGCGGGTTCGCGGCAGCGCCGCGGCGAGCGCGGCGACCCCTGCCGTGATGCTGCGCTCGGAAAGCGCCGTGAAGCCGAGCAGCAGGCCGTTGCGCGCGCCCGCACCGTGGCTGTAGCGCGATAGCGGCAGCACGGACACGCCCGCGGCGGCCGCGCGTTGCGCGATGTCCCCGTCGCGCGACGCCCGTGGCAGCTGAAGCGCGGCGTTCATTCCGCACGTAACAGGCGCGAGCCGCGCGCCGGCGGGAAGCCGCTGCGCGCAGGCGGCGGCGAGCGCATCGCGGCGGCGCTGGTACACGCCACGCATCGCGCGGAGGTGCGCGGTGAAGTGGCCGCCGGCGATGAAATCGGCGAGCACCGCCTGCATGAAGCCGTGCGTGTGGTCGTCCAGCTGGCGGCGGACCGCGTCGAAGACGGGGACCAGCGCGCGCGGCAACACCGCGTACGCGAGTCGCAGCGACGGAAACACCGCGTTCGTGAACGTGCCCGCGTGGATCACGCGGCCGCCGCGATCGAGGCTCGCGAGCGAAGCCGGCGGCCGCCCGTCGTACGTGAACTCGCTCTGGTAGTCGTCCTCGACGATCCACGCGCCGCTCTGCTCCGCGAAGCGCAGCAGGGCGAGGCGCCGGGCGAGCGACATCGTCACGCCGGTCGGGTACTGGCACGACGG